>Ga0209084_1000021_pt1 | contig 160597 bp, 163 predicted proteins | sample C_130820_MF_Meta_FD_187309 | JGI IMG/M metagenome (GOLD analysis project Ga0209084, IMG submission 187309) | Freshwater microbial communities from Lake Croche, Canada to study carbon cycling - C_130820_MF_MetaG (SPAdes) (version 2) | ecosystem: Environmental > Aquatic > Freshwater > Lake... | reverse complement strand
CACTCCTCTATGACTGTAAACGGAGGCGTTAGTGCATATATTGGTGGAATTGTTGGATATATGTATGGAACTTCAAGTCTGACGGCGAGTTCCTTTTCAGGATACGTTTCTGGTTCTGCATATTCAGGTGGACTTGTAGGTGCGATGAGTAACTCCAACAATTCAGTTACTGATAGCTTTACCACTGGAATCCTTCACCCGAATGGAGCGTATAACGGACTAATAGTTGGTGTATTTTACGCTGGTACAATATCGAGAGTTTATACCAGTGGAACTATAGATAATGGAGTGACGACTAATATGGGCGGAATTATCGGCCGTAGCCAAGCATCACTGAGCAACTCATTCTCTGCAGCTAAGTTTAGTGGCACAACTGCCAATAATGGCGCTGTTACTGCATATAACGAAAGTGGTACGTATACAAATGTTTATTACGACAAGTACATAACAAATACTGCCAATATGTGTAATTTTGGTGCAGTATGTACAGGTACTGCGGTTAATGTGGGTAATTCCAACCCTACGTATTTTATGAATAACTCAAATAATGGTCCGCTCAACACTTGGGACTTTAATAATGTATGGCAAACCACAGCTTCATATCCAACACTTAGAAATATTGCGTTATTTAATGATCAAGCTGGCATCCCAAACAATGGGGATGCAAATAATGATGGCATACAAGACTCATATCAAGCCAACGTAACAACCGTAACTAATAATACTACTGGGGCATACACAGTTCTCCAGTCAAGTTGTACATTAAATAGATTTGTTATTGCTGACGTGGAAGCTAGCGGTAGTAGTAGTGATGCTAATTTTGATTATCCCGCTGGTGGAATTAGCTTTGAGACATACTGCGCCCCTGGAACAACTGCTACCATAACAGAATACTTTTACGGTAGTTTTGAAGCCTCCAAATTAGTTATGCGCAACTGGGACGGCGCAAACACTTACACTACTATTCCTGGCGCAACACTAAGCAATATAACCATTGCCGGTCAACCAGTATTAAAAGTCGTCTACCAAGTTACCGATGGTGGAGCTCTAGATTATCTTCAGCTTGCAGATGGCATCATAGACATGATTAGTGGTCCTGGTATTTCTACAGTAAATGCTCCTAAAACTGAGCCTACTACAGTAAATGCTCCTAAAACTGAGCCTACTACAGTAAATGCTCCTAAAACTGAGCCTACTACAATAAATGCTCCTAAAACTGGATTTGGCAATCTCCTTGCCAATACAAATCAACTAACAATTGCTGAATATACCCTAGCTGGAATTTCTATACTTTGGCTAGCATACGTAAACCGTAAATATCTCAAAAAATAAGTCTTAAGATTGAAGATTGCTAAAAACAACTAGCCTCTCACTGAATGCTGTACCTTTATTTATAAATCCTCCGGCGCAGGTCATTATATTTAGTCCTGAAACATTAGCATTAAATGGAGTAAGTGCTTGATTCATATCTACTGAAATATGATCATAAAAAATTAATTTTTGAACTATATATGTAAAAGTTTTATTATTGCCAGTAACTATTTGGATTTCATCGCCAGGTACTAATTTTTTTAAATTATAAAAAACTCCCGGCACATCCCAACCCATTACATGTCCATCAATGAAGGTCGCACCAGGATTACCAGGAAGACTACTGTTTCTATACCATGCTGTATCAATGCTATCTGGAGGAACTCCTATCTCATTAGATTTATTTATTCCAGTACTTATAACCCTAGTATTGACATTAATTTTAGGAATAATAATAAACTTTGGATCTCTAGCTGGCACATTGTAGTTTTTTAAATAATTATCTGGAGTTTTAGGTGTAGGTATTATAATGTTCGAATTATTATCTAGACCATTAACTTTTGCGATTAAAGCTTTATGTTTTAAATCTCTATTATGATTATCTAAAATAACGAAGATATCATAGCCTGCAAAAATCAAAGCTAATGTAATTATAAATATCTTAATCTTCAATCTTTTGGACAAACCAGATTTTATTCTAATTTTAGCGGAATTATTTTCTTTCATTTAGTAATTTAATTATATCTTTTTTATCCAATATTTTTATAAAATAAAAATATAGTAATTAAACTAAAATAATTTCGTTTTTATTAACCGATACTTCTAAGTCTGGAGATATTAATTTACTTTTTTTATGAGATAACCCTAGATTTACCAAGGTTAATATCATATCTTCATGGTCCATATTTTTATATAAACGACAAGCTTTAGGGAAATTACCGTAATTATCGATTAAGCTAGGCAATAAGTTAGCTTCAAGGAACATTGGTTCATCATTCTTATCCAATCTAATATCTATTCTTCCGTAATCCCTAGCTCCGAGAGCAAAAAATGCTTTTTGAGCAAATTCACTTAATTTATCATTAAGAATAGGGTCTTCAACTTTTAATACTTTTTCTTTATTTTCTGATTTTACACTTCCTCCAAGTACCTTCACTCCGCTAGAATTTGACTCAGCTATTAATTCTAGGGGCATTTGACTATAGGATCCATCATGTCTATTTTTTATAATAGCAACGCTAAATTCTCTACCAGAAAGAAATTCTTCGATTAGAGAATCCGAATCATGTTCATCGGAAATATCTTTAACTTTTTTTCTAAGTTCAATAATATTATGAACAACAGAATTATCATCCACACCAAGACCACCGCCCCTATCAGTAGGTTTTACAAACAATGGGTATTCAAGTTTTATATCAGATTCCATAATCTCAATTCCTTGAATAGCTACAAAATATGGTGAAGATGCAATTCCTTTTTTCATAACTCTTCTTTTCGCATCTTGTTTATTCAATTCATAGGTAATAGCAGATTGACCAGAACCAGTATAATTTATGCCGTTATAGTCAAGGTGAGTAGCCAACCAATTCTTATCTAAATCTTTTCTTCCTAGTTCATTATTAGTTGGAACGAATTTCATACCCATAAAGACAAGGTCTGGATTTTTAAGTATCACAAGTTCCATGTCTTCTAATGAATTTACTATACTAACTCCAACTTTGTCGTAATGACGAATTAACACCGATTCGATTGCATCCGAAGATATCTGACTCATTGAACTTAGAGTAGTTTCTGAGGAACGAATAATTTCTATATAAGATTTTTTTTTCATATTAATTTTTCTAACAATATTAAAGACACAGAATGATTCTGACCGAAATAAAAATTGTTTTGTGTTACAAAAAGGATAACGGAGAGGTTCTATGTAACCACTTAATACCTTTAGTATAGCATAAAAGTAAAGAAACGCCCACCTTTTAAAATAGATGGGTATTTTAAGATGATTAATATTTACTAAATATGATATAAATAATTATTTATTATCAAATTCTAAATAATACTTCATTAGTTCTAAATATACCGGGTGTCCATGGAGCATCAAATCTATTAATAGTTGGCTCGCCTTTTAATGCTATTTTATTCTTTACAGCCCAAGTGCGTAATTCATTAATTTTATTTTCTATTTTGTTTTCGGTTGTATAACCTGAGAATCTTATTGCAACCGCTTTAAAGCTTTCTACTTTAATAATCTTTACGTCTGAATTGTTTGGTTTTGGTAAATTATCCATATTAAACTTTGACGGCATCGTAAATGATACTTTGTAATTTTGATTAGATACTTTAGATGTCGATACGGGTACTGTCATAGCTATCTTTTCACTTAGCTTAGTACTACTCACTGGAGCTGTCATAGATATCTTGTCTGAACTTACATTATTACCGAAAATGTAATCCGCTAGGCTCCTAAACGCTGTACTGCCTGCTGAATTATAGCTATCTCCTACTACTTGAACTTCAGCAAGAATATATCCTGCATACTCTCTAATCTCTATATTCTTATCTTTTTTTAGAATTTTGTATTTAGGTTTTTCTATAGCCATAGGTTTTTAGCATTTAGCGGTCGAATACACATCCGGACCACCGTTTCTTCCTTTTTTTAATTCTGAAAAATATTTAATCTTAGATAATTCTACAATTGAATCCCATATCTTAACGGCTTCTTCTTGGGTAGGCAGCTCACTAAGTACTGGTCCAAAGAATCCTCTACTATTCTTACCTTCGTGAATTACAATTGTTGGCACTCCAATGTCTTCTCCGATTGCGCTCAGTGCTTCTTTAGAAGATTTAATTAGTTCTTCATCTATAGATTCATTATCTGCATATGTCAGAAGTTTAGGATCTAATTTTAACTGATCTAATACTTCTTTAATTATTTCATCAGAGTAATCATCGCCAGATAGAAAATGTCTTATTCCGAAAGTGGTATACATACTTAGCATGTCGGCACCTTTTTTATTAGCTGCATGCATAACTCTCTCAACGCGATGAGAAGATTGATGCCAGTTTTTTTTAGAATTTTTTTCTAGCTCTCCATTCTTCCAAGCTAAACTAAATAATTTCCAATTTATTTCTAAATCTCTTTTATTGCTTGTTAGAAGTAACCATCTGCTCGTAATCCAACACCATGGACAGGATGGATCGAAATAAAAATCTATTTTCATATATATATTGTAGCCTAAATATGGAAAACTTATTTTTTAATTTTTAGTTTATCTTCTGTTATTTTAGTTTGGATAGTAGTTGATATTACCGTATCTGGTGTAAGACTAATACTATCTATTCCTTCATTTACTAAGAACTTAGCAAACTCAGGAAAATCAGAAGGTCCTTGACCGCAGATCCCTACTTTAACTTTTTTCTTCTTAGCCACTTTAATAAGTTTGCTGATCATATCTTTAACGGCCTGATTATTTTCGTTATATATATGGGAAATATTGCTATTATCTCTATCTACTCCCAGCGTCAGCTGAGTTAAATCATTTGATCCAATTGAAAAGCCGTCAAATCTATTTGCAAATTCCTCTGCCAATATAAAATTAGATGGCACTTCTGCCATGACATATAATTCAAAACCATTTACACCACGCTTAAGTCCGTGTTTTCGCATTAAAGCTATGACTTTATCTGCTTCATCTAGAGTTCGACAGAATGGAATCATGGCTTTAATATTAGTCAGGCCTAATTCATTTCTAGCTCTCTTAAAAGCCTCACATTCCAGTTCAAATGCTTTTTCATATTCAGAAGAATAATACCTGCTAGCTCCGCGCCAACCTAGCATAGGATTATTTTCGGCAGGTTCAAAAATAGTCCCTCCAATCAGATTTGCGTATTCATTAGATTTAAAATCACTCATTCTAACTATTACATCTTTAGGATAAAAAGCTGCAGCTATCATAGCTATACCTTCAGTAAGCTTATCTACAAAATATCTACTTCTGTCTGAGTATCCTTTGGTCAGTTCATTAATTTGCTTCTTGGTTGTAGGATCTTTTATTTTATCAAAATGAAGTAATGCTAGTGGATGAATTTTAATATGCGAGTCAATTATAAATTCTTCTCGAGCTAGCCCCACTCCATCATTTGGAATCATTGAATATTTAAAGGCTAATTCAGGATGACCCACATTCATCATAATTTTAGTTTTAGGTCTTTTTAGATTTTTAATATTAGTAATATTAACTTTAAATTTTAAAATCCCGTTATATACACGTCCCTCGTCACCATTAGAACAATCTACGGTTATATCCCTACCTTGCTTAAGTATTTTAGTTGCATTTTTAGTTCCTACAACGCAAGGTATTCCAAGTTCTCTGGAAATAATAGCTGCATGACAAGTTCTTCCACCCGTATTTGTAACTATCGCACTTGCCTGTTTCATAATTGGAACCCAGTCTGGGTCAGTCATTTCCGTAACTAGCACACTACCTGGAATGAATTTCTCAATATCTTTAACGTGATCTATTTTACAAATTTTTCCAGCTCCAATTTTACTTCCCACACTTGTTCCATTTAGTATTGTTTCGCTTTTTTCAAGAAGCTCATATTGCTCTACTACATTTACGTCATCTCTTGATCTAACTGTTTCAGGTCTTGCTTGAAGAATAAATAACTTATTTGTTTTTTTATCTAATGCCCATTCAATATCCATAGGACGTTTGTAGTGCTCTTCAATACTCACAGCCCATTTTGAAAGCAAAACAACCTGATCTTCATTTATCGAGTAACTACTTCTTTCCTTTTCGGTAGTTTTGATATTTTTAAGTACATCTTTTTTGAAGCTAACCATTTTCTTTTCTTTGCTACCTAAGTGTCTTTTAATAATTGCGTTTGTGGGTTTGAATACAGTAAATTCATCCGGTGAGATATGCCCCTGAACAACATTTTCTCCAAGACCCCATGAGCTACTGACTACTACTACATCCTTAAATCCACTCTCAGTATCTATGGTGAAAATAACCCCCGCAGACTTAGCGTCAACTAATTGCTGTATACCCACAGACAAAGCAACATCAGTATGATCATATTTATTATCTTTTCTATATACAATTGCTCGGTCATTAAATAGAGAAGCTATACATTTCTTAGTAGAAATTAGTACATTAATTACTCCGGAAATATTAAGGTATGTATCTTGTTGACCTGCGAATGAAGCATCTGGGAGATCTTCTGCTGTTGCTGAAGATCTAACGGCAACAACTAAGTTATTTATTTTTTCAGATTTAGAAAGTTCTAAATACGCCCTAGATATTTCTTCTTCAAGATCTTTAGGAAATGGAGTCTTAATTATTAAATCTCTTATTTCTTGAGATGCCTTACTTAATTTGAGTAAATTATTAGTATCGATATTATTTATTTTTTCTCGAATCTTATTGTCTAAACCTGATTCTTTAAGGAAATAAAAATAGGCATCCGATGTAGTTGCGATACCGTTTGGTATTTGGATGCCTTTATTTGCGAGGTTTTGATACATCTCTCCCAGAGATGCATTCTTACCTCCTACGACTGGAATATCTTTAATTCCTATTTGATTGAAGAATTTAATATATTTATAACTAGTCATATACTCTTTTCTATACTAATCATATTAATGCTAGCGGTAATTATAATCAAAGTAATAAATACCACTATATTGTATGTATAATATATTGATGAAATTCAAATCTGCAAAAATAATAATATACGATAAAAATAATAATATTTTACTCTTAACGAGAAGTGCTACTCACCCTAAATATCCACTTCATTTAGATTTACCAGGCGGAATTGTAGAAGAAAATGAAAACAACGAGATCGCTATAATAAGAGAATGTATTGAAGAAACAGGATTAGTGTTGGAAATAAATAATATTAAGTTAGTTGAGAATGTAGAATTCTCCCATTTTTCTAGAAATTTATTTGAAACTAAGTTAGATAAGATTGAACCAGAAATTAAATTATCCTGGGAGCATAGTGATTACAAATGGTTGAGAAAAGAAGAAATTAGAAAAATGAACAGTTCTAAAAAATATGATCCATATTATAATATGTTAGTAGAATATCTAAAAAATAAGGATGATAAATAATAATATGAATGGAAAAATTTTAGTAACAGATACATTGTTTATTTTTGATGAACACGTAAAAAAAATGGAAGATGCCGGATATGAAATAGTACGTTTTGAAAAACCGGACATGAATGAAGATGAATTATCCGAAGCGATAAAAGGTAAAGTTGGTTATATTCTAGGCGGAATAGAATGTGTTACCGATAAGGTATTTGAGAATGCAGATCAGCTAAAAGCTTTGATCTTCACTGGAACTGGATACATAGGTCACGTTCCTGGATGGCAGAAAGCTAAAGAAAAAGGAATAAAAATAGCTACTACTCCTTTTGCTAATGTTTATGAAGTTGCCGAATGGGCACTTGCCGCTACTTTAGCTATGCAAAGAGATCTATTTGATTTAGGACCTGATGGTAAAACAGCTTTCTATACAGTAGACAGTATTCCTGATTTGGATATTGGAGTGTTTGGATTTGGACATATTGGAGAAAAATATTCAGATTTTATGAGTGCGCTTAATCCTAAATCTATCAGCTATTGGAATAGATCAGATAAAAATAATCAATACACCCTTAAATCCAAAGAAGATTTATTTAAAGATTCAGACATTATTTTTGTGCCTATTAGTGAAGAAGTTGAAAATGATTTTATAAATAAGGATCTAATTAGTCTAATGAAACCCAATGCTCTAATAGTTAGTATTAGTAGGGATGGAATAATCAATGAAGTTGATTTAGCTGAGGCCTTGAATGCTGGAAAAATTAGAGCAGCTTTTGATAAAGTGGGCAATCATGATTTGTTTAAAGGTTTAAGTAATAGAGTTTGGTACGCATCCAACGCGGGAGAGGCATATAACTCAAGAGGATACTTGAAGAGGTCTTCAGACATGGCAGTAGAATCACTTCTTAATTTATTGTCTACAGGCGAAGATCAATATAGAGTTGTCTAAATTACTTTTTACAAGTAAGCTTTATTTCTTTAGAATATATTAGTAATAGAGTTTAATTTGTGAAATTTTTAAACAATCTCAAACCCAATTTCGATCTCACTTATAACGACGCTTTTTTGGTACCTAATAAAACAGATGTAAATTCTCGTTTTGATGTAGACCTTACTGCCCCGGATAAACTAAGCACCATACCGATAGTTGTAGCTAACATGACTAGCGTAAGTGGAAGAAGAATGGCTGAAACAGTTACAAGGCGCGGAGGGCTATCCGTATTGCCTCAGGATGCACCAATTGAAGTTACTAAGAAGATCATAGATGCTATCAGAAAAGCTCACCTCATTTATGACACTCCCTTAACATTAATGTCAGACAACATTGTTTCCGATGCATTAAATATTATTCATAAGAGATCTCATGGATCAGTTATTATTGTTGATGCTGACAATAAACCGATCGGAATTGTAACTGAAGATGACCTTCAAGGTTTTGATAGATTCAAAGTATTAAAAGATGTGATGAATTCTAAGGTTCTATGCCTGGAAGATAAAATGAGCTTAAACGAGATGTATCATTACTTAACTAGCAATCGTCTAAGTGTAGCTCCTGTTGTAAATAAAAAAGGAGTACTAATTGGAATAATGACTCCTAAAGCTTGCCTTAGAAGTGAGATATATAAACCGAATCTAGATAAAAATGGAAAACTTAAAGTAGCAGTTGCAATAGGAGTTAATAAGGACGTAGAAAAAAGAGCTAAAGCCTTCATAGAGTATGGGGTTGAAATATTAGTACTAGATACTGCTCACGGACATCAACAAAAGATGATAGATGCAATTAAATTAGTTAGAAAACTATCTAGCAAAGTTACTATAGTTGCTGGAAACATAGCCACCAAAGAAGGAACTAGAGATTTACTCATGGCTGGTGCCGACGTGATTAAGGTAGGTATTGGTCCAGGCGCAATGTGCACTACAAGAGTTATGACCGGAGTTGGTAGACCTCAATTATCCGCAGTAATGGATTGTGCTAAGGAAGCTAGAAAATTAGGAAAACATATTTGGGCGGATGGTGGCATTCGCTACCCTAGAGATATAGCCCTGGCTATGGCTGGTGGAGCTGGAAACGTAATGTTTGCAAGTTGGTTTGCTAAGACTAACGAAAGTGCTGGAGAAATTCGTTTTGATGAAAGCGGTAGAGCATATAAGGAAAGCTTTGGCATGGCATCCAGAAGAGCTGTTCGTGAAAGAAATCAAAAAGAATTATCCCTAGACTTAGCTAAAAAGGAATTATTTGAAGAAGGCATTTCTACTTCAAAATTCTATATTGATCCATCCAGACCTGGAGTTGAAGATATTATTGATCAGATCATGGCTGGCGTTAGAAGCTCTTGTACTTATGTGGGGGTTAATAAATTAGATAAGATGTATTCAAAGGCTGTAATCGGTCTTCAATCATCATCAGGATATCAAGAAGGATTACCGACATCAACTAACTGGTAGTTATCGTCTATTTGATATTGTAACTATTTCTTGATCCCAGTCTTGCCAGATATATAGATCATCATTTTTAGGTCGATTTAACTGACTAGCTAGTCTAATTCTTTGGCCGTTTAGTATCTTTCTATACTTCAATGGATTTCTTCCAACTTCCAAGCCCATCACTTTTGAACCATGAAGCGTGTGAGCATGACCTGAGACTATAATTTTATCAGTAGATATAATCTCACTTGTATCTGTTGCGTTCTTTATAGAAAAAATAGGTTCTAACTCAGCTTCAATTTGTATTCCATTTTTAGGATATGGGTCTGGGTAATCGCCTTTTTCAAGCTGTATAGCTAGATTATCTAATCTTTCTTTTTGAATCTCCCACGGTTTCTTATGATTAATTCCAGCGTGAGTCGCAATGAATGTTTCTGTTTCATAATAGGGAGTAGCGCTCAATAATAATGCGAGATGGCCTAATTCTGTCATTTTTTGTTTTAACTCATCCTTATTCCATCCAAACTTATCATCCCTAATATCATAATCAGAAACTGTATGCGCTTTTATCATGTCATAGTAATAGCCGTAGGCGTATGCCCTTATTGGATCATCCGCATTAAGAGCACCCAGTAGAATTAGTTCATGATTAGCTAAAGTAATAATTGCTCTATTACCAAGTCCAATGATCGTATCTAGTAATTTTGGAACGCTGTTTGTTTCGCTAATATCACCCTTTCTGTCAATAAGATCTCCAAGAAAAACAAAACCCGTATCCTCTCTTTGATATTTTTCTATAACTCTTTCTAAAAGCATATTCTCGCCATGTAGGTCAGGTATCACTACATGTCGTTCAAATTTTTGTTCAAGTACTTTAAAGTTTGGCTGTTCCATAATCACTTGTTCTTGGAATCTTAAGCCAAACCATTTCTTGAACTTGTGTTCAGATATGAAGTCAAGATCATCAAATGGATTTAAATTAGGCAAGAAGTTATAATCCATTTCTGGAGCAATAACATTTCTATGAGCCCCTAAACCTTGACAGCCTGCTAATCTAATACTTTCCATATCCCTCTATCGCTAATTTTACTGCATATCTAGCCATTTGTCTGGCAACATTTATTCCTGTTATATTCTCGATTTCCAGTCCAGGATTAGAGTTATATTCAATAACGTAATCCTTTTCTAGAATACTATCCGTCATAATATCCACTCCAACAATTCCTAGTCCGCTAGCTTCAGCCGTTTTAAGGGCTAATTCAGCCTGATTATCTGTTATCACATAGTTAGACCCGGTTCCCTTCTTTCCTAAATTTGCCCTAAAATCTCTATCATCCCCCACTCTCTGCATGGATGCTACAATATTATTGTCAACAACAATTACTCTCGTATCGATATGGGATGGTTGTATCATTTTTTGGACTAAAGATGGCTTTCCGATTGCTTCGAGATGAGAAATAGCACCTCTTCTCGATTCAACTAAAGTAACTCCATTGCCACATGATCCGGATCTTGTTTTCACAATAAGCGGAGTCTTGGTCGTATCTTGTACTCTATCTACTATAGGTGGGATGATTTTGCGGTTAGATGCAGAAATTGCAGCTATGGTGTGTGGTGTAGGAATACCTTTTTCTGAAAGTCTTATGCCTGAAAGTAGCTTATCTCCTGCTACTTTAATATCTAAGGCATTTGCTGTTACTGGAATTTTTCTCGCTTCCATTGCATTTACTAGACCGAAGCTTTTAACCGATGCACTTCCGAGTCTCATAAGCGCTCCATCCATAATAACTCTTGCTAGACATTCACCGACTCTCCTTTTTATTAAAACCTGTTCATCTATAATTTCTACAACTGATTCATTTACGGGCAAGGGGAATGGACGACAACCAAGAGTGCTTAATTCCTCACTTACTCTTTTATATGCTCGCGATTTCGTAGTTTTGGGTACAACAATTCCAATATTCATTTTATCTAAACTCACTTATTCTACCAACCCTTTCAGAGGCATCTCTTTGTTCCGCTAATACCTTCTTCTGAATTGCAGATTTTGGAGCTCCAGGAATATATAGTCCATGTCTTACTGGATCAAATCCTTCATCATCAAAAAATCCTTCTTTCTTTAGAGCTCTAGACTTAAAGTTTCCAGTTTTTACTACTCTATTTAATAAAGCTTCATGACTAATAAATTCTACTTGTGGTGGCTGGCCTCCACCAATATGTATAAGAGTTCCAGCTATAGTGGATCTTAATCCTCTCTTAAGCTCGAAATCGCTCATACCCGCAATCGACCCCATACCTACTCCAATTTTGCTTCCTGTAACTAGTAATTGTGGGTGATGCCAATGTCCCTGCATAAACACATCTAAGTTTCTAGCGAGCTCACCGAGACCTTTAACGAATCCTTCTGTCTGCTGAACTGGAATTCCACTACTCGCTCCCTTTTCCATAAGATAATGCTGAATCAATACTCCTATATCTCCAAAGTATTTTATTCCAGTATAACCTGTAATGTATTCACCCTTATTGGTGATACTGGCTTCATGAGATTCAACAATATTAGATATTTCTTCGTCAGTGTAGCCTGCTCTTGCAAACATTTTTTCAAAAACACTTCGCATATATGTTGTGAATGAGTATCCATGCCATTTTGTTGTTCCACTATTCCATTCATGATTGCCGGGTTGAACCAATACTGAAGTGACGGCAGCAAGTTCTTCTTGAGTTAAATCTCCGAAAGCTTCTTTAAAAATTCGCATAGTGAAATCTTCCTGGGAGTCCATAGCCATAAGTCCAGTTAGTTGAGATTCACTAGGAAAATTAGGATAGTTTCTACCATGAAGCATGTCTCCACCAAAGAATATAGCTGTAGTTCTTTCTCCAATTACCCTAGCTCTAATATAGTCTAGGTACTTAACTAATAAGTCTGGACGAGCGGTGATTGAACCATGCTGAAGATCGCATAATCCTACGATGGTCATTCTTTCTGACAGCGAGAATGATTTTTCATATTGAACATCATTTAGAATTGTAATTATGTGATTACCTTCATCAGTTCTAGTATGTATTTGAGCCCCAGGCTCAGCTATTTGTTTCTTACCCGTAATAATCTTTCTAGATATGTCCGATCTAGCGTCTGTTCTAGATCCTTGTCTATGTAGATAGTTCATGGTTCTAAGTAGTCCTGATACTGACACTGCGTAGGTATCTTGATGAGAAATAGCCATAGTTTCTAAATTATTTTGAGTAACAATCATATCTGGAACCGCTTCGCCCCTTGATGCTAATAGTCCAAGGATTCCTAGTGGTGTTCCAATATGATTTTTAGGTCTAACTTCAGGAGTCTGATTTAAATAATGTCTAATCCAATCTAAATATTCAGCATTCTTAGTTTTAATAGATAAGTTGAAGTTTCTAGTAATCTCTAAGTCATATAACTCATCTTCACCTAGTGATTCATATTCTTTTTCAATAAGCTTCATTAAAGACTTTTGCTGATTTGTTAAAGGCTTACCTTCACTGCTTCTTTTTGATGCTTCAAATAAAAGGAAGTATTCGTCCACATTTATCTCTCCATCTGTCAATTCGCTTAGCTCCGATCCAACATATAATCTTCTTCCCAATCTTAATGTATGAGGGTAAATCGTACTTAGTTGAAACTGATAATGTTCGTTCCACATTGGATGCTGTTTCATCTTATCTAGTGAAGAAACACTAAGACCTAATTCGGGAACTTCATCGGAATCATTACTTTTTACAAAATCTTTTTGTAATTGATGCATTCTTCTAAATACTTCTACTGTGTAGTCTTTGGCAATTCTAATATCGTCATCACCCATATTGTATATAACTGGAGCAATTTTTCTCGCTTCACCTAATAACTTTCTTGCTTCGGCAAATTGTTTTGCCATAGAACTAAATCCTGGGGCTAATGTTTCTTTTCTAGATTTATGGAAGTACTTAAAATCTCCCTGCACTATCCCAGACATAACTATAAGATCAGGATAGGTATCTTCATCTAGATTTGAAGTTTGTTCAAGCACATTTCTATATGTATCTATAGCGGAATCTTGATTACCAATTAATAGCTCTGACATGTGCAGCACTGAAGCTCTTCCACGCTTGGTGTCTATCTCATAAGTCTCAACTCTTGATCTTTCTAAATCTTCTTGATAAATCTCATCAGTAGTTCTATCGTCCAACTCAACCGTATCTGGATTTAGTAACCTAAAAGCAAATTCTGTGTTTGGATCAAATGCAATTTCGATTTTTGTATTTTGTTTTAATTTTTCTCCCATTACTCTTAATTTAGTTTATTAATTATATTTTATATAGTCTCAATTAATTGATTCAACTATCTTTGACTCAATATAATTTGACTCAAATGTTTTGACTAAAATACTTTGTAGAATATAATTAAAGTATAAGAGGTTTAGATAATGCATCATATACAGCAGAGTATTCTAACCAAGCTATCAAAAGAATCACAACTTACCTTCTCCCAGATTCAACCACAAGACATACCTAATAACATATTCGCATATCATCTTAAAAAACTAGTAGACACAGGATATATATCGCATTCAGGAAATAAATACTCTCTTACCAGGAAGGCAATGAAGAATTACCTTTTCGATAATCATCCTTCTGGTGAAAGATCTAATTACCCTAAAAGCGTTACCATACTATACGTCACCAATTCTAAAGGTCAGGTGCTTCTTCAGAAGAGGAGCTGGATTCCTTTCAAGGATTGGTATGGCCTACCTTCCGGACTAGTTCACTACGGCGAAAAACTAGAACATGCCGCAACTAGAGAGCTTAGCGAAAAAGCAGGATTCAATAACCATAGAAACCTAAGTAGATCCGGAGTTATAGATTTTAGATATTATCATCAGGATTCTAAGGATATATTTGTTCATGCAATAGGCTATATATTCTCATACCTTAAAACTACTGAGGTTTCCCTACCAAAAGATTGTATATGGTCAGATCTTAAAGAAAATAATATATTACCTGAAGTATTTAGTGTTAGGGATATAGTGAATCAAGATTTACCTAGCATCGTTAGTCTAGATTTTGAGGAACCTAAATAATTATTTAATATTGTTCCGCTTTTCGTATTCAACAACAACTATAGTTCCCACAAATGCACCTAAAGATAATGGAATTAGATATAGCTTATTAGAAACATAACTAACAACTCCAACAGCTCCAAGTACGTAGACGAGTCCACTCATTGTTGAAGCTAACATTGATTGATGTTTAGTTAAAGCAAAAGTATACATAGCGTAAACTGCATCCAGTATCATAGCTAGGAAAAATAAGGCAATGGCATAAACAATACTAAAATGCATATGCTTTAATTATATACTTTGTATATTAAGGAGTCAAACTTCGGGGATAGCCAGAAAATTAGCTGTAGCAAAAGGGTGTTCAGGTACTCTATTGTCTTCAGTTCTTGCCAGACTTGTTGCCAATTTAGATAAAGTTATTATTCCGGCGATTTTAGATGGTATATGCGTACTAACTAAAAAAACATTATCAGCATCAACAGGTACCACGCCAACACTATGAACACTACGGTTCGGGTTATTTCCGTATTTAACATCTACAACTATTCTATGGTCTTCTGAATATGCATTCATAGCTCTTTTGAGTCCAATCTCGGTATTTATGGTCTTCATAACTATGTCGTTAAGCAATAAACCTCCAAGTGGCCTTAATAAATAATCAGCCATATCTTCACACTCACTAATCACCTCTTTTGAGGACAGTTCGACAATACTTAAGCCATCTAAATATTCTGTAAAATCTTTATAAGTTCTATAGATTTGTGGCCTATAAGAATGATTGGGTGATACTTGTTCGAGCGCTGCAGGAAAACAAACAGGAAGTCTGGGTCCTGCCACTTTTTTTTCAACATTTTTTTTATAACTTTTAATACTCATAGATAATATAACCCTAAAATTATTACATAATAATTGTTAAAAAAATATAGAGAAGATTTCTCCTCTCTATATAATTTAGTTTTTTAAATATTAATTATATTTCTTACAAGCTGACCCGTTATACAAGTCACTAACTTTTTTAGAGATAGTATTGTCGTGATATGTAGGACCGTAGTTGGGCGTTTTTATCTCTATCTGTCCCCAAACTTTAGCGTCTTTTGCACTCATGTAGTGGTTATTTTCAATGATATATCCAGACCTAGTTGTACTGTAAATATCATATGTTTGTGGAGGAATAACTTGATTATAGTTAAATGTTACATTATTTCTCCATCCTGCATCGAAATTTGCCTTAGGCACATTAGATCCACCATCTCGAGTCCAAAATTGGTTAAGATTTACTGTGCCATAATCTTTTCCTGAAGTGTTGTGTGCAGCCATTAGAATGGTCCATGGGCCTATATTTTTAGCACCAGGCATAACACAAGCTTTAACTTCAAAATTAGCAGCATATCCACCTCGATATTCTGCGTCACCATCCTGAGTCACTTTAAGCGGTGTCCATGCGCTATATTGATTCCATAAAACATCCTCTGCTGAAAGCTTAGCAGCTGGTGTTGATCCTAATGGGAATTTATCACCACAAGCATTAACGTGAGCTGCATTTTGTGCTGAAGTAGCTTTCGATAATGGTAGTGAACATAGTAAAGACCAAGTAGCCGGACCGACTATGCCATCTTGTGCTCCACCTCTATGTAATTGGAAATTTTTCACTGCTTGTGCAGTCATTGGTCCAAAACTACCGTCGACAGTTACCGATACATTATCTAGTGCGCCAACAATTGTTTGAATGTCTTTAACACACTGGCCGCTTGATCCTTGAGAGTAAGTATTCCCCTTACAGTTAGTTCCTGCATGAGAAGTATTACTTAGTACTCTATAACCTACAAATCCTAGTGCAGCTACAACTAGAACTACTATAGCCATCTCAATATGAGAAAAGCCTTTTCTATTTAGTTTTTTAATATACATTTATTTAACCTTTTTTTAAAAATTAATATTTATGAAATCATTTAATCATAAGCCTGATAGATTGAAAAGACTTTATCCACAGGAATTATTAGAAACAATAATTAACTATAGATGATTGAAGTCATATTATTGATAGAATAATGAATATTATTCTTTTTTATAGACCAATTTATTTTGTTATTATTTTCCTATAATTGCATTTAAGATTACTTAGGATTTTATTTAAATCTTGCGTTTAGCAGATAAAGACAATGCTAGGGACATTCTAGGATTACCTTTTAATTTGTCGTAATTATTATCTAAGAATTTCCAGTATTTATAGGTGTAGCTTAATTCTTCATCTTTTGAGGGAATATAGTGCCCCATTTTTTGTAGATACGAATCGCCAGAGATATACGGTTTAGTAGCGACGCTTCCTCCGTCTGCGTATTGACTCATTCCAATTACGTTGGGTACCATCACCCATTCGTATGCATCTACATACATAGACATAAACCAGTCATTAACACTTTTTGGATTATATTCATTCAGCAAAAACCAATTCCCAAGAACCATAAGTCTTTCTATATGATGATTATATGAATATTTCTTTAACGTCTTAAGAGAATTTTTAACAGCTTCAGGTAATTTTTTATCTTCGAAATCTAAAGTAAACCAATATGGCTCTAATTCTTTTTTAAAACCAAAGTAATTTAAATTTATTAGATCTGGACTAGAGAGATATATCCCATACATATACTCTCGCCAACCAATTATTTGTCTTATAAATCCTTCTTTGGAAGAGATTGGTATATCTTTAGCCTCGATTACGGCGTCCAGAACTTCTCTAACCTCTAGAAGTCCATTATTAATCAGTGCTGACAATCCAGAGTGGAATAATATAGCTTCATCGTTTTTTATAGCATCTTCATATTTTCCAAAAAGAGTTAATCTATTTTCAATAAAATCATCTAGAAATATTTTAGATTGTTCGTGATTTACAGGTAACCAAATATTATCTATGTCACCCGGATTAGATGAAAAATTTTTAGAAACATCCCGTATAACTTCATGAGTAATTACATCAATCTCAAATTTAGGAATTTTAGGAAAATCATTTAGATTCTTAGGAAGTGGCTTTCTGTTCTCTTTATCATAATTCCAAATTCCACCCTCAGGTTTATCTTTATCCATTAGTATATTTAGTTTTTTTCGTTGGTCTCTATAAAAAAATTCCATGATGGGTTTTTTTGATTTTATTTTCCAATCATCAAAATGATCTTCATTTGTAATGTGAAGCATATTTTCAAAAATTTTTACCTCTACATTATTTTCACTAAAGAACTTCTTAAGATTTTCTCTTGGACCATTATCTACTGGAATCATATATGAAATATGTTTAATTTTTTTTGATGAAATAATTATTTTTAATTCATCACGAATACTTTTTTCTGATTGAGTTATGTAGATAACTTCATGTCCTTTAGATTTAAGTTCTTCTGCATAATGTCGCATTGTAGAAAATACATAAACTAATTTAAGTTTGTGATATTTATATTTATCAGAGGTTTTAATCGATTCAATAAATATTTTTGGTTCATCTTTGCTAGAAGATAAAGAAGGATGATTAGCGAACAATTGATTCCCTAAAATTAGATGTGCATTCATTAAAATTATTATAATGCATGGATAGATTATTGCTAGGATTATGATATAATTAACATGTAAACGCGTTGATCTGGTTGTCACCAAGAAGCGGTAGGAAGAAATCTTATTTATAGAAAGTAGAACCTAACGGAAAGTCACCGTAATCATAGACTTTTTAGGCCTTCACCACGGCCTAGTAAGTATCGTACTTGGCAACAAGCGATAGAAGAAGGGTGGTACCACGAAGCAACTTCGTCCCTTTACTAATATAATATTAGGAAGGGATTTTTTATTACTATGGAAAAATACGACTTTAAAAAGATTGAAGAAAAAGTAAAAAACCTTTGGGAGAAAGAAGGTATTTTTGCATTTGATGAAAATAGTGAGAAACCACTATATGTTGTAGATACACCTCCTCCTTACGTTTCCGCAGACCACCTTCACGCTGGTCATATTATGAGTTACACTCAAGCAGAATTTATCGTTAGATATAAACGGATGCAAGGGTTTAATGTCTATTATCCAATGGGTTTTGACGACAACGGACTTCCTACTGAGAGATTTGTTGAAAAGAAATATAATTTAAATAAAGACAAGATTACTCGTAGTGAATTTATTAAATTATGTTTGCAGGAAACTAAATTAGGAAGTAAAACATATAAAGACTTATGGAATGCTTTAGGAATAAGCGTAGATTGGTCTAAAACCTATTCGACTATAGATAAAAATGCTCAGAAAGTTTCGCAGAAATCACTAATAGATATAAATAAAAAAGGTGGATTATATAGAAAAAGTGAACCATTACTTTGGTGTGTTTCTTGTCAGACCGCTTTAGCTCAAGCCGACCTAGAAGACGAAATAATGGACGGAAAATTGAATTATATAGATTTTGATTCTGAAGGAAGTAAGCTCACAATTGCAACCACTAGACCAGAACTTCTTCCAGCTTGTGTAGCTCTATATGTAAATCCTAAAGATAAAAGATATTCTAAACTTATTGGAAAGAAAGCTAATGTACCACTTTTCAATTATTCTGCAGAGATTAAAACTAGTGAAAAAGTAGATCCTGAATACGGAACTGGTCTTATGATGGTCTGTACGTGGGGAGATCAGGAAGATGTTGAAAAATGGAAAGTAGATAATCTTGATGAGCGAAATCTATTTAGTGAAAATGGTAGATTAACAGAAATTGCTGGAGATTATTCGGGCATGAAAATTTTAGAAGCTAGAAAAGAAATTATTTCCAAGCTTCAGGTTGAAGGCTTCTTAGTTAAACAAGAGGATGTATCCAGATCTGTTAGCGTACACGAAAGATGTTCTACTCCAGTAGAATTTATTAAATCTAAGCAATGGTTTATTAAGGTCGCTAACTTAAAGAAAGAATGGATCACTCAAGGAAAGAAACTGAATTGGTATCCAGAAGATAGAATCAATGACTATGAACTATGGGTTAAAAATCTTAAATGGGATTGGTGTATTTCTAGGCAGAGATTTTATGGTGTACCATTACCTATCTGGAACTGTGAAGATTGTGAAGGATCAATATTTGCAGAAGAATCTCAGCTACCCGTAAATCCAATCGAAGATAAACCCCCGGTAAACAAATGTCCTGATTGTGGAAGCACTAATATTAAAGGCGATGAAGATGTAATGGATACATGGGCTACCAGTTCTACAACTCCTGAGATTATTAGAGAACTAATTTCTGGTCCACTAAAAGACAAAGTATATCCAGCTACACTTAGACCAAATGCTTTTGAAATTATTAGAACATGGGATTTCTATTCAATAGTTAAAGGACATTACAATAACAATACTATCCCGTTTAAAGACGTAATGATTTCTGGACACGGTCTTGACCAAAAAGGACATAAATTCTCTAAAAGATTAGGTAACTATAAGCCCGCTAAAGATTTAGTAGATAATTTTGGAGCAGATGCTATTAGGTACTGGGCAACCGGAGCATTATTGGGCCAGAATTTAAGATTCAGCGATAGCGAAGTAAATATAGGTCACAAAACCGCAATGAAACTATATAACGTAGCTAATATGATTGAATTCTATAAGATAGATAAAACCCCAGATATTAAACATTCACAACTTGAAGATTCAGATAAATGGATATTAGAAAATCTAAACACAGTTATCGAAACTGCCACAAAAGCTTTTGATAATTATTCATATGCTAAAGCTAGAAGTATTACCGATGATTTCTTCTGGGCTAAATTCGCAGATCTTTATCTGGAATTTATTAAATACAGACTTAATGGAGAAAATGAAACAAGTAAAAAAGCAGCCCAGTGGACCCTTAGAACTGTTTACTTAAATATCCTTAAACTTTATGCACCTCTTCTTCCCTTCATTACTGAAGAAGTTTACCTGCATACTTTCCTAAATGAAGAAAAAGATGTAAGTATTCATATAAGTTCATGGCCAAAAGAATTAAAAATCGAAAATGAATTAAATATTAAAGATTTTAACTCAGCTATTGAGGCTATTAATGAGGTTAGAAAATATAAGAGTGAAAATAATATATCTCTAGGAAAAGAATTAGACGAATTCACTTTAACGACTAAACTAGATAAAAAATATTATGAATTTGTTAGTAAAGCTATAAAAGTTATTAACTTGAAGTAATTACTGTAGTATCAATTGCCTGGTCTAATTTCTTAAGATCATCGACAATGGAATTTCTCAGCACAACAATAGAATTATATTGATCAACTAAAGTTAAATTACTATCTCTCAAATCATTGTATTGTTTAACCAAGCTGTTATATGAAGATACTAATGAATTGTAAGAAATTACATTAGTATTTTTAAGTGAATCCATTTTAGCTTTTAATGTGTTGATTTGTGAATACAGAGAACTTAGGTTAAGTTGCTGAGATTTGATATCACTGTTCATACTAGTAAGCTTAGTATCGTATGAATATATTTTTGCTATTCTACTGTTAAATTGCGACTCATAACTAGCGTAGTAGTTATATATGGTTAATCGATTACTAAAATACTTAGAATAATATTTTTCTAGATTTGGAGTTAAATCTTTAAGCTCAGTTCCGAACGTACAACTCATTTCATCATAAACTGAGTTCGGCTCATATTTTTGATAGAGCGCTATTTCTGCTTTCACATTTGTATCAGTGAGTTTATTGTCGTAATAATATTGTAGATCTTTGTTTAACTGATTTCGATCTGCTACAGAAAGTCTTTCATAAACTGAGTGCAAGACTTCATGGGCCGCAGTAACCTGATTAATTCCTGCTAGAAGCGGATTATTAACTTTGTAGATATATATCCCTTTTTGCCCTAATCTGTAACAACCAAGAACTATAATATTTTTCGTTTCTGAACATTGATTTCTGAAACTAGTAACGGTATCTAAGATCTGTGGACTATTTAAATAAAATAAATGCCTAGTGTAATCAGTCATAGTATCCTGTGCTGCGAGATCGGAAATTGCTGATGGAGCTTTGTAATTATATAACTTTATATAATCCTGAATTGAAGTCAGATTTAAATAACCTACTATTAATATCATTAGATAGACAAAAGTTGTAGTAAATATAATTAGCTTTGTTTTTTTTGGCTTATCTTCTTGCGGATACATCAATAAGCTTATTTTAAGATACTTATGACTTTATTAGAAGGGGATGAAACTATTCTCTCTGTTTTTTTCTTCGTTTATTAATTAAGTGAGCGAATGTAATAGGAATTACTTTTTTAGGATTTGGAACTACACTGTAAGTGATTTGACCGCTTTCTTCATCAACTCCATAAATTAGTTCATCTCGCTCTTCAAGTACGGTTAACACTCTCTCACCGATCAATTTAAAAGATATTAATTGATCTACATGGAAATATTCTGCAATTTCAGAATTTGTTATTATATCCTCGAATTTCACGAAAAATTTCAATAGAGCAATGTCTAAGTTCGGAGTATTCTCCGGTTGATTTGAAGAATTCTTTTGAATATATTCATTTATTTTCCAGAAATTATTTTGGATATGTGCCTCTATTACTCTTGGTTGATCGTGTATTAATGTGCTTTCAAGCGAATTAGATATTCTTTGTTCGAATGATGGTCCGATATGATCTAAAGATGGAATTTGTTTAACATTTTGAATTGTTTGACCAATTACCTTAGCAGTATTTGCCAGCATTAATCTATATACAGATGAAAAATCTGGTCCGAAATCTTCTTCTAGCAATTTGTTGGCTCTTGCATATAAATATATGCTTAAAAATCTTTTTCCAACTTCGGATTTTTCGATATTTGTTTCGTTAAGTAAGAATATACTATGATTAGCAATTTCCTTAAGATAATCTATTTTTTCAGGAAAAGAATCATGCATTAAAAATCTACCAAATTCTAACCCAGAAATTAAATATTCCGTCATAATCCTAGATTCAATAACTAGCTTACTTGCACCATCTTCTTCGGGAGTTAATAATATTTGATTTATATATTCTGGGTCGGTTAATCTCTCTCGATATATTTCAGACATATCTCTGGCGTACTCTAATGCATGAACTGAATTAGGATCAAAAATATTTTTAATATTGATTTCAGTGTTTCTTCCTTTAGATTCCATATTATTTTCCTATATTGTTTGTGTTTCTAGATGCTATTAAACCGATGTAATATTGTTTATTATCTGTAGCGTGCTTCATTAATCTAGCTTTGGCAGGATTTATTTCACTAGCATGATTAGGAATAGAATCTTTTCTACGATTACTGATTCTTACTTTAGTCCTTAATCCACCGGCTATAACGCCAGTTAAATTTTCGGCAGTAGCCCACAATTCACAAAGTTCGCTTACAACGCATCTTCCACAAATGACAATAGCTTCTTTATTTCTTGCTATATCTTCAGCTTTTTCCCCTTCCGTAAAAAGTTCTGGACCCATGCCTCTACATTCTGCATTATCTTTAATGATTTCTTCTATTTTAGGAAGAGCGATACGATAGTGCCTAATGGTTGTGATACGCTTAAATTCTTCGATATTAGACGTATTAAATGGTTGAATTTGATTTAGTTTGTTTTCACTCATAATTTATAATTTAAGAATATTTTATTATACCATATTTTCATTTTGTTTCAATGTTTATATATCTATAAAAATGTATTTAAGGTAAAATAATATAAGAATTAATTTAAAAAAATAATGCATAAATACTATATCGAAACCTCCAAAACAGAATCAGAAATTCTGCACTTAATCCTTAAAGCAAAACATCAAGACAACATGATTAGTTTTGCTCCGGGTCAATACGTATGTATATCTTTCGTTAAGAATGGAAGAAAATCTCCATACAGATGTTTTTCAATAACTTCCATTCCAGGACAAAATACAATTGAATTAGGAATTAGAATCGGCGGAGTATTTACCGATTCTCTAACTAAACTACCCAGGGGAACCGAGATAGATATTCTTGGTCCTTATGGTGATTACGTCGTAGATAAGAAACTTGATGAATACATAGTTTTGATTGCAGGTGGAATTGGTATAACACCCAATATGTCTATAATTAGATCCTTGCTTTCTTCTGGAAATAAATTACCGATTCTACTTCTATATTCAGCAAAGTATAGCTCAAGCATGACTTATATTGATGAGCTGATAGCTTTAACTAAAAAATATTCGAACTTTACATTAATTCCTTTTATTACTTCTGAGGAAGATAAAAAATTAGACATAAAAATAGTTAATGGAATGATAGAAAAATCTCATATAGAAAGAATTGTTGATAAGGACTACCTAACTAACACGTATTTCATTTGTGGTCCTAAGTTATTTACTGCAAATATGACAACCTATCTAGAAAGTTTGGGTATTAGCGAAGAAAGAATTATAACTGAATCTTTCTCAGAAAGTAGTCAGATTAGAAACATATCAGGCAAAAGTATTTCAAAATTAACATATATGGCTAGTGGCGCTTTAGTGCTAGCCGGCATAGTTTCTATAAGCATGTTGGATCTCGTTAGATATGTACCTAAGCATCTTCCTAAGGTTGCATTACCAGCGTCTGCCAGCACAACAAACTCTATCGACAACCAATCAAATACTGGTACAGCTAGCAATACCAATAATAACTATCAGGCACCAGTATCGAGGTCATCATAACTATGGTTTACAATATTTTAGCTAGCACCGCATTACAACTAACTACTTCTAGAATAGGAAGCTCTTGGGCTTGGTATTTTATAAGAGGAGCTGGATTTGCTGCTCTATTTCTAATGTTTTTACTTATGATTTCTGGAATAGGACATATAACTGGTTTAACATATAAATATATAGAGCCGATTAAAGCTTGGGCCATACATAAAGCAATTGCCTTTGGATTAGTTTTTGCGATTCTAGTCCACGTTATCTTCTTACTTTTTGATCACTACGTAAGCTTCTCACTACCTCAAATATTAGTACCTTTCTTAAACAAATATACAAATGGAACCAGTCTATTTGGAGTTAATTTCGGAATGTTCGTTGTAGCATTTGGAATAATTTCAATGTATCTAGTATTCCTTATAGTTCTAACTAGTCTTGGTTGGATTGATACTAAGAAGAAGTTATGGAAATGGGTCCACTATTCATCTTATTTTGCCGCAATAATGGTATTTATTCATGCACTTGGAGCGGGATCTGATCTTAAGTACGGAATCTTTAGAATATTCATGATCTTCTTACTAGCAGTATTAGTAGTAGCTACAGTCATGAGATTGTACCGAACTGGTTCTATTAAAAAGCAAGATTAGTTTACAACCTTACCATTTACAACTACTGGACTTATTCCCGTTACATTTCTTAAATAGAAGTTATAACTAGGTAGATCCAGTAAATGCCTATCGTTGATACTACCGAATAATTTAGATAATTGTGAACTATCTTTCGGAGAACTTGATCTAAAAGTAATTACGTTTCCGACATTAGATAAAAGTATTTGATTAAAACTATCATCCTGCTGAGCTAAACTCTGCTGAGCAAGATTTAAATATAGGTGATATTTCCTAGCTTCACTTATTAATTCTTTCAGTGTATTCCCTGCGAAATTCTGTGATTCATCTATGTATAGATAATGGTCCACTCTGCTTGATTCATTAAAAGCGCTCATTGAATATGCAGCAAGTTGCAATTTAGCTATTATGAGACTACCCAGTAAACTTGAGGTGTGTTCACCGATATCTCCTTTAGATAGATTACAAATTAATACTTTTTTATTTAATATTACATCCTCAAAATTTATATTAGATTTGTATGAATTGAATATACTTCCAAGAAGTGGTGAGTTTATTAATCTACCAATTTTAGATGTTATTCCAGAGATCATCTTTACCCTTTGATAATCCCCCGACTTATTAAATTCATTCTTCCAGTAATTTTTTAAAACGATATTTGAAGAATTATTAACTAGCTCATTTCTATAATACTGATCAAGCAGTATTTTATATATTGTATATAAGTTGGCATTATCTTTTTCTAAGGCTAGATAACAAGCATTTCTAAGTACAAATTCAATCTTATGCCCCATCTCGTCGTCCTTAGAAAATAGCTTAGATAAAACTGATATAACGTTCTCAGTTATTTTTTCAGTTTCTAATTTATATCGAAAATCAGTATATGCAAATTTTCGCTCTAAAAGATTTATTCGTATATTAGATTTAATTGGATCCAGATAGAGAACTCCTCTATTCTTAATTCTTATATCCTTAGCAAGATCACCGTGGGGATCTATTAAAGTTAATCCTCTGTGGTTTTCTATATCCTGATTAATCATATTTTTAAGTAGCGTGGATTTGCCCGCTCCAGTTGAACCTAGTATTAGCAGATGCTTTTCTCTAGCAGATTGTTCTAATCCAATATATCTATTCTTATTTTTATAATTGGTTCCAATTTTAATTAAGTTTGATTTAGTTAGATTAGAACTTGGTTCAAAATGTTTAATTTTCTCTATATTTTCTTTAACAGCTATTTCTTCATTCCCTGGAATATTTAATATTGATGATATTTCTTTACTGGAAAATATACTATTAACTTTATGCATTTTAGAAGAACTCAATTTTTGTATTGAATGAGAATTTATATTATTTATGTATTCTTCAATAATATCTTCTTTATTTGAAGATATCTTAAAATCTACTTTAAATAAATTTGAGAATAATTTATCTAGCTTATCTACGTCATTCTTATTATTAAGATATCTTCTCCTGCTTTTGTTTAACAATGTATTAATACTTTTATCTACATAAAAGAACATTATGCTTGGAAAAATAAATGGATTGAATATCCGAAGATGTATCTTCTTGCCGGCTATAATTTCTTTTCTAAGAAAGTATATTCTTATAGATTGATATGGTTTAAGATCTATCGAAAAACTTAAGTATTCATAGGATTTGAATGATAATGTTTTTTTATAGAGTATTTCGTTCGAATTTAAACCATCAAATTTAATAGGAATGGAGAAATGTTTCTTTAAGCCGTAACTGCGATAATCTGAATTTTCTTCAATTTTTATTTCCTCAAAAAAAACATCTATCAAAAATGTTTTGAATATGTTCTTAATTTTATGTAAATCTTTTTTGTCAAAACTTAAGTAAACTTTTATACCTTGCGCATTGGAATTAATATTGATTTTAAGTTTTAACTTATTAAGATGTAATAATTGAAGTGTCTTTTCTAGATTTTCTTCATTGAATAAATTGTGATCGCTAAATTTAAGTAAATAAGTTGAAAAATTGGAATTAAATTTAACGCCACCCATAATAAGAATATACTCCCGGCAAGCATAGAATGTAAATTATATTTTTATTATATAAGGTTATATTTCTTTAAGAGTATAACTAGTAGATACTCGACGAATACTATAGAAATAATTATGAAACTAACTGGCAAAGTTATATAGAAACTAATAATTAGTCCGAATATGGTTGCACTTAGCGACAACATCGCAGATATAAACATTGCGAACGGTGGTTTTCTAGTCAGGTTATTAGCTACGGCAGCTGGAGTTACTAAAAGAGCGAATATTAGAAGCACTCCTACTACTTTCACTGCAATTGAAACTGTGATAGCAAGTAAAACCATAAAGAATAAACTATATCCCAAGTTATTTACTCCTCTTGCTTCAGCTACGTCTTCATCAATTGAGGAGAATAGTAGAGGTCTGTAACTAATTAATATTGCTAGAAGAACTAATCCTCCAGCTATTAGGCTAGCTATGACGTCAGCGTGAGATACTCCTAGAATTTCACCAAAAAGTAATGAGTAAGCTTCAGTTGCGTAGCCTTTATATAAACTAATGAATAAAACTCCAAGTCCCAACATAAATGCCAGAACAGTACCGACTTGAACATCTCTATTGAATGCTTTCTTGCCCAGTATTCCCATTGCTAGTCCACCAGATATAGTAAAAGCCAGTAGACCGTAAAGTGGGTTAACGCCCAGAAGCACCGCCCCTGCTGCTCCTGCGAAGCCAGCGTGAGATAGTGCATGTGCGCCAAAAGATAGCTTTCTAAGAACTACGAAATATCCGACTATACCTGCAACAACGCTAGTTACTGCGCCCGCAATAAGTGCATTCCTCATAAATGCGTACTGCCAGAAATTAGCTGAGGCTAATATATTAAACATGGTGTTCTACCTCTCTTGCTCCTAAAATTACCAGTCTTCCCTTTGAGTCTTTAATAACTTCGATATCTGAACCATAAAGCTGAGTTAATTTTTTGGAAGTAATTATTTCATCCACACCGCCACTAACTAGTTGACGGTTAGCTACATATATAACCTTATCTATTGCTCCTAGTAGTGGATTTAGATCATGAGCAATAAGCAGAACACAAATGCCCTTAGACACAGCCAGATCTTTAACGAGCTTAACGAGCTCGCTCTCTCTTTTTAGATCCAGATTAGCTAGAGGTTCATCAAGTAATAATATTTTCGGTTCACCTATTAGTGCCTGGGCTAAGAATACTCTTTGTAACTCTCCTCCGGATAATTCACCGAGTGCCTTATTCTTAAATTTATAAGCATCCACTAACTTCAATGCATTTTCGGTTTTAATATTTTCTTTTTTAGGAAAAAGACTAAAGCCGAGCTTATGTCCGCTTAAGCCTAGTTTAACGAAATCGAAAACATCAAAGTTGGTATCCTGATCGATTCCTCTACGTTGAGGTATATAACCAATTAACTTAGCGTTCTCTTTAGGTTCTTCATTAAAAAGTAATAGCTTACCTGACGAAGGATTCTTAAGACCAAGTAGAAGTTTAAAAAGAGTAGATTTTCCTGATCCATTAGGACCTAATACTGCTACAAATTGACCAGCGCTCAAACTAAAGCTGGCATCATTCCAAATTATTCTTTTACCATACTTGGCTGTAACATTTTTTGCTTGAATTATATTTTCGTTATTCATTTCTCAGATCTTTATATATTTGGTTAATTTGATTATTCATCCACTGCACATAATTCATTTTGTTAGGCATAGTTTCGGTAATACCTAAGGTTTTTATACCATTTTTGATAGCTAAGCTTTTCATTGACTGAGTTATGGGAGTTTCTGTTTGTTGATTATATATTAAAATTGCTGGTTGTTTTAAATTAATTTGATCAATGAAAGTAGCGACACTACGTGAAGGAGGCTCATTTCCCTCGCTAACAGATCGCATAAATGATGCCGGAGAAATTAGATTGAGTTTCATTTCTTGAGCCATGTAATAAAATACAGATTCAGTGCAAGCTACGTCAGTTGATGCATAATAATTGCTAATTGAATACTCTAACGACGAAAGATAATTTAAAGACTTATTTAAATTATTTAAATTATTTAAATAATAACTAGAGTTCTCCGGATCTATTTGGGATAACTTGTTATATATTTGATTAGAAACCATTTTAGAATATCTTATGCTATACCAAACATGTGGGTTGTCTCCTGTTTTAAGATTAAGAAAATCCCCTACGTTTAATACGTCTCTATTAGAACTAGGATTAGCGTCGATCAGTTTATTGGCCCATGAGTCATATCCAAGACCATTAAATATAACTAATCTAGCTGAAGAGATATCTCTTGCATTCTTAGAACTACTTTCAAATTCATGAGGGTCGGCATTTGGATCACTCACCATACTACTTACATGAACTTTATCTCCGCCAATCTGTGAAGCTAAACTACCCCAGAAATTTTCTGCAGAAACGATTTTCAATGATGAGATATTTGTGTTTTTTGTATTAATTAAAGATATTACAAAAAAAGCCAATGCAATTTGAAAAAGAATGATTATGTACCATCCTCTTTTCATTTTTATTTTCTCCTTACTTTTTTCAATAAATAGCTAAAATTATTCTGATTTCACGGTTATTAACTATCTTATTTATATCATAAATAATAGATTTTTAATATCTCAACTGTTCCTAAAAATACTTAAGCACAATGTAATTTTAAGAAGTTAAATTGTAAAATATTAAATAATACTTAAAATATTTAATAATATTATTGATTATATGTTAATTTTGTGTTTAATTATGTTTGATTGCTTAAATTAATGAATAAAGTTTTATGGGTGAAATTGAACTACTATTAATCGAAGGTAATGCGGAAACCAGGAACACTCTAAAAGTGGCTCTTGGTAGAAGTTTCTCTCTTAATACAGCGTCTACAGGCAATGATGCTTTAAATATTATCAATAAACAGCGAATAGACTTAGCGATATTAGATCTGAATATACAGGACATATCGGGCAGAGAGCTCTGCCGCAAGATTCGATCAATCGGGGTTATAGCCCCGATTTTTATTTTAACTAGCAACAGTGACCTTAAAGCTAAATTAGATTTATTTAATGTTGGAGCTGATGACGTTATAGTAAAACCTTTTAGTCTAGGAGAGCTTGAAGCAAGACTTACCGTACATAAGAAAAGACTACTTAGTTCAAAAGAGTTTAGTAAGACTGTTGAAACAGAAAACTTAGTACTAGATAAAGATAAGCATTCGGTAACTCGTGATGGCTACAGAACCATAGAACTTAGAAAAAAAGAATTTGCGATACTTGAATACCTAATGATGAATCCAGATAAGATAATGTCAAGAACTTCCATTTCTACACATGTTTGGAATATAGAGTATAAACCTTGGTCAAATTCTCTGGATGTTCATGTAAAGAATCTTAGAGACAAAATAGATAAACCATTCAAAAAACAGATAATCCAAACAGTTCATGGATACGGATATCGTCTGGTGAGTAATAAGTGATTTAGCGGTAATAAAAATTAATTAGATCATAAAAAAAGAGCTCTGGTTACTTTTTAGGGTAAGAAGAGCTCTTTTTCTTTGTGACCTAACCATCTAATTGCTTAGTAGTCGGTCACGGCAGATAACTTTTGAAGGTTTCCCGCCAACCACCTCACAGTGGTATTTATAATATAAAATACATAGTTATCCACATGCAAGCATGAGCAAGATAGAATTTACAACAATCCTGTGGATAAACTACTTTTAGGGTGTCTACAAGTCTACAAATATTGGCCAAATTACTCTTGCTAGAATCTTGCTTCTATCAATATAACCAAAATCTCTGGAATCGGTACTACTCTTAAGATTATCTCCGAGAATATATACCGAATCTTTATTTACTTCCTTAACTCTTTTAACCTTGTCTAGGCCATTATGATTCACAATCACAATATCCCCAGGCATTATTCTTTTAGTATTAATACCAAGAAGTAATTCTCCAGGTTTTAGGGTTGGGAGCATACTCTCACCAACTACTCTTCTTAAAATAAATTTAGACTTTCTTAGTTTCAAAGAAGATATCCGAAATTGCATTTATTTGTTCTATTAGCTTATCTGCTTCAGCTTCTTCAAGATGATGCTTAACTTCACTAGCTTGTCGAATAGCTTTATGGAACATGTCATGAAGCTGAGGGTACTTTTCTATTAGCTCAGGCTTAAAATAATCCGCCCATAAAACCATTAGGTGATGTTTAACGAGTTCAGCTCTTTCTTCTTTAATAATTATTGCTCTAGTTTTGTTGTGATCATCTAGAGAATCATACTTAGCTAATATAGCTTTAAGACTTTTAGCTTCTATCAATGCTTGAGCTGGATCATATATTCCGCAAGGTAAATCACAGTGAGCATAACCGGTTTAATAAACTTCATAGCTACCCTCCTTATTTATATCTATATTATATCTGTTTTTTAGAGTTTTGTGTGCGCCATTTTGCTATTTCTTGGTGATTACCGCTAAGTAATACTTTAGGAACGGCTAGCTCACCATATTCTTCAGGTCGAGTATATTGAGGAAACTCAACTGTTTGATCATCTTCATAAAAGGATTCTACTTCAGCACTAGATTCCCCTCCTAAAACTCCTGGGATTAATCTAGTTACAGAATCAATAATTACCATTGCTGGAATTTCTCCTCCAGTTAGTACATAGTTACCAATTCGATATGAATAGTCTACCCAGTTCTTAACTCTTTCGTCATATCCTTCGTATCTAGGACAAATAATAATAAGGCCCTTTTCGTTAACTAATTTCTTAGCATCTGACTGCTTATATACTTCTCCGGCGGGAGTAGGTAATATAACTACTGCTTCGGGATCAATATTCTTAGCATGTTCAATAGCATTAACTAATGGCTCTATCATTAGAAGCATGCCATCTCCTCCACCATAAGGAGTGTCATCTACGGTCTTTCTAGGGCCTACTCCGAAGTCCCTAAGGTTAATAATGGAATATTCCACTAGTTTATTTTTTTGTGCCTTAAAAAGCATGCTGTTATTTAAAACACCATCAAACATTTCCGGGAATAAACATATTATTTGAATCTTCATAATTTAAGTATACCTATAAAAGCAAAAAACCGGGTTACCCCGGCTTATTGCTTCACATAAAGCTCCCACCTTTTTATTGGTGGCTCGCAAAAGCTTTTTTTGTTTTTAAAGTATAGTTTTTTAAGAACTAATGTTCCTTATTTTATCTTAAACATTAGCCTATTGCAAGGAGTTTTCTATAAATCTAGATCATCTAGTTCTTCTAGTTCTGCACGAGTCTTAGAATACTTGTCAGAAGATTCTACTTTTGGTTCTTCAACAGGTGTTTCTTCAACAACTGGAGTTTCTACTGCTGGTTCTTCAACAGGAAGGCTTGTTTCATATTCTTGATGATTTGAATTATCTCTGTTTTCATCATGATGTACTTCATCTCTCGGTTCGTATCTTCGTTCAGGTCTAGGTTCGCCGTTGTCTATAATCTTTAGATTGTAACGAGCTTCATTCTTAGTTCCTAAAGCTCTTAGAAGAGTTCTAATACTTTGTGCAGTAGCTCCTCTTTTACCAATTACTCTACCTAGATCTTCTGGATCTACTGTTAATTCTAGAAGAACACCTTTCTCATCGATGCTTCTTTCAATTTTTACATTTTCTGGTTTGCTAACCAAAGACTTTACGATAAAGTCGATAAACTGAGTGTCTATACTGTTATCCATGGTAACCTCCGTATGTTAATACTTAATAAAATTATTATATCAAAGACCAAGCGTAGAATAGAGAATTATTTTTTAGTTACTGCTGGTTCTTCAACAACTGGTGTTTCTTCAACAACTGGAGTTTCTACTGCTGGTTCTTCAACAACTGGAGTTTCTACTGCTGGTTCTTCAACAACTGGAGTTGTAGATCGTCTTTTTTCAGGATTTCGAACAGTTCTTTCCCTGTTGAGAGATTTTTCTACCCAAGTAGGTAATTTAAGTCCTTCTTTTTCAAGAATTCTAATTACACGAGGAGATGGTTGAGCGCCATTATCTAAGAATTTTTGTACGATTTCTTTTTTAAGAGTTACTACTTTAGCATGAGGATCATAGCTACCAACACGAGAAACTACTTTACCACTCTTAGGAGATCTTCTGGAATCTTGAATAACAATTCTGAACATTGCATGTCCACTTCTACCGATTCTCTGTAAACGAATTACTAACATTAAGCTTTAATTAACTCACTTTCTTAAAATATATTAAGTATTATTATATTATTTAGCATATTTTACAGATTAACACCGAAGTTGTCAACCTTACTTGCTCTTTTCATAAAATTTTAGAGCTTGCTGTGCAGCTTGTTGCTGAGCCTCTTGTTTACTCGGTCCATCACCGTCACCTCTAAGTTCGCCATTTACATACACTCCAACCTTAAAAGTTTTATCGTGATCAGGTCCTTCTTCCTTAAGTATTCTGTACTGAGGAGTTTGAGTTTCGTTGCTCTGAGCAAGTTCTTGTAGTCTAGATTTAGGGTCCAACCAAGCACCTGTTTTTAGGATTTCATCGAAAGTGGAAATAATATTATCTTCAATAAATTTTCTAGACTTGTCATAGCCTTGATCTAGATAAATTGCTCCGATGACAGCTTCAAAACTATTAGCAAGTATTTGAGTTCTGGCTCTATCGGTACCCCTTGCTTCACCCTTAGATAGTCTTAGGTATTCTTCAAAACCTAGTTTATGAGCTGCAGCTGCTATAGATTCTGTTCTAACTAGAGATGATCTCCAGTTTGTTAAGATTCCTTCTGGTTCAGAATAAGTAGTATAGAGGAATTCAGTTACAACAAGCTCTAGAACTGCGTCTCCTAGAAATTCTAGTCTTTCATTGTGATCTAGCTTTATTTGCCTATGTTCATTAAGGTAACTTCTATGAGTAAAAGCAGAGATAAGATAATCTAAATTCTTAAATTTAAGATTTAGTTTATCTTCAGCAAAATCTTGATATCTCTTATCTTCCATAATCTTTAGTACTTACCTTCTCGAATCTTTTTAAGACCAATTAGCATCAATTTTCCTATATCGTCATAGGCAATTTTATCTAGTGCTTCACTAGAAGGCATCCATTTGACGTCTTTAAGCCACTCTTCCGGTTCAAGTTCATCTGTGTTTCCCAGTCCTTCCACTAGCCAAATGTGCATAGTCATTAGAACTAGAGATTTGTCTCTTCTATAACGGAAATTTACTTTACCAAGCCATGAATAAACTTCCATGTCTTTAAGTCCAGTTTCTTCTCTAATTTCTCGCTCCGCTGTAGCACCTGGTTCTTCACCTGGTTCTACGTGACCTTTAGGAACTGTCCATCTGTCTTTAGCATCTTTAATTAGCAGAATTTCTACTTCTCCTTTGGAATTTTTTCTAAAGACAATTCCACCTGAAGTAGTTTCGTGAATAACTTCACTTATAGAAGGCCTTCTGAAATGAGGCATGTGTTTGATGTTAGGGATTTTAGATATTGGATTTATTTTCATTTCTTAGCTCCTCCTTTCTCTTCTTCTATTTTCTTAAATATTGTTCCGAGCACTCCGTTAATGAACTTAGAGGAATTTTCTCCTCCGAAAGCCTTAGCTAGTTCAATAGCTTCGTTAATTACTACTTTTGTTGGTATATCTTTGTTGTAGTACAGTTCGTATACTCCGATTCGAAGTATTATTTTATCCATTCTAGAAATCTGATCGATTGGCCATTCAGGAGCGTTAGGTGCAATTACATCGTCTAACTCTTTGGCTCGTTCGCTTACGCCCTTAGTAAGATCGCCTATATACTGCTTATCTCCAACAATATCTGCATATCTCTGGATATTTCTATTCATAACCTCATCAAGATCAAAATCCTTATCTTCAGCAGCTAGTCTAAAGTCCTCTTCATAAAGAGTTTGGAAGGCGATTATTCTACCCAAGTGTCTATTTGATGCCATTTATTTATTGTTCCTTATGTGACTTATTTTAAGCTTTATGATTGATATATTCTAAATTTTTAAGGTGATGTATTTTACTAATTACTTAGTATTTTTGCCAGTGTCGTGAATAGTAGTTTTAACCTTAACAGGTGACTTACCGTTAACAGTTCTAGCTAGTTTTAATACAAGGTGACTTCTTCTTGTGCCACGCTTGGTTGGACTGGTTCGTTTCTTTGGTTTACCCATGAAATATTTATTCCTTTACTTATACAAAATTAATCTTAATCTTATATTTTTTAAAATTAAATTTGTTTTACTTATTTATCTGAGCTATATTATAGCACTTTGGTAATGTTTTTCAAAGAGCTCTAGACCACAAAGTTTACTAGCTTATTCTTTACAACAATTACTTTCTTAAGTGTTTTTCCGCTCAAATGTGGTTTAACTTTTTCAGAATTCATAGCAAGTTGTTGAATCTGCTCATCAGTGAGATTATTTTCTGCTTCAATTAGATCTCTTAATTTTCCATTGATCTGTACTACGAGTTTAACTTTTTCAGATTGAGTTAGTTTAACGTCGTATTTAGGCCAATTTTGTAAGTGAATAGATTCCTTATTGCCTATGTCGTGCCATAATTCTTCAGTAATATGTGGAGCAAAAGGAGCAAGTACTAAAAGCAAGTCTCTTAGTGCTGCTGCAAAGCTAAATTTTGAGAAATCGCCCTTGGCTTCGATAAGATACATTTCATTTACGAACTGCATCATTGCCGCAATTGCTGTATTAAAGCTCATTTTCTCAATATCTTTAGTTACTTTCATGACTAACTTATTTTTAAGCATTTCAATTTCTTTATCTGCATGCATTTCTTTTGACTTAAAAGCATCTAGATTCTTAGTGGTAATATTCCATACTCTTTGTAGGAATTTATATGTGCCGCTAAGGCCTTCAGTGCTCCAATTTACAGATTGATCCCATGGTCCGAGGAATAGTTCTAGGATTCTAATGCTATCTGCTCCATAGCCATTAGATATTAGATTGTCAGGCTCAATAGTATTACCCTTAGATTTACTCATCTTATTTCCATCTGGGGCTAAGATCATACCCTGATTTCTAAGTGCGGTGAATGGTTCTTTGAAGTTAATTAATCCTTCGTCGAACATAACCTTAGTCCAAAAACGCGCATAAAGAAGATGCATAACGGCATGTTCAGCTCCACCAATATATTCGTCTACTGGCAACCATAGATCAGAAAGGGATTTTTCAAAAGCTTTTTCATTATTTTTAGGATCTGCAAATCTCAAGAAATACCAACTAGAACAAGCGAAACCATCCATGGTGTCAGTCTCTCTTTTAGCATCTTTGCCACATTTAGGACATTTTGTATTAATAAAGTCTTGGTCGTTAGCTAATGGACTTCTTCCGTCTCCACTTGGTTCAAAATTATCCATATCTGGAAGTAATACCGGAAGGTCTTCTTCTTTTACTGCTACAGCTCCACAGTCATCACAGTGAATAATTGGAATAGGAGCTCCCCAATATCTTTGTCTGCTAATTAACCAATCTCTTATTCTGTAGTTAGTAACTTCTTTAGCTGTTTTATTGTGCTCTAGGTCTGCTACAATTTTTTCTCTAGCTTCACTAGAAGGAAGTCCATCGTATTTACCAGAGTTAGTCATCTTTCCTTCAGCTACAATCGCATGATCTTCTAGTTTTTCATCTCCTTCAACTACCTGTTTAATATTTAAGTTAAATTGCATAGCAAAATCGTAGTCTCTTTGATCGTGTGCCGGAACTGCCATAATTGCACCTGTTCCATAGCCAACTAAAACGTAGTCAGAAATATATACAGGAATTTTTTCTTTAGTTGCAGGATTAACCGCGTAAGAACCAGTAAATACACCTGTTTTTTCCCTGTTCGTTTCTTGTCTTTCAATATCTGATTTAGCTTCTGTAGCTTTCTTATATTCTTCAACTTTCTGTCGATTTTCATCAGTTATTAATTCTTCAACCATAGGATGTTCTGGAGCGAGTACTAGGTAAGTAGCGCCGTAAATAGTATCAGCTCGTGTAGTGAATACCCGAACAAATGAGTCTTTGTTTTCGACTAAGAAATCTAATTCTGCACCTTTACTCTTACCTATCCAGTTTCTTTGCATGTTCTTAATTGAATCTGTCCAATTAAGATCTTCTAAATCATCAAGAAGTCTGTCAGCGTAATCAGTAATCTTAAAGAACCATTGCTTTAATGCTTTCTTTTCAACAACCGAACCACATCTCCAACATTGACCATTCTCTACCTGTTCGTTTGCTAAAACAGTCTTATCCATTGGACACCACCACTGCAAGCTCTCTTGTTGATACGCTAAACCTTTTTTAAATAAAAGTAAGAAGAACCATTGAGTCCATTTGTAATAATCTGGGTCAGTACTATTTATTTCCCTATCCCAGTCATAACTAAAGCCCATTTGATTAAGTTGTTTCTTAAACTTATCTGTATTTTGTTTAATAGCTACTTTAGGGCTTAGTTTATTCTTGATTGCGTAGTTTTCAGCAGGAAGTCCAAATCCGTCCCAGCCCATAGGGTGAAGAACATTGAATCCATGCATTCTTGAAGAACGTGCAATTACGTCTCCGATTGCATAGTTCCTAACATGTCCAACATGCATAGCTGCACCAGAAGGATATGGGAAGAATTCTAGAACATATTTCTTTTTAAGATCTTTATTATCTTTTGCTGAATATATTTTAGATTCAAGCCACTGCTCTTGCCATTTAGTCTCATAGCTTTTAGGATCAAATCTCTTCATAACTGCTTAGATTATATCAGATGGAGAAAAGGTTTTTAGAATTGTCTAAGATAGCTAGTTGAAAACTTGGTATTAATAGAATTTTTCTCGTTATATTTATCTTTAGCTAGTTCAACCAATCGTTCAACCATTTCAGTATTAGAAATACCCTTCTTTATCCAGTTGTGAATATATAGTCCACCGGGTAGAGGATTTACCTCGTTGAAATATATTTTATTAGTCTTTGAGTCAATTAGCATATCCACTCTAGATATTCCGCTAAGATTTAGTGCTCTATACACGCTAAGTCCTACTTCTTCTGCTTTTCTATATAGTTCTCGGTCTAACTTAGCTGGTACTTCAGAATAACCCTGAGAACCTTTGGCTCCTTTAGAACCCTTTTTTCCACCTTGAAGATATTTAGTATCGAAATCAAAGAAATCTTCTGCTTTAGTTAGTGGTTTTTCTAAGAAAGCAGGAGTTAGTTGATGGTTTCCAATTATTGGCAGAGTAACTTCTATAAGGTTACCTACTTCTTCTTCAACAAGGATTAAGTCATCATAGAAGAATGCTAGCTCTACTGCATTTTTAAGATCGTTTTCATCTTTGGCTCGAGAAATTCCAATGCTGGATCCAAGGTGAGCTGGTTTAACAAATACTGGGAATTTAAGATTAGATTTAACTTTATCGCTTATTTTATCTAGTCCAGATTTAAAATCTACCTTATTGAAACTTTCGTACTTAACAACGTTAATATTTGAGCTCTGTGCGACTTTCTTAGCTAGAACCTTATTCATGGCTACTGCACTTGCAGCAGTGTCACATCCAACAAATGGTACATTAGCCATTTCAAGTAGTCCCGTGAGAGTTCCGTCTTCACCATATGTTCCATGCATACTCGGGAAAACTACATCAATCTTTTCTTTTGATACTTTACCGAATTTAGATTGTCTAAGTAGTTCAAGTCCGTTATCGAAACTCAGTGAAATTGGTTTTAACTTTTTTAAAGTTTCAGAAATATCTTTCTTGGTGTATCTATTAATATCTTTTAGTTTTTGATCGGAATACCATTTACCATCTTTAGTTATGTAAATAGGTACAACTAAGTATTTCTTTGTTAGTTCTAGGGGTTTAATAACTGTTGATATCGCGGTAATAATAGATATATCGTGTTCTGCTGATTTACCGCCGAATATTACTGCTATTTTTTCCATTACTATATATTCTAGTTATTTTTATGCTTACTAGCAAATTAACTAGCCTTATTTATATATGTCTGTCCAGTCATTCTGCATTAGAATGACGTCACCGTTAGCCGTAAAACTAGCTAGATTACTATAGAAATGAAGTGGATCATCCTCGATAATTAGTTGTCCTTTGAAGTTTTCTTTGTGAAGTCCTTCTTTAATAAAGTTAGTTACAGAGTTTTTCATAAGAACTACAATATCTGGGTTAGCTTTAGATATTAACTCACCCATTTCATTATGGACCTGCTTATTTAACTTTCCTTGATCGACAAGTCCTGGTGTTACATAAATCTTTCTTCTGGCTTTAACTTCTTTAAGTAAATTAGTTCCGGCTCTGACTCCTTCCAGATTACCGTTATACGTATCGTCGATGATTGTAGCGCCGTTTAGATCTCTTGGAGCCATTCTATGTTCATAGGCTTCTGTTTCTCTAAGAGCCCCCTCTACGTCCGCCGATTTCATTCCAAGCTGCAGCGCTAGAGCAGCAACTAAACTTAGAGGAGCTATTTGGTGCCTTCCAATTAGTTTAGATTTAACATTTAATACTTTATTTCCTTTTGAAAGAGTAAAAGAAATACCCTTTAGTGAATTAGATACTTCACTGACTTTGAATCCTAGCGCACCCTCTTCGCTATATCCAATTTCTTTTTCTGTTACATATTTATTAGTTTCTTTGCTGTCTAAGTTTACATATACCTTCTTAGAACTGACATATTTAAATATTGAGAAAAGATCCTTAGCTGCTGCTTCTAGAGTTTTATATTTATCTAAATGAGCAGGAGAAAGGCCGGTAATAATAGCGATGTCTGGTTTTGTATTATTTGCAAATTTAGCTATATCTCCAGGAGCACCTTCACCAAATTCAATAATAACTATTTCTTCGTTTCCAGTGAATTTATTGGCAAATCTAGCATGAGAAATTGCAACATTCATATTTCCTGGAGTAGCAGATACGTTCATAGATTTAGACAAAACTTTAAGCAATAGTTCTTTCATACTGGTTTTACCATAACTACCAAGAACTGCTATTTTTGTAGCCTTAGTTTTAGAAAAAGTTTTTTTAGAAGCTTCAATCTTCTTTTTTTCATCTGGGTTTATTAAAAGAACTCGAGCCATAAAAACTAGTAGTCCAATTCCCTGCGACCAAATTATTGGATAAACAATTATTAGAGCAGCTCCGTAATATACGCCGCCAATTATTTTATTATTTGCACCAAGGAACATGATTACTAATCCTGTGAGTATTTCTATAGCGATACCAAGATTAATACCAAGCACTATTGCTCTAGCTTTGGAAGTCTTTACTAGCTGTTGTCTAGTTATTACTTTAGAAAAGTCATCAGTAGACCAGAACCATTTCAAATATTTTCCTGGTCTATATTCTGAAACTTGTAGCATATACGTAATTGTCTTAGCGAATTTTAAAGAATAGAAAACAATTAGCGAATTAATTAGTTTTTTCATTTATTTATCGAAGTCCTTTATTCTATCTGCTATTTGTTTAGGGTCTGAATGAATTAGAAAGTGCCCGCCGCCGTGAAGCATCTCCAGTGTGGAGTTGCTTAGTATTTGATGGAAGGTTTCTCCAAAAGCGAATGGAGTTCTATCGTCATCATCGGAATACATCAAAAGTGTTGGTTGAGAAACGTTTTTCATATCTTCCCTTATATCTTCTTTGACTATTTCGGAGAATGTAGCTTTAAGTGTTTCATTAACTAAATAGTCTGATCCAATCTTGTTATACAGCTTTCCCTTTAAATTATTCTTGGTCTTAGTTGGAAGTGGACTTGTTAATACTTTGGCGGTTTTAGTAAATAATTTAAGAGCTTTAAGTTTAGATGAATCTGGATTTCTAATACCAGAGCATCCAACCAAAATTAGCTTGGCAGGCTTAACCTTATTTTCGGAAATAGCTTTAACTGAAATTGCACCACCATTACTGTGTCCTAGAAGAATATATATATCTTCTGAGTTTATTTTCTTTAAAAATTCTTGAACAAAGCTAGCATATTTAGAAAGAGTAAAATTATCTGCAGAGATTTTTGTTCCACCAAATCCAGGTAGATCAACTGCAATAACTTGGTATTTGTTCGATAGTTCTTTAATTAGATTAGGATAACTAGCAATACTATCGCCCCAGCCATGAAGAATAAGAAGTTTTTTGCCATTTCCATTCATCGAGTAATTAACAATCTGGTCGTTAATGATAACTTGCATATGCTAATTATACCTTAGATTTATTTAAATTAACTTTCCATATATCCCATATTTTATATACTTAAAGTAGATGAATATAGAAGTAGTGTCTTCGAGCGGAGAAGGCCCACGAGGTTCTGAGTCTCAAGGAGGCAGAAGACTATGCCCGAGATGACCTCGGGATCAAACGGGTCGATTATTCGGACTTCGACCAGAGAACCGCGAACGAAGTCAACGCCACCCTGGAAGTCCTGAGGGATCGATATCCAGAAACGCAGGGAATTGAGTACCTAGGCTCCATCCAGGGTCGCAATGAAGCCATGAGGAATGAAGATCCGGAATTGGCCGAGTTGAGATCTAGAGAGACTCGTGATCCTGATCCAAACGAAGTGGCGGTCACTCTTCGCGAAACTCCCGGCTATAACGGGATATCAATGAATAGAGAATGGTCTGGAAACTACGACAAGGCAAACTATGACGCGAGATCCGACGAGTTGGCCGGAGGATCTGCCAATGGAACGGGATCCATTAGTGGTGTTATTGCGCATGAGTATGGGCACGTGGTCGAAAACCACTTACGAGCCACGGGACAATTCGACGAAATTGCGATTGAGGTGCAACAGACTTTCGATCTCGGTCCACTTCTGGTGAGCAGCGAAGTAAGTGCTTACGCGCGTAAGAGCGAGCAGGAGCTCTTTGCGGAAGCTTTTGCCGAGTACCAAATGATGGACCACCCTCGGCCATTTGCGGAACGGATAGGAAAACTAGTTGACGAGAAATTCAATGGGTAGTTTAATATGGTCTATATGAAGAAGATCTTTCTCGCTGGCCAGAAGGCAGGTCTCACATACGCCGATATTGATGTGTGGATTGATATGCCATCGGCGGATTCCGCAACGTGGAGGCTTAAGGATGATGCACCGAAGAACATCGCAGCCATCTTTCCTGAATATGTTGAATTCTTCATGAACGATGCAGGCGATGATCAGGAGAGCCGAGGTCAATTCTAGACTTCTGGGATACCCGGCGTAAACGAAAACCGCCCATGCCATGGAAGCGCTCTAGCCAACTGAGCTATATCCCCTAAATTATTTATAAGTTTATCTGTTTTTGTAATAAAAAACCACCTCTATTTGGGAGGTGGCTAGTTCGTGCACGCCCACCCTATAGCGGCATAACACGTCATTTTTTAGTGTTTTTATTTTGCTAAACGCCGCTATATTTTTTTGTAGCGCACGAATTAACTTAAGCATAATAACTTTATGCGTGATTGTCAATATTATCCTTTTAGTAGTTTTATTAGATCTTCTTCAGATATTTGTTTAGTACCCAGTTTATTGGCTTTAATAAGTTTAGATTCTCCAACGTTTTCACCAACCACAAGGAAGTTCGTATCTTTTCCAACTGAGGATTGGAATACTCCACCTTTGTCGCGAATCAACTGAGCGGCTATTTCTCTGCCCATAGTATTAAGAGATCCGGTGATTGCAAATTTAATGTAATTAAGTGGACCGGTTGTTTTTTTAACTTCTTGAATTAAAACTCCGTATTCACTAAATTTAGCTAACAATTTGATATTAGCAGGCTCAGCAAACCATTCAACCACACTCTCGGCTACAACACTGCCGACTCCTTCTACGTTTTCTAATTCCTCTTCAGTAGCTTCAGATAGTTTATCTAAGGATGTGAAGTAATTAGCTAGATCAACTGCTGTTTGAACTCCAACATGTCTTATTCCTAGTCCGTAAATAAATTTAGCTAGACTTGGATTCTTCTTGTCTTTTATTGCACTAACTAGCTTATTAGCACTAACTTCAGCAAATCTTTCCAACTCTTCAAGGTCACTAACTCTAAGGGCATATATATCTGCTTGATCAGATATTAAATTAGCGTTAATTAAAGCTATGACATTCTTTTCACCCAATCCTTCAATATCTAAAGCAGATTTAGATGCATAATGCTCAATTAGCTTATACATTCTACTAGGACATTTTTCGTTAACACATCTATATACAACGTCTTCAACTTTTTCTTTCTTTAGAGGAGTATTACAATCTGGACAATTTTCTGGCATTTTGAATATTTTCTCTTTTCCGGTCCTGAGTTTAATAAGTGGTTCAACAATTTCAGGAATTATATCTCCTGCTTTATGCACTATTACACTATCTCCGATACGGATATCTTTTCTAGCTATTTCTTGATCGTTATGTAGAGTAGCCATTTGAACAGTGGATCCAGCAATAACTACTGGTTCTAATATTGCTACCGGAGTTGCTGATCCAGTTCTACCGATTGATACAAATATATCTTTAACAATTGTAGTAGCTTGTTCTGCTGCATATTTAAATGCTACTGCCCCTCTTGGCGCTTTACCTACAATTCCAAGTTCTTTAAATAAGTTACGATCATTAACTTTAATAACTAGACCATCAGTATTAAATGGCAGTTCATGGCGTTTGTCTTCCCAGGTTTTAATGAAGTCTTCTATTTCTTTAACAGACTTAACTTTCTTACTCATTTTATTTATTAGAAAGCCTAGTTCATCCAAAGTCTTATATACAAGTTCATTAGTTTCCACTAATTCATTCTCTAGAAATAGATCATAAGATCTGAAATACAGTTTTCGTTCCGAAACTAGCTTTGAATCTAGCTGACGTATAGTTCCAGCAGCAGTATTTCTGGGATTAGCAAAAAGTGGAAGTCCTTCTGATTCTCTTTTCTTATTCAGTTCTTCAAAGTCTTTTTTATACATCACTATTTCACCTCTAACTTCTGTTCTTCCGCTTAAGTATTTCTTTGTACTTTCAGATTCTCTAAGTTTTAAGGGAATACTTTCAATAGTTTTAATATTAAGAGTTACGTCTTCCCCCCTATATCCGTCTCCCCTAGTTAGGCCTTGTATTAATTTTCCATTTTCATAAATTAAAGACATTGCAAGGCCATCCATCTTAACGTCTTCGAAGTATGTATCCGGCGCTTTACCCAGTAGTTTAGTTATTCTCTCTACCCATGCTTCTATTTCTTTAACACTAAATACGTCGTTGAGTGAAAGCATTCTCTGTTCATGTTCAACGGAATTAAAAGCTTTCAGAACTTCACCGGCTACTCTCTGAGTTGGAGAATCTGGAGTAATAAGGTCTGGGTATTGATTCTCTAAATTAGCTAGCTCGTGCTTAAGACTATCCGCAGCTTCTTCGCTCATTATTGACTCATTTTTTACATGATACAAATATCTATATTCGTTAATGAGTTCTTTGAGTTTTTCTATTCGTTTTTTAGCCTGGGCCTGGTTCATTTAATTAATTCTCGGTACAAACTGTATAAATAACTGTGGACTATTGGAAGGGCAATTATTAGAAGAATGAAGTAAGTCCATGAAGCCAAAGCTGGAATTAACATAATTAGAGGAATTAGCACAACCACGGCAACAAGTAGAAGTATGACCGGAAGAAGCAGAATAGTTAATATTACAGAGAATCTCCTGCCCACAACAAGTTGTTTGGCAGACCTTAGAGAATTAAGCGGTGTCATATCTTTAAGAGTTACGATGTAAAGAGAAACAATGGAATTAGATAATAGATAAAGACTAAAGCCTATAAAACCAACTAGTAAAATTGAGAATATTATCTGTTCAACTATGTTATTTATTATTCCTCCGCTAGTTACCAGTGAATAAAGTACGAGACCAAGGTCCATAGGAATTAATTCTAGAAGGATAATAAATAAGACTACTAAATAAGGAATTAGAGGATACATAGATTGATACATTGATTCTTTAACGGTTGTATTTTGTTTCTTAAAAGCTTTTCTAAATACATATATGAAGACTAAGCTAAATAGCAAAATTAATACCACCTGATATATTCCACTTGTAGCATTGGATGAGTTAGTGGTGTTATTAGATAGAATATATGAGAAGGTATTGAAGCTTGCAGTTAGCTGATTTTCAAAAGCACTTAAAAAGGTGTCTTTTATTGAAACTGCAGAAAGTGGAGCAGATAAAGCTTGAACTAGAACAATATAAATAATTCCATAAATTAATGAAAGTTTAGCAATAATCTTTTTATTATTAGCTAAAAGACTCCAGGTAGACTTAAGTACATTTCGCACTTTAATAGGTGTAACTTCACCCCTGCTTAGTTTGCTCTTCTTAGTTTTTGCTTCTTCAGCTTTTGGTTTATTAACTCTACTCATGACTAGTCATACTCCTTAGTCTTTTAATTCTATCGTCTAGTGGTGGATGTGTACTAAATAGATTAGCTATTCCATGTTTCCGTAGAGGATTAGCAAAGAATAAATGTGCAGTTGCTGTATTTTGAACTTTAAGACTACTTCCACTTTGTTTAATTTTTTCTAGCGCAGATGCTAGTCCTTCAGGATATCTTGTAGTCATAGCTCCGGATGCATCGGCTAAATATTCTCTTTGTCTAGATATGGCTAGCTGAATAAACATTGCAACAAATGGAGCTAGGATTGCTGCTAAAATTCCTAAAGCCAATAAAGCAGGGTTAGAGTCTCTTTCGTCATCATTAAACCAAGTAAATCTAATTACTATATCTGCAACTAAAGATATTACGGCGGTTAATGCGAAGGCAATCATCATAACTCTAATGTCGTAGTTTTTTACGTGACTTAACTCGTGAGCTAATACTCCCTGAAGTTCTTTATCGTCCATAATATCGAGCAGTCCAGAGGTTGCACAGACAAATGAATGCTGTGGGTCTCGTCCAGTAGCAAATGCATTTGGAGATGGATCATCCATAACGAATATTCTTGGCATCGGAAGTCCATCTGTAATACTAAGATTTTCTACAATTCTATATAGTCTTGGATTATCTTTCTTCTTTATTTCTACCGCCCTATTAACTGCTAAGGCCATATTGGCTCCAGAGTAATAGGTGATGAGCGTGTAAATTAATGCACCAAAGGTACCTAATATAAAGATTGAATAACCGTAGTTAAACATCTTACTAAATAGTAAAAGTAACCCTACAACAAATAATACAAAAAATACGATTATATATACTGATCTTCTCTTATTTTGAGCAATGTCGCTATACATTTAACCTCTACTTTCTTACTCTTATATTATATAACAAAAGCCGACTATATAAGAGTAAATAATGATATTATTTAACTAATGGCTTTAAGAAAAAAACAAATCTATAGGATAGTCTATATCTGTCTGTTTTTATTATTAATTTCTACTTACGTTGTAATTACAATATTTAGACCGCTAAATATATTAAAGCCAATAAATGGCAATAATTTAACAAAGAGTTTTGCAACATCCCCACTCAATATTAATTGGCCAGCCAACTCAGAAGCTGCTATTTCAGTTAACGGATATTCTTTTGTTAATTCCAAAGACACTTACTCTCCAACTCCGACCGCATCTGTTGCTAAGTTAATTACCGCACTTATGGTACTTCAGAAATTTCCTCTAGCTAAAGGGCAACAAGGCAATACTTTCACAATTACACAAAAAGAAATGGATATTTATTATAATTATTATGCTAAGAATGGCTCTACGTCACCTTTTCGTTTAGGTGAGCAAATAAATGAATACCAATTATTACAATCCATGCTTATTCCTTCTTCAAATAATGCAGCCGATTCACTTGCAATATGGGCTTATGGATCACTAAGTAACTATGCACAAAATGCTAATCAGTTCTTAAAATTCAATGGAATAAATAATACTACCGTAGGATCGGATGCAAGTGGTTATTCCCCTGATACAGTATCTACTCCAACTGATTTATTAAAGATTGCTAGTTTAGTAGCTAAAGAACCAGTCTTAATGGAGATAGTAGGGCAGAAAGAAGCATTAATTCCTGTTGGAGGAATAATGTATAACTATAATTCTCTTATTGGAAAAGATGGAATAAATGGAATGAAAACTGGCAATAATGATGAAACAGGAGGAGTGCTAGTTACATCATCGGATATAAACATTAACGGCAAAGACATTACTCTTCTTACTTCAGTTATGAAAGCAACTAGTTTGAGTGCTGCTATTACTAAAAATTATGACATTGTTAAACAATTTAGAAATAACTTTTCAGGATCTAGCGAAATAATCCCGTTTATTAAAAATGCTAATTACTATGTGATTCCATGGAATAAACAAAAGGTAAATCTATTCGTTGAAAACATACCGGATCTACAATCACTTAATTCAACAGACATTAAAGTTAGTCTTTCTATTGATAATATTTCCTACAAAGCCAGAGAGGGCGATGAAGTTGGTATCTTAAAAATTACAAGCAGCGTTCCAAATGTTACAAAGACTTTAAAAATATATTTAGCATCTACACCAAAATCACCGTCAAACTTCTGGCTACTAACTCACCCGTTCTAGTAAAAAATGATTCAAAAAATAAATGGTGGGCGAGGAGGGACTTGAACCCTCAAGACTTATTCAGTCAACAGATTTTAAGTCTGTCGCGTATACCAATTCCGCCACTCGCCCGTCTTGATTAAAAGCTATTATAACATTTTTTGGAGGCGCGGACGAGATTCGCACTCGTGTACATGGTTTTGCAGACCATTGCCTAACTCCTCGGCCACCGCGCCATAATTATTAAAGTACAAGATATATATTAACAGATATTAGGGGTTAAATGTACTTCTATTCCCTAAATACATTATGTTCCTATAAGAGCTAGTTATGAAATCTTTTTGAAGAAGAACGTCTACTTTAAACTTATCAGCAAATTTTCGTATTTCATTAGTTTTAAGTAACAGGAAGCAAGAAGCTAATATATCGGCCTTAAGTGGATCATCACACACTACGCTGGCATTCAAAAAATTCGAAACGCTAGATAGTCCATTTCTTGGATCTATAAGATGATTCCACCCTGCTCCAGACCTTCTCACACTTCCTGAAGTTGCTACTGCAATAAATTTCTTGTTGTTACTTACAATTGAAACATTATTTTCGTTTTTTGGATCTGATATAAATATATTCCAAGGCTGATCATTTATATTTACCCCATCCGCCAATATATCTCCACCAAGACTTATCCAGTATCCACTAAATTTATTCTTAATTTCTCTAGTTAATTCTTTAAGTAGATAACCCTTACCTATTCCCCCTAGATCTAATGCAGAATCACTAGGAATAGTTAAATATTCTCCAGATATTTTCAGTTCACTAATATCTTTAATAAATCTATCTGAATAATCCAAATCAGGATTAAAAATATTTGGATTAGGCCACGAACCTTTATATCCAGCTGATTGAAGTGCGGGTAATATAAATGGGTTATATAGTCCTTCGGTTAGATTAGAATATTTAACACATTCAATTAAAATATTTTTAAATTCTTTGGATATTTTAGTTTTATTCCCAGCATTGATATTCGTCTTACTTAATTCACTACTGCTTTTGAACCTAGAAAATCTATTTTCAAAATCCTCGATTTCTTTCCAAAGATACATAAAAGTTTTCTTTGCCAAAATGGAATCAGGAGTGTTTAGAGTTATTAAACAATCCGTTCCTAGCGCTTTTTTGGTTTCTTGGTATATCACTAGATGTATTCTAGCTATTTTCTAGCTTAATTAGTAGGGAAGTTGCAATAAACAAAAAAATCTAAATATTTTATAGGATTATCTAGGCCTATTTACTGCTACTTTCCTTGCTTCTATTTCAAGAGAGTCATCTATTTTTTCTAATTTATAAGCAGGGGAGCTTCGTTTTAAAGCACGTCTTAGGAGTTCATCGGCAAGTTCTGGACTTTTTGAAAGAACTGGACCGTGCATATAAGTTCCAAAAACATTATTTAAAACACACCCTTCACTTTTGTCTTTTCCGTTATTCCCTGCTCCTAAAACAACTTCAGCCAGGGAAGTGCTTCCGTCCTTAAGATATGTTAGTCCGCTATGATTCTCGTAGCCTACGATTGTTGAATAAGTATTCTTAGCGACAACATTACCAATTAATCTTTTCTTGCCTGCTCTTGTAGTAATTGGAAGTATATCTATTCCCTTTATTTCTTCTTTTTTAGAAGTTATAAACTTATCTCCAAATAACTGATACATTCCGCAGACCATCAACATAACCACGCCGTCTATAGCCATACTATGAAGTTGCTCTTTCTTTTTTAATAAGTCTTCTTGAACTAAGAACTGTCCGGAATCCTGTCCTCCTCCACCAATTATGATGTCGGCGTCCATCGGTAAATCATCTCCTACGTTAACGATAGTTGTCTTGTATTCGATACCCCTGCTCTTAAGTCTATATTCTAGGACTTCCCTGTTTCCAGTATCTCCATAAATATTCATTTCTTTTTGATAAAGATGAACTATGTGTAATTTCATAATCCTACTCCTTCTACGCTAACACCCGTTTTACGTAATAATCTTCTGACTTCAAGCATTGCAGTATATGTACAGTAAATTATTGCGCTCTGGTCTTCTTTAAGGTCAATTAACTCTTCGACGAAGTTTCTTAATTCTTCAATGTTCTTGGATTCTATACCTTGGTGCTTTAATCTAACTGCCATATCTAAATATCTTATTCCGGAAGTAAATACTTGATTATCTTTCAAGTTTTTAAAGTCTGTGTCATATAGCCATGAAACATCTCTACCGTCTGCATATCTATCGTTTATTACGATGCCGATTTTATCAAAATTATTTTCATTGACCAAACTTAGAGATTGATTAAATCCAGATGGATTTTTGACAAGCTGAAGTTGAACTTTAGCGCCGTTAGCAAGTTTAATTATCTCCCCCCTACCGAATGCTGGTTTAATTTCAGATAGGATTTTTTCTATTTTTATAAAATCTAATTTTCCTTCTATTGCTTTTAGGGCTGTAAGAGCCGCAACTATATTGAGTGCATTATATGAGCCGGATAGATTAAATGGTAGTTGATAAGTTTTTTCTGCTTTAACATTTAAAGTATTTTTACTGTAACTTACTAGACTTAGATCTAATTTATGCTCTACAAAATATTTAACATTTTTATCGTAATGCTGATCATCGGACTTAAATACATCTTTAAGCTCCTCAGCGTATCCATACCAATAGATTCTAGAACTAAGATGATTAGATATTTTAGAAAGTCTAGGATCATTAGAATTAATAACGACAAAGCTTCTTGCCTTCTTGGCTATTTTCTTAACTAATTCAGCTGTTTTATCTATCTCTCCAAACCTATCCATTTGATCTCTTAGAATATTAAGAGCCACTACTCCGGTAGGATTAAAATAATTAACAAAGTGTACTCCATGAGCTTCGTCTAGCTCCAAAATAGCGATATCGTAATTAAGTTTATTGGTCCACGATGATTTATCTAATACTAAAGAAATTACTCCTCTGACATAATTTCCACCAGTTTGATTAGTTAAAACTCTGTATCCTAGTCCTTCAAGAAATGAAGACAAAATTTTAGTAGTAGTAGTCTTACCGTTAGTACCAGTTACTACAATAACTCCCTTTTCTAGTTTACTTAAAGAATCTTTGAGATATTTCTTATTGATTCTCTCTATTATAAGACCTGGAAGAGTATTGGCATTTCTGCCCATAAGTCTCATGAAAAGCATTACAGTCTTGCCAATAAATAAAGAGATATAGTTCATATCTTATTAATTATATCTAAAACTTAACTACTTTACTTCAGCAAATTTATCTAAAATGAAGAAACGTAATTGATGCGGATTTTCTTGTCTTAATTCTGACGATATTTTTTCTGACGTATTAGCGCTTATAACAGGCATGTGATCGGCAAACTCTGGCCCAAAATTAAATCTCTCTTGCATAATTACCCCTCTTTTATTTATTAATATATTTTAAATTATATTTGCATTAAGGACAAACATTTTGCTTACTCAAGTTTATTGTTGTAGATAAAATTACAATATTATTAAGATCATGGTTACTGCTAATGTTAAAGTGTAAATTAATCACAAAGGAGTAAATATGGACACAAGTTCATGGCTATGGGTTGGCACCATAGGAATGGGACTAGGAAGCTTACTACTTGCTTTACTAGCCACAACATTAAGAAAAGAAGATAGACATCACGCAACTGTTGCAGTAGGTATTGCTGTTATTGCTGCTACTTCATACTATGCAATGGTGCATAATTTTGGAGATTTAATGGTTGCTGGAAACACAGTTCAATCAGCAAGATACGTAGACTGGGTACTTACAACTCCACTACTTCTTCTAAGTCTTTGCTTGGTAGCTCTTCCATCAAAGGTAAAGAATAGAGCTTGGACAATAGCATCTTTAGTGTTTCTAGACGTATATATGATAGTAACTGGATACTTTGCAACACTTGCCGACGCTAATACAAAATGGATGTGGTACGTATTAAGTTCAGTTGCTTTAGTTTTAATTGCTTACATGCTCTACGTGAACATCATGAAGACAGTAAAAATTGTTGGTGGAGCTAAATTAAGTAAGCTTTACACAACTTTAGCTGTATACCTATCTGTATTATGGTTAGCATATCCAGTTATTTGGCTACTAGGTACATCAGGACAAGGAAAAGTGTCTTTCCAAACTGAAAATGCAGTATATGCAGTTCTAGATCTTCTAGCTAAAGTAGGTTTCGGCCTTCTATTAGTTTGGAATATTAAGAAACTTTCTGACTCTGCAAATGCCAAGACAGACGAAACAACTGTTGACGCTTTAGCTAAGTAAGAAAATATTAAGTAGTTAAAAGAGAGGCGTAAGTCTCTCTTTTTATATATAATTGAAATATGAAAATAGCAGTCATTGGAGCAAGCGGATTTATAGGCAGACACTTAGTCGAAAATTTAATTGATAAAACAGATCACCAAATTATTGCTATCGCCAGACATACTGAAGATCTAAAAGATAATCCTAAACTAGTCAAAACAGACTGTGATGTTTTTAATAAAGAAGAAATCTCTAAAGCACTAGACGGAGTAGATCAAGTTTATTACTTGATTCATATGATGGCTCAAAAAAAGATCGACTATGCACTTGCCGAAAAAGAAGTAGCAAATATAGTTGGTGAAGCTTGTAAAAATAATGGGGTAAAGAAAATAATTTTCCTTGGTGGACTTGGCAAAGATTCAGATAATTTATCGAAGCATCTTAGAAGTAGACATGCTAGCGGAGAAATTCTTAGGCAATATATACCTGTTGTAGAATTTAGAGCCTCAATGGTTGTTGGAAATGGAAGTATTTCTTATGACATTATAAAAAACTTAGTGCATAAATTACCGGTATTAACTGTGCCTAGATGGTCTTCTACTTTTACTCAGCCTATTGGAATAAATGACGTCATCAAATATCTAATTGCTGCATTAAATCTACCAAACAATAATGAAATTATTGAAATCGGTGGGCCTGAAAAAATGTCTTACAAAGATTTCATGAAGGCATATGCTAAATTTGCAAAACGAAAAGTTTTCATCGTAGATCTTCCAATAATCCCTGTTGTGGTTTCAGCTTGGTGGCTTAATTTATTTACACCAAGGAACGAAGCCAAAGTAGGAAGAGCTATGGTTGAATCATTGGCTAATGAAATGATAGTAACAAATGATAAAGCCAAACAGTTATTTCCTGAAATTCAACCTCAAGTAATTAAAGATACTTTAGTCTAATAGATTAAGCTAACGTATAATTAGAAAACATGTTAGAGATTAAAAAAGTATTTAGAAAATACGGCAAAAAGGAAGATAGCTTTTTGGCACTTAAAAACATCAACCTATCATTCGAAGCTGGAAGCACTAATGCTATTGTAGGAAAAAGTGGCTCTGGTAAATCTACCCTACTTCATATTATTACTGGATTAGACCATCCAAGTGAAGGATCTGTGACTTTTAACGAAAAGAATATATACGGGCAACTAGATACAGATAAGTGGCGTGGTGAAAATATAGGCATTATTTTTCAACAGTTTTTCCTTCAACCTGCAAACAGTGTTTTAGATAATGTTGCATTACCTCTGAAAATTAGAGGAGTTTCAAGAAAGAAGCGTGAAGCTAGGGCTCTTGAAGCATTAAAGAGTGTAGGTATTCTTGAGAAAGCTAAAAGTAAGGCCAATGATCTATCTGGAGGACAAAAACAAAGAGTAGCTATAGCTAGAGCTATTATAGATAAACCTTCAATACTGATTGCCGACGAACCTACTGGAAACCTAGACTCTGAAAGCGGTGAAGCAATCATTAAGTTATTATTTGAATTAAATAAAACTCAAAATGCCACTCTAATAATTGTTACTCACGATCACGATATAGCTAAAAAATGCGGACGTATTATTGAGCTTAAAGACGGCTCAGTAGAAAGAGATACAAATAACTAATGAAAACCTTAGACATATTTACCACTTCAAATCAAAATCTGAGAAGATCTAAGCTCAGAACTTTCTTAACATTACTAGCAATTGCTATTGGTACTTTCACTCTAGCTTTGTCTTTAGGTCTTGGACAAGGTCTTAAAAACTATATCTCTCTTCAATTAGGACAATATAAAAATGTTAACCTATACCAAGTAGAAAAAACCACTCTTAACGACTTTAGTGGTGGCATTGGAAATAAGGATCCACAAACCTACAATCCAAATACATCAGCGTCTTCAGCAAGTTATCTTAATAATTTCATAACTAGCGCAGATCTAACTTCCTTAGCCCAAGTTAATGGTGTTAACAACGTAGAGATTCCATATCAAGCCACTTTCCTTTATGCCTTATCTCCAAATGGTACAAAATACCTTGCAAGCAATTCCGTATTTCTACCAGAAAATCCACCTACTCTCACTTACGGTAATCAACTTACTTCAGTAGACCAAGGTGAAGTATTACTTTCTCAAAAGTTTGCTCCATTAGTAGGCGCATCAGATTCTAAATCTTCAGTAGGAAAAGTTTTAGATTTATTCTATAAAGATTACTCTGGTCAAATTAAAGAAGTTAAATTAACGGTTAAAGGAGTTTACCAACCTTCCCTAATTCAATCTCCAATCATAATCGATAAATTCGATGCTAAAAATATAGCTGAAAGTCAGTCGCTAAATAATACTCCTCAGTACAATATAGTTTTTGTTTCAAGAAACTTAAACGTTTCTGATGCAGCATTTAAAACCAACCTTAAAAACGCTAAGTTCACTGGAAGAAGTTTTGCGGACGTCAATAATACATTAAATAGCATCATTACTGGTGTTCAGATATCTCTAGCAGCTTTTTCAGGTGTAGCAATACTAGCTTCAGTAGTTGGTGTTATCAACACTCTATTCATGTCTGTATTAGAGCGCACAAGAGAAATTGGATTATTTAGAGCACTTGGATCTAAGAGAAAAACTATCTTTGCCCTATTCTCCGTAGAAGCTATGCTACTTGGATTCTGGGGAGGTCTAAGTGGAATTGCTCTATCCTTGCTAGCAGAACAAGCTATTAATGCTATTGCAGCTAAAACTTTCCTAAAAGGTATCGAAGGAATAAAACTTCTTAATATAGGCCCCCTTCTTTCGGTTGAGATTATTCTAATTATTGCTGTCATAACGTTTATAGCCGGGCTTATCCCTGCCATAAAAGCAAGTAGAGTAGATCCTATTGAATCTTTGAGATATGAATAGAGCTAAGAATTATTCTTTATATATTCTTTAATATCAAACTTCTTCTCTAATCCTGAATAACTCATATATCTAATTTTTCCGAAGATAGGTCTAGTAAACCAAGCCCTGTCGTGAACGCCTCCAATAGACCAAGCTATGCCTACGTATCCATTAGGATCTCGGCCATCAAGTTCATATTTATCATTAAGATAAATAGCGTATTTCATTGCAGTCTCAGGATCTTCAGTCCATTCTAGTATTTTTTTAGCCCAATACATTCTTAAATATCCGTGCATCTTACCGTGATTAACCATTTGATGTTGTGCAGCGTTCCAAACATCATCATGAGTCTTTCCTTGCTCTAAAACTTTAAGTGAGTAGTTATATACTCTTTTATCTTCGATATGCTCTTTATGGCTCTTCTTAGCCCATTCAGGGAATCCATCGGGGTTAGCATAGTTCTTATTATAAAAAGTGAAGTTGTCTGCTAATTCTCTTCTGACAATCAATTCTTCTAGGTATGCTTTTATAGATTCTGAATTTTTTTCAGAGTTCTTAATTTCTAAAGCTAGTCTTTGTGCAGATAATTGTCCGAAATGAAGATATGGAGACAGGTTAGATAAAGCATCGGCATTTGGATCATTACGACCTTCTCCGTAATTATCTAATTTGTTATTTATAAAATGCTTCATAGATTTTAAAGCTTCTTTTTCGCCAGGAATAATCCACTCTACGGGTTTTACGCTATCATCGATTTCAAGTTGTTCAATTAATTTATCTACATCGATATTGTCGTTATGTTTATCCCAAGTTTTATTAGGTTTTTCTAACTTTGGAAATTCAGTGAGAAATTCAGGTAGAAGATAATTTACTTTTGGTCTAAAAGTATATGCTGCAAATTCTTGTTTAATTGAAGCGAACCAAGTGGGAATAATATTGTGTGCATCAACTACGACAAAAGGTATATTAATGAGTGACGCTACTTTCTTTTTCTTTTCTCTTGAATTCTTAAGAGGAAAGAAATCTGAAATAACAATTCCTGCTTTTATTTCATCAGAGTACTTAGGAATCACTTCCTCAGGTGAACCTAAAAGCAATTTAAATCCTATCCCTATTTCTTCTAAGTCTTCGGATATTTTTTTGATGCCTCTCAGCATAAAGTCATATTGTCTTAGATTACTTGAAGAATATTTTTCTAGACAAAAAACTACAACCATTTTTTGATTCATTTCGTTAGCTTTTTCTAGTGCATAAAATATAGCCCAATTATCTTCAACCCTCTGATCTCTACTCATCCAATATATAACCGTACCCAAATACGGTTCTTTTTTGTTTAGGTTTAGAGTTCTTCTAGGATCCACCAACATTATTCTACTTATTTTGTAATTTCTTTAAATCTTTAATAATCTCAGCTGCATGAATGGCAGGATTAACTCCTAAATACTCTTTAACAATTAACCCCTCAGGATTAATGATAAAAGTATTTCTTTTAGTGCCCAGAACTTTTCTTCCAAACATATTCTTTGGTTTATATGAATCTAAATCTGAAATTAATTCGTGGTCTGGATCGGAAAGCAAAGTGAAATTTAAATGATGTTTTTCGGCGAATTTCTTGTGTGATTCTACACTATCTCTACTCACACCAACAACTACCGCATTACCTTGAAGGGCTATTTCATCTCTTTCGTCTCTAAACGAACAAGCTTCTTTTGTGCATCCTGGAGTATTATCCATAGGGTAAACATATAGGACTAACCATTTTCCAGAATAATCGCTAAGACTTCTGTCTTTTCCGTCTTGATCTTTAAGTGTGAAATTTGGAGCTAATTTATTTTCCATTTACATATATTATATATCTTTTATGGTTTTAAGATATCTTTTAATTCTTTTCTAAGATCATCAATTCCGTTATATACAATACCCTTCATTCCAATACCGACAGCAGCGTTTACGTATTCATCGCGATCATCGATCATTACACATTCACTTAAAGAAACACCGAGTTTATCTGCGGTGATTTCGTATGCTTCAGCTTCCGGTTTAGCGTATCCGATCTGGCCAGATGCAACTACTACATCAAAATTATCTTCTAATTCGTTTTCAGCGAATCTAGATTTTAAACTATCCATAGAAGTCACATTGCTAAGTAATCCAATCTTATATTCTTTCTTAAGTTCCCTAATGTATTCCAGTAGGTTTTCATCTTTAATTTCACCGTTCTTAATTGCTGAATTTAAATCTTCATATTCCATATTTAAAATATTTGCTACTTCACTTCTATATTCTGCTACAGAAATAGATCCTTTATTAGCTGCACTAACATATGACTTAATTTCATCTTTCTGGTTTTCTGAAAGACCGTTAGAGTTAATAATTACATCCAAGGAATCTGTAACTAGTACCCCAAAACAATCAAAAATAATGGCCTTAATCATAATATGATTTTAACAGAAATATTACATTTAGTCAGAGCATTGCTTTGTACGGGTCTAACCATGTTAATAGTTAATCTGATCAAATTAAATACATTAAGTCATAAAAAAGCCCTACAAATGTGGGCTCCTTTAAAGAAATTGATTGATACAAATTATTACAGAATGGATTAACTAATAAGTACCGAAAAATTTAGAAACTAAGATTCTTATTGGAATAATAGTTTAGTAAGCTTTTTTAGCACCGTCTGCTACAGCTTTTTCTGCATTCTCTTTAGACATCATTGCACAAACAGTTGTTCCACATTTCGCGTGCTTACCCTTGGCCATAAAACCACCTTTTTGAGTTTGGTGAATTTCTGGAGCAGTTAATTCAACACCTTTTTCTTTACATTTTACGCAGTATCCTGTGACCATATTTATCTCCTCTTAAATTATTGTTACTTTATAAACTTGTTTAATTATAACGCATCTTTCTAAAATTTATTAAATAAAAACAAAAAGATAGTACATCAACTGATTAAAAGCTTATGGTTGGTGCGGGTTAAGAGACTCTAACTCTCGACCTCTTCCTTGGCAAGGAAGCGCTCTAAACAACTGAGCTAAACCCGCATATTACAAGGGTAGATTATAGCTAAATAAGTCTTCCCTTGCAACCTCTAGTGTTATTCGGGGCTCATAGGTTTGCTATCAGCATGTTTTCGAAGAGGAATTTCTCTTAAGAAAAATACGGTCACACACGCTATCACTAGCACACACGCTCCAACTAAGAACACGTGCGTAAGAGAAGTTGCTAGCGCTGTTCTAGCTGATTCAATAAAGCTCTGGAATGAATTTGTTAACTCAACATGATTTGGAGCTTTTGAAATATTACTTAAAATTGAAGTCTGATTAGCTGGCGAAAGTAATTGCTGTAAACCGTTGGCATTTAAATTGGTTACAGGATGACCAGAACTGCTCATAGTTTGAGCGAAAGTTGAATTTGAAAGTGAACCAAGTTTTGTATTTAGCTGACTATTCAAATAGGTTCCCATCAATGCAACTCCAACAACCGATCCTATTCCCCTAAAGAGCTGAGATGAAGAACTTACTACTCCCAAGAATTTTTGCTCGAATGCATTTTGAATAATTAAAGTAAATAATGGCATTGTAATTCCGATACCAATTCCAAGTGGAATCATTCTTATAATAAGTTGCAAATGAGACGTATTGGCAGAAATAGTTGAAAGCCAAAAGAGTGAACCAGTCATTAGAAATGCACCCAAGATAGCTATCTTTTTATATTTACCGGTGCGCGCCACAATTTGCCCTGAAGCAACGCTAGTGAGTGCAAGCGAGAATACCAATGGCAGAAGAATAATTCCCGAGTTTGTAGCGGATGCTCCCTGTACAACTTGAGCAAAAAGAGGCAAATAGATAATAGCACCAAACATTGCAATACCAACTAAGAACAACATAATTATTGATACTCTGAAAATACTATTCTTAAAAATCATGAGAGGAATAATTGGATCCTCATGTCTACTTTCCCAGTATACAAAGTATCCAAGTAGTGCGAATCCAAGCGCGAATAAACCATACGACTGCATAGAACTCCATGCGAATTTATCACCACCAAGACTAAGAACCAAAAGTAGAGATGCAAGACCTGCTGCAATAAGTGCTGCCCCACCAAAATCTATTTTCTTCTGTGCACCTTTGGCAAGAATAGTTGGCAAATACATAAAAATAAGTGCAAAAGCGATGATACCAAAAGGTACATTTACATAGAAGCACCAACGCCAAGAAGCATGGTCTGTTAGAAATCCGCCAAGAAGTGGACCTACAACTGAAGAAAGACCCCATACAGCTCCAATAATTCCCTGCCATTTAGGTCTTTCAGCAGGAGTAAAGAGATCTCCGATAACAGCAAAGGCACTCGAGAATAGTATTCCGCCACCAATTCCCTGTATTGCCCTAAATATAATTAATGAAGTCATATTCCAAGATAATCCTGTGAACATAGAGCCAACAACGAAGATAAGAATACCGGTTAGTAGCATTTTTCTTCGACCGAAAATATCTGATAGCTTTCCACTTATTGGAATGGTGATTGTAGAACTTAAGAGATATGCTGTAACTACCCAACTCAGCTCTGAAAGTCCATGAAATTGATTAACAATCTTCGGTAGTGCGGTACCAACTATTGACTGATCTAGGGCAGCCAAAAAAAGACCAGACATAACTGCAACCATGACAAATATTTTTTGTCTCATTGAAATGTGATGTAACATATTTTCCTTTTCTTAAATTCCAAATAAATAGAATTTTTAATATTATCTATTAAACAGATAATAGCACATTTTAAGAGATAAGCAGTGTTGGGTATTCTAAAAAAAACCGTTTACGTTTAGAATATAAGGATATGGATAATTCTAAACCACCTACATTAGAGCCCTATCAGCCAAATGGAAAGCCAGTAGATAATAATACTGCGGCACCAACCATTCAGCCTAATGCTCCTTTAGTGCTTCAGGCACCTGCAAGTTATAAGGAGACCAAAATAGACATAACCAAGAAAGAAAATAAGAGATTATATAAATTAGTTGGAATTATAGTTGCGCTAGGTCTTCTGTTATGGGTTGGCATTAATTATGTACTAGGTTTTACAGTAGTAAACGGTATTTCAATGCGTCCCACATTTAAAACAAATAATGTTGTACTGGTATGGAAGCTGCCAGTTACTTGGCAAAAACTAGTAGGAAGTTCATATATTCCTGGGAGATCTAATGTAATTATTGTAAGAGATACTAGCAATTCTGGACTTCAATACATTAAGAGAGTTATTGCACTTCCTTATGAACACCTACACATTGCCAATGGAATAGTTCAAGTTACAACCCCCAAAGGTAATACCATATATCCAGATAAAGCTTCGTACGGTAAAAATCTACCCTATACAGATGGAGCCTACGATGGAGATGCTAAAGCTGGACAGATATACGTTATGGGAGATAACAGAAATTCTGGCGCTAGCATAGATTCTAGATCTAGCATGGGTGCTATTCCAGATAGCTATATTATTGGAAGAGTTGTGGTAAGAATCTGGCCACTCAACGAAATTAGCCTTTACTAACCTACGACTATATTATCACTTGGATCAATTGGGGGCTGATCTTCTGGAGTATAATTATCTAGTCCGTGATCGTGTCTAGATTTAATTTTTTTGAGAATAAATCTATATATTAGAAGAATTAGAAATAGGATTAATATTCCTGAAATTACTAAAGCAATAATCTTGGCTGGGGTTTTTAATTTGTAGTATGTACTTCTAATTAAAAGCCACTTAGACCAGTCTTGACCCGTATCTATCTGAGATATGTAATGAAGATTTTCGTTATTAGAATATTTAGCTTGTATATCTATATTATGTTTACCACCAGATAGATAATTTACATTAAACTTTTTTAATTTCTTTAAAACATATATAAGCCTACCATTGTCATAGTAGTTAAAACTAGTAGGTTTAAGCCCTTGAAGCGGTGAAGCTAGATATAAGGCAATCTGATCAGTATCCGAAGAGATTATCTTGGGTTCAATATATCCAGAACCAAAGCTATCTGAAAAATCACAATAAGCGTTAGGCGTGCATGCATTGGACTGGACAATTAATACGTAGGCCGATGCCGCATAAACCTCAGCACCAAGACCTTGACCGTCAATTAATATTTCATCTCCCTGACTAAAGTTAATATTATCTCCAATTTTTACCCAAGTATTCTTATTTGCTTTCACACTAGCAATAAGATTACATCTAGCTCCAAGAGTTGGTGTTGCGCTGTATATGTTTAATTGAGACGAATTTACAGATGCGTATTTAGGAAGTTTTACGTAAACAGAACCGGACATATTTTGAGGGGCTATATTTAATACAGAATTTGTAAGATCTGAACAGGCAACAGAAGTATCTAGCGCTTTAACGCTTACTACCGACAAAGAACCTACAAGGATTAAGCTTGCTAAAAATATTTTGATGTATTTCATTTTTGTTTTTATGGTTGTTACTTGTATATATTAAAACACAATTATAAGAGTAAAATAAGTAGGATTAAGATTTCAGTATAATGGTGGCGCCTCCCAGACTCGAACTGGGGACACGCGGCTCTTCAGGCCGCTGCTCTACCAACTGAGCTAAAGCGCCATTAAGTAACAGGGGTAATTTTACGCTAAAATTAGTATCTTTTCAAGTTAGATTTAATCTTCAACAGATAAGATGTCCACTAAAGAATTAGGACCATTTAAAACTTTTACATCTATTTCTCTACCCATCATAGCAAATATAATTGAACCTATATTCATAGCTGCTTCGCGTGAATCCGTAACCTGTTCGCCTGAGTAATCTAATGCATCTTTAGCTCGGAAAACAGTTGTCATGTGATTACTATTTGTAGCCCATCTATTTCTTGGTAATAACCCTGTTTCTTCTAGATCTTTAATTCTACTAGGTGGCAGAACTGTTTCAATTAACGGACTAATTACTACTAGACCAAGATTAATAACTTTGTCATTAGAAGCAATATCGCCGCCAGCGATATACAATTTTAGTGGATTTTCGAATTCTTCTCTAGTCATAATAATGTGGTGGTGGGTAATGAGGGACTCGAACCCCCGACCCTCTCGGTGTAAACGAGATGCTCTAGCCAACTGAGCTAATTACCCATAGTTTTAGATCGAATAACAAATATTCTATCATATCTTATGATGATTGTCACTATTGGTGCGCGGAAGAGGATTTGAACCTCCACAGGATTGCTCCCACTACCACCTCAAGGTAGCGCGTCTACCATTTCGCCACCCGCGCATTAAAATATATTATAACACCTTAACTACGAGGTAGATGATTGAATTGTTGATATAAAGCAAACTCTGGTTTTATTATTTCCTTAAGTTCGTCTTTAGTTGTTCCGAATTTAACACCTGGAGCAAACATAGAATACGGATCGAATACTTCTTTGACCTTTTTAAGTAGCGCGTACACTTCCGACCCATATTGCATTTCTAGATATGGAGCCTTAAGTTTACCGTCACTATTTTCTGAAGATATACTTCCGCCAAGTGAAACTATTAGCTTGTAGTAACCATCCATAATTTTGAATACTTTTTGCTTATCTCCAACGCTAGCAAGATTTAGCTTAGGATAGAAATGCATCACACCAGTTCCAAGGTGCCCCCACATTGGCGGGTTATTAATACCGACTGAATCAAAGATTTGCTGTGCCCCGTCAACTAGATCAGATAATCTATAGGGACTAACTCCAGCATCTTCAATAATTGGCGAAGCTTTAAGACTTCCGTCATTCTGTCCGATATATACACTAGATGCTTCTCTAATTTTCCAATATTTTTCCTGTTCACTTGGGTCTTTAAGAACAACTACTTCTTCAGTAAATTTAAGAATTGTTTTCTTGGCTTTTTTAACTAATTTAGATCTCTTAGCATCATCATATTCTATGAATACGGTGTATTCTTTAGGATGCTCAGAAAGAGAGTCTTTTAGATAATTTGAATTAATATTTTTAACCGCATCAATAAGAGACTTATTAACAACTTCGAAAGAACTAGGTCTATTCTTCATATTCATAAACTCATTAACTAAGCCTTGAAGTGTATTTAAATCATTAAGACTTGCTACTAGTAAGGTTTTATCATCAGGATTAGGAGTTGTTTTTAGAGTTACTTCCGTTATTATTCCTAAGGTCGATTGGGAACCTACGAAAAGTGGAGTTAAATCGAAACCTTTATCCTTAGTTATATCTAAAAGGTTATATCCGGCACTATTAAATTCAACATCCAGTTTAGTCTTACTAATTAGCTCTTTATTGTCTTCAAGTAAATTATTTAGTCCTCTATATATTTCACCTTCAAAAGTATTTAATCCAATCTTCTTGTTCAGTTCTCGTTTGGATAATTTCTTGACTGTAATTACTTCACCATTAGCCAATACAATACGCATAGACTTAATTTGTTTAGCTATGCTTCCATATTTAAAGGATTTCTCTCCTATGGTGTTGTTGCTAATCACACCTCCAATAGTGGCATAGTCAGGATTCGAAGGGTAACAAGGTAAAAACTTTGAATGGGTATTAAGTGTTTGCTGTAATTTTCCAAAATTTATACCAGCCTCAACAGTTATAAAATCGTCTTTGTTATCTAATTCTAGGATTCTATTTATATGGGCAGAAAAGACCAACAGCACTCCTTTAGTTAATGCAGCACCGGAAATATCTGAACCAAGACCTCTCGAAGATACAGGGATTAGTCTGCCTCGTTCTGCAAGTTGCCAAGAAAATCTTATTGCTTTTCGAATATCGTTTTCACTTCTAGGATATATGGCTAGCGCAGGTGGTTGAAATAGTATACTGCTATCACTAGCAAAATATTTTCTAGCATCTATAGAATCCATCACTTCTCCGCTAAGATGTTCCTGTAGATAATGGCCTATTTTACTCAAAGAAAACCCCCCTTAATTAATAATTAAACTTAAGTATAATTTTAACATAAAAATAAGACTTATTTTTCAGTTACTTTAGCTTCTACTATTTCCCAGTTATTAACATTGTTATATCTGTCTACTGAAGAATTAATATTAGATGTAGTTAACCCGAATACTGTTCCATTGGTAATATATAGGTCTCTAGGCTGATATAGCCCTACAGCGGGCACATCTGCCTGCCATGCGGCTAAGAATGGTGCATATTTTACTCTTCGAAGAACTGGGTCAAGTCTTGTTCTACCTGCAGATAATGATGCATCAGCATCCTTGTTCTTATATTCACTTAAATTAGTCCATCTAGAAGTAGCCGGATTGAACATCTCGCTATTCCAATACGCATAAACATCTGGATCAGCTCCAATAGATATTCCGTAAAGTACCGCATCGTATTGATGATAATTTAAAGCAGATGGAAAATCTTGAACATCTAGAGCTAATATATCCGCTTGCGCACCTATGGTTGCCCAGTCAGACTTTATTAGATTAGCCACGTTTAGATACTCTTCAATATTGGGGATTGTGAGGTTAAATTTAAGTTCTTGTCCATTTTTAGATCTAATACCATTTGAGCCCATGATCCATCCGTCTTGAGTAAGTATTGTATTAGCAGCATCCTTATTAAACTGGGCCTGAGCATATTGAGGATTATATTCGACTTGGTTCTTTAAGAATGGCGAAACTACTTCCGAAGTCTTATATCCAATGCTAGAGATTATCTTATTTGTATTTACGGCCTGTTCTAGTGCAGATCGAACTTTCTGATTAGATAATACCGAGTTGCTTGTTCTAAAGAAGACATAACTTCCTGCTGTTAGGATTAAACTATTCTCTTTAAAACTCTTATTTTTAACTATTTTAGAACTTGGAACACTTATTCCATCAGCTCCGTTAAGACTTCCAGATAAAAGTGCCTTCTCAAGCTGATTCACAGATGCGTAAGCATGCACAATGAAGGCATTGAGTTTTGGCTCTCCTAGTGCATAGTTTTTATATGGAGCCAAGTTTATTTGCACCTCAGCATTACTAGGATCACTTCCCTTAACTGCTAGAGATTTAAATTCGAATGGTCCACTACCTATAGGGTTCTGTGTATTAAAATTGGACGATCTAAGTTCACTAACCGGTACGGTAGACAAAATATGCTGAGGAAGTATCCCAACGTTTAAATAATCTGGGAATGAAGCTAATGGATTAGGGATATTAAAAGTGATTACATTACCCTTGGCTGAAAAGCTTACTCCATCAAAATATGACCTAAGCGGTGAATTCACGTCTGGGTTTTGAATTAATCTAAAAGTAAATAATACGTCTGCAGCAGTAAGCGGTTTTCCGTCTTGCCATTTTAGGTTAGGCCTTAGAGTTAGCGAGTAGGAAGTTCCCGTAGAGTTGACCTTCATAGAACTTGCCAGCTCGTAACTTATCTTATTATTGTTATCGAAAGTAATAAGACTTCCAAATATCAATCTAGATAAAGATGAGTCTACTTTGTTATTTGCAAAAATTGGGTTTAGATTGGTAAAGTTTCCCAACAGTCCTTCGTTATATATTCCACCTGGTACTGGTTCTAACTTTTGATAATAATCGAATTGTGCGAATATTTGCCAAAAGAGACCCAGAATAATGATTCCGACTGTTAGAATCCAGAATGACAAGAACCTTTTAACATTCCTGAGTTTATGAAATCTACGGAATAGATGTTTATCGATGTGGCTTTCAGCATTAGAAGTAGCATTAATAGCTTGCTTCTGAGATTCAATAAGCTGCTTTTTTATCTGCTTAGCTAAGGGCTTATTCTTTATTTCAGCCATTTTATTTGTTTATTATTTCTGAGTTTCACCTAAGATTAAGGAAATAGCAAAGATTATACCTAAGATAATTGTGATCTGATAAATAGTTTTATCAGTACCCCTTCGAGTAGTATTTACATCTCCAGCACCACCAAGACCAGCACCTAAGGATGCTCCCCTAGTTTGAATTAGAATAAGAAAAGTCATCAGTAGCATTGTTCCAATTGTTATATATCCGTAAATATTCATTCTTTTGCAGACTCCATTACAGTTGTTACTAGATAGTTTACCAGTCCTATTACCATTCCAGCAAATATAGCCGCCCAGAAGTTAGTGACATGAAGTGGAGTATAAAGCTTAGAAACTATGAATACTATGAATCCGTTTATAATCACCATAAATAATCCTAGAGTAAACACTATAGCAGGCAGAGAAAATAGTATAAGTATAGGCTTAATTAGGAAGTTAACTATAGCCAATACTAATCCAGCCATAACTAGTGTTCCGAATCCATCTTTATAGGATATATAGTTGCTTAAAAAACTTGATGCTAACCATAGACCAAGGACACAAACAAACCAACGAGTTAAAAAGCCTAATAAATTTTTATTCATTTCTTAATACTATTTTAACATATTGATTTAAATAATTATCTATAGAACCTTAGCTCCGTTAGCGGTAATTAAAACGTCATCTTCGAATCTAACACCTATAGATTCTTTTTCTATATATATTCCTGGCTCAATAGTTATAACCATATTTTCTTCTAGTGGACTCGAATAATCTGCAAGGTCGTGAGTGTCTATTCCTAGATGATGAGTAACGGCATGAGGATAATATTTGCGAATACTCTTATTTGTAGCCTTCTTAATAAGTCCAAGTTCAATTAATTTTTTTCCAATTAGTTGTTCAGTTTTTATCTCTAGTTCCCTAAATGATATACCAGGTTTTAAGAAACCGATTAATTCATCTTGAACTTCTTTGACTGCAGCCATAACTAGACCCTGTCTTTTAGTGGGACTACCTACGCTGATGGTTCTACTTATATCTGAGCAATAATCTAAGTATCTACAGCCAACATCTACTAAAAGAAGATTGTTCTTATTTAACTTTTGATCTAGGTCTACATAATGAATTACTGTACTAGCTTGACCGGTTGATATAACTGGTTTAAACGCCCATGAACTTGCTCCATTTTCCACCATTAATCTTTCTAGTTCTAAAGCTACTTCTTTTGTGTTTGTAAGCTTAGTTAGTTTTATGTCTTCAATTGATGATTTTGTGATCTTAGCAGCCTGTTTAATTAAATCTATTTCTTCACTGGATTTAATCATTCGGAGTCTAGCAAGATCTTTCTCTATATTAATAAATTTAATTTTCTTATTTAGTTCTTTTAGTAATTTTAATAAGTTAGCTCTAAATGGAAGTGCAGTAATTGCGTAAGTTTTAAGCTTATCTGTTTCGTCAAAAAGAGTATGAACTTCTTTTATGCTACCGAGCATATTTCCAAGCTTAATTAAGCCTTGATCATGTTTATATATTTTAGTAATTCCAGATTTATGTTTAATATTTCCCAGATCAAGTTCACCATCGAAAGTTTCTAGGTAATCATTTGTTTCAGGAAGAATTAAAAATGTTTCAGTTTTGCTTAAAACCAAAATAAGACCTGGGTCATTTATTCCAGTTAGATACAGGAAATTAGATTCCTGAATAAAATCATAGGACTGATCGAGGCTCATCTGAATTTGTCCATTTGCACCTATAACAATCAAATCTGCTTTAGATTTATTGAGTAATTCTTTTCTTTTTTTTATATAGAAATTATTAGGTAGTTTACTTGTCATTTTTATAATAACCTTTGATTATTTTAGCCTTACTATCTCCAACTATTTTAGCAAGTTCACCCTCATTTCTTTCTAAAGCTAATTTAAGTGATCCATAAGTCTTAATTAAATCTTTTCTTGTTTTAGGTCCAATGCCTGGAATGTCTAGGATGTCTGATTTAGTTTGCCTGCTTCTTTTTAGACTAGAATGATAGCTTACTGCAAATCTATGACTCTCGTCTCTAATTCTTTGAAGTAGTTTTATTAAGTTAGTAGTGTGTGGAACATTAAGTAGAATAAAATTATCTGTTTCAGTTTTAAATCCATTTAATTTTTCTAGGTATTTATCATTTAGATTAACTAGAGATTTTTCTTTGTATATCACGATTTGTTCTTCTCTTTTAGCAAGACCTATCATAGGGGTCTTATCTCCAAGTTCATCTCTCGATTTAATGGCTGAATCCAGCTGACCTTTTCCACCGTCTATTAGAATCAAATCTGCTCTGCCCCATTTCTTTATGTTTGTATCCGACAGTCTTCTTCTCAATGTTTCAGCCATATTCTTAAAATCATTGTTAATATCTAGTGACGTCTTAAACTTACGGTAATTTCCTTTGTCAGTAATACCATTTGTAAACACCACCATACTTGCTACTACGTCAGTACCTTGTTGATGAGAGATATCATATCCTTCAATTCGTTTAGGAAATTTTTCTAAACCAAGTAAAGTAACCAGTTCATTTAATGCATGATCTTTTGAAATTTCTAAGAATTCATTTTGAGAGAAAATAACTTGTTTAGTAATTTGTTTTAGAGAGTATAGCTGATTTCTTTTTTTCTTGGCTAACTCAAAATTCTTACTTGCTGCAGCGCTAAGCATTTCTTCTTCAATATCTGCTTCAATCTTTTTTCTATTTCCTTTAATGACTTGAATTAATTTCTTTAGATTCTTTCTGTATTCTTCTAAACTTGTTTTATTTTCTTCAAGCCCTGGATCTAGCCCAAGATAATAATCTAGCGAAGCTCTGGTTTGAGATGTTTTTTTAATTGCAAAAGGAAATACTTTTCTTAATAATCTAAGTGCTTTATTTACTGAAACCGAACTTAAATATGGTCCAAAGTATTCAGCCTTATCATCTAATGGCCTTCTAGTTGTAGTTACAGTAGGATATTCATTTTTAAGATCTATTCTAATATAAGCTAAGGACTTGTCGTCTCTGAGCAGAATATTATATTTAGGAAGATAACGTCTTATCATTTCTCCTTCAAAGAACAGGGCCTCCATTTCACTAGCAAGCTCAACCCAATCAGTATCATGAATTTCACTGACTAGACTTGCTGTTTTAGGGTCTCTATTTTTAGAATTTTGAAAATAGGATCTAACCCTATTTTTTAAATTAGCTGCTTTACCAACATAAATAATTTGATTCTTGCTATCCTTGTGAAAATATACGCCCGGCGTTGTTGGCAAAGTTTTGAGTTTTGCTTTTAGTTGATCATTCATATTGGCTTTCTAATTTATACTACCGCTAATTTAAGACAATTTTCAGAATGATATAGCCTAGACTTATCTTTTGTGCATGCTTCACAAATTAACACTAAGTCATTACAGGAAACATTCGCACAGTTTTCAAAATTGGAAGTTTTTCCTTCACAGTGTATACAGATTCCGATGTCTTCACTTTTTTCGGAAAACTTTTGAGTCATTCTATTATCGAAAATATATAAACTTCCGTCCCAAAGTCCGTCATCTTTGAATTTTTCCCCGTATTTTACAATTCCACCATCCATTTGATAGACATCTTTAAATCCACGATTCTTCATAAGGACAGAAAGAATCTCGCATCTTACTCCACCAGTACAATATGTGATTACGGTCTTATTTTTAATATCGTCATACTTACCACTTTCAAGTTCTGGAATGAAATCTTTTGTAGTGCGCACGTCAGGAACCACGGCATTTTTAAACTTACCTATTTGAGCCTCGTATTTATTACGTCCATCAAAGAAAATAACGTTATCTTCGCCTTTATCTTTAATTAGTTTTTCTATAGCTTCAGGTTTTATATGTTCACCACCACCGACTAATCCATTTTCATTAACCTTGATTTCGTCTACAGCTTTAAAAGCTACAATTTCATCTCTAACTTTTACCGCTAGTCTTGGAAAATCTTGACTACCTCCCTCACTCCATTTGTATTGGATGCGTTTAAAAGGAAGGTATGTTTTATTAGTCTTAATATATTTCTTGAGATTATCAATGTCTCCACCCAGTGTTCCATTTATTCCGTGTTCAGAAATTAAGATTCTACCCTTCAAATTTAATGCGTCACAAACAGATTTTTGCCATTGTTTAATAGCCTCTGGGTCAGATAGAGACGTAAAGCAATAATATAGGATGATTTTATTCTTCATAATTGTTTTTTATATTAGTCTATTTTACTACTTATTAAGGAGTACTACGAGCATAAGCGTAAATAAACTCAGGATAACTAAAACTAAAATAATGTCTGCAGGTTTAGTTTTTTTAATCTTTTTTGAATAATCAATATTATTTTTCTTAGGAATTGCGTTATGTTGATAGAAATAAGGCTGATTTGAAAAATTTATGCCCTTTTTTTCTAGTAGGGAATTTACGGACTCCTTAACAATTACTTCTTGTTTTTCAGCTTCAGGCTCACCGAACGAATCTCTTAGAACTGGATCTTTTTCAAAATCTATTTGCCTTTGAAGAATCTCTCTATTTAAAGCTCTCTTAATATTTCCACCTCTAAGAAAGGTAGATATGACTCGTCTTAGTCCATTTTCAGAAATTAAATGAGATTCAAATATTTTCTTAAGTGTTGTTCCGTCTATTTTAATATTCTCGGCCACTTTAACAAGTTCATTCTTGCTCAATACGGCTACCGGTTTTTCTATACTTCTAGATTCTTTAAGATCTTCTGTTTTTTCTAATTTATGTAGTATCTTAAGTTCAGTGGTTGAATAATCTTCTGAACTGTTGGAAGTTTTCCTTTCAATGAGAGAAGCTTCAACTCGGACTCTTCTTTCGCTTTCGGCGAGTTTAATTCTTAATTTATCTACTTCTTCAACTAATTTTTTATCTAGATCTTTCTTGCTGTCTGCCTTTTTTTCGATACGAGCTTTTCTTCTATCTATTAAGTAATCTATTAATCCTACGCTTGTAAGTTTTTCACTTCTCTTTGCTTCTTTCTTTTTTTCATTAGAATTTTCATGATAAATATTAGTAGGAATAGATTCCCTGCCAACAGAAGTTGGGTCATTAATTCTAAATACTTCACTCTCAGGCAAAATTGGGTCTGCAATAACTTCACTCTCAGGCAAAATTGGGTCTGCAATAACTTCACTCTCAGCAAAGCTAATGTCACCAGTTTCAATTACTTGGTCTAAAAATTCCTTGGCGCTATCATTTTCTGGATTTTCTTCACTACCATCAAGTTCATCCATTCTTTCACGAGCTAAAGTTCTAGATATATCTTCTATTTCTACTTCACTTAGGTGTTCTACAGGAGCTTCGCTATCTAGTTCAGGGTTAATATCTACTTTAAGATCTTTGTTTTCAGTTTCTTTTTCTAACTTCTCCTCTTTTTCTTGAAGACCTTTAATTAAAGTAGCTAATTCCTTTAAGAAATTAGATTTAGGATCTACTCTATTTTTTTTATCTTCTTCCTCAGAATCATCTTCGTCATCTTCTAGGAGTTCAGGATTTAAATTTTTAGGTTTTTCTTCCATAAGTTTTTAAAAGTTAAATGTATCTAAAGTATATATCCTAAATGATTATAGTGAGAAATATATTTTTATAGGTATTATTCGGTTTTTTCGTTGGCTGGTTTTACTTCGCCTTCAGTAGCAACTTCGCCTTCAGTAGCAACTTCAGTTACTTCTTCAGCATCACCACCAACAGCATCGTTTGCAGCTGCTAGAGCAGATGGTTCGAATACTGTAGCGATTGTATTTGTAGCATCGTCAGTTACAACTACATTTGCAGGAACAATTAGGTCAGCAATAGTTACGTGGTCACCTTCTAGAACAAGTTTTTCGGCATCATAGAATAATTCATCAGGTAAGTTTGCAGGAATCGCTTCAACGGTTACACTTTCAATACTTCCCAGAACAATAAGACCAGATCTTTCAGCAGGAGAAGCTTCGTTTCCTTCTGCGTATTTAGGTCGTACTGGAATTTCTGCTTCAACTTTTTGGTCCTTAGAAACAGCATTGAATACAACGTGAGATAATCTTCTTTTTCTTGGGTCGAAATCTGCTTGCTTAATTAGAGTTAGGAATTCTTTGCTTCCAACTTTTACAGTCACTGGGTGATGCTTTCCAGCTTCTTTGAATACTTTTAATAGAGCTATAGCGTCTCCTTGAGCTACGATTGAATCTTTTCCGTGATCATGAATAACAGCAGGAACAGTTCCTTTAGATCTTAAGTGTTTAACTTTCTTTCCAAGAACATCTCTTGGAGTTAATTCGATAGTAATCGTGTCTTGAGACATATATTGCCTAATCTCTCCTTTAAATAAATATTTTGATTTAACAATTATATCATAATTTTAAGATTTTATCTCTATAGAAACTATACTTCCCTTTATGTTAAACTCTAAGACATGAGTAAAGATAAAAAATCGTTTATATATTGGTCAATAATTGTTGTTGTTCTTATGGGTATCTTATATGTATCCACAAAGCATATTCAGCCTACTACCCTAATTAAATCTGGTGGAGTTTGGGCACTACTAGGTATACTATTTGCTGAAACTGGTTTACTGTTTGGATTCTTTTTACCTGGAGATACTTTAATTTTCGCAGCAGGTTTTATAGCTAGCACAAATGGAAAATCTCTTAATATTGTTTACGCCGTTATAGCTATGTTAATTGGAGCGATCCTTGGAAATACTGTCGGCTATGAGATAGGAAAACGTGGTTTCCATAAACTATTTGTTAAGAAAAACTCTGTCATGTTTAGGCCTGAATATTTAGAAGAAGCACATAAGTTTTACGATAAGAATGGTGGTAAAACAGTACTTCTAGCTAGATTTATTCCGTTACTTCGAACTTTTTCTCCCCTTGTTGCTGGTGCTGCGAATATGGATAGAAAGAAATTTGCTAAATATAACGTTATCGGTGCATTGCTTTGGGTTGGAGTAGCAACTTCAGCTGGGTGGTGGGCAGGTAGAGTGCTCGGTAAATTCTTTGACTTAGATAAATATCTTATACCTGGGATTATATTAGCTACACTAGCTAGTTTTGCGAGTAGCTTTATTCACTTACACGCTTCGAAGAAAAAGAATCTTAAGAAGTAATATTAGTTCTTAGAGAATGGGTGAAGTAACTTCTGCATAAAGCTTTTCTTTGGATCGCTCATATCGGTTGGATTTTGAGCTGGCATTGAAGCAGGAGTTTGATCTGGAGTTGGCGCAACAGGTTCACTGGTTGGATTCTCTATAGGTTCTGGCTGAGGCATTGTAGGATCTGGAACTGGAGTTGGCGCAACAGGTTCACTGGTTGGATTCTCTATAGGTTCTGGCTGAGGCATTGTAGGATCTGGAACTGGAGTTGGCGCAACAGGTTCATTTGGCGTATCCACAACAGGCATTGGTTGGTTATTTACTTCCGCGTTAGGAGTAGGGTTAGTGTCATCCATATTATTTTGAGGGTTCATTTTTATATTCCTTTTTATTTATTAAGCTAGGTATAAGTTAACACTAGCGAGATAGTTTGTAAACTATCTATCGATGAAGCTCTTACAGAACTTTTTTAAGATATGAGGCTGTATAGCTACCACTTACCTTAGCTACTACCTCTGGAGTTCCCATAGCTACTATTTGACCACCACCATTACCGCCTTCTGGTCCTATATCTATAATATGGTCAGCATTTTTAATAACATCTAAATTGTGTTCAATTACTATCATGGAGTTACCTGAATCAACTAGAGCATGCAGAACTTTAAGCAATTTATTAACATCTTCAAAATGTAATCCTGTTGTAGGTTCATCTAGGATATATAAAGTTCTTCCAGTTGGTCTTCTAGATAGTTCAGTCGCAAGCTTAATTCTTTGAGCTTCACCACCTGACAATGTTGTAGCAGATTGGCCTAGAGAAATGTATCCAAGACCTACTTCTACTAATGTTTCAAGTTTTCTAGAAATACTTGGGATATTACTAAAAAATTCTAGAGCTTGTTCAGTTGTTAATGCTAGAACTTCAGAAATATCTTTACCTTTGTAGTGAATTTCTAATGCTTCACGGTTATATCTCTTACCTTTACATTCTTCACAAGGGACATAAACGTCCGGAAGGAAATGCATTTCAATCTTAATGATTCCATCTCCCTTACAATATTCACATCTTCCACCTTTAACGTTAAAACTAAATCTTCCAGCGCTATATCCTCTTAGTTTTGCTTCCGGAAGAGATGCATAAAGTTCACGAATTGGAGTAAATAGACCGGTGTATGTAGCTGGGTTAGATCTTGGAGTTCTTCCTATTGCCGACTGGTCAATAATAATGGCTTTATCGAGGTTTTCGATTCCGAGAATATCTTCGTGTTTACCGGGAACTGTTGATGCTCTATGTAGTCTAGCTTGAAGTTCTTTAGCTAAAATATCGTTAATAAGGGAAGATTTACCGGATCCAGAAACACCACTGACTACAACCATTTCACCAAGTGGAATATCTACGGTTATATTTTTTAAGTTATTTTCATTGGCTCCAACAATAGTTATTTTCTTTCCATTACCTTTTCTTCTTTTCTTTGGAACAGCTATTTCTCTGACGCCACTTAGATACTGCGCAGTAATACTTTCTTTAACTTTAGATACTTGCTCAGGATTTCCTTCAGCAACTACATAACCACCGTGAATACCAGCACCAGGTCCAATATCTATAAGGTGATCTGCAGTTCTTATTGTTTCTTCGTCGTGTTCAACAACCACAACACAGTTTCCTAAATCTCTTAGATGTTTTAGGGTGGCTATTAGTCTGGAGTTATCTCTTTGATGAAGACCGATAGATGGTTCATCAAGAACATATAGCACCCCCATAAGACCTGATCCGATTTGTGTAGCTAGTCTTATTCTTTGAGCTTCTCCACCTGAAAGAGTAGTAGCACTTCTTAGCAGTGTTAAATAGTTAAGTCCTACGTCTTTTAGGAATTTGAGTCGTGAAGATACTTCCTTAAGTATTAAGTGCGCTATTTTCTGTTCTTTTTCATTAAGTTTTAGATTTTCAAACCAATCATAGGCATCATCTATGCTCATCTGACAGATATCCATAATGGATAGATTGCTTAAAGTTATACTTAGGACTTCTTTTTTAAGTCTAAGGCCATTACAAGCATGACATGGTTTTTCCTGCATGAATTTTTCAATATCTTTTCGAACAAAGTCACTTTCTGTTTCTTTATGTCTTCGTTCCAGTTCTGGAATTACACCTTCAAAAGTTGTTTCATAAGATCTTCCACTGCCTAGTCCAATTCTGTATTTAGCATTTCCAGTTCCATAAAGTAATTGGCTCATTTGTTTTTCGTTTAGTTCACTAGTAGGAACGTTAAGAGAAAAGCCATTAGCATCAGCAACTGCTTGAAGTTTCTTATAGTGCCATCTATCTACATTGATTCGGTTATATGGTCTTACCGCACCCTCCGCAACAGTTAGTCTGCCATTAGGAATAATTAGAGTAGGATCAACTTCAAGCCTAGAGCCAAGGCCAGTACATACAGGACAAGCTCCGTGAGGAGAGTTGAAACTAAATGTTCTTGGTTCCATTTCAGGAATTACTACTTCAGAGTGATTAAGACAGGCGTAAGCTAGAGAAAAACTTTCATCAGTGTTTTTATCTGGAGCATTAACCATTAACTTTCCCTCTGTAATATCTAGCGCTTGTTCAATGCTCTGAACAACACGTCCATGAGATTCTTCGCTTGCCACTAATCTATCTACAACTATTTCAATTTTATGTCTTAAATTCTTATCTAGTTCTGGGAATTCATCAAGAGCGTAGATTATTCCATCTACTCGAGCTCTTACATATCCAGCTTTTAGGTATTGTTCAGGAATGTGTTCAAATGCTCCTTTTTTATCTATAACTATTGGGGCTAGGATTATTAACTTCTGATCTTTGTATTTTTCTTCAACTGTAGTGATTACATTTGCGGCAGTTTGTCTTTTAACTTCACTTCCATCAATTGGACAATGAGGAATAGCAATTCTAGCGTATAGAAGTCTTAGGTAATCATAGATTTCAGTGACTGTAGCTACTGTAGATCTTGGATTTCTAGACGTAGATTTCTGATCAATAGATATTGCTGGAGATAGTCCATCTATCTGATCGACGTCGGGCTTTTCCATAAGACCCAGGAATTGTCGAGCATAGGAGCTTAAAGATTCTACGTATCTTCTTTGACCTTCAGCGTAAATAGTATCAAAGGCTAGTGAAGATTTTCCTGATCCAGATAGACCAGTAATTACAACTAGCTTGTTTCGCGGGATAATAATGTCTATATTCTTAAGATTATGTTCCCTTGCACCCTTTACGACTATGTCTTGGCTCACTTTTTCTCCTGAACTTAATTAACGTTTAATTATATCTGTTTTTGGTAATTTTTTCTAGTGATAAATATATAAATAGACTTAGATATATTTTCTAAAAATATTTCTTAAATAAATCTCCTGTTGATAACCGTTAGTATATTAATTAAGCTTATGATTAAATGTATTCATATATTATTTAAAAAATAAGGATTAAATAAATCTAAATGAAACTAAGAAAAATAAATAACAAAGGCTTTTCACATGTTGAAATGGTCATTGTGGTTCTAGTTGTAGCAGTACTAGGATTAGTAGGTTGGAGAGTACTTAAGAATACTTCTCATGCGGGAAGTAATTGTATAGGAACCTCAAATCTAAATGTTGGATCTAGGGGTGTCTGTGTATCCGATCTACAAAATATATTGAATGCAGTAAACCCAACAGCTCAGCCATTGATTGTGAGTGGATTATTCGATGAAAATACTCAAGGTGCGGTAGCAAAATTCCAAAATTCAAAAGGTCTCAAAGTATTGCCATTAGGTCAAGTAGAATCTACTACGTGGCAAAGGCTATGCAACACAGTTCCCGTTAAAAAAACACAAGCAGTGCAAGATGCTCAATCTGACGCTTGTGGTAAATCTAATTTCTCAGTTGTTACCCCAAAAACAATCTCTTCCAATTACCAAATTAACACTCCAAATGGCATAATTAAAGATTCAACTGGAAATGTTTTAATTTCATCAAATTCGAATTCGGGTGCAGATTGTTTTAGTACGGTTTCAGTAATAAATCCAAATACTTATGGTCTTTCTAAAGTTATAAAAGTCGACGGATACGCAGTATATGGTATGACTTTAGATTCATATGGAAATGTATGGGCGCTTGGATATCCAGTTTGTAAGGGGGGAGTCGGTGGAACCCCAATCGACTCGTTGCTTAAAATAAATGTTGCATCTGGGCAAGTAATTTATAAAGTAAGTCTTTATAGTCTTCCTAATGCAGGTAAACTATCGCTAAATTGGGCTGGAAATTTAAGTTCTGATTCAAAAGGAAACCTATATCTGGTTGCGAATGATTCAAGCTATAAACAGAATTTAATAAGACTTAGCGCTACGGACGGAACCCTACTCGAGAACTACAACTCATTCTTGCCTCTTCCAGAAAGTGGTTATTATTTGATGAATTTCACTATCGACTCCAAAGGTTACCTTTGGGCTGCCACATCTCTTGATAGTAATGGTTCGTGGAAAACAACCTACACCGTTATTGATCCTCTCAAATCTACTAGTGATCAGGTTGGGGCAGTATTAGACACATATAATAACTTACCATCTGGCGTAGCAGCTAATCCCGTTGTAGATTATGCTAATAACAACTTATATGTTCCAGTTTGGAATGGCAAAGTAATACCAAATCAAGTAGACCAATATCAAATTAATATGAGTACACATAATCAAGTCTCAATTTTAAAAAATGTTGGAGGCGGTGATTTAGGGCAATCAATATTAGATAGTAATAAAAATATATGGTTCCTAAACAATGGATCGAATGTACGTAAGGGTGGTTGTGATAGCCCATGTACTACGAATCCAAACTATATTCCATCCAGTCTTACATTCATAAAAGGATCCACTAATAATGCGCGAGTTTTCAATGACCTATCACTTGGCTTATATACTCCCTTTGGAGCCATACAGGTTGGCAATAATCTCTGGGTCTTAAATTTAGGGCCATATGACACTGCAAATCAAGTATTCCTACCAACAATTACTATAATGAATGTAAATACACAAAGTTTAGTTAAGGTGCTTTACAACCATCAATAGATTGTAAGTCATATAATTAAGAGTCTAGAGATAGGCTCTTTTTTATTATCTAATAACTTTTAGCTCTGTCTAAGAGTGAATCTAGGATTATTTTATTATCTTTATTTTCTTCTAAGTTAATCTTTTCAATAAGATCTTTAATATATTGGTTTAAAGCACCAGAATCTACTAGCTTCTGCTTTATTATCTCTTTTAGGTAAATATCGCTCTCTTGGTCTGAATGTGGGTAATTTCGGGCTCTATATAGCTTATACAGGTTATTAAGGTTGGTTGTACTAAATATTATGTCTTCTAGCTTCCTCGCATTAGGGAATTTGATTGCATCGGTATTTGAAGTAAATCCGTCAAAAAGTGTTTCATCTGGATATTTAACTTTTTCTTCAAACCTTTTCTCGTCTATTTGATTAAGGATTTTAGTAGCAGCAATTACTTTTTCTTTAATAACATCGATATTATCGTCTATGAACTTTATATTCTTTTCGACAATTTCTTTATCTAATTTAATTCTATCGTAACCTTCATCTTTAATAGTAGTTGCGCTAGCAATTGCTGGGCATCTATTTAATTTAATGGTCTTTATTGGAAGAAGACTAACCCTATTTTCTGGGTTATATCTCCACTTCTCTGCCAATTCTTCTGCAGTGAGTTCTAGTAATTCTTTTGGATCACTTCGAAGATCGAATACTTTAGAAGAAGTAGTCGTTAGATCTACGTCTAAAACGTAGACTAGAGTTGTATTTAGAAATTCAGTAGAATATTTAGCTGACGAATAGACAAGAGTTTTATTGGTATTAAGAAGTCTAATTACTTCATCCTTATTTCTAATATTTAGAAAGTAATTAAACAGTTTAGGTTGGTTTTCTTTAATTAACTTAGCGACGTCAATTGTGGCAAGCACGTCAGATAGAGCATCATGAGCATTGTCATGGGTTAGGTTATTTTCTTTAGTAAGCTTTTCTAGCTTAATCGTTTGTTTACCATCTTCCCCCACTGGCCAATTCATTCCTTCTGGTCTTAAGGCCCGAGTCATTCTAACTAGGTCAATAATATCCCAACGAGATCTACCATTTTCCCAGTGCCATCTATATGGATCGTAGAAATTTCTATAATTTAAAAATCTAATGAAGTTGTCATCAAAACGTAGATTATTAAATCCAGCAAAGATTGTTCCTTTGGTTGCAATTTCTTCATTAAATATCTTAGCGAACTCAGCTTCATTAATAGCTCCTTCCATTTTGGTAGGATCTATTCTATTAACTAAACAAGCTTCTGGGCTAGGAAGAATATCCTCAGCCAATTCAATTTTTATGTCTATTGGTTCACCGACAAGATTTAAGTTCATATCGGTTCTTTGGGCTGCGAACTGTAATATTCTATCCTTTGAAGAACTTATTCCAGTAGTTTCTAAATCGTAAAATACAAAACTATCGCTCATTTTCAGGTTTCATTACAACATTATTTTCTCTACCGAAGTATATATTTTGACGACCTTTATATCCTTGTCTACTTAGTTCATGAAGTATACCCATCTTCTTCATGATTACGTTAAGTCTTTTTCTACCTTCTCGGTTGTCGAAATTAGTTCGTTTAGCAAATCTTTCAATCTTATATCCAGTTATTCTGTATCCTTCATCGATCTTCTTAACTTCATATGCATCTTCCATGTTGTTTAGTTTTACTACCGGTATGCTGTCTTCAGGCTTAGCCTTAGCTTTTGCCACCTTATATTTATCTAGTAATTTAGCTAATGAATATTTAAGTTCATTTAGATTCATTTTTGCTTGAGCAGATATGTAGATAATATTTGTGTTCTTAGGCACTACTGTTTTTAGTTCATCAATTTTTAACTGAATTAAGTCTTCGTCGAGTCCTTCAATTTTGTTTAACACCACTATTTCTTTAGCTTTAGATAGCTTAGGAGAATAGGCCTTAAGTTCTTCACGAATTACAGAGTAGGTTTTAGCTACTTCGTTGTTATACACATCTATAAGGTGAAGTATTACTTTGGTCCTCTCCACGTGTTTTAGGAACTGATGACCAAGACCTTTTCCTTCAGATGCTCCCTCTATTAGCCCTGGAATATCCGCAAGAACAATTGATCTATCTTTATCTATAGCTACAACCCCAAGATTAGGGACTAGGGTAGTGAAGGGGTAGTCAGCAATTTCTGGTCTAGCATTACTCATAACTGAAAGTAGGGTAGATTTACCTGCATTAGGTAGTCCAACAAGTCCAACATCAGCAATTAGCTTAAGTTCAAAGTCTAAATTAAATACTTCTCCAGCTTCACCTTTTTCAGCAAAGTTAGGAGCTTGACGTGTTGAGCTTACAAAGTGAGCGTTACCAAATCCACCCTTTCCTCCTTTAGCTACTATTTCTTTTTGTCCGTCTTTAGTTAAATCCGCAAGAACTAGGCCTTCTTCACTTGTCACAATTGTTCCGACTGGAACTTTAATAACTAGATCCTGTCCTTGTTTGCCGTGTTTTCTAGTCTTATCTCCAGGAAATCCGTCTTCAGCTTTTAGTTCCTTAATGAATCTAAATTTAGATAAAGTATTTTGATTTGTAGAGGCTTCAAGAATTAGGTCGCCGCCGTCTCCACCATCTCCGCCGTCAGGTCCACCTTTGGCAATAAATTTTTCATGCCTAAAGCTAAGCTTGCCATCTCCGCCTTTGCCAGCTCGTATAGTAATATTGACTTTATCTATAAAACTCATAATATTACTTCTTATTATACCTTAGTTTTCTTATTGAGAGATGTAATTGGGAAAATGTGACGTTGAAACTATCTTCCAGTCCGTCCTATCCCATCCACCGTATGGACTCGAATCGGTCATAGATTTCTGACCAAATGAGTTCATTTCCGATACCCAAATTGTTCCATCTCCATTAACCGCTCGAACGACCGCAACGTGTCCTTGACCGCCTGCAGCATATGGAGTTTGTGCTATTGCACCGACACTAGGATTAGAACTAACATTCCATCCTGATTGACGTGCATAGTAGGACCAAGTAGCCGCATTACCCCAGTTAGTAGGCACTGCCACCTGATTAGCAACGTACCAAGTACAGTATCCAAAGTCATAACCATTGCCACCATAAAAACTTACAAAAACAGGAGCTTGAATTGATCCATTTGGGATGACTATAGTCTGTCCAACCTGCAAACCGGATACCTCACCGTTATTGAAAGAAATAATATCTGACGCGCTTGAACCATACTTACTTGCAAGACCTTGAGCGGTATCTCCAGCTTTTATAGTGTAGGCAACTCCATTTACTGGTGGAATAACTAATTTTGTACCTGCTTTAGGATTGGATCCTCCAAGATTATTAGACCAAGAAATGCTATTAGAAGTAACCCCAAAAGTACTAGCTAACCCAGAGAGAGTATCTCCAGGTTGAACAGTATAGTAAACAAGGTTGGCAATACTTTTAGTTTTAGTGTCTATTACTTGAGGTTTTAGAACTATGTTTCCACTTGTAGAACTAGCCATTGCAAGCTCAGCCTTCTGGGAGTCTGCCTGGTTAGTTATAGGGGTTGTTTCCGGAAGACTAGTCATTTTAGATACAGTTAGAGCTATCTGTGCGCTAGATAATTGGTCTAGGGGGCTAGGAACTAAAGATCCGGTTTTAATTGGATTAGAATTCAAGACTCCTTTGTCTGTGGTGGAATTTTGAAGAACAAACGTTAATATAAGGGCAAATACAATTAAGTTTCCAATCACTATACTGTAAGCTGTAAATTTTTTCTTGTATGCCTTATTTCTAAGTTTTTTCTTTTGTCTTAAAATAGCCCTGTCGACAAATTCGGTAGGTTTATCTAAGTTAATTTTTTCTGAAAGCTTATTTATATATGCTCCATTTTCCTTAAAAATAATCCCAGATAAACTATGCTCAGTATTTTTTCTCCTAGGATAGTATATATTCTATCAAATTTGAGGGTATTTATTAAGGTGTACCACAAAGTTTATGACAGTATTTAGTGGTATTGGCCTGATGTTGAGCATAAGTTGTAGAGAAATATGTAGTTCCATCATCACCCGTTACAAAATATAACCAGTTGGTATTAGCAGGATTTATGGCAGCTTTCAAAGAAGAATCTGAAAGTGTACTGATTGGTGTGGGCGTAAGTCCTTTATGAATCCTTGTATTGTATGGAGAATCATACGACACAGAAGGTGATAGTCCGGCAGCAATTGCCCCATAATTTGCTGTTGAATCTGCTCCTAAGGATATTCCATTTTTGAGTCTACTTAAGAATACTTGAGCTACTTGAGTTTGATCTGAATACTTACTAACTTCTTGGTTAATTATTGAAGTTAGTATAATTCCCTGATATACACTTAGTCCTTCTTTGGCGAATGAGGACTGAACTTGTGAGGTTAACTTTGTAGAAGTTTCGTTTAGAGATTCTTTAATTATTGTAGTTAATGGAGTATCTGAATTTCTATCGAAAGAATCAGGCCACAGCAAACCTTCAAGAGTTTTAGTTCCCTTCGGAACAAATTGGAAGATTGGAAGAGAACTGTAATTACTTGGATTAAGTGCATAATCTACTTCACTAGAAGTATATCCATATTTAATTAAATCGTTTTTTATCTGAAAAATTGTTTTACCTGGAATAATAGTTATTAGATTAGTTTTAATCTTGCCACTAGTTAGAATTTCAACAATTTGTTGAGTATCCTGGTTAGGCGAGAGTGAGTATGTTCCAACCTGAAGTTTATCTGTTAGATTTTTACCGTGCATATATAGCTGCATCGCCCATGAAGATCTAATTAGCTTATTTGAATTTAGGCTATCAGATACTTGCTTAGCAGTTTCACCGCTACTTACTCTAAAGATTACTTGCTTATATGTCTTATCTACCGGTCTTAAGTAACTGTCGTAAACAATACGGTCAACAATCGCAGCAACAATAAAGAAGATTATCAAGAAAATGATAAGAGTATATATCTTGGAATTTAGTTTCTTTTTTTTCTTCAGAGAATAATGAATCATTAACTACTACCTATTAGATAATCTTCCAGTATATAGCATGCTGCAAGTTTATCTATGTCGCCTTTTTCATAAGGTTTTTTTCGAGCATCTAGCTCATCTCTAGCCTTAACACTGGTAAGTGCTTCATCCTGAAATACAACCTCAATATTAAGCTTATTTTTTATTTCATCAGCTACTTTTCTGGAGTACTTTGTCTGCATAGTTTCTTCATTATCTAGATTTCTAGGAAGTCCAGCAACTATTAGACCTACTTCGTTTTCTTTAATAATTTTATCTAAATTCGAATACAGAGTGTCGTTATTTAGAAGTGTAATTAGTGGGCTCGCGAACTTATTTTCCATAGAACCTAAAGCTACTCCCACTCTAATTTCTCCGATATCTATTCCTAAAACTTTAGTTATTGGCATTAATTAGATCTCGTTGGCTTTAGTACTGTAACGGTGATCTTAGCAGGATTGCTTGGAGCCTGGGAGACATAGAATGGACTGTATTTAATAGTTACGTTAGTTACGTTTGGATCTGCGGTTATATTCTGTTTTATTACCTGGGATTTTTGACCTTCCGATGCAATTTTAATCTTATTCACATCTAATGCTGGTCCAACTGCCGCATTTGCTTGGATAGTTAGATGAGTTGTATCTGTAGAACCATTAGCTAGCGCTATATTTGCATTAGTTATTCCATTATCTAAAATTGATTGGTTATTAGCTTGAGATTTAATGTTTTTCTCTAGAATTGTGACAAGGTCTGCTTGTTTTACTCCATACATTACAAAGTTTACGGATTCAGATACAGTAACTGTGTTGGTCTGAGTCCCAGCTGAGACATTTGGAGTTACGTCCGATGGAGTGGCTACAAAAGTTGCAGGGAGTGGATAGTAATTTCCTTGGGTTAATTGATCTTGTAGTTTAGATTTAGCAGTATCGTTATTCTGATTTAGTTTAGTTGTAGCACTATTAATGTCGCCTTGAGATGCCACAGTAACCATATTATCTGTTCCATCTTTAGTGCTTCCTATTCCACTCAATGGATAACCAGAAATTGTACCCGAGAAACTAGCGTCGCTTAAATTATAGTTGGTGCCACCATTTTGAGCGATTATTGGGGTTGAACTTGAAGCTTGAAATACGTAACAACCATTTCCATCTTGTGAAATATTAATATTATTCCATGAAGTAGATTTTTGGGTTATATATGTTAACTTACCAGATTTTATACCAACAAAAGCAGGTAAAACCGGAGGAGTTCCAGAAGTACATTTTGTAATGGATAAAGTAACTGTGCCATTTGACTTATTACCGTTGTTGGCTTGTCCAGTCGCCGGGACGCTAGCAGTGTAATTATTATTCAGTGTAACTTGTTTAGCTGGTAGTACGTTATTTGTTGAATCAAGCGTATTTGCAGAAGTGCTTAGCGAGAAACTTAAGTTGGCGTTAACACTCTGAGCATTAGTGGCTATTGTAATAGTGGCAGTTGGCAGAACAGTAAATAAGTACCAACTAGCTATTACTAAAACAATTATTCCAATTACTCCTAGGAATCCATATTTCTTGAAAGTATCGAAATCTGGAACGGAAAGTGCATGATCTTTTTTCTTATTGTGCTTTTTTTCTTTTCTACTAGGTTTGTATTCAGGTTCATCCTGATCCTTAGAGATATCTTCGATATCTATAGTATTTAGATCTTCGTCTATTTCGTTATTGGAATTTAACTTAGCTTCATCATCTAGTGCACCTACTGGTCGCTTTAGAATGTTCTTAGCATCTTTAAGGTTTCTAAAATCTCTTTTAGGTTCTGTATTTACCTCTATAGGAGCATCTTCATCAATGTCATCTTCTCTGCTTACTATAAGTGGACCATCTGGAATTTCAGGCGTAGATGCTAGAGTTTTAGAAACTAACAGTCCAGTAGCACCAGCAAGTGGAAGTAAACTAGATTCAGTAGTAACTAGAATTACTTTTTTACCATTTTGATCACTTTTTCGTTTTAAGAGTTTCATGTTTACTACACTCTGAAATACGCTAGCTCTTTTAGGAAGAACTAGAGCTACGGTTTTAGCTTTTGATGAAATAACCTTATCTATTACTGAGGTAATTTCATCGTCTATATCGATATATACTGTGTCTTTTTCCATAATTAAATACTTAACATCCTATCTATTTTATCTCGAAATGAGCTATTTACCGCATTACTTTGGGTTGTGTCTAATCCAACCCTAAGTAATCCCATGGCCGTAATGAAAGTGTGATCATTTACTTTATTAGTATGATCTTCAACACCAACTACCTGATCTGGTCGAATATGCTTTACGATTGGTTTTTTAGTGAAGGGAAGAGCCTTATACCAATTAGTTTGTTCTAGTTTGTCTATAAGCATTTCCAATGAAGATCCACCTCCACAGAGATATAGTCTGTTGGGTAGATGATCTAGCTGATCGAATTCATCAAGAGCTAGTTCTATTCCGCTCACCCATATATCCGCTGTCTTTTCTAATGGTTTTTCTACAGAAGGACGTTTTTTAGGATCTATCTCATTTCCAGTTAGGGATACTTTCAGTTCTTCAGCTTCATCAAAATCTACACCTAGTTCCTTCTCTATACTTCTGGTGAAAGCTCTACCACCAATTCCAAACATCTTAGTTCCTTGAACTCCACCTTCGTTAACTACAGCAATATCAGTGGTTCCACCACCGATATCCATAAGTACTGCGGACAAGTTATTATCTGCGTTATTGCCAATTACAGCTCTTGCTACAGCGAAAGGTTCAGCAGCAACTGCTAGAAGATCTAGATCTAATTCTAGAGCTGTTTTTTCTAGAGCTCCAATATGGATTAAAGGTGCGAAAGCTGTGTAGATTGAAACCACGACGTCTCTGCCCTGAAAGCCGATTGGATTACTCACTGGATATCCGTCTATTTCAATGCTGACTAATGCACTATTCACTAATCTAACGTCAACATTTTTTCCACCAAGCTCATAAGCTAATTCTTGCTTAGCTTTAGTTTCAGTTCTTTGTTGAACTAAGTTAATGATCTTTTCCATTTCTGGAACATCAATAGCTTCTTTGGGATTACTTCTGGTCACTTTAATAGTCTTAGTTGTTCCCTTTACAAGTTCTCCTGCTATACCAAGAACTGCTGTTCTTGCAGACACTCCAGCCATATCTTCAGCTTCAGCAAGTGCCTTATCGCAGTTAGCAACTACCGCAGCAATGTCTGCAATTGCACCAGCCTGCATATCTTTTAGACCCTGATGAGCTCTTCCAACTCCAACAATATCAATATTTCCTGGATTGGTCTTGGAGACTTTACCGATTAAAGCTTTAACATATTCAGTACCAATATCTAGTCCGACCAGATATTGATCTGACTTTACTTTCTTATGTGACACTTTTTTAAGAGTGCCTTTAAGCATAGTAGAACGGTCTTTTAGGCTTTTAAGCATATGCTTAAATTTTAGCATATTTACACTTAAAAATATCTTAAACTAGCTGAGCTTTTATTCGCCTAATTCCAGCCGAGGAAGATTCTTCTTTAACGATCTTAAATTTCTTGCCATCTTCATATAGTTCTAAAGAGTGATTAACGTGAGGTCCGCCACATATTTCAAAGCTAAATGGTTTATCTTCGTTATCTGCCTTCATGGTATAAACTTTAACAATATCTCCATATCTGTCTCCAAATGCACCAAGAGCATGGAGTTCATTGGTGGCTTTTTCTGTTGGATATTCAGCAAAAGATATTTTTAGATCTTTCTCTATTTCACGGTTTACTATTTCTTCAACTTTTTGAATTTCTTCATCAGTCATTTTACTTGGGTGTGAGAAATCGAAACGTAGTCTTTCTTCAGTAATATTACTTCCGTGTTGAATAACATGATCTCCTAGCACTTCTCTTAGTGCCTGATACATTAAATGCGTTGCTGTGTGATATTTCTTGTGTTGCTCAGTTTGGCCACCAAGTCCGCCTTTGAATACTCCTTTTGTAGCAGTTTGAGATCTTCTTCTTTGCTCACTCATTTGATGATCGAAATTAGTTTTCCAATTATCTTCAAGCTTGAGCCCTTGCAGATTAACTTCCTCTAAGGATAGTTCAACTGGAAAACCATATGTGTCATAAAGCTTAAATAAATCTTCACCAGTTACTGCTCCAAGAATTTTATTGAATTCTTTAATTCCCTTCTTCAGTGTTTGTCTAAAAACTCTTTCTTCCTTAATTAGAACTTGAACAATATCGTCGTACTTAGCTTCAATTTCTTGGAAATCATCTTTATATATATTTAGGATTATTTTTGTAAGCGATTCTAGGATTTGTTCTTCAAGTCCAAGTTCAAGCATCACTCGAAGTGACTTTCTTATTAGCCTCCTCATTACATAACCCTGCTCTTTATTGGATGGATTTACGCCATCAATACATAAGAAAACTGCAGCACGTAGATGATCGGCAATGATACGCATGTTATTTGTTTCTAATTCGTAAGATTTGCCACTCACTTTTTCTAATTCCTCAATAATTGGCCAAAGAAGACTACCCTTAAAGACATCCGGACTATCTATTGAGGCTGCAGTCATTCGCTCTAGTCCTCCACCATGGTCCACGTTTAGTTTAGGTAGCTTAGCAAAACCATCTTTAGTTTTTAAGTACTGCATGAATACTGAGTTGCCAAGTTCAATGTATCTACCACAATCACAGTTAACGTGACATAGTTCGCCGTATTTAGTATCGTGCTGAATCTGTGGGAATAAATAGAACACTTCACTGTCAGGACCACCCGGTTCACCTTCTGGCATTTTTGAAATACCTCCGGCGCGGCACCACCAGTTCTTATCTTTATAGAAAGAAATACGGACATCTTCTCCACCAAGTTTTGCACCGTTTTCTTCTGTTATTAAATCTTTAGAATTTGAAGTTAGATTTAAGCCAGAAAATATTTCATTCCAAATCTTAGCACTCTCTTCATCTTTTGGAATGCCATTTTCTTTGTCCCCAGAAAAACAACTAACGAATATTCTATTTGGATCTAATCCAATTTCTTTAGTTAAGAAATTAAAGAAGTTTGGTATTTGATCTTTTTTAAAATAATCTCCGAGAGACCAGTTTCCTAGCATTTCGAATAGGGTGGTGTGCCTATTGTCTCCAACTTCATCAATGTCTTGGGCTCTAAGACATGTTTGAGAATTTACTAATTTATCTCCATCAGGATGATCTTCTCCAAGAAGATATGGAATGAGCGGCTGCATTCCACTTCCAGTAAATAGTGTAGTAGGATCGTTAATTGGAATTAGGCTAGCACGAGGAATTACTTTGTGGCCACGTACTTCAAAGTATTTGAGATATTTCTTTCGTATTTCTTGTGCTGTCATATTACAGATAGTTTATCACTTTTTACTTCGCTCAGATAACTATTCCGCCACCTATACATTGATTATCTAAATAGAACACTGCGGATTGTCCTGGAGTAAGTGCCTTAATACTTTCCTTAAGCTCAACGCTAGCTTTAGTATCTTCACCTAATATTACCCGGCATTCAACTAGTTCAGCTCGGTACCGAGTTCTAACTTTTAGTTTATTTAGATCTTCCTTTTTTATATTCTCCAGGAAATACATTTTATCTAGAGTAAATTCATTCTTCCAAAGTTCTTTTGAAGAAATATCCGTGGTTACGTAAACTTCATTTTTCTTCATATCTTTACCGATTACATAGTAAGGTAGTCCACCGCCAACATTAAGCCCATGTCTTTGCCCAATGGTGTAATATATTGCTCCTTCATGAGTTCCTATTATATTTCCTTCTTCATCTAAAATATTTCCTGGTTTTTGTTTACCTAGTTCAAAGCTTAAAAATTCCTTAATTCCAACTTTTCCTACGAAACAAATTCCTTGAGAATCTTTTTTAGTAGCTGTTGGTAGATTAAATTTCTTTGCAAGTTCCCTAACATCTTTTTTATGATAATCTCCAATTGGCATTAAAGTTTTCTTTAAAGAATCTTTGCTAGCTCTATATAGGAAATATGTCTGATCTTTATTAGTATCAAGTGCGTTTAGTAATTTACCATCTAAAACTTTTGCATAGTGTCCTGTCGCAATTAGATCTGCTCCGTCTTTCATGGCAGCTTCGAAGAATAGCTTAAACTTAATTTCTTGATTACACATAATATCTGGGTTTGGAGTTATTCCATTTTTATAACCATCAAGCATGTAGTCAACAACTAGGTGTTTGTATTCTTTTTCAAAGTCATACATTTTAAATGGAATATCTAAAATAGCTGCGACTCTTTTTGCGTCCTGATAATCTTCTAACCATGGACATTCAAAACCTGGAATATCTTTACTCCAGTTTTTCATATACACACCCGTTACGTCATAGCCCTGTTCTTTAAGCAATGCAGCTGTAACCGAACTATCTACTCCACCACTAAGTCCTACGAATACTTTTTGTTTCATAATTTAAATTAATTCCATTAGAGCATTGTAAAAATATTCTAGATCTTCATCACTAGTAGTTCTTCCGATAGAAATACGAATAGATTCTCTTGCCTGCTTATCGCTTAGTCCGATAGCTTTTAGGACGTGAGATGGTTCTTGGTCTGAAGCTGAACAAGCTGATCCACTAGCTACCATTATTCCTTTTTGATCTAATTTATATATTAGGGTTTCATTATCTATTCCATCGATGCAGACGTTTATATTATTCATCGCCCTATTTTTAATAGGTCCATTTAATGTAATTTTAGGATTATTTAGTAGCTTCTTAATTAGATCCCCAGTTAGTTTTTGTAATCTTTTTTCTTCGTCTTTTCTAATTTCATTAGCAAGTTTTAGGCTCTCAGAAAATCCGATTATATTAGCTGGGTTAAGAGTTCCACTTCTTATTCCATCTTCTTGTCCGCCACCTTCAATTAATGGTTTTAATTTTGTTCCGTTTCGAATATATAGGGCACCACTTTGTTTAGGGCCATAGATCTTTCCACCATTTAAAGTCATTAAATCTATGCCTAGTTTATCTACAACTAAGCTAAGTAGATTAGGAGACTGTGATGCATCAGAATGGAGATATAGTGGAAGAGGATTATTATTTTCTTCTCTACTTAGTCTTTCCTTTTTTATAATCTCAGCTACTAAACTAAGTTTATTAATAACTCCAATTTCGTTATTTACATGCATAACTGAAATTAGAACTGTCTTAGAATCTATTTTCTTTTTCAAATCTTCGAAATCTAGATTACCTTTTTCGTCTACTTTAATTTCTTTGTGGTTATAACTCTTTGCAGGATTAATAACAGCTTCGTGTTCGATTGAGCTATATAGGATATTGGCGTCTTTAAATAAATCCATGACACCTTTTATTGCAATGTTATTACTTTCAGTTCCGCCGGTTGTAAAGATAATTTCATTGCTTCTAGATCCCAATACCATGGCTACTTGCTTTCTAGCTTCAGTAACTTTTTCTTTAAGTAGTTTAGATTTTGAATAATTTGCAGTTGGATTAAAAAAGTCTTCACTAAAAAAAGGTAGCATTTTTTGGAGAACCTTTGAATCTATTGGAGTAGCTGCAGCGTAATCTAGGTAAATACTTTTTTTCATATTTACTTCTTAATTTTATCGTATTCTTTAAGAACCAAATTAGCATATTGTTTAATTGCGTGATAAAGATTCTTGGTTTCGTCTTTGCCTATTGGAGAGTATGCTCCACCATTTAGACTTTTAAGCGCACCTTCAGTTCTAATGAAATATTTAGTACTCACAATTACTCTATTACCGCTTTCATCATCCCATTCGTCGTGCCAAACCCAAGTGTTTTGATCTAAACAAAAAAATTCTCGGTAGTGGCCTTTAGGAGTAGGACCAAAAATATTTTTAGTAATACTAGCTTCTTGTCTTATTAGGTTATTTTCGAGTTCAGTTAGATCTCCTGGTCTAACTTTTCTAAATATCTGTGGTAGGAAGCCCTTTGTCATAAGCGAAAGGCGAATTAGCCGTCTATACTAGGCAGCTAAGTCGAACTCCTCAGGAATTAAACTTACTATTTCTTTAGCAGTTTCTTGTAGCAAGAACGCCTCTGCAATTTTTAGAGCATCTTTAATAACCTGGGCACGATCATCTAGTACCCGTGCATCGGGGGCTTTAATAGTCTCATTATTACGGTCGTTAAACACTACAAATTCCTTTACTTTAATTTAATCTAAATAAACTTTTTGCGTTTAAGGTCGTGAGTTTGGACAATTCATCAAGTTCCTCACCCCTTATACTTGCTAAAAACTCCGCTATAACTCTCACGTTTTTAGGTTCGTTTATATTACCACGAAATGGAACAGGGGTCAAGAAGGGTGAATCAGTTTCTAATACAAGGTTAGTTAGAGGTATATTTTTATACATCTCTATCTGTTTAGAGTCCTTAGTAAAAGTTGCTATGCCGTTTACGCCTATAAATAGGCCGTTTTCTACTGCTCTAATCATGTTTTTTGTACTATCTGTAAAGCTATGAAGAACTCCTCTTATTGGTTTTTCTCTGGAATTTAAAGAGTCAAAAAGTGGCCAGAAATCTTCAAAAGCTTCCCTAACATGAAATATAAGAGGCAGATTGTTGTCTAGAGCTAATATGATCTGCTGTTCAAATACCTCGAGTTGATCTTTTTTATCTGAATGATTGTAGAAATAATCTAGTCCACATTCACCAACTGCAACCACCTTTTCTGAAGAAACTAGACTTACAAATTCATTTCTTTGATTATTCTTTAGATACTCACTAGCCTCATGAGGATGGATTCCTATTGATGCATATAAGTTAGATCTATTTTTAACGAAATCTATAGCTAACTTGGAATCTTTAAAGTCACATCCAACGCAGACCATTGTTTCTACGCCATTTTCTTTAGCAGAAGAAATAATTTCCTCGACTGAGTTAGAGTCTTCCTTCCAAAGTCTTCTTGTTCCTGGTTCTCCGGAATCATTTTCAATACTTTGAATATGACAATGAGTGTCAACTAACTGCATTAATCTTTCCTTGGGAATAGAGCTTTTTCTGGAGGAGTAATATTATCTCCACTGAATATTTCTTTAATAGCTGAAGCTGTATTTGGCATGAATGGAATAAGTAATGTGGCTACTTCTAGGATACTGCTTACAATATATCCAAGAATTTCCGTTAGGTGTTCAATATCTTTTTCCTTAGCAACTTCCCATGGTTTAGTTTCATCAATATATTGGTTAATTCCCCTAATTTGAGCCCATACTTCGTCTAATGCTCTATCGAATCTGCATCCATCCATAAATTCCTTATATGCGGCTATGTCATGCTCACTTGGTGGAATTTCTCCGACGTCTCCAGATAAGAAGTTCTTAACCATAGTTGCAGATCTTTGCACTACGTTACCTAGCTCATTAGCTAATTCCCCGTTATAGCTTTCCATTAGGTGATCTAAACTAAAATCACCATCTGCATAAGAAGGCATATGTCTCATTAGATAATATCTAAGAACATCGACTCCGTAATTATTAACGAGATCTTCAGGTGCTACACCATTTCCTAAAGACTTGCCCATCTTTTGGCCTTCAATTTGAATGAATCCATGAACGAATAGTTTTTTAGGAAGATCTAAGCCTAGACTTAGTAGTATTCCCGGCCAAATAGCTGCATGGAATCTTAATATATCTTTACCGATCACCTGAACGTCGGCAGGCCAATATGTCTTCCAATTATCTGTGTCTGGATAGCCAATTACTGTAAGATAATTTGTAAGAGCATCTGGCCATACATACATAACCTGATGAGAATCTCCTGGAACCTCAATGCCCCACTCTACATTGCTCTTAGGTCTAGAAAAACTAACGTCTTCTAGCCCTCCATTAACTAGTGATAGAATTTCATTCCTTTTAGTTTCAGGAATGATTAAAAATTCTTCGTTTTCAATTTTTGTTTTAATTTCTTTAGTGTATTTAGATAATTTAAAGAAGTAATTTTCTTCTTTAATCTTCTGATATGGCTTCTTATGATTAGGACAAATTCCACCATTTTCTTTTACTTCAGTCTCAGAAAAGAATGCTTCATCACCAACGCAGTACCAACCCTCATAGCTACCTTTGTATATGTCACCGTTATCCACTAGTTTTTTCCAGATTAGTTTAGCTCTTTTTTCGTGCTCCGGATCGGTAGTTCTAATAAAGTCGGTATACTCCACTTGAAGAACATCTAGAAGTTTTTTAAATTCAGCAGAAATTCCGTCAACATATTTCATGGTGTCCATATTTAAGCTTTCAGCTTTTTCTTTAATCTTAGAGCCATGTTCATCCGTTCCTGTTGAAAATTTAACTTCTTTACCTTGAAGCTGTGCATATCTAGCAAGAACGTCAGCTTGAATAAAATCTAGGGTATGACCTAGGTGTGGAGTTCCATTGGCATATGGAATTGAAGTTGTTATATAAAACTTACTCATTACTTCTTAGATTATACCTTAAAAAAATTATTGCAGTAGCTTAAAAATGAGAGTAATATTTATACTTGTCGTTTAAAAAAATAAGGAGTAAAAAAATGGAACGAAACCCACAAGAACAAATTAATCCAGCTACTCCTGAAGTAGCTGAAGAATTAGGATCAAAGGCTATTGAACTATTTATTACTAATACTAATCTACAAGGAAGTTTAGGTCATCAACCACTTCCATCAACTCAGTCATTAAGATCCAAGACACAATCCTGGTAATCCTGTATATATATAAGATAAAATTAGCAACGTTAACGATAATATTATACTTATGAAAAAGGATAAAATTAGCTTAATTAAACGATTATTTATAACAAAAAAATATTTATTATATAGTTTTATGAAAGCTGAAATATTTATAAATCCTAAAATGAACAAGAGCGTTACGGGATTTAAGGGTGCCATATGACATTTGGTGCTATTAATTTGAATATACCAAATTGATGAAATTATAATCCCGAATAGATTAATTATGATTATTCTAGATAATAAGTTTTTAAAACCTTCTATTGTTTCTGGAGATCTTTTTGATTGATAGTTAAATTTTGATATGTATATGTACTTTAATAATCTAAAAATAAAATATATAACGATTGTGCCTGCAATAAAATATATTACTATTAGATAATTTTTAGCTATTAGTTCAATCAATGCAGAAATTGAAATCAATATTGATATAAGTAGTGATTTTTTGATGTTAAACACTGTAAATTAATTTTAGCACAAAGTTTTTTATAATAATGGTGGAGCTGCCGGTAATCGCAACCGGGTCCGTCATTTTATCTAATTAGTCGTCTACGAAGTCTAGTTTACTTTAATTGTCTTAAAGGAAGATTGATAAGTAAACAAACTGTTCTTCCTCGCAAGCTTCATTGATCTTAACTACATTCAAAAGCTTAAAAATATAGAGCATTCAGAAAAATATTAAACACCTAGCTAAATATCTGAAGTCAAAAGTAGGCATTGCTCTTAGGCTATGCTAAAAGCTGGTCGTGCAAAAAGACTAGCAAATGCAGTCTTAATAGCACTTAATTTAGAGTTTGCATCTAAATATATTTTGCCTATAACGCTGACAAGCGACTCGCGGATCTAATTGATAAAGTACAACGTCGAGCATAATTTCAGCCCCATCAAGGAGTTATTATACCATAAAACGCTTATATTTAAAAATACTTTTAGGATGAATATCTAAACAACTAAACTTCTATTTTCTATTTATTATTTTTAGTAAATCAATCCAATTAGTAAGTGAAAGTTCCTGAGGGCGAATAAGTAAATGTAGATCTAATTCACCCAAATAATCTTCGGCATCTTCCCTACTTAGCTGATATCCATTTTTTAGATTATTCACTAACGTTTTTCTCTTTGATGCAAAACCAATACGAATTAATCTAAATAGCTCTTTTTCGTCTTCTTTAGGTAAATTTTGGCTATCTTTAGGAGTCATCCTGACAATTTGTGAGTCTACTTTAGGACGAGGATCGAATCTATCTGAAGGAACTAGCTGCATTTTTTCTACTTCCCAGAAATACTGTGCAGTAAGTCCTAAAATTGAGTAATCTCCAACATCTGCAGATAATCTTTCGGCGATTTCTTTTTGGACAAGTAGGACTACTAAGCTTGGCTTATTTTTAGTTTCACTTAAAACTCTTATTAATTTAGAGGTTAAGTAGTAAGGGATATTAGCAACAATCTTATATCCAGGCTCCATATCGTTAAGATTGTATTTCAATATATCCTGATGAACTAAGTTGAAGTTAGGAAGTTTTAGGGCATTAAGTTCATTAATTAAAGAGTCGTCTATTTCTACTGCTGTAATTTGTTTAACTTTAGGACTCATTCTTACCGTTAGATTCCCTGTTCCAGGTCCAATCTCAAGAATGTGATCTTCTTTTTCTAATTTCGCATCATCAACAATATCATCCAGGCTAATTTGACTGAATAGCCAGTGTTGTCCTAAAGATTTTTTTGCTTGTCTACCAGTTTGCATGATTTATCCAGTGCATGTACGCATTATACCAGCCTCCGTATCTAGAAACTGCATATCCATTACACCACTCAAGCTGAGTTATTGGATTAGTAGCCCAATCTGAGCCTGCACTCTGCATCTTATATCCAGGAGTTGCCTGACAAAGTCCATAACCATTTGAAGTAAATTGGTTATCCGGGAAAGCAGGACAGTAGTGCTCTCCTTGTGCCTTAGTAGCACACCAACCCGACTCATGAGAGATTATATAATCAACGTAACTATAGTCACTAGGAGCTATTCCAGCTAGAGCCATGTCGCCCTTTATACCGGAAAGACTGGTTCCTACTGCTACTATTTCAGTGACTGGTTGAATAATTGTTACCGAACTGAGTACATCTTGAGATACAACAACTCCGTTTTGTAGATTTTGCTTATACGTTACAACCTTTTGACCTGGAGAACCTGCTTGCCGAACAGCAGTTGTTCCATATGCTAGATTATTGTCATAGACCTGATTTACTGGAGTTGCTATTGTCTCTTTGATTGTTACTGTTTTTTGTCCAGTTAAGATTAATGAAACAGTCATTCCTTCGCTAATTGGCGTTTTTACATCGGGAGATACTTTATCATTTGGAACTAGTTTTATGTTTTGCTCTTTAAGGTAATCGCCGATAGTTTTAGCTAGAGTTCTTACTCCATACGAACTTCCATATAGATTTAAATTAAACGGAGTAGCTCTTGTTATGTCTATTTCAGCTCCAATTGCACCGTTAGCTAGAATATTTTCGGACGGATTAGTGGCAGCTACATCCTCAGCATATAGCTGCAAACCAGATTGAATTGCGATGGCTCTTGGAGTGGCCGCGGCAGAAGTAGCGTAAGTAACGTTGCCATTTTCGACAATTTTTACAGGTTTACCTCTATATATATTTATTCTGAAATCATCTTGTTTGATAGCTGCAGATAGGTCCGGCTCAACTACATCCCCTGGATTTATTGTTATGTTTACGGCTTTAAGTAAAGCACCGACTGTTTTCTGGGTGGTTGGAACTACTTGAGACATTTTATCGTGAGAAATAATGACTATTTTGGTATTAGGAATACTTTTAAGATGAAGAGTATTAGCAGCAAAATGATAAATACTAAGTACGATAGATAAAATTAAAATAAAACTCCCAAGAGGAATAAACACTAGAGGGTGCTTTATGTAATTAATGAAACTAGCTTTAAACTTGTTTATTTTTTTCTTAAATTTTTCCATTGAAGATCTATATAACAGTTATATTGTATCAAAAAGAGAGTATTTAGAGTTTAGTAAGTTTTGCGTATTCTAAATTAAGCTTCTTCATTCCCTGTCCTTTGAAATATACCGCCACATTACTACCTTCCATCTCCATAACTGTTCCATCACCAAATAACTGATGACGTACTACGTCTCCAACGAAAATATCTGGAACATAAGTTGGTTCATCATTACTTTCGAAAGATGTGGTTAGCGGAGTATATGAATTTTCATTTCTAAATTCACCGTCTATTTCACTCAGGAAACGGGAAGGGATGTTATGTGAAACAGAACCGTAGATCATTCTTGAATTAGCATTAGTTAGAATTAATTCTTTTCTAGCTCTAGTCATGCCAACATAACAAAGTCTTCTTTCTTCTTCCATCTCGCTGGCTTCATAAAGTGCTCTGCTGTGCGGGAATAAGCCCTCTTCCATACCTATCATAAAGACTACGTCATACTCTAGGCCCTTAGCTGCATGCAGAGTCATTAAAGTTACAGTGTTATTGTCGAAATTAGCATTATCTACGTCGGAGATTAAGGCAACTTCTTCTAGAAAAACTCCCAGTCCAAGTTCTTGGTATTCTAAAGCAACCGATATTAATTCTTTTACGTTCTCTACTCTTGATTCTCCTTGCAGTGATCCATCATCTAGATATTTAAGATAAGCAATTCTTCGAATTAGCGAATCTATAAGGCCACTCAATGTACTAGTTTCAATTATTTTTCTTAATGATTTAATTGTGTCGGCAAGATCAATGAGTTGGCTTTTGGCTTTTGGAGTTAGGCCAGGGCAGGCGTCTGCAGAATTTAGCGCTTTATCAATTGAACCTAAACTATTTGCATATGAAAGAATCGAAGCTAAACTCTTTGCTCCAATTCCCCTTGCTGGAACGTTTATTATTCTCTCTAAACTAACTCTGTCTTCCGGTTGATAAATTAATCTTAGGTAGGCAATTATGTCTTTGATTTCTTTACGATCGTAGAATCTTACTCCACCGACGATATGATATGGTACGTTATATCTTATAAAGGCCTCTTCTATGGAACGAGACTGTGCGTTAGTTCTATACAAAACGGCGAAATCTTTATATTTGTATATTCCCTCATCTATCCTAGAGTTTATTTGTCTTATTATACTTTCAGCTTCGGCTCTTTCATTAGGCAGGGTAAGGATTTGAACTGGTGTGCCGTCGCCAAGATCCGTCCATAGCTTTTTATCGCTTCTTGAAGTGTTCTTAGAAATTATGCTGTGAGCGGCATCTAAAATATGTTTTGTGCTTCTATAGTTTTGTTCTAACTTAATTACAGTTGTGTTTGGATGATCTTTTTCAAAGTTTAATATGTTTCTAAAATCAGCGCCTCGCCAACTATAAATCGATTGCCAATCGTCGCCTACAACAGCGATATTGTTATGTTTGTTGGTTAGTAGCTTAATTAATTGGTACTGGGCACCGTTAGTATCTTGATACTCATCAATCATCACGTATTTGAATTTCTGTTGCCATTTATTCTTTACCTGATCATTAGATCTAAGTAATTCAACAGTCTTATTTATTAGATCATCAAAATCTAGAGCTGATGCACTCTTCAAACTTTTCTGATAAATAGGGTAGGTAGATGCAGCAATTTTTTGGGTTGGACTCATCGCCTTCATTGCATATTCATCTGGGTCTAGCAGTTCATTTTTGGCAGATGAAATAAGACTTAAAATTGCTCTTGGGGGAAAAGATTTGTCTTCAATGCCCTGCTCTTTAAGAGCTTTTTTGACTACCGTCAGCTGATCTGAATCGTCAAAAATTACAAAGGTTCTAGGTATTCCAATATACTCACCGTCTTGCTTTAAGATTTTTACGCAGATACCATGGAAGGTTCCCATGAAAGGCATGAAGCTAAAATTATTAGCACTTCCTCCAACAAGATGTGCGACTCTTTCTCTCATTTCTTTAGCAGCCTTATTCGTAAAAGTTACTGCCAATATTTCGTCAGAGGTGGCTAATCCACTTTGAATAATATTGGCGATACGATGTGTTAGAGTTTTTGTTTTACCACTTCCCGCACCCGCCTGAATTAATAGAGGTCCCTCGGTAGTCTCGACAGCTCTTCTCTGCTCTTTGTTTAGTCCCTCTAGTAGATTAGTTATCATCAATATATATTAGCAAAGCTATATTTAATTAAGAATTAATTAAATAATTTTGGGCCCTTTAACAGGGGTGGTAATTTCAAATTTAATCAAAGTTTAATCAAATACGAAAATAGATTTCTGCTTTTTAGTCAAGATATGATTATATTTATTTGACAAACAAGGAAGGTAGTTATGGAACATATATTAAACATGAGTAATCTAGCAGATGCGAGTGCTAGCGTTGGGCAAATAAGCAACTTTATTAAAGCAATGATTCAAGCTTTGGCCGGACTTTCAGGTCTTGTGGCGACTGGATATTTCGTGATTGGAGGTTTTACATATATTACTAGTAGCGGCAATCCTCAAAAATTAGAAAAAGCTAAAAGAACAATTACTTACTCAGGAATTGGATTAGCAATAACTATAGGAGCTTTTGTGCTCAGTGACATAGTTGGATCTTTAGCAGCTAAAGCTTTTGGAGCGTAAAAAATTAAATGGAATTATTTTCTTTTATTAACCATAGGATGGTAAATACTCTAACCCCCTACATTAAAGGGCTCGAAATAATATCTCTTGGCTTAAGCACTCTACTTATTGTTGTTGGCGGATATTTATATATGACAAGTTCTGGAAATATTCCTAAACTTGAACGCGCAAAGAAATTAATTAAAAACAGTTTGATAGGTCTCGTTATTGTTATTGGAGCTAACTTTCTTACGAATTTCTTAAATAGTTCTTTCTCTTCGAAAGTGAACTCAAATACAAATGTTCCAGTTCTAGAAAATATTACACCCGTTAAACATAATGCTGGGATAGTTGAAGTTATATTAAAAGCTATTACTGGAGTTTTATCGGATATAGTTTCTACAATCTCTTCGCCATTTCTTAAAGCATTCGGATATTTTTTGAATGGAACCCCACTACCAAGCGAAAATCCGAATGTTTTTAAGTTATGGTTAAGCGTACTTGCAATAGCTAATGGATTATTTATTCTGGTTCTAATTTTACTTGGAATGCATTTTATGAGTTTCTCATTTCTAGGACTTAGTGAAATTACAATGTCTAAGCTTCTAGGAACTTCTGCATTAGCTTTTTTGATAATGAATAGCTCAATATATCTTATTGATTTTGTAATAGATATTTCAAATTCCATGATTAAACTAATTAGCAACGATTCAGCCAAATATATATTTGATACTCTTGATCAAGTAGTTAAAGATTCGGGTGGGTATTCTTTAGCTGCATTAATAATCCTAATTATTTTCTTAATACTTTCTGTAATTTTAATTGTCTATTACTTAACTAGAATAATCACTATATATCTAGGAGCAATTCTCGCTCCTTTGGCTATACTCCTTTTTATTATTCCAGGAACCAAAGATTTAGTTAGTAGTCTTTCTAAGAAATATTTCCTAAATATATTCATTATTTTTATACATGTAGTAATTTTAGAGCTTGCAGGATCTTTGCTCTCAGGTATGGATGCGGGCTCTAATCCCCTAATGGCAACCATGCTGGGAATTGCTAGTTTACTAACGTTAATTAAAACGCCTGGTGTTATGAACCAAATTAGCTTAATAAGTTCTGCACCTAAATTAGCTCGTCAAATAACAACTCAGATGTCTTATGGAATGAGTTATATGAGCAACGCAGTTAGTGGAACTGGAAATTTTGTTGGAGCTATGAAAAGTATATATGTTGATAAACAAGATTATATGTCAGCTAGCGACTATGAGGCCAAGAACATAATTCGATCAAAATCAGAAGGAAGTAAAAAAAATGAAGGAGAAGAAAGATGAGAGTAAGTATTGTTCCAGCAGAAATGACTAGTATTCAAGACAAGATTATTGGGGATCTTAATATGAATCAAGTAATCCTCCTTTCGAGCCCTATGATATTTACTATATTAGTTTATTTGTTTATTCCACCTTTTTCTAAACTATCTTTATTAAAAATAACTGTATGTTCTATATCTATTATCTCACTAGGTATATTGAGCATTAAAATTGATGAAAAAATATTACTCGATCATCTGAAGATATTTATCTCATTTTTTAATCGACCAAGAATTTATCTAAATACAATATCCGAAATGCGACCAGATATTAGTTTGAGTATAGAAAATGAAATTGAAAATAATATCATTACACCACCTGAAATAATAGACCGAGGAAAAAAATTTAATCTCAAGAAAAAAGATAAACTTATTTTTAACTTAAATAAGAAAGGTGATCTAGATGCTAAAGTACTTCGAACAATCTAAGCCAGGATCTGCTAAAAAACAAATAGATATCGAAAATATAAATGAAGGTGTCCTAAAAATATCTAAAGAAGAATACCGATTAATTCTCAAAACTGGGTCCATAAACTTTGAACTAAAGAATGAGCAAGAACAGGATGCAATAATCGATATTTATGAAAATTTCTTAAATGGATTAAACTTTCCTATTCAAATATTAATTCGAACAAGAGAATTAAACATAAAAGAATATTTAGAAGAGTTAGATAATCTTGAAAAAAATGAAGACGAAGATATATATAAGCTTCAAATTCAAAATTATTCTAAATATATAGAAGAGTTAGTTAGAGACAATAAAATTATATCTAGAAATTTTTACATAGTTGTTGGTATTACAAGTAAAGAAAAGGATCAGTCATTAATTAGAGATCAACTATTGATTAAGTCAGATTTAGTATCTAAAAATCTTTCTAAAATAGGAATAACTACTAAACAATTAGATTCACTAGAGATTATAGATCTATTTTATAGCTTCTATAGTCCGAATAATTCGAGGAATCAACCGATTAGTGAAATATCACTACTTGCACTAGATGAAGAATATATTAGGAGCTATAAATGAAAAATACTTTTAGTATCGGAGTTGAGAAAATAGTAAATAATTTCTCATATTCAGGACTTAAGGAAAATTCAGGCTATCTAATTATAGACGATGAGTACGTGAGATGTATTTATGTATCAGGTTATCCATACATAGCCACAAATGGATGGATTGAGAATCTAGTTAAATTCAATTCAGACTGTGACGTTAGTTTCTTTGTAGAACAAATTGAAGCTACTTTAGCACTTCCTAAACTAACTAGAAAAATAACTGAATTTGAATCGATTAAACGGGCTATGTTAAAAGATGGAAGAATTATTTCGAGCGAGATAAATGATCCTTTAAATTCGGCCATTGAATTAAGAGATAAAATTACCCGGGGTCAAGAAAAGCTATTTCAATTCAGTATATATATCGCAGTTAGAGCTAAGAACCTAGAGAGCTTAAATAAAATTACTACACTCCTGGAGACTACTTTATCTTCAAAACTCTTCTATATTAAAAATGCTTATTTTCAACAACTTGATGCTATGCAATCGATATTGCCCAGACTAACGGATAATCTTAGGCAAAAAAGAAATCTCAATAGCACCTCTGCCGCCCTGAGTTTCCCATTCATAAGTTCAGAATTATTTTATGAAAAAGGAATATTATACGGAATAAATAAATCTAACGATTCCTTAGTGATCGTTGATAGATTTGCATTAAATAATGCCAACTCCATAATTTTTGCTCAAAGTGGAAGCGGTAAAAGCTACTTATCTAAGGTAGAGATACTGAGGCAACTAAACAATAAAACTCAAGTGATAGTCATAGATCCTGAAAGTGAATATAAAAATATATGCAATAAGGTTAATGGAAGTTACGTTGAAATCTCAGTAAATTCGATGTATCACATTAATCCTTTCGATACTTTTGAATCTATTAGAAATCGTAGTAAGACAGAATATCTCCAAGATATGACTCAATTAATTGAGATGTTAGCCGAAGGATTAAATCCTGAAGAAAAAGCTGCGGTCGATAGAATACTTATTAATTTATATAACACTGATTCAATAGATAAAAATATAATTAGCTTCCAAAAAATTGCATTAAAAGAAAATCAGATTTCTCTATGCGAAAGATTAGAAAAGTATGTTAGCGGTAGCCTATCTACATTATTCACAAGTCCCACAAATATTAATATGGATAATCGTTTGATAGTTTTTGACATTAAGAATCTTCCAGAAAATATCAAGAATTTAATGATGTTAATCCTTTCTAATTTCATCTACAACAAGGTTAAATTTGAGCCTAAAAAAAGAATGCTAGTAATTGATGAAGGATGGATGCTTTTAGAAAATGAAACTACAGCTAAATTTATATCTGGACTAGTAAGAAGAGCCAGAAAATACTACTTGGGTGTTTCAATAATTACTCAACAAGCTAATGATTTTCTAAATAACCATTATGGGAGAGCGATTGCTTCTCAGAGCGCAATGAGGATTCTAATGAAACAAGATACTACAACAATAAATAATGTAGTTAAAGAATTTTCATTAAGTAGCTATGAGAAGAATTATCTTCTAAATTGTTACCGTGGAGATGCCCTTATGATTTTAGATCAAAATCATGTTGCCGTAGAAATAATTGCATCCAAAAGCGAACATCCTCTTATTACTACAAATCCGAAAGAGGCGATAAAATGAATAAATCTATAACAATTGGTTCATTAGTTATCATAATTTTACTATTAATAATCCCAGCAATAACCTTAGCCAGTGTTACTGATCTTAGTTTAATTTCAAATCCAACTTCTGGTCCTAATCAGAATATATTTCTATACACAGGTCCGAACATAGCAGGAGATAATTATGCATTCGGAAATTGTACATGGTGGGTAGCATATCTAAAGATTCAAGAAGGTAAGCCAATTCCAAATTCTTGGGGTAATGCTTTAACTTGGGCTACTAGAGCTTTGAATGATGGATATGTGGTAGATCAAAATCCTTCTATCGGGTCAATAATGCAAGATCCTAACGCTCCAGGCGGAGAAGGTCATGTAGCGGTCGTGGAAAGCTTAGATCCGTACGGAAATTGGACAATTAGCGAAATGAATAGAGTCGGATTTGACGAAGTAGATACTAGAACTATACCGGCTTCGGCAACAAAGTCTTACTTTTTTATTCACGATCGGGGTTTATGATGTAGAATTATCAACCTTCAACTAATAGAACGAAATATAATTTGAGTATTTATTAATTAGTAACCTAAAATGGAGATATGATTATGACAAAAGAGTTAAAAAATATTGATTTTCAAAATTTAGTATTAGACTTCATTAATGAATCTAAAAAGCGTTTTGCGAAGCAAGATGAGCGTTTTGCGAATATGGAAAATAATATTGATGATATAAAATCTAGATTAAATTCTCATGATAATAAATTTGATAAGATTGAAGCCATTCAAGAGAGAATGGACAATAAAATAAATAAAATGAATAATATTTTAAGAGAAAATTTAGAGTTAATATACACCAGATTAGACGTTATTGAAGGTGTTGTAACTGATATACACTCCGATTTACATAAAAATAAAAAACAGTCAATAAGAGCTTAGCCTCAATGAATAATAGACTGGTTAGATTAGAAGAAGCTAACTCTGCATTACGTTAAAACAGCTTTGTACTATCTTATTGAATTCTAAATAATTCAAACTCGCTCCACCAACTAAAGCGCCGTCACATCCAGGAATAGCTAAATAAGATGCTACGTTATCTGCTTTTACGCTTCCACCGTAAATTACCCTTACTGAATCGGCAACTTTTTCTCCGTAGAGATAGGAAATTTGCTTTCGTATTTCGTTAATCATTTTTTCAACATCATCAGGCATAGCTTGTTCATTGCCAAAAGTAGATATTGCCCAAACTGGCTCATAAGCTATTACAATATTATGCATTTCTTCTTCAGTAAGATGAGATAGGGCCGATGTGATCTGATCATTAATAACTCTTTTGGCGTGACCATCTCTTCTTTCAGTGATATTCTCTCCGACACAAAGTATCGGGCTCATCCTATTCCTAAACGCAGCCTTAACTTTTTTAGCAATTACGTCATTTTCCTCGTGGAAATATATTCGTCTTTCACTGTGTCCAATAATTACGTAAGAGGCTATTCCTTTTAGCATTGAGAAGCTCACTTCGCCAGTATATGCTCCTTCATCTTCAAAGTATGCATTCTGAGCAGCTAGTTTAATTTTTCTAACATCTATTTCTCTACTTAGAGGCTGAATAGCGACTAGGCTTGGAGCAATTACAACTTCTATTTCTCTGTGAGAAGTTAAGGTCTTAGATAGGTTATGTAGATATGTGCTAGCCTCTGCAACATCAAAGTGCATCTTAAGATTGGCAGCTATAAATTTCTTCCTTATCATTAAAATAATTTTAGCATAAGCATTATTTATCCAGTAAAGCTTCTACTCCAGGAAGCTTGTGGCCCCCAAGAAGTTCTAAGCTCGCTCCGCCGCCGGTAGATAGATGATTAATGTTTGCGGACATCTCTTTAGATTGAACGAATCCAGCGGTATCTCCGCCGCCCACAAGGCTAAACGGTTTATGTCCAAATTCTCCTGATATTGCCTGCAAGACAAGTTCACTACCATGTGAGTATGGTCCTGTGGATGTAATTAAACTTGGAACTTCAGTGACACCCATGGTGCCATTCCAAATTACGGTATTCATAGACTGCATAACTCCAGCTATGTAAGCTCCAGTGAATGGTCCAATATCGAAAATCTTTTCATCAGAAAGAACAGTAGACCCTCTTTTTGGTGGTCTTTTTGGATAACTCTCTATTTCACTGAGTGAATAGGATGACCAGTCGACAATTCGAAGAGTAGTGTTAGAATCCATTTTCTTAGATACAACTACATCGAATGGAAGCTGAAGGGTAAAATTGCGTTTCTTACTTTCAGTTTTGGCGAGTTGTAAGATTCTTCTAGCAAGCGGAAGTTCATTTTCATCGTATTTACTTGCACCAATTTCAGTACCTGAGGCTTTTAGGAATGTATTTGCCATTGCACCGCCAAGCATAATGTAATCAGCCATAGATATAAACCTCTCTAATATGTCTATCTTGTCGGCTATTTTTGCTCCACCTACGACTACCATTAATGGCTTCTTAGGATTTTGGGCAACATTTGTTATAGTGTCGACTTCACGCTCTAAAAGCAGCCCTGCTACGCTTGGTATATATTTTGTTACGGCCACAGTTGAAGCATTGTATCTATGCACTACACCAAAGGCATCCTGAACAAATACGTCCGCTAGCTCACTCAATTGTTTAGCAAACTTGTCGTCATCTTTATCTTCTCCAGGATTAAATCTTAAATTCTCAAGTAGTAATATTTGACCAGATTTTAAATTCTTAAGCTCAGAATTAATATTTTCACTAGATAAGTTAGGGGCAAATGCAACTCCCTTATTTAGAAGTTTAGATAGTCTTAAAACTACCGGACGTAACGATAAGCTTGGATCCATTCCTTCGGGTCTTCCAAGATGAGAACAAATTATAATCTTACATTCCTGAGAAATAAGATATTTTATAGTTTCAAGAGATTGTCTTATTCTGAAGTCGTCCTGAATAATTCCATTTTTTATAGGAACGTTATAATCTACGCGCAGAAGAACGGTTTTTCCGCGTAAGTTAATGTCTTTTACTGTTTTTTTCTTGAACATTATTCTATTATCCTTACTTTGATTGTATCAGTTGAACCTACCACCCCTGGATACTTACCTGAGGCAGTTACTACCATATCTCCAATATTTAAAACCCTGTTCTTGGCCAACCAATTGGTTAGTTTAGTGGCCGCTAGTTTATCTATTGGCCTTACATAACTCTTGGTTAGATAGACAATAGCAAGCTGTTGAGCAACCTTAGAACTAGACGTAACAGCAATTATGGGAATGTTTGCTCTTCTAGATGCAATTATTCTTGCTGTTGCTCCAGATTTTGTTTCGGCTACTATGGCTCTAGCGTTTATTGAGCTAGCTAAATCTACTACTGCATTAGAGATAGCTAATTGCTTTGAGCTTCCAGAAACTAGATTAACCTCACTCTTCTCTAGGTTCTTTTCGCTGTACATTATTATTCTTCTCATATATTTAACTGCTTCAATTGGATAAGTTCCTACAGCGGTTTCATCACTGAGCATTAATGCGTCTGCTCCACTAATTACGCCTGATGCTATGTCGGATACTTCAGCTCTGGTTGGTTCACTACTGGAAGTCATACTGTAGAGCATTTGAGTAGCTATTATTACAGGCTTGGCATTTGCGATACATGCTTCGATTAATTTTCGTTGATAAACTGGGACTGCTTCAGGTTGAACCTCGTAAGCTAAATCTCCTCTGGCTATCATTAGGGCGTCTGTTTCATTAATAATATCTTCCATGTTATCTATTGCTCTTTGGGTTTCTATCTTGGCTATAATATTAGCCTTCATATTTAGATTAGATATTATCTTCCTAAGTTCTTTAATGTCTTTTGCGCTCTGAATAAAGCTTTGAGCAACGTAATCTATGTCTAGTGTAGATGCAAAAATTAGATCAGCCTTATCTTTGGCGGTGATTATATCTCCACCAAAATCTGTATCCGGAAGATTGATTCCCTTTCTTCTTATTAAAGTGCTCTCATTTTCTGCTCTAAGATAGACTATTCCCTCACTCACACTAGTGACTATAGCTCTAAGTTTACCGTCGAAAAATATTGCTTGATGTCCCCTTTTAAGCTTAGTACTAAGATCATACTGAGTTGGTATGACTCCACTCAATGTGTAATCTGAATTTAATCCAAGTTTGAAGGTTTGACCTTTAGATATTTCAATAGTTCCCTCGAAATCTCCTAACCTTATCTTAGGGCCTTGCAAGTCCATAATAATAGCAACTGGCTTTCCTAGATCTTTTGAAGCTTCTCTTATCCATTTAATTTGTTGCGCTTTTTCATCATGAGTTCCATGAGAAAAATTAAGTCTTATACCGTTAGCACCAGCATCGAGTAGCTTATATATTTTATTAATACTATTAGTGGATGGACCAACAGTAGCAATAATTTTAGTACGCCTAAAATTCTTCAAAGAAAATTTTGAGTTCAAGCCAGATCTGTCCAAATTAATTTCCCACCATTTACGTATCTATATTTTACTATTTTTTAAGCTTAATTAGTATTTTTTCGTGAGTCGTATATTTTTGTTACAAAAAACATTAGTCCGATTAATCCCAAGAACACAAGAAAAACTGATCTATCCACCAAACTAGCGAGTACAACCTGATTAGTATTTACTCCGGTTATCTGTTGAGAAAAGATTAGAAAAGCCTCTCTAATACCTATTCCGGCTGGAGTCAGAGAAACAAACAATGAAAGACATGCTATCCCCGTATAGGTAAGCGTCTGATAAATACCGATGTTATGTGAAATAAAATGAAGTTCTAGAAAATATATTACTGAAGAAATAAGGATCTGAAGAAATGTTACTGCTAAAAGATCTAGTAAAATGCGGTGATTTACAAATAACCTATTTTTAGTGAATATCTTAAGATACCTGATGGTGATAAGATAAAAAATTGCACTTGAGAGGATTACAAGTGGAATTCCTATTTTGAGCTTGAAGTAACCAAGCAGAATAAAATTCACTGAAATTAAAGCGAACACAGCATAATAAGCTAGAGTAGAAAGGGTGTAGTCAACAACCTTAAGATTATGTTTCTCTTTAAGATAATAGCCCCTATAAATTGGACCGGCCTGTCCAGGAATAAAAAAATTAAGAAAAATAGAGTTACTATTTAGGATCAAAGAAGATTTAAACGGCATTTTAACTTTATTGAGCATAAGTGACGTTATGAAAAGCCTAGAGATGATAAGCAGAAGAACGAAGTTTAGAAGTAATACGAAAACAAAAAGATAAACAGGAAGTTTATTTAGTTCACTAAATATATGTGGATGCTTAATGAAGTAATAAACTGCAAAAATAGTTACTAAACCTAATGTGCCTATATTAATAATCTGTTTTTGCTTAATACTCATCAAGCAATATTATAACTTAGATAAGCTATTAATCGCCGTATTTCAATCTTCGGATTTCTTCAAGAATGTCTTCTTGCATAGATCTGTTAATTCTAATTAGGTTAGCGATTATTGCTAAAGTAAGAGATATGAATGCAGCGTTAAGTAAAACCGTACCCGTAATTAAAGATTGTAAGTGATGCGATCCAAAAGCGTTTTTACTATGACTTAATATTAGAATCAAGAAATGAATGAATGGTAATAGTCCTAAAATAAAGAGTATTGCACTAAGAGTTAAGAAAACTGCGTAGGATTTATACATTGTAAATGCATTAAATAAAGCTACTGTAGATTTTCTAACATGTTCAAATGAAGACTTAAATAATCTAGACTCTCTTGTTTTAGGATTTGTAGTAATTTTAATAGTTTCAATAGCAAGTCTTTTATAACTTGCCTGAACTGTAGCTTCCATTGCGAAGTTGAATCTGCCTACTAGATTTAATTTAATAGCGGCTTCTTTTGAGTAAGCTCTAAATCCACTAGTAGCATCTGGAATATTAGTTCCCGCTACCTTATTAAGAACTTTTGTTCCTAACTTCTGTAACAATTTCTTAGCTGGAGAGAAATGACTAATCTTAGATGTTTGTCTATCGGCTATAACTATGTCTGCCTTCTTGTCTACAATAGGCTTAATAAGAGCAGGTATTTTCTGCTGCGGGTACTGGTTGTCTCCATCTGTTAAAACCATAATATCTGCACCCAGTTCAAGAGATTTCCTAATAGCATCTCTAAGAGAAAGAGCTAGTCCTCTATTTTTAGCATGATGAACAAAGTGTTTTACGCCGTTCTTTTTAGCTACTGCTACAGTTTTATCCGTACAACCATCATCAATTACTAAAATAACTATTTTACTAATTCCAGGAATTTTCTTCGGAATAGTAGACAGGGTTAATGGAAGAGTTTTTTCCTCGTTTAAACAAGGAATCATTATCACTAATTTCAAACCTTTTACTTTACTCATAATTATGTTCTAATTATATATTTATCTAACAGATATAGCAACCTGTTCAATAGATAAGGTATATTGATTTATTACGCTTATTGTTATATAATATATACATGAGTTTACTGCGTAAATTTAATGAATCCGAAAAGAAAGATAGGCTAGCAACGCTACCTAATCTTTTAACTCTATCCAGGGCAGTTGGTGGCGTAGCACTAGGTACGTTAATGGCAGCAAAGATGGTCGGACCTATGGAAGCTTTTTCTTTTGCAGCAATTCTTGGAGCTACTGATGCTGAAGGTAATATTATTAAATTCAGTGAAAAATATCCTAGACTACAAAAAGCTCTTCGAATTTATCCTTCTAAAATTGGATCAGATATTGATCCTATCGCAGATAAAGCATTAACTATTCCAGTGCTTATTGGAGGAATACTAAGCGGTGAAATATCTAGCGTTATAGCTACAGGACTTATAGCTAGTGAAGCAATTACTAGTGGAGTTACTATTGCAGCTAAGCTAAAAGATAAAGAGCCTGAAGTAAGCAACATTGGCAAGCTAGGCATGATTTCTAGAGTTGGCACAATTGGGTCTAACCTACTTCTTTCAAGCGTTCCCTATGAAGGACACGCTGTGCTTCACAATGCACTAGAAACTACTACAAATGTTGGCTTTGCAGCCAGCATTGGTCTAGGCTTATATAGTGCCTACACTCTATATAAAGAAAACTTTTCTAAATAACTATCTAGAGTTTTTTAAATTTTGTAATTCTTTTGCGATGTTTTCTAGTTTTTCTAATTGCTCTTCTTGGGTGTTTGCAAGATATGTTAAGGTATGGTGATCTGTTTGTGCCTTAGCGTACTGTCGACCCTGAATAACGTTCTGGCCGACCATAATTATTGGAAGAAGTACTAATTGAAGAAAGTTTTGAGAAATCCAAGCTATAAGTGTAATCATTGAAGTATCTATTATCCATGACGGGAAGAAGTTTCTGAGTGATGGATTAATAGTCACTAAAATTGCTGGTAAAGAAGTTAGAGAAAGCAATCCAAATAGATAAGCGCTCCACATACTTCCAACTTTAGTAGTTATTGCTAGCGCTAAATTATTGTTAACTCTATTAATGCCTTTAATGTCTTTTTCAATTAAAGTATCCGGATGTTTAACGTGCTTATTGTCTCTATTTCTATCCATAAACAACTCTTATTTTAGATTTGACGCTTTTATCCTTTTTGGCTCTTGGGCTGATTACACCATCGATTGATCTCTTTGGCGTAGATAATTTATTAGTTACAATTGGAGCCTTATGCATTCTTGGATTTTCTTTAAGATTCTTAGGAATAAAATTCTTAAGTAATTCTGGATTTACATAATTAGCATCTCTAACTACTTCTTCGTCACTAAGATCGAAGCCGTTATAATATATATCCTCGCTTAAATGTAATTCTCCAATAAATTTATTATCTGAGAATGAATGTCTTCTAAATGTTTTTTTATTTTTAAAATATAACATTGCCGCTGACGCGTAATATAGAACTATTATTGGCACAGCGACTATGAACTGAGATATTGGGTCATAAGAAAATGGCAGCAAAATAGCTATAATTAAAGCACCAACTACCACATGCTTTTGATACTTGAGTAATTTAGATGGCTTTATCGGACTAATGTGATCAATGAAATCTATTAATAAAGGTATTTGGAATAATATAGCGAAACAAAGAATCGAATTAGTTACGTAGTTAATGTAATCATTTGCAGAAATCAGTGGCTTTATGGTGTTGGTTGCAAACCCGCTAAAGAAATGAAGCGAAGTAGGAATTATCACGTAAAAAGCAAATGCAGCACCAAAAAATGCAAGCATCATCGAAAGCACCATAACCTTGATTAACTTAGATGTTTTTATCTTTTGATTAATTGCAGGTTCTAGGAATTTAATTATCTGATAAACAAGAACAGGAACGGCAATAAATACGCCGAATATTCCTGCTACTTTAACTACGAAGTTAAAACTTCCTCCAGGAGTGGTGTAGTAGAGAGTTTGTCCAAGCGGTTTGTCTAAAAAACTAATTATTGGAACTCTAAAAACGTAGCCCAAAATTGCGCTAACACTAACAGCAAAGAATACCCAAAATATTCTTTTTTTAAGTTCGTTTACATGGTCATGAAAAGTCTCTGACTTTTCCATCCCCTACCCTCTCTTTTTATAAATTATTTTTTCTTCTTATCTGATTTTTCAGCTGGTTCATCGTTAAAACCTTTTCGCACTTCCTTCACTGATTGCCCTAGGCTTCTAGCTAGTTCTGGAATTCGCTTTGATCCAAACAACAACAATATTATAAGTATAATTACTACAATTCCTTCAATTTTTCCAAACATTTCTTACTCCTCTTTTTTAAAATAAATTACCCTCAACAACTTAGTAATTTCTATCTATATTCTAAATCTAAATGACGAAGATGTAAACAAAAGCTTTATTTATAACTATTTTGCTACCATTTTCTTATGACCCGGTATCTCAGTTCATGCTGCACAGGTAATGGAGATGAATCTAGGGCTACGCTAAGAAAATAGCTTTAGCTAGGCAATTTCATAAGTTCAATAATAAGATTATGCAGCAGACATTTTTGTGGTTTCTTCATGATTTTCGCTAGGCTTAACATTCTTTATTAAGAATATAGCTATTAGTCCAGCTATAAGTGCGAATACTGCAGCAATTTTGAATGCTACCTGGTATCCGTGGACCGTTCCAGCTATAACAGTGGCAGAATTTTGAGCATGTGCATTTACAAGATATCTAGTTGTTGAAGCAGCTACTTGACCTGTGATTATAGCTAGACCTAAAGATCCTCCAAGTTGTTGAGCTGTATTAATAAGACCTGAAGCAAGTCCAGATAATTGTTTTTCCACTCCAGAAGTTCCGGCAACTAAAAGACTCACAAAAATAAAACAATTATCAACAATCGAATAAAACTATACGACGGGGTATTAATTTTTAAAGAAATATTTATTAAAAAAGCTTAGCCTAAAAATTCTACAAATGAAGTAACGACACCGTTTTCAAATATAAACTTACCGACAAAATCGTGTGGATATGCTTCACCTATATTGTGCTCACCAAAGTCTTGTCCAATATAACTCGCCTTAAGCGCAGCCATTACACCCGAATGGCACACTAGTAATATATTTGAGTCGGTGTGGTCATTGTTCAATTGGTTTATCGTTTCAAATACTTGTTGTTGCATATGGTGCAGGGATTCACCGTTTGGCGGGGTAAAATTTGTATCCCTATCAAGTTGAGGGTATATTTTGTATGCTTCTGCGCTAAACATATTGGCTGCATCGCCGTAGTTTACTTCCCTTAACCCAGAAAGTCTACGTATTTCCTTAGAAAAGTTTAACCCTCGGGCAATAGCATAGGCTGTAATAAAAGCCCTTCCAACATCACTGGAATACATTTCATCAATGTGCAGATTGGCTAGTTTTGTGATAACTTTCTCGGTTGGAATTAGGCCAGTTTCAGTAAGTGGAGTATCTATCCAACCCGATAAACGTTTTGCTCGATTATTCTCGGTTTCACCGTGCCGGGCAATATAGAAAGTATTCATCAGTTAAGTATAGCAGAATCGAAGTGTTGAAAAGATAAGAAAAACAAGACTAAAAGAATTAGTCTTCTAAGAATCCACCTGATTGGTGTTCCCAAAGTCCGGCATAGATTCCATTCTTTTCTAATAGGTGGTGATGGTTGCCTTGTTCAGCAATTGATCCATCCTCTAATACTAAGATTCTATCCATTTTTTGTACGGTACTAAGCCTATGAGCTATGGCAATAGTAGTTTTATTTTCCATTAATTTACGGAGTGCATCTTGAATTAATTTTTCACTTTCAGAATCTAACGCTGAAGTTGCTTCATCCAATATAAGGATAGGGGAATTTTTTAGCATTGCTCTAGCAATGGCTATTCTCTGACGTTGACCGCCACTTAGTTTTACGCCTCTTTCACCGACAAGTGTTTTATAACCTTCCGGTAAACCATTTATGAATTCATCGGCATGAGCTAATTTAGCAACCTTAATAATTTCTTCCTCACTTGCAGTTTCGTTTCCGTAGGCTATATTTTCTTTTATGCTTCTGTGAAAAAGCAAAGGCTCCTGCGGTACATAAGATATGAGTGAATGTAAATCAGATTGCTTAATTTTGGAGATATCCTGTCCATTAATTAATATCTCTCCTGAGTCTAAGTCAGAGAATCTAAGAACTAATCTTACTAAAGTAGATTTACCAGCACCGGAATGTCCAACAAGTCCAATTTTCTCTCCTGGCTTAATATCTAAATTGAAATTATTAAAAATCTCATCTTTTGATCCACTATGAGTAAATACAACATTTTTAAATTCAATCGAACCATTTCCTTTCACTAATTTATCAGGTTGTTCAGGATCTTTTATTTCAAGATCTTGATTTAGTATGTCAATCATTTCTTTGGCATCACCAAACGCTCGGTTAAGATTTCGAAGTGCGGAGTTGCTAAATTGAAAAAGCAGTTGAATGATAGTTGATGTGAAGTTGAAAATTAGAAATATGGTTGCCACACTGGATCCATAGTCGACTACTAATACAAGTGCCGCAATAAATGCAACTATTTGAAAAGTTGTTGTAACACTACCGAATGTGAGCTGTTGAATCCTAAAGGCACGGTATGATGACATCCATTCTTTGTAGACATTGGCGGTGGATTTTTTAAATCTTTGAGATTCGTGTTTTTCTCTAGCAAAACTTTTTACAGCCATTACATTAGTAATAGCATCTGCTAGATATCCGGTTTGTAAGCTCTCGGAAGCCGACCATTTGTCCCAGACTTTAGATGTTCTTCTACCGGCCAAGAAGGCAGTAACAACGTAAAGAATAGTAAAAACATTTAGAATTATGGTGTAGACAGGGGCTTTAGGAAACATGATTATAGAAACGAATACAATACCTACAACCAAAGGAGTAACGCCAAATAAAATCTGATCGGTAAATCTCTCAAGTGCACCGGCTAGTTTATTAATTCTAGAAACCAAGCTTCCAGAAAACTCATTTGCATGAAAATCTGCCCCACGTTTCATAATATGATCAAAAGATTCTTCATAAATGGATTTAGAAACCTTGGCGCTAATCCTCCAATAGAAAATATCGAAAATTCTCCATGTGACCATCGTAGATGCAATCACTACTAATATGTAGAGTACTATTGATGATCCAAAACTAGACATAAGATGGTGTGGGGTGTACTGATGATTAGATATTTTATTTAGAATGCTAGCTAGAATTAAAGGATTCAAATAGCCCCCAATAATATACACAAGAGGAATTAGAATTACGGTCATGTAAAAATCCAACTTAAATTTATTAAGTTGTATTAAGAAAAATTTAAAAGTTTTAAAATTAGAGCTCATATTGGCTTCCTTTTTAATTAAAATGTAAAAAATGTAGTAAAGATGGTCTAAAAGAATATAAGAAAATAATTTGTTTTTGTGATAGATGCTTCTTATATGAAGTGCTATAAGATTAAATCTAAAGTATATATTACAATAAATTCGATAAATAATAAATAGCTGAAATCGAAGTGTTGAAAAGATAAGAAAAAACGCCCAGAGCTTATATCTAAACTTGGACGTAAGTTTCAATTTGCAATATTCCTATGGTGATCCCAAGGGGAATCGAACCCCTGTGTCCAGGATGAAAACCTGGTATCCTAACCGCTAGATGATGGGACCAAATTGTATCTGTTAAATTTTAACATAACAGATATAAAAAATAAAGGCTAATTTAAATCAATTACCCTGTTTGGATTAGAATGTTTTTGTCTTTCGGAGCGGTCAGTCACGAGCTCTTACTAATGGCTAATATAGCATATTTGGTATTAAATTGCTAGTCCTTATCCACAAGAACATATATTAGGGGAGTTTTTGTACTCCCCCATAAATATTTAACTTAATATTTTCTTTTTTAGATACCATCTGAATGATGTGTATCCAGAAACTACAGCAGCTGTGAATACTGCTATTACGTCACCAGGGCCAGTATTAACCAATTTAGTTGGTCGAGCAGTACAGTTAGTTTTACATCCGCTAACAACATTACACTGTGGTGAACCTACAGGCCAAGTGCTATTGTCTGGTGCAGTACAGACTGGATTCTTAGAAATAGTTATGTGCTGAGCGCAAGTGGTTGATGTAACAGCATATAGCTTGCCGTCTTTACCGGTCCCATAAACAGTTACCATGGCATTATACTGCCCCGATTTGTAAGTATGGCTAGTGCTGGCGTTCTGATTTCCGGTAGTTACAGTATTTTTGTTTCCGTCTCCGAAATTAAATACATAGCTAGATATTGTTACATTATTTGATTTTGCAGTAGCTGTGAAGGTATAAGTTGCGAAGCCTTGACTGTCTACGCTACTAGCTGTGTTAGTTAAAGCGCTACACACCAAAGACTGAGCAGGTGGTGTTACTACAGGACATCGCTTGTCAACAAGCGCATGTGCTGTCTTAGTATCTACAGAACTAGAAGATATAACTCCTTCGTTATCAAGTATCTGTCGCTTACAAGTTTGAGTTGCGTCATTAGAACCAGCTATAGCGCTGAAAGTATAAACTCTTGTGTCGCCTGGAGCCAAAGTCGGAACAACTAAGCCACCATGGAAGAATTTATTAACATCAGCGGCACTAGCATGACGACCAGATTCTGCCAATGTTCCATCAATGTAGTTTAGGTTAGCAGGTAAAACGTCATGAACAAGAATGTTGTTAGCAGGAACTTGACCGGTACTTTTAACAGTAATCATGTATTGCACAGTGTGATTAGTTTCTACTACTACGCTGCCCTGATATTTATCTGTATTACTTACACGAACTTGCTTAGTGATAGTGTAGTTTGGCAACTTAGGTGTAGCATGGACTGGATTACCACAGCTTTTTAGAATCGCAAACTGGAATACTCCGCCCTTCATCACTACAAATGCACTTAATTGATTTGGAATAAAAGAAACTGCAGGAGCACGAGTATAAAAGACTGTTCCACCGCTGCTTCTTTGTGTACTGCCCGCAATATTTTCACGTCCAGCAGTTAAAGCATTAGTAGCAACTAGGAGGTTATTGTTGTTTAGATAAACATCTCCAGACTTTGTTACATAGCCAGGATATGCTTCAGTAGACATACTAGCGACGTCACTTGCACTAATTGCAAATCCACTCCAGTTATATATGTTTTTAACACTTTGGCTAGCATTGTACTTGCTCTGTAATTCGCTTACAGTTTGAGCTCCACAGTAAACAACCGCATTACCGTCACAGTTAACGCCTTCTTGACTTGCATAAACTGAATTAAAGGCTGCACTAGCAGCAATAGCAACAGTAATCACTGCTACGATTATTTTAGCCTTAGATGGCTTAAATATTTTCTTAATAATAGAGTTTAGCTTCATTAAATTAATCTCCTTAAACCTTTTTTAAAAGTTAACGATTTTATTTTTAAGCCCACACACCAACTATTTATTTCTGTTTATAACTCTACCATTATATCCGTAGATTGTCAATAGCTGTTACCCTATCGACTCTGTTCTGCTGCAACATAAAACACATCAAATTTTAGATTTTAAATTTAATTTAAATAGATACTAAATATATCGAAGATTTCTAAACTGTATATCCTTTTTTAGATATCTTAAACCCAAAAGTGGATCCCTTACCTAGAGTGCTCGAGAATGTAACTACACCACCTTGAGCTAAAATAATTTTCTTAGCCATATATAAACCAATTCCTGTACCATCAGGTCTTATTTTTTTAGCATTTGAACCTCTGTAGAATTTGGTAAATAGATGATGCTGATCTTGGCGAGGCACACCCATTCCACTATCTATTACTTTGAGCTCTATTGAAGTATCATCATGTGCTAACTTAACTTCTATATTTCCACCTGGAGGAGTGTAATATATTGCGTTGTCTAAGAAGTTCATTATTACCTGTCTGGTTTTAGTTTCGTCCATACTAACATCTGGGAGTTCTCTAGATTTTGTAAAGTTTATTTTAATTTGATGAGATTTAGCATTGTCTTTAAGTTGATCTATTTCTTGACTTACTAATTCGTTAAGATTGATTTGTGACGGCGTAATAACAAATTTACCACTCTTAAGTCTAGATATATTAAGTAGATCTGCTATTAGGTAAACCATTTTAGAGGATGCATAGAAAGCTTGATCCAACATCTCTCGTTGAGTCTTATTGATCTTTCCCGCATCTTCATCAAGAAGCAAAGATATATATCCTTTCACACTTGTAAGTGGAGTTCTGAGCTGATGCGAAGCCATAGATATAAAGTCATCTTTGTTTTGATCTTCTAGTCTTAATTTTGAATTAGCACTCTTAAGTTTGCTAGTTGCTTCATCTATATCGTTCTTAAGTTTTTGGTTGAACTGCTCAATTTGAACATAGTTGATTGCATTCTGAAGACTTATAGCAATTTCATCAGTAGCAATTGTCAAAAACCTTATGTCGTTAAAGCTGTATAGGTTTCCAGATTTTCTATATCCAAGAAGAAGATAACCTAGATTCTGATCATTGGTTCTAAGTTTTATGGAAATAACGTAACCGTTTTTTTCCATATTTTTAATTAAATTTAAATCAATATTTTTTGTATTTCCTTCAATATTAATTAAATACAAATCGCTTTTATCTAGTAAACGAATTAACTCTTTCTTATCTATAGATTCTTCCAAAGAATTAATAAGGTAATCTACCTTATTTGGTTTAATTGCTTCTGAGATTAATTTTTTACTTCCTTCAAGAATTTCAGTTAACTTAATATTTCCAACTAGAAGATTGCCTAACTTATCTAACTCAGCTTGAGGTTCGAAGAAATCTCTAAAGAATATTCTGTTAGATAATCTGTTGAAGAAGAATTTAATTGGCTGAAAAGATGCACCAATAATAAAAGTAGCTATTACAAATATAGATATATTAGTTATCGATAAATGAACATTTAAAACATATCTAATTAGAAGAACTAAAGGTACCGCATATAGCAGGAGTACTGCGGATAAAGTGAATAGATAGGTTACGCTTCTAGCGGCTGCCTCTCTAATATCCAAAAATTTATGCTTAATAATTGTATAAGCTATCAGCACCACAAATAATGCATTGGCTATAGTTGATACCTGGATTAAGTATTTTAAAGATGGAAAGTATTGACTGACTTCGTTTCCAAACAGATTTCCTATTAAATCTATGACAGTAGCGAAAGTTATTATATTAATCTGTGTCTTAACAATTTTATTAACTTTTTTCTTAATAGTTAGTAAGTAAAAGATTCCAAAAATTATAAGAAAATCTATCCCCACAACTATTGGAAGATAAAGATTACTAATCTTATCTATTCCTGCTCCATAGGAATCTAAATTAACGGAATAAATTAATTTCTCCGTTAATCCTAGGTATATGGTAGCCAGCATTAAGACTGAAGCAAAATAATATACTATTTTATTCTTAAAATCTTTTAGATAACTAAGTGTAAAGAACAAAAACGACCAACTAGCGCCTTCTATAAAAAATACAGCTAAGTTAACACAAAGTAGCGCCACGCTATAGCTACTTGTAAAATCCGCTATAGCTAAGACACCTACCCAGAGCTCCATGAACACAGCTAAGTAGAAGAAAAATCGAGTCTTTAAGCTAGCCTTATATAGATCCTTATAGATAATGGATGCAACGTAACTAAGGGAGATAATGGATATGGAATAGACTATTAACTTAAACATAAGCTCTTTCTCTAATATAATATCTTATTTAAGAGAGCTTAGGCAAAGTAAACTTCTTTAAGTGCAAATTCTTCAATGTCTTGGAATATTTTATGTGATTCATCGGTGTGTGGCATTGCAACCGGTATGAAGTCATCGTCAAAGTGACCTGGAGTTGATGGAGTCCTTAAGTTTTTCATACCAGCAAGACTTTCGTAATCTAACCCTATTCTTCCGAAAGATAGAACTGTAGGCATATTAATTACTGCAAAAACGTAACTATCCCCAGGATTACCTCCTCTGCCTACTAGATTTTTGAATATAGATAAATAAGCTAGGTCAGGAGTATGAAGACCGTTATATTTTTTAGTTTTAGCAATGGAAACATTGCTTTCGACAGTTATACATTTCATTAGATCTATACCTCGACTTGTATAATAATCTCTAAAATTCTTAGCTGTTAAGCCCTGATCTGAATTAATAATATCGTCTATGATAATTAATCCTGTTTGTTCGTTTTCTTCTTTAAGTCCATCGGGAGTAAAGCCTGAAATTCTAGTTCCGTGTACTACTTCATTCCTTCCTGCTCTTGTGTCATAAATCATTAAGAACAGAGACTGATCCTCATGCTCACTCATTATTTCAGGCATATACTTCCAGTACTTTCTCTCGTTAGTTCTAGCTATATTAGCGTATATACTATTAGGATTAACCCATAGAGAATAAAGGTCTTCTTTAAGTCCCATTTCTTGAGATAATCGCGTTCCTAAATCTGCTTCTAGCAATGCGATTTGAGCTTCAGTTAAATTATAGTCAGGCTCATAGTGGATTGAATCAAACTTTTCAAATGACATTATATCAAGCTCTATTTTTTTAAAACTTTAAATAATGAGTAGATCACCCCGACACCGATTAACGCTCCACCGACTTCAAAAGTTGCATTAACTCCAATTCCTTCTTCGACTCCATAAAAAGCAGAACCGATAACAGCAGCAGTTCCAATGCTCATAAGTAGGCTATATTTTCTTCTTTCATTCCTATCTTGCTTAGGATTTCTAAGTTCCCTTGCGAGCATAGCTACTGGAGTTCCAGCAAGTAATCCTGTTCCCATTTCTAAACTTAAGTTAGAACCTTTTCCTTCACTGATGGCTTTAGCTAGCTTCTCGCCTCTTTTAGATGAGTAGATGCTATATCTAATGGTTTCTGCCCTTTTAGAACTTAGAAGATCTGATATAACAACACCACTAGATCCTTCTATAGCGAGAGTACTGAGTCCTAAGACGAGTGCGTTGGATAACTTATTTCCATTAGTTATTGCTTCAGACGAAGCAAGCGCAGCAACTCTAACAACTTCATTTATAGGAGAGATCATAGCTAGGCTATAAGCCATTGCAGCTCCGCCCCCTATTCTTGAATCCGTCCAGTTAGCTTGTTTATTTTCCATTTTTACCCTTTTTAAAGACAAAATGCCACAGAGACCCCAAGCCCCCGTGACAAATTATTTGCTAATGTACTTATGCTATTTTATAATAATTATGTAAGTTTAGTCAATAGCATAAGCAATATAAATAAGTAATTAAAGATGACAATCCATCATATAGGGTTTAATATTAAATAATATGACTAGAATAGCAATTATCGAAGATGATCAAGCAATCAGTCAGATGTACAGATTTAAATTTGAATCTGAGGGATTTGAAATTGAAATTGCCGACAACGGTAAATTAGGCCTCGTTTTAATTGAAGAATATAAGCCTGAAGTTGTACTACTAGATTTAATGATGCCCGAAATGAATGGTGATGAAATGCTTGAAAAATTAAGAGCTACTCAATGGGGTAAAGATGTAATGGTATTTGTTCTAACTAATATCGGGGAACAAGAGATTCCAAAATCCTTATCAAAACACAATGTAAGAAAAATTATATTAAAAGCAGAACTTACCCCTAAACAAGTAGTAGATATTGTTAAAAGAGAACTTAAATAAATAATGAAGATAGCTATATTGGGTTATGGAAGACAGGGTATGTCTTCATACAATTATTGTAAAAAACTAGGACACGAAGTCGTCATTCACGACCTAAACACTTCAATAAATTTACCTGAAGGCGCCAGCAGTGTTCTGGGACCTGAATATATTAACAATCTTAGTTCTTACGATTTAATTTTTCGAAGCCCTAAAATACACTCGCTAGATATTGTTAAAGCAAATTCTGAAGAAATATTAAATAAAGTTACGTCAAACACAAATGAATTTTTAAGAGTTTGTCCCACCAAAAATGTTATTGGCATAACTGGGACTAAAGGAAAAGGTACCACTTCAACTTTGGCTACTGAACTATTAAAACAAGCTGGGTTTAAAGTTCACTTAGGTGGAAATATCGGTATATCACCTTTGGACTTACTGAACGATAGTATTTCAGAATCAGACTGGGTAGTTCTAGAGCTTGCCAACTTCCAAACTATAGACCTAAGATACTCACCTCACATTGGAGTATGTTTAATGATTGAACCCGAGCACCTTGATTGGCACGATACTTATGATGACTATATTGAGGCTAAGGCTCAATTATTTAAATTCCAAACCGAACAAGATGTGGCTATATATTTTGGTCAAAATCCAAGATCTAAAGAAATTGCATCGGCTGGAAAAGCTAATCTAATTCCCTACTTCATTGAACCTGGGGCAACCATAAAAGATGGCTGGGTGGAGATTGAAGGAAATAAAATTATTGAAACTAAAGACGTTAAATTGATTGGCGAACATAACTTACAAAATATCTGCGCCGCATTAACTATCCTTTGGCAAATTAAAGAAGATTCTTCGGCTGCAAATAAAGTATTTTCTAGTTTCACTAATCTTCCTTTTAGACTTGAAATGCGAAAAGATGTTGATGGTGTTAAATTCTATAATGACTCATTCTCTTCCAACCCGATCTCTACTATGGCAGCACTAGAGTCCTTAAAAGGGAATAAGGTTTTAATACTTGGAGGAAAAGATAGAGGACTAGATCTAAAAGATTTAATGGACAGTATTAGTAAACATTCTAATGAAATTAAAAAGATTGTAGTTATTGGCGAAGCTGGAAATAGAATTGCAGAAAACTTAAATCAAATAGGTTTTGGAAATTACACAAAACTAGAAAATGTTAATATGGATGCAATCGTTAATTTTTCAAAAGAAAATACAGAACCTGGAGATAGTATAATTCTCTCACCTGGATTCCCTAGTTTTGATATGTTTGTAGATTTCGAAGATCGAGGAAAACAATTTAATAGAACGGTAGATGCCTTATGAAATACGATAAATTTATTTTTAATAGTTATGATTTTAATTATGAGACAGGAAGATTAGAACTTAATTATTCTTTTGATAACGTACTAAAGTTTAGCGAAGTACTAAATTTCCAATTAGACAATGAAGTTTCCGATATCAATAAGGCGGATTTAGATAAAGCCTTATTCAACCTATATATCATGGCTGGAATATCTTACTACAAAGCATATGAAGTTAATTCTATAGAGATTATGAATAATAAATTAACCAAATCTGATGCTGAATTCTTTAGCGACACATACTCAAAAGGACTTAGAGAATATTACTTTATTAATAAATTAGATCCTAAAAAAGAAATTATATTTCCTTTTGTGCAATCAGAACTTAATTTAAAAGAGCAGACGATTAGCTCAAATGAACCTTACTTGCTTATCGGAATTGGTGGAGGAAAAGATTCGCTATGCAGCGTTGAGTCTTTGAAAGATACCGGAATAGATATTGCAACTTGGAGCTTAAATCACAAAGAACAATTAGAGCCGCTAGTTAATACGATTGGGACTAAACATTATTTTGTTAGCAGAGAAATCGACCCTAACTTAATTAAAGCTAATGAAGACGGTGCTCTAAATGGTCATGTGCCCATTTCAGCAATACTAGCATTCGCAGGAACTGTTCAGGCTTTACTAAGCGGAAGAACTGACGTGGTTGTAAGTAATGAAAAAACTGCTAGTGAACCAAATTTTGAATACATGGGAGTGGAAGTTAATCATCAATATTCTAAGAGTAAAGAATTTGAAAAGAAATATCAGGAATTTTTAGAAGATAATTTCGGAGATAGTTTTAGATATTATTCATTTTTAAGACCTTTAACTGAACTCCGGATTGCTGAATTATTTGTAAATACATATCTTGAAAAATATATGAGCGTTTTCAGTTCCTGCAATAAAGCGTTCAAGCTGAGTTCTAACTCCATGAGTTGGTGCGGAGAATGTCCAAAGTGTGCTTTTGTATTTCTAGCATTTACGCCTTTTGTTGAAATGGAGAAATTAGAAGAATTATTTGGCGGTAAGAACTTATTAAAAGATTCTCTTTTAGAAAAAACTTACAAAGAATTACTTGGGATTGAAGGAAACAAGCCACTAGAATGCGTTGGTGAAATTAAAGAATCTAGATCTGCAATGCGAATGGCTTTTGATAAGTATCCAGAACTTGAAGATAAATACGCGTTCGATATTCCATCAGACTATGACTACAAGAAACTTGGATCAGATTTAATGCCAGAAGAAATTAAATTATCTTTTGATTCCTGGATTAGTCAGTTTTAGTTTTTCTACGAGCACTTATTAATACATTTTGAAATAAAGCACATACAGTCAGTGGACCAACTCCGCCTTTTTTAGGAGTAATAGTTATGTCATCTCTTTCATAAAGATCATCATCTACGTCTCCTACTGTCTTTCCCCCTTCGCTCGCCACCCCTGCATCCACTACAACTGCTTTTTCTTTAACCATAGATGAATTTAATACTGCAGGACTACCAGTAGCAGTAACAATAATATCTGAACTTAGAGCTAAATTAATTATGTCTTTAGTTTTGTCGTTGGCAATGCTTACATCAACATTGGAATTTTGAAGCATTCTAAATAAAGGTTTTCCTACTAGTTTACCCTCCCCTATTAGTAGAACTTTTTTACCTGAGAAATCTATATTATATCCGGCTAGCAACCAAAGGATTGCAGTTGGTGTTGCAGGATCAAAGTTGGCATTTAGTCCAAGTGCATCAACATCTTTATCTTTAGAAACTAAATTAACTAATTCGTCCGTCTGAGACGGATCTTCGATTGGTAGCTGAAGTATTATTCCATGGATAGATTCGTCGTTATTTAATTGTTCAATAACATCATTTGCTTCGCTTTGTTTAATTCTATGAATTTCAACTTCAATTCCTATATCCTTACCGTAAGATTGCTTTAGTTTAACGTAAAGATTTATGACTGGATTATCTATGGTGATAATGATGGCAAGCTTAGGTTTTATATGAGAAGCCTGAATAAGGCTTCGAACCTCAGTCTGTTGTCGAGCCTTAATAAAATCTGCTAAATCGCTACCGTTTAAAATTCTCATGATGATGAATAGATTATATAACAGATGAGGATTTATGTTTAATTATTGATAAATAGGGGTAAATTTGCTATGATTTTATTTTATAAGGGCCATTAGCTCAGCTGGTTAGAGCACCTGCCTCTTAAGCAGGTTGTCCTGGGTTCGATTCCCAGATGGCCCTCCAATCCCGGTCATGTTTAAACTCCTTATTTTAGGAGTTTTTATTGTTCTTGTTTATATAATTATAAATGCTACACTCTTGATATGAGAAAAAGTATCACTCAAGAGTTTGACTACGGTTGTGGTATTGCCTGTTTTGCTTTTACGTTAGATATTAGTTATAAAGAAGCAACTATAATACTTGGTCCAAAACAATCATTAAGTAATAGATTTTGGGTAAAAGACTTCAGAACAGCACTGAATAACTCGGGGCTTAAATATACTTCTAGACATATCAACGATAGGTTACGAAAGTCAATTTATACAGAAGGAACAATAGTTTTAATTCGTAGGTCAAAAAAATATATTGCTGGGCATTATTTAATTAGACATAACGGCCAATGGATGGACCCCTGGATTAATCTACCTTTTAATAATGATATTAGTAAAGCTAAATCTGGTTTTAGGAAAAGGTTGCCGGGAAGTCCGATGTATGCCCTTTTTCCTGAAATATAGTTGCTATAGCTTCTACGGTGGACCTCCATACTGATTAAATCTAACCTCCTCTTATTTGAGGAGGTTTGTTATAATCAGCCCATGAAGAAACCTCAGTACCCGCCAGTTGTGGTAGTTGATGAAGGCGATAACGAAATAGGAACTGCTCCACTTTCTGAAGTTTGGAGGAAGGGCTTGTATCACCGAATCGTTTCTATTTATGTTTTTGATGAAAATAAGCGAATACTCCTACAGCGCAGGAGCGCTCAAGTTAAGATGTATCCAAGCTATTGGGATCAAGCTGCAGGTGGGCACGTCGATGAAGGCACTACCTATGACGAGGCTGCGCTAAATGAACTTGCTGAGGAACTTGGTATATTCAATATCCCTCTACAACAAATGGGTACGTTTCGGACTAATAATATATTAAGCGATGGCAGAATTATCAATCAGTTCGAGCGGGTTTACCTTGTAACGGTTTCTCATCTCAAAAAACTGAAGATTAATACCAATGAAGTTATGGAAGTTAAGTGGTTTAGTCCTGAAGAAATTAAGGATCTTGTCTTACATCATTCCGAAGAATTAACTCCAGGTCTATTGATCGGTTTACATCAATTCTTTCCTGAAATTACACCAAAAAACACTAACAGCTAAATCGTTGACTTAGCATTTAATTTATATCTAATACAATTGCCTATTGTACTTTTAAATTAAACATATTTGCTCATAAGAATATCTACCTGCTCTTTAACTTGCGGGTAAATATTATCGACATCTTTTATATGCCAAATTACACATTTGTCTTTTGGTAAATTATAGAGTTTTGAAGCATCATCATATACAGAATCATTCATAAATACTAGTAGGTCTAGCCTATCAATTAAATCTTGGGTTGTTTGCTGCCAACTGGGCGCAAGATGTTTCTTTAGATTATCTGCTTCAAGTGCTTTCAAAGCGTCACTATCAACATCTCCATTAAGCGCAAGTTTTGCTTCAATACCACTTGAGCTAATCTCTATATCGCTACCATCTTTTAGCAATGATTTGGCGTAAGCTTCTGCTAGCCTACTTCGATATACATTCCCTCGGCATATAAAGTGTATGTGAATCATTTGATTACATTCTACTGTATTTATCATAAAAAGCCGAAATAGTTGCGCTAGCACCCACATTGGCCCTCCAAATTAAGTTCAAAACAAAGGCTCCTTCCCAGGAGTCTTTTTGGTTGGTATGATTGGTCTATGAATATAGCATCAAGTCTTCCGGAACCGCTTAATACTTTTGTAATTGATGTCCCTAAAGATACTTACTACGATTTTGAGCTTGAGGTGAATAGCACCTATCCACTCAAAGGTGTAACTTATCCTGTTGATTATGGAAATGTTCCCGGCTATAAGGCAGAAGACGGTCATGAGCTTGATCTCTTTGTGGGATCGGACACCAATGGAAAGCTTGGCTACTTTTTGGTCGAGCGAGGCTATCACATACCCAATGAACATAAATTCTACGTCGGACTTACTGACTCTGACTTAGATAAGATTCTATCTGAACTCAAACCTGTCTTAATTGAAAACAAAGAGATAAGCACGATATCTGATCTATTATCTGCGATTGAGAAGTTTAAGGATAAACCATGAAAGTAATCGCGTTTCGGTTCAAGATGTACCCAAATGACTTTGACAAAGTCCGTGCATTTTATGCGTCGGAGCTGGGTTTTAAAGTGACTCATGAATGGAACCGATCGAAGGACGATCGAGGCGTGATGTTTGACGTTGGTGGCACAACTCTAGAATTGCTTACTCGCGAAGAACCTTACCAGCCTCTGATTGGCTGTGACTTGTCTCTTGAAGTTGACGACGTACATGAGCTTTATGGGCTACTTAAAGACAAAGAATATACTACAAGAGAATTGATAAACAACCCTTGGGGCGATACTTCTTTTAGGATTGTCGACCCAGAGGGCTTGCAAATCAGCTTCTTCACTAGAAACTAGCCATTCTCATTCTAGTTGCGCAAGCTTCTACGTTGGCCCACCATATCGCTTATGCTTAAAACAGAGATGCAACGTCTCAATTTTTTGATATTATACATATATGGCATACAGACTAATAATTCTAGCACCCTCATGTGGAGGTAAATCTACATTAATGCGTTATCTCAGGGAGCAAAGCGAGCTCGAGATTACAGAAACAGATGAAGAAGTTATGAAGGCTAATAATAATATATGGCCATCTGATCATGATCTAAAGAACAAGATATTGATACCACTTATCACCAAGGAAATCATTAAGAGTGATTCAGTAATCTTTTTTGCAAGCTATATTCCAGAAGATTCCATTAGAGAAGCACGGGATAAAGGGTTTAAAGTAGCACTATTGCACATTAGCATGGAAGAACTTATCCAGCGAAATAAAAAAAGAATGGCTCAAGAAAATTATCAAGATGCCACTCCCTGGTTTGCGATGCAACTTGATGATTATGAACAATTAAAGAAATCTGGATTAATCGACGTTGTTATTGACGGCACTCAAACAATCGAAATATTAGCTGAGCAAATTGTCTCATTTACTTAAAAAAGCAAACAGCATTATTCCTAGTCTTTAGATTTTAGTGCTTAGTTATAGTGATTTCAGGTGCCGATTTGTCTGCTGAAATGCTGACTTCACCGCCAATCGGGTAAGTAATTAGTGGGTTGGTGTGTCCAAAGTCTACATTTGCAATGACAGGCAAGCCCAATAGCTCTTGCTTGCTTTCAATCATTTTATACAGCAAGTCGTTATTCATCTTACTTGCTTGCTGGAAGCGACCTATCACGATAGCCTTAACTCCCGAGAAGTTGGGCTGCTGAATAAGTGAAACCAAGTTACGGTCAAAATGGTGAGGTAAAGATTCTTCGTCATCTTCTATAAATAGAATCGTGTCTTCAAGGTCTGGCATAAACTCAGTCCCTTGAAGTAGATTAAATGTACTCAAATTACCACCACGGATACTGCCCTGCGCCTGACCTTCGTGAACTACTAGCCAGCCTTCGTTAGGAATCGGCTTTCTATTTTCTTGGTCTAAGAACCATAGGTCGTCTGTCCATTCCTTGCTTGGCACTAAGTTGATTGGCTCACTGCTCATCACTGCCTTCTTAAAATGCTCTAGCGCATACTCAAAGTGATTCTTCATTCCAAAGGTTGAGTAATGAGTGCCTGAATAAGTAACCAGCCCAGCTTTTGCCAGAATGGAATTGTTAAGGGCTGTTATGTCCGAGAAGCCACAAAAGACTTTAGGGTTGGCTTTTATCAACGCCCAGTCAATGCCGCTCAGTAACTGGTTGGAGTTAAAGCCACCCAAAACCGTCAGAATTCCCTTAACGTTTGGGTCAGCGAATGCTTCGTGCAGGTCTTCAAGTCGTGAAGCAATACTGCTAGAGTTGAAGTCATCAACTTCTTCAACGTGTTTACCAAAACTTAGATTTAAGCCTAGTTCGGCAAAGCGTCCGCTCGCTATGCGGCGTGTTTCATCTCCAATAATTGAAAGTGAACGCGAAGGACTGATGACACGAACCTCATCACCAGCTTTTAATTTTTCAGGGAACTCAAAACTCATAATAACTCCTTACAAGCATTATACATCTACTTGTAGCAAAAATGAATAAAAAAGCATCATCTAGAATGTTGCTAGAAAACTATCAAGATGCCACTCCGTGGTTTGCGATGCAACTTGAGAATTATGAGCAATTAGAGAAATCTGGACTAATAGATACTAAAATTGATGGTGCTAAAAAAGTTGAAACATTGTCTAAGGAAATAATTACAATGGCTGAAAATTTTCACAAAACCCCTAATCATCCTTCTCAAATATAGCTCATAAATGCACTTCTCTTTTTTAGGGAGATTTTTGTTGGTATCATAGCCAATATGAATAAACCAATAGTATATATGATGCTTGGCCTTCCCGGTTCAGGCAAAACTACATACAGCAAAAATCTTCAAAAAAAATTAGGTTTACCACGCTTCTCTATAGACGAAGAATACTTTCAGTTAGTTGGCAATAAGCAGCAAGAACATCGTGACTTTGAGATAGAAAAAATAATAAGCGAACAAATAAAGAAAAAAATAATTAAACTTTTAGCAACAAGCAATTCAGTTATATTAGACTTTTGTCCATGGACGAAACTAGAGCGAAAACATTATAAACAATTCCTTGAAGAGCATGGGGCTAAATGTCAGATAATATATTTTGATGTCCCTAAAGAAGAATTGCTGAGACGCCTGGAAAATAGGAATAAAGAAGCTAATCAAAAACATCAATATATGACACCTGCGATGTTAAATGATTTTTACGAACGCTTTGAATCACCAGATAATGAAGAGATTGAAGTTATTGAGTTTTAAATTAGAATTAGATAATCCAAAAATAGAGTAAGAATATTATTATTGACATTTCATTTAGCTTATGTTATAGTCTAAATAAATTAGGATTTAAATCCTTAACTCTTATTAAATAAAAACATAACTGAAAGAAGTTAAAAATGTGGATTTTTTGGGCGCTACTTAGCGCCGTATTGGTGGCAATTCGTCGCCCTTTTGAGAAGAATGCAATTAAAGACATAGATCACTTTACCTTTGGGTTCTTAGTGCAATCTATATCTTTGCCAATTATATTGGCAATAGTAATATTAAATAAAAAATTATTAAATCCTATGCAATTAGGATTAGGTTTTTGGATTCCTGTAATTACGTCTATTGGATATTACCCCTTAAGTGCTTATTTGTATAAGAAGGCTATGAAAGATAGTGAGCTTTCTAAAGTTCTACCCCTACAAAGTCTGTGGCCGGTATTTGGGCTGATTTTAGCATGGCCCACTCTAGGACAAGTACCTACTTTAGTTTCATCTGCTGGAGTTATTTTGACTGTTATAGGTATATACGCTCTTGGACTTAAAGGTAAACAACTGCATCACCCTCTAAAACCTTTTATGGAAGATAAAAATAGTAGAGCTATGCTTCAAAATGTTATTCTTGTTACTTTTGCTAGCATCTTAGATAAGATAGCTATTCGAGCATCCAATCCATTATTCTATAGTCTTGCAAGTACAATAGGAGCAATAATTACTTTATCTTTTGCAATGAAGATAACTAAACAAAAACTTAGAACTATATCATTTCCTCAATTTAAAAAATTAGGAATTATAGGAACCCTTCAAGGCACCACATATGTAACCTACCTATTAGCACTTTCATCTGGTCCAATAGCATATGTCTCTGCACTGCGCAGTACGAATATTCTTATGGGTTCAATAATAGGAATAATTATATTTCGTGAACGATTAACTAAACCAAAAATTGTCTCGTTCATTTTAATTACCATCGGAGCTCTAGCCCTAACTTTTGGATCACCTCAATAAATGTTTTTAATAAGGTATTTCCTATAAATAATTATTGAAATTTTCAGCACTTGCTATAATACAAACATGAAAGCTCAAGAAATAAAAATTCCGGAACTTAACATCAATTTAATTGAGCCTGATGTCGATCGAGACGCACAATCTAGTACTTTTTTTCTAAAAGGTGAACTAGGTAAACACACAATGTTATTGATGGGTGTGCCAGAAGAACAAATACAAGAGGCAAGTTTAGAAATAAGAAAATTGTTCTATCAATTGGAGCTGATTCTGAATTAGCTTTAAAGTTATTAGATAAATTTAAAATCAAAGAAAATATAAAATATACAAAACATACCAAAGTAGCAAGAAAAGAATTAATTCCTCTTATGCATAATCTTAATTTTAATGAAGAAATTAATAAATACATTTCTGAAGCTAAGAAGATATTAAAGATTAAAGATTTAAATATCACCTTTGTAATAGATAATAATTTAATTATTCCAGGAAATGGGGTTGGAGGAAATTTAATAGAACCAACTATTATTTCTATTGGGTATGATGAAAATTTTAAGAATAAGGAGATTCTATTCAGAAATCTAAGAGCTGCGATATTTCACGAAGTTTTCCATGCCGCACAAGGGTGGTCGGATAATAATTCGAAAATTATTCCAAAGGATTTAATTGAAGATGCCATACTTGAGGGAGCTGCAACAGTATTTGAGAGAGAATTTGGAGGAACTATACCAGCGTGGGGATTATATGAGAACAATGATACGATGCTTAATTGGCTCAATGAAATCAAACAACTAAATGTCGAAGGAAATTTAATCGACTACAAGTTTGGTGAAGTAAATGGGAATAAATGGATGCTGTATAAACTTGGAACTTGGATTGTAGATAATGTTTTAGACAATAATAAAAATTTAAACATTGTAGATTTAGCTAGAATAAAACCAAATGTTATATTCAGCCTAGCTAATATTCAATGAATATTTAGAGTTATTTGATATATTAATGTTAATGGTTAGAATAATATCTTTTTTAAAGAAATACATACTTTTAATTTCATTGGTATTAACTTTAGGACTTGTTGCTTCGGTGTATCATCATGTTGAATTTTTCTCATCAGATTACTCTTGCAGTACTGTTGGTCTTAATAGAGGATTTCCAATAGGATTTCTTAAGACCTCTAGCGGCACTAATAGCTACGGAGATAATTGTATTCCCGTTGTTCAATATCATGGAATAAATGTTATGTATTTGTTAATTGATTTAGTATCAATTTTCATTATTAACTATTTGATATTGAGATTAATTATATGGTGGACATCAAGGCCTGCTTTTAAGAAGAGTAAACACGTATATATTAAATCACTAATCCTAGGAGCATTTGCGGGAATAATAGCAATTTTTATTGAGCCAAAAGATCTCTTTATATGGTTTATAATTCCTCTTAGAGCTTTCTTGCTAACGACACTTATTTCCCTCATTTTCCTAATCATTAGATCAAACAAAAAGAAATAAATCAGACTATTTATTCTATGTATAGAAATTAAAAATGGCACATCCAACTCACCAATCGACCATAAGCTACCTACTCCATAACAAAAAGAGTAAAAAAACTGTTATATACATGACATATACTATCGGAGTTGTAGGAAATATAGCCGTTTTACCTCAAATCATTAAAGCATGGCAAACAAAAGCTCCAGGATTAGCTGTATCTACCTGGATTATGTTTGTTATATTTGGCCTAATTTGGCTTATTTATGCAATACAAAACAAACAAAAACCACTAATAGTGGCACAAGTTGTAGGTCTTACCTGTAATATTGGAGTAGTGGCTGGTTGGATTTTTAATAACATAATTAGGTAAAATATATACATGAGCGATTTTCAGGCAAAAACAACTTTCGACAAAGTATATTATTCTGAAACTGATAAAATGTAGAGATGAACGTAAATATTTTATTTAGTAAACGTCTTGAAGACTGGCTCAACAATAAACAGAAGAAAACAATTGCAGACTTATTAACTATTTCTAGTGAGAAAAGTTTCGCTATTTGTATTTTAGTATTAATGATAATTCCTTCACTTCCTCTACCCACAGGAGGTATAACTCATATATTTGAGATTATTTCTATATTAATAGGTCTCGAGCTAATATTGGGAAGAAAAACTATTTGGTTGCCTAAACGATGGCTAAATATAGACGTAACTGAGCTTGGCAAAAATAAAATAATTATTTCATCATTAAGAAGATTAAAGTGGATAGAAAAACATTCTAAAAGAAGATTAGGGAATATATTAATAAAAAATTACTTTTCAAGAATAACTGGTTTTCTGTTCGTAATTTTTTGCCTTACTGCATTTCTAGCTCCCCCTTTTTCAGGCCTAGATACTCTGCCGTCTCTAGCAGCAGTACTTATTGCACTATCTTTAATTCTCGAAGATTTTGTTTTGTATATTATTGGATTAATAATTGGGTTTATAGGAATGGGTACTATTTTTGTTTTAGGTGGTGCTATCTATAAAACTTTTAATCTATTATAAATAAGTAACTGAGACTAACTATAATATTTATTTAACGAAACTTTGATAGACAATCTATCTAATATGAGATGAATAGCGATATATAATTTATAGATTATTTTCAATATTTGCTGAACTATCAATAGCTGCCTATAGTAAACAGGCTGTGTTAATATTTATACATTATGAAACTCTGGAAAAAGATTTTAATTTCACTAATTATAGGCTTAGCTCTTATGGTGGCTGCAAATTATATTCCTAGAAAGCAAACTAACAGCAGCAATTGGATTGGTGGAGGTATCACTAATCAATACGGCATTCCTCTAATAAGCCGAGTTTCTTACAATAATCCCACCCTAGCCCCATCACTAGCACACAATAACACCCTTAAAACAGTTCCTTTGATAATTAACTTCTTAGTTTTTTTCACCTTAGGATTTGGAACAGTCTTAGTATTCACAAAATTTAATAATAAGTATTAATTTATTATTGGCTTTTTTTGCTATACAAAATAAAAACCCCTTATAGTAGCTCGATATATTGGTCTTAGTAACTACATAACTGTAGTATGTTAGTGGATATTTAATAACGTAATTAGGTAGAATGTATATATGAGTGATTTTAAAGCTAAGAGCACGTTTGATAAAGTATTTGAAGGCGGACTATTAATTAAAGGGCTGGGTGGTTTCCTTGAATTCTTAGGTGGATTACTTTTATTTGTATTTACTCCTGATCAAATACATAGATTCGCAGTTCTTTTAACACATACCGAGTTAGTGCAAGATCCGCACAGTAAAATATCCAATATGCTACTTCAATCTACTCAACATTTTTCTAATGGTAGTAGGATATTTTTAGTACTGTATCTTTGGCTACATGCTGCAATTAAATTAATTGCGGTAATTGGAATTCTAAAAAATATGCTTTGGGCTTACCCCTTCTCTCTTATTAGCCTTGGCGCACTTATGCTTTATCAGGTATATTCAATATTCTTTATTAAAGCTTCCTTTGGAATGATCGGCCTAACTATCTTTGATATTCTAATTCTTTGGATGATAACTATTGAATATAAGAAAGTTAGACTTAAATTAGCAACAAAAGCTATTTAATTTGCTAGAATATTAATAAGTAAGGGGGGCAAAATATGAAGATACACATAAGACCGCATAGTGATCTTGGATTATGGTCTATTGTCCTGATGTTTACCTTTTTCTTTATATCATTCTTTACAGTATTTGTAACAATTAATATATTCCATCAGAATCCTGGAAACAGCATGTTCCACAATCCTTACATATCAATACCCATGATAGTAGCTTTTTGGGCCGCAATAACCTCATTTTTCAGTGGAATTATTAGCATAAAGAAACACAAAGAAAGAAGTATTTTGGTATTAATTAGTGTTATATTGGGATTTCTAATTGCCTGGTATCTTTTGGGTGATTTAACCATAAAACAATAGCTATTGATGTATAATTAAGCTTATGGTAATGGATAAAAAAATCTCCGAACTACTTAAATTAGATAATAAGGTGGCTATTGTAACTGGCGGAGCTCAAGGAATAGGTTTTGGAATAGCTCAAAGACTAGCTGAAGCCGGAGCCCACGTAGTTGTGTCAGATCTAAATAAAGAAGTATGTGAAGATGCGGTTTCTAAAATTAAAGAAATGGGATATAAGGCTAGCTCATATATCTTAGATGTTTCAAATGAAGATCAGGTAAAAAGCCTAATAGAACACACTTCAAATGAATATGGATCTTTAGATATTTTAGTTAACAACGCTGGAATATATCCTCGTATTGCCTTAGCCAACATGACCTTTGATGATTTTAAAAAAGTATTAGGAGTTAATTTAAACAGTGTATTTCTAACAGTTAAATACTCCAGTGAAGTAATGAAAAAACAAGGTGGAGGTAAAATTATTAATATCTCCTCAATAGATGCCCTTCACCCTTCTATGGTAGGTCTAGCTCACTACGATGCATCTAAACATGGAGTATGGGGATTTACCAAAAACGCAGCCCTAGAATTATCTCAATACGGAATTACAGTTAACGCAGTTGCTCCTGGAGGAATTAATACTCCTGGAACACATACCGATACACCATCAGAAGTTTCTAAAGAACAACTCGAAGCCGCTACTAAGGCATTTATGAATAAAATACCTATGCATAGGTTTGGAGAACCAGATGATATAGGTAAAGTCGTATTATTTTTAGCCAGTGATATGGCTAGCTATATGACTGGATCACAAATAGTAGTAGACGGTGGAGCGTTGTTAAATTAATAAAGAAAAGGAAGTAAATATGAGCGAAGTAACAGACCAACAAATTAAACCACTAAGAAAGTGGAATTTATATGCAGGATTCCTGCACCTATTTTCAATGATAGCTGTCTTAGTGCTATCTAATAACTTCTCCCTCCCTGTGGGGGCTGTATATATGACTGGCCCTCCAGGAACAACTCTATCTGATCCAGTAACTTTATTCAGTCCAAGAACTGCATATATGATTGCTGCTTTCTTAGGATTGTCCGCATTGTTTCATTTCTTAGTTGCATCAGGTAGATATTTCAAGAGATACTCCGATGGACTTAAGAAGCACAGAAACTACTTTAGATGGGTTGAATACTCATTTAGTAGTTCAATAATGATACTATTAATATCTCAGCTTAATGGTCTTTCTAACTACGCTACGCTTTTAGCCATAGCTGGATGTAATGTATCGATGATTCTATTTGGATGGTTACAAGAAAAGTATGTAGAACCAGGCACCAAAGATTTATTGCCATTCATCTTCGGATGTATTGCTGGAATAGTTCCTTGGTTAATAGTTGTGATTCAACTTATCGGACCTAAAAATCCATCCAGTGAAACAGCACCTGGATTCGTATACGGTATAATTGTTAGCTTATTCGTTCTATTTAACTGCTTTGCTCTTGTTCAGTACAAACAGTACAAGGCTAAAGGAAAATGGGCTAATTATCTAAGAGGCGAGAAAGCATACATTATCTTAAGTTTTGTTGCTAAATCTTTATTAGCTTGGCAAATCTTTGCAGGCACACTAGCAGCTTAATAGATTATTCTTTAATTCTATAGATAAAGTACATTGGTCCTAATATTAGGGCCAATGTTAATATTTCCCCTGGAATAAAGTATGGGAGGAAATTGGTATTAGCAATTGGATGAGAGTTTATTACGAATTGAATAACCTTGAAAGTAACAATACTCAAGAATATTAATATGAATAAATGAGTAAAGAAGAATAGCCAATCTAAGTATTTAGAGTATGTTTTCTTAACTACGTAAAAAATGTAAGTATATAAAATGCCTCTGATCAAAAGTAATGTACCAGCTATGAATATTGGGGCAAAGATAGCAGAAGATAGTTCATTTAAGCTTCTAGAATAAAATACAAATAGTAAAATAAGGGAAATTATTAAAAGTGTGTGAGTCATTTCCCAAGTAGCTTCAACGTAATTTCTTTTATGATCTTTTCTTAACGCTTTCTTAAAGGATAGGTAGGTTTCATAAATAAAAAGTAGTACGTAAATTGAAACTGGGATTAGAAATAGGACTAAACCGCTATACATTAATTGCCTTTAGGATCTCTAGTTACTCGTCTAACGGCAAGATATGTGACTACAAATAAAATTACAAAGAAGAATGGGAATATATATCCATATGAAGTAATATTATTAGTTTTAGTTATGGCATCTTGAGTTTTTAGATAGCCATTTATAGCCCATGGCTGCCTACCTATTTCAGTTAACATCCATCCAAGCTCAACTATTACTAAACCGAAGAATCCAACTAATATAAGTATTTTCAAATAATTATCTTTTAGTATAAATTTGCTCTTTTTATATACGCCGTAGATGAATACGAATATTACTAAACTTAATATCCCTACCATAGTCATTTTGATGTCAAAGAGGCTATGAATATATGATGGAGGTCTATTTGAAAGAGGAACTACATCAAGTCCTTTTACGAAGGTGTTTGGAGATTCACCCACCAACAAACTAAGAGCATTTGGAATAACAATTCTAGGACCTACTAGTTTACCGTTTGAATCTAAGATTCCTCCAAATACATAACTAGAGTGTGCTCCAGATTTAGTTACTGCCTCAATTTGAGCTAATTTAATTGGTTCATTATTAGCTAAATATTTAGCACTGATACTCCCTGTGATTATTGAAAGAAGAATAAGAATTCCAGATAGAATGATCATTTTCTTAACTACAAAGAAATTAACGCTTCTTTGACGATCCATGACTCTTTCTTTACGTAATTTAATTGCGTATATAGATGCCATGACCATTATTACTGCAAGGTAGTATCCAAGCATTGAATGAGCGAACTCAATAATAGCGGTATCAGAGAACATCGCTTTCCAAACTTGTATATTTTCTAGCTTTCCTCCGACAATATCGAATCCTTTAGGTAGGTTCATCCAGGCATTAACAGTAGTTATAGAAAAAGCACTTAAAGTTCCACCTAGCACTACCATAGAACCAAAAAACATATGAAGATTTCTAGATATTTTTTCTTTATTCCAAGTGTACATATATAGAGCTAGAAATACTGCTTCAATAATAAAAGCGTAACTTTCAAAAAGGAAAGGAAGACCTATAACTTGACCACCAAATTTTAATATTCCTGGCCAAACTAAAGAGAACTGTAAAGCTACTACCGTTCCAGACATTACTCCTGCTATCACTAAAATGGTCATAACTTTTGACCAAAGCTTTGCTAGATTAAGTAATTTCTCATCATTTCTTTTCTTAGATAAATATTCAAACCATATACATAGTAATGGAAGAGTTAATCCAAACATCAATATTAAGATATGAAATCCTAGACTATCCCCCATTAATACCCTTGAAGCGTTAACAATGTTGCCGTGCATATATGTCTATATTTTAAGTCTTATCTATTCTTTTTCATAATTAATATACCTTGTTATTCTTTTGACTAAAGTATATTTATCCAACTAGATTTGATCTAAGAAGTAATTCTTCTGTAATTAACGAACTGATAAGTTATGCCGTTTTCAGTGATGGGTTCTTCTTTTGAGTATTCTTCGAACTTATCTTCAAATTCCGGAAAGAATACATTACAGTCAAAATCTCCATCTATCCTAGTAAGTATTAATTCATTTACGTAGGGCAGGGAATCTTCAAAAACTTTTGCTCCCCCTATCACCCACAAATCTCCATTGTATTCACTTAGAAAGTTATTTATATCTTTTACTATTTCCACTCCGTCCATAGAATCTATTGAAGTTGTGGCTAGAAATACTTTATTATCTCCTAAAACATTTTTCATTTGCATGTACGTAGTCCTTCCAATAAGAACATTTCCTCCCTCGGTCTTCATAAGTTCCCTGTATCTTTTTACGTCATTAGGTAGATTCCAAGGCAACGAGTTACCTTTAGCTAAACCTCTATTTTGATCGATTGCTGCAAGAATTTTAATCATAGTATTAATTTAACATACTTTATATTTTAAGCTTAAGCTCTTAATAATCTAAGCTTAATCTGTTAATATATGGGTTATATGCACCCGTAGCTCAGCTGGATAGAGCATCTGTCTTCGGAACAGAGGGTCGGCGGTTCGAATCCGTCCGGGTGTACCATTATTAGAAAGATATATGAACGAAAAAGAACCAACAGTCAAAAAAATAAGATTATATCGGATACAAAATCCCAATATTAAAGCTGAACCAAATGGCACAACTTCTCATCAGGATTTAATAGGTCAATGGTTCACCACAGATTTAGAAAACGTTACAAATTACCTTAGAAAAAGTACCCAGACCTTTGGTCCTGACGCTGGCCCAGTAGAAGGCGCAGAACTAATTGTAGTCGAAGTTCCAGAGAGTGAACTTGCTAATTTGCATGTATCCAAAGACCCCACTGCGTCAAATATGGACGTAGAAGGGGATAATTACATCATTAAACCCGAATCAGAATTCCCCAGAGCTACAATTCAACTAGATGAGCATATTGGAGATTTAGCGGGCAAGTTAGGAAACTTCAACAATCTAATGGAGGCTAAAATTAGAATAGCTGCCGTAGTGCAATCTCTTGGCGAAGAAGCAGTAAGTCAATCTGTTAATTAGTATATTTGAAAATATTATAATAATTAATTCAACTATTTATAGCCTTTATGTTATAATACTCGATGTGCAAGTAGTTAGTGTATTCTCTTCACCATCGAATCAACTTTTCCTTGTTGATACCAAACAGATAGTGAGCAGCAATATGAATTGCGTGCCACCATATCGAAGGTATTAATAAAGAAAGGACTTATCATATGGCAATTAAATTATACGTTGGAGGTTTACCTTACAGTGTAAACGACCAAGAACTAAACGAATATTTTTCTAAAGAAGGAAAAGTATCAAGTGCAGTTGTAATAATGGACAAATTCTCAGGCCGATCAAAAGGTTTTGGATTTGTTGAATTTGACGACGCTGAAGAAGGAAAGAGCGCTATCAAGAATCTTGATGGAAGCGATTTTGGCGGACGAAAATTAGTTGTTAACGAAGCTCGACCTCAAGAAGATCGAAAGCCTAGTGGCAACCGAAGTTTCGGTTCAAGCAACGACCGAAGACGATACTAAATTTAATTTAGTATTTAAAAAAAATTATCCCCTAAATTAGGGGATTTTTTTTATTCTTTACCTAGTAGCCAATTAACTGCTTCTTCTCTTTTTTGGTAAACTTTAGTATTGGCAGATTTACCCATAGCTAGAACTATAGCTTTAGAAACTTCTGTTGTAATGGCGTTTCCACCATATATGGCTAATTTATCATAATTTAATGATTCAAGGACTTCCATGGCAGCACGATTGGAGTCTGCAGAGAATTTACCTTGCTTGCTAATATCTATAAGCCCTAATCTAGGCTTGCCTGCTTGTTGAAGCTTATTGAGTAATTCAGTAGCGTCCGGTTTAAGGTTCTCGAAAGTCATATAAGTTTGATCCCCTTCAACTTGTACTTCAATTAATCCTTCTTCATTTAAAAATATTCTATCTGCCATTATTTATCCTTTTTATTATTATCGACTATTTGTCTATTATATAATACCTTTTGAATTGTTCTAATAATTTCTTGTGCTTGGGTATAACTAACACCTATTTTGGCTACATCTACTGGTTTATTCTGTCCGCTTACTTGTTTGAAGTTTAGGACCATGCCACTTTTATCGTAATGAACATCAAGAAAATCTGAATAAGAAGTTCTATTATCATTTAGCGGAGTTAGAAGCATTACTATTCCTTTAGATAAATTCGTTTCAGCCGGCGAATCAGACTCTTCGCTAAAATCATATCCAGCTAGATCCCAGAGTTTATCTGCTTCTTTATCACCAATATTTAAATAACTAATTAAAAGTTCAAGAATATCTTCATCCGGCCTTAAAGCTCCGATTTCAATTTTCTTAAGAGTTTTTTCATCAATCTCAATAGCTTCACTTACTTCATCGAGATCTAATTTGCTCGTAATTCTAGATTTTTTGATCTGATTTCCTAATTTACGATAAGGAGTTAGGGGATTGGTAGGATCTGTCATATTATGAAAACATATTAAAACTTTATTACTTTAATATCAAGAAACAATATTAAAGTATAATTATAATCATGAACATTTTAAAAGATCAAAATCTAGCAAAGTATAGCTCAATGGGACTAGGTGGAGACGCTAAATACTTATCCGAAATAAAGAACCTTGATGACATTGAGGAAGCTGTAAGTTTTGCCGAAGAACATGATTTAAAAACCATAATGATTGGTGGAGGGAATAACCTAATATTTTCAGATAAGGGCTACGACGGCCTAGTTATGATCAATGACATTAAGGGAATCAGCGACCTTGGAGATAATACTTTTAAAGTTGGAGCCGGTGAAGACTGGGATGAATTCGTGAAATTCACTGTAGATAAGAATTTAAGTGGAATTGAGTGTCTCAGTAAAATACCTGGCAAAATGGGGTCTGCACCTATTCAAAATATAGGAGCTTACGGTCAAGAAATTAAAGATACCTTAACAGAAGTTGAAGTATTTAACACTGAAGAAAATAAGGTAGAAATAATTAAGAATTATGAGTCAGAATTTAGTTACCGAAATAGCATATTTAAGAAAAATATTGGAAAATATCTAATACTTACAATTACTGTCAAATTAAATACTGAATATATTAAGCCTCCCCTATATGAAAGCCTTCAAAAATACATGGACGAAAACAATATAAGTGACTACTCCCCTGCCAGCATCAGAAGGGCAGTGATATCTGTAAGAATGGCTAAACTTCCCGACCCTAAAGAAATAAAAAATTGTGGTTCATTCTTTATAAACCCAATTATCAGTGAAGAACTTCAACAAGAAATTATTAGAGAGTACCCGGATATGCCTAATTGGAGACAAGAAAATGGATATAAGATATCTGCAGCATGGTTATTAGATAAGTGTGGATTTAAAGATTTTCATTACGATAACGGAATGGCTACTTGGAAGAACCAACCATTAGTAGTGGTAAATGAACATGCTAAAACTACTTCAGATCTATTGGAATTTAGAGATATATTAACGGATTCAGTTAAAAATAAGTTCGGTATTGAGCTAAAAATGGAGCCTGTTCTAATCTAGTTATCGCTTGGAAGTGGGAATCTAAGTGAAAATTTCTTAACCTCTTCTTTAAGTTCAGCTAATTTTTCTTCATCTTCTCTATGCTTAATTCCCAAATCTATATATTCAGCCACAAAAGACATATCTTTCTCTTTTAATCCTCTTGTAGTAATTGCTGGCGTTCCAATTCTGTAACCACTTGGTCTAAATGGTGGCAATGGATCGTCAGCTATAGAATTACTATTTCCAGAAAGGCCTATTTTATCTAAAGCAACCTGAGCAACTCTTCCGTCGACTCCCCTACTCTTCATCATATCTATTAAGATAAGATGGTTGTCTGTACCGTTAGTAATTAATTTGAAATCTCTTTTCATAAGCTCATCGGCTAGTACTTTAGCATTAAGTAAGATCTGTTTTGCATATTCCTTAAATTCAGGCTTCATTACTTCATAAAAAGCTACGGCTTTAGCGGCAATATTATTCTCGTGAGGTCCACCTTGCATTCCAGGGAATACTTCCCTGTCTATTAGGGTTGGGATATTCTCTATAGTTTTTTCAGGTGCTCTTAGTGGGTTGGATACTACTCCTTTAGTCAATATTAGACCGCCTCTAGGCCCTCTTAGGGTTTTATGGGTAGTTGTTGTCATAACGTGAAAACCATAGTCTAGAGGGTTCTCTAAGACTCCAGCAGCTATTAATCCTGCTATATGAGCCATATCCGCCATAAGTAATGCTCCAACCTCGTTTCCAATTGCTGCAAACTTCTTATAGTCCAGTGTTCTAGGGTATCCGCTGAAACCAGCTAAAATAATCTTTGGTTTATGTTTTAAAGCTAAATCTCTCATTTCTTCGTAGTCTATTTCTCCGGTTTCTATGTCTTTCATACCGTATCTAACAAAGTTATATAGTTTTGCTGAAGCAGTAACTGGCTGACCGTGAGTTAAATGTCCTCCGTGATCTAGTCTCATGGCTAGAACAGTATCGCCTGGATGGAGCCATGCATTGTATACGGCTATGTTTGCTGGAGCACCCGAATGAGGTTGTACGTTGGCATGATCTGCCCTGAATATCTGCTTAGCTCTATCTATGGCAAGTTGCTCGACTTTATCTGTATTATCTTGACCTCCATAATACCTTTTACCAGGATAGCCTTCAGAGTACTTATTAGTGAATACACTACCAAGTGCAGTTAAAACGTCACGACTCACATAGTTCTCAGAAGGTATTAATTCTAATCCTTCTCTTTGTCTTGTCTCTTCAAGTTTTATTAGGTCAGCTACAAAATTGTCCTTCACTATGTCTCCTTTTTGTATTATTATATAATAATCTTAACTAGAAATATAAAAAACATAAATTTGACTACAATATATCATATTTGATATATTCAAACACATATGAATAAATCGAATGAAAAAATCGGCAATTTAATATCTCAAATTAGACAAGAAAGAGGCCTATCTCAGGCAGAATTTGCTAGAAAATTAAAAACTTCACAATCCGCAGTTAACAGAATTGAAAAAGGAAAACAGAATCTAAGCCTCGAAACATTGGCTAGAATTAGCGATGTACTTAATAAGCAGCTTATTTCTGTAAATCCTGGATCCATCAACCTTAGAATTGAAGGCGGTCATGATCTTAAGGGTGAAATTACTCTGAAAACCTCTAAAAATGCTGCCGTTGGGTTATTATGTGCGAGTTTACTCAATGAAGGTGTGACCAAATTTAAGTCATTCCCTCGAATTGAAGAAGTTTATAGAATTATAGAAGTACTTGAGAGTATTGGTGTAAGCGTAAAATGGCTTCCTGGAAACGATATAGAAATTAGAAGACCAAAAGTATTAAAACTAGATAAAATTAATTCTGCTTCAGCTCGAAAAACTAGAACTGTAATTATGTTTATAGGTCCACTTATTCATGAATTCAAAGAATTTAAGATTCCTTATGCTGGAGGTTGCACGCTTGGCACTAGAACGGTTGAGCCGCATCTTTATGCTCTTGAAGAATTCGGAGTAAATATAAAAGCTAAGAATAACGGCTATTATGATATTAAAGTTAAGAAAAAAAATCCTAAAAATATCACCCTATATGAACCAGGAGATACGGTAACAGAAAACGCTATTATGGCAGCTGCAAGGACAACAACTGAAACAACTCTTGATTTCGTTAGCGCCAACTACGCAATTCAAGAAGTATGTCTTTACCTAAAGAAACTTGGAGTAAAAATTGAAGGTCTTGGTACTACAAAACTTAAGATTACAGGAGTAGATAAAATTAAGAAAAATGTAGTTTACGCTCCTAGTGAAGATCCGATTGAAGCTATGTTTTTTACATCTGTTGCAGTAACTACAAATTCTAAGATTACCATAAAGAGAGTACCTATTGAATTCATGAGTGTAGAAATTCTTAAACTTAGAAAGCTTGGCGTTAAAATTGATGAAAGTGAAAGATATAAAGCAGAAAATGGATACATCGACTTAGTAGACCTAGTGGTACACAAACACAAACCAGGCGACCTTAAGGCACTGAATGATAAAATACACTCCTTACCTTATCCTGGACTCAATGCAGACAACCTTCCATACTTCGTACCAATTGTGACTAGAGCAGAAGGAAGAACTCTAATTCATGACTGGATGTATGATAATAGAGCTATCTACTACACTGAAATGACTAAGATTGGCGCAAATATAGAATTAGCCGATCCTCACCGTGTATATATAACCGGTCCTACAAGATTTAAGTCTGCCGATCTAGTCTGTCCACCAGCCCTAAGACCGGCCTCCCTACTTCTTATTGGAATGCTTGCAGCTAAAGGAACTAGCATCCTTAGAAACGTCTACACGATTAATAGAGGCTATGAAGATTTAGCTGAAAGATTAAACAGTCTAGGTGCAAAAATTACGGTAATACACGAAATCTAGCTTTTACTTCTTAAATTTGATAAAATACAGAATTAGTTGCGGGTGTCGTATAACGGCCATTATCCCAGTTTTCCAAACTGGTGACGGGGGTTCGACTCCCCCCACCCGCACCAAATAGCGCCCTGATAGCTCAGCTGGATAGAGCAGGAGACTTCTAAGCTCAAGGTCGTAGGTTCGAATCCTACTCGGGGCACCATTTTTTAATCAGCTATGTAAATTCCATTAAATTGTGAAAGTAGATAATTTTCGCTAAGTCCCAATTGATAAGTACTTGTATTAAAGCCTTTACTATTTAACCAACTTATAGCCTGTGTTCTAGCGTCCGTTAACGCGTTAAGCCAATCTGTTGATCCAATAGCTGCGGTAGGATTGTTGGGCGATATTTTAAGAGACGTTATTATTACAATTGGTTTAGTTTGACCTAAAAGTGGATTTGGCATTTTATATGTTATTTGAAAATCCTTGGAAATATATGGTAATAAGTTAGTTAAAGGGTACGTTTTAGAAGTTGTGTCCTGATTGGACAATTCTCTAGCCCTCTCAGCCTCACTCAAATCACTGAATGAAATGTATTTACCAGTAAAAGTCCTATTAATCGTTAGAGATTTATTATTCACTGATTCTATATTGGGGATTTTAATTGTAAATAATTCATCGGTAATTAACGTACGAGATAAGTTTATAGAGATTTTATTTTTAGAATAATTTACACTCTTTATTATTGGAATATTCGTAACGATATCACTTTTTTTTAAATTTTTTATTTGATAGTTAGTAGTAAATTCAATATAGTCCTGGGTTATAGACATATTTCCATTAACTGGATCTACTTTAGTTACGTGAAATGACAGGTTATTTAAAATGGCATTGATAATTAATATGAATATAAATGCAATTGGTATAATTAATAAAAATTTCTTATACATTCTTCATCCTTCCGAATCCAATTAGACCTTCGGATTGCAGGCTATTTTTATGATTTGAAAGCTCTAAAATAGTATTTGCTTCATTTCCTCCAATATCACTGAATTTTCCTCCGCTTACCGAAGACACAATCGAAACGTGCCCAGGTTTATTCAAATTACCATGCGCTCCATTCCAGAAAATTACATCACCGGGTTGTGGGGTTTGCGTTCCAGCTTGGATATACGTTTGATTTTTTTCAAACCAACCCTTAAGCTCTGTCGCTCCTGGATGCTGCCAGCTAACATATGGTCCTTGATTAAATGGTATGCCCGCTTGCTTATACACCCAACTTACGAAATCGGCACACCAAGCTTCGCATCTTCCATTTGTGTATTTTTTCACATTTGAATCACAATCATATGGAGTAGGTTTTAAATTTAATTCTTGCCGAGCAATTTTTACTACGTTAGCAAGTCCTCCTCCAGATAAACCACAACCTGAATCTGTGCTAGAAGAATCAGTAGCTGCTGGAGGTGAAGAATCATAAACTACCTCTTTTGACGGTGGCCATGTTGGTGGATTGACGCTATTAATATAAGCAACTACTCCTTGCTCTATAGACCAAACTGTATCTATATATTTAGCCTGTTCAGTTGGATTAGGACTATTGTATCCATCATGAACTATGTCTGTGAGATATGTTTTTGGATCATGTGCTGCATTACTTTGAAGCGCATTAGCATATCTAGGACCATCTACAATAAACTGGCCATACCCATTAAAGCCATCTTCTGCATTAGCAAAAGCTTCATAAGTAATTTTACCCAGATTAGTATTATATGTCACGGTCTTACCATTCCATCCGGGATAGGCTCTTAATCCAAAAAAGTTGAAATTTATGTAAGCCAATTCGGATTTTGCATATCCGGATTCGAATATACCCTGAGCTAATATTATTTCATATGGTATTCCATATTTTTTGCCTGTATTAAATGCAGCTTGTCCGTATTTCTTTACGAAATCAGCAACAGTTGCAGCGGATGTGGCACTAGTATCCGATGATCCTGACGAACAGGTAGAGGATACCCAATCAGGATACAGGCTTAGTGCTGTTATTTCTGATGATGGCAATCCGGCAGCATATATTATGTTTGTATTAGATATGGTGAAATATATACTAAATATTAAAGCTAAGATTAGTTGGAATTTTTTAAATGATATTAACTTATTCATATTATTGAGCTGGTGCTCCGCTTAAATCATCAGTTGTAAGATTACTTGTATCAAAAACTCCACCTGCTGCACCTATCGTTGCTTTTAATAGAAGACATTCATTGACGGTGTTGTTTATAGGCATATTGGTATTAGGATCTAGATTAGCAAATGCATCTTTGTTCCACGTATTATTCTTCACATATGCGTCAGATGCATTATTGTCACAATTATCATTCCAATACTTCTCTGGATCGCTCGCGCTTGCAAAAGTATAATCACTTGGATATCCATATTGGGCGACTGCAAAAGGATCTGGTTCCGCACTTACATCGGCGTATGTTGCAGTATTAAACATTTTTCCAAAGTTACCAATTAAATTCAATGGAGTAGACAATACGCTTCCAATAACACTTTTTACAAATCCTCCGTTTGTATCTATTGGAGCGTAAGACGCTATCTTAGATATTAAGGAATAATCAGAGCTAGTATCGAATAGTCTTGCAAATATTGGTTTTTTTGACTCTGTCTTAATAGCTTTGTTTTGTTCTTCATTATAAATCTGCGCTACTTGCTTAGGACTCAATAATTTACCTCCCAAAATATTATGAGATGCGTCGTTACCAGAAACATCAGCCCCTAGCGACATCATGTCAAAAATTCTACCTCCGCTCATATTGTTGCTAATTGGACTAGGAATCAAGAAATTAATTAATCCTCTGAGCATTTCAGGTCCTTTTTCCTTAAGAAAATTGTATGTAGGACAAACCGCTACGACGATATTAACTACATCAACTCCACATACTTTGTCTACGGCTTTTACACCGACACTAATAAAAGGACCTAATACCGTTCCAATAACCCAGTTAACTCCATTAAATATTGCACCTATTGAACTATTCCAAACTGTTATAAGTGTAGATAGTCCTGAATCATCGAAAAATTTCTTAATACCCATGGCCAAACCAACGCCACTTGTAAGATTTTCTTCAGGACATATTAACTTCCCTGCCTGTATACTATTTCCATCTTGGCATCTATATGCACTTGATGATTTAGTGCTAGATCCAGAAGCTGTGGCAGCAAATGCTGAGGGAATAAATAACGATGCCAAATTATAAGAAGAAGCCATTGCTGTAGCCTGTGATGTACTAACTCCGTTTATGTAATGCTGATAGAGCGGCGTACCTTCTGCGCCCGCATCACCTCCAACCTGGGGAATATTTTTAGTTCCTCTATCACCTGGCGATAAAGATCCTACCATTGATCCAACTTCTGTAGGAGTTATTTTACCGGTATGTATCTCACTAGAATAAGTTTGATACATGGAGAATAATTGAACGGCTGAAGCAGCTACAGTTATATATTTAATCTTAACCAAAAGTCCTGAACTTTTATTGATTTGATCTGCAATTTGGACCGCTTGATTGAAAGCATTAATTTCACCAACTACTGGGATAGCGTCAAGAGCATTATTTTTCGCTATTTTGTCTATAAGTGGAGCGACTATCTCATCAAGCCACTTAGTTAGACCTTTTGACTCCACGTTTGCTGCTTCTTTTACCATGTTATCTACCGTTTTACTCGCCAATGAATCTGCTTCGCTATTAAGATTAGATGTGACTGTATTTTCAAAATCTGAACTAGGTGCACCATTTGTAGCAGGCGTAGAAGGATCACCGCTTTCTTTAGGTTTTAAATCACAGATAGAAGAGGACCCTGCTCCTACCAAGCAAGAAACAGAATTAGCTAAAATAGTTGATCTTGGCAAAATAACCTTTTTAATAAGCATGGCTTGGAAAGCTTTTTTCTGCGTTGCAATCTTATCGCTAATAGGATCAGTTAGTCCACAGAAAAAAAGACATCTACGAATACCATATTTTTGTTCTAAAAGTCTACCCACCTTATATCTGGTGTATACTTTTTTCCATTTGGTTTCATTCGACAGAGCATCATCCAAGGAAGCTTTTATTGCTTGCCTAATATCACTTTTGCTGGAAGATTCTATTATTTGCTTTAACCCCTCCCCATTTTCACCTATTTCACACCAAGTCGTGCAGTTTCCACCTGTCGATAAACCGGTGTTTTTTGATGAAATTTTCCAGGTGTGAGCATTCACTCCTTTTTTAATATATTGGAATTCAATTCCATATTTACTTGCAAGTCTGTTTTCTAATCTAGCATTTCCCCAAGAATCAAAAAGGTTACTTATTGGATTATCTTTATTACCAAAGATTTTGACTGAGCAACTTTTAGAAATAGTACTTCCACATTTTTTGTAGCTAGGAAGTACTCTTTGAGTGATGTATCTGGAAAATAAGCTATCCGTTTCCTTAGATATAGCATTATTTGAAGTAGACATAAATCTATTCTGAAGATTAGAAATTATGTGCTCTATTTTTAGAGGAATTAGAGCCATAAATGCGGCAATTATAAGACCGCCAATTCCACCCCCCAATCCTAAACCACCAATAATTTTTGATCTTCTAGACTTTAATAATCCACCTATTTTCTGAGACTTACCCTTTTTATCTTGACCCCGATTGAATAAACTACTTTTTTCTTCTTGTTCGTTATTATCAGGTTTATATAAATCTTTAGAATTTTCAGCCTTATCTAAATCTTCTTTAGATAAAGAGGATCTCTTATCGGGATCGTCGTACTTGCGATCAATATTGGAACTTTTAGAATTATCCTCCATATGAGAATATTATATCTGAAATAATGATTTTTGTATAAATGCTTAAGCTAAGGTCTTCTAGCTCTGATTGCTATAGCCTTTTGTTCTAATCTATTTATTTTCATATTTCTTTTAGCAATTTTACGTTTAGAGGAAATCTGTTTTCTGCCTAAACCAATTTTATAATCTCTTACATTTTTGTATATTTTATCAGCAGTATGCTCAGCATGATCTAAAAATTTCTCATTTCTTTGGTGCGGCTTAATTCCCTTTTTACCCGCAATCAATGGATTTTCCATAGAAGCTCTTATATTATCTCTTACTGAGTTAGTATTTAAAGATGGATTTCTATTAACTGTAACTAAGTGATTTTCCAGTGAAGGATCACGTTTAATAAGAGCATTTCTTGATACTATTTTAGCTTTTGCCATTAATGCGGCTTTTTCAGCATCAATTTTTGGATTTATATATCCTGGATTACCTGAGAACTTATCTGCAACCCCATCATAGATATCGGTAATTCCAGCTATCTTAGCTCCTTCTTCGAGTCTTAGCCTAAAATTTGTATCCATTTTTCTTCGGAATTTAAGTTGAGATTTAGTTAAAGGCCTTAAGTTATCCATAATGTCTTGATTTGCCGACTGATTATCTTCACCAGAAGCTTCTGCAATTTTAGATCTTACATATATGTCCTTGTTTAGATTTTGAATTTCATCTTGTTTTTCAATTATGTTACCTTCAATTCTTCCAAGCCGCACTCGGTCTATCAGTTCTGACACTCTACTCACTGCTGTAGAAAATCTTGAACCTGTAATATTTGGGCTTTGATTAGGAGATTGATTAAAATTTGTCATGATTATTAGTATTATACAACTATTTCATATAAATATCAATATGCTAATGAATTAAATCAAGGAGTATTTATTGTGGGGGTTGGTCCACCTTGACCAGCGTTCTGAGCAGCAGCTGCCAGTGTTCGTTGGTCTAATCCTTGACTATATGCACTGTAAGACATTTGTTTATAATCGTCATTATCTTTTTTAGAAATTATGTCCATTAACTCTTTCATATTAGTTTTTAATGGCCCTGAAGAATTATTATAACCGTCTGGAGTAAATTCACTAATTCGACTGTCGACATCTATATCTGCAGCGACTAACTCATCACTTAATATTGCGGCATTCTTAGGAGATGCTTGTGACATAGCCTGAAGAGTTCCATTTAATGTAGCCAAGCCCTGCACAGCTTCTCTTTTTTTAATCTTTACTAATATTTCTTGGTTCTTAACATCTTGTTGAGTTGGGATTTCTGTAACAGTTTGAAATGTTGGATTATTATTAGAATCAAAAGTAATTCGCTCAAATTCTATAGGGGTTGGACCGTAACCTGGAGTATTCTGTGCTGTCTCCATAGATATTAGTTCAGTTTGAGCTTCAGCTACAGAATTAACCCTATCTCTGTTTATCTCAGCCATGGCAGCTCCAAGATTCTTTACGGATTGAGCTTTACCGTAAACCATTTCAGCAGGACTACAAGAAAGCGCAGCATCCTTAGCTACCTTCAATCCAATTTCAGCTTTTTCAATATCATATTGATTTTTGGTTATTGTTCCACTTGCAAGCCTAGCATTCAAGTTATTCATTTCCTTAGTTGCAGTTAGCACAGCACCGAAGCCGGCTTTACCTAAATCAAACCTACCAGCAGAATTAGCCAAATTCCTACCGTCTGCTACCATTTTCTGCATAAGCACAGAATTACCCTTAGTAGCACTGGCTATTAGACTTACAAATTCTGCGGAATCCTTAACTGCAGTACCTCCAGCTATAGCTTTCTTAACTGCAACCAACTTAAATGCATCTTCACTCATAGATGATCGAACTTGTCTATAAAGATCAGCATTAGTTTCAATATCAGTTTCTGACATTCCACTTTCACGCATCCTTCTTACGAAATCTTCATGGCTAGTTGATTCAGCGGCCATTTTCCATACAGTATCGTCATTTAGATTCTTAACTACCTCATTCTTCTCCATAGCTTCATCTGCTTCGTGGATAGCAGGAAAAGTTCCTAGGTTACGAGCTTTTGAGCCCCATTTTGCGGGATTAGCTCCTAGCTTATCCGGGCTAGTAGCTACCATAATTCCACGATTCAATCTGCTTCTAAATTTTCCATTGTTAACATTGTTGAAATAGCCATCTGATCTAGCTTTTTCTAAATTCTGACTTGCTTTTTTCTTGGCCACATTACCAGCAAGCTTGTTAATTGGCTTTCTCAATCTATTGGTAACACCTGAAACCGCACCATAGATACTAGCCATAGCTCCTCCGGACATTTTGAATGCGAAAGGAATTAAGAATAACGGAAGCATTGAAGCAATAGCTGCAAGTAATTGACCACCAGTTCCACCATTGATTTGAGACATAACAAATCCTGACACATAAGCAAGAGCTATAACAACATTAACTATTGGATAGACCATTAAGATCTTTATTGAAAAATTCCACCATTTTTTAAAATATTGTTCTGTGTTTGGAAGGCAATATAGTGCAAAAGCTACTGGAGATGTTACAACTAACAGGAATAGTATTCCTTGTCTTATGATAACGGTTATAAATACTCCGGCCAAAGCCAATAAGCCACTCAAGGCCAATAGCAGCAGTATTGGTACTATTCCAGAAGTTAATGCTGCTACCCCTATCAAACCCAGCCCAACAGATCCAGCCGTAAACAGAGCGCCAGTTCCTGCTGAGATATTAATAAGACCTCCCCCTCCGCCTGAGTTAAATGGCTTTAGAATTAAATCAGAAATACCACTTCCTAGGACATTAAATATGTCTTGTAGTCCAAGCATTAAATATATGGATAGATTAATAAGTATTGCGGTTATTAAAATTCTAGGTAAAGTCTTTTGGACAGTATATGCATCAGCTATACTTCCACCTACAGCTTCAGCGTAAACAATAACCAACACTGCAATTACTAGGACTAGGTTTCCTATGAATCTGAAATTTGTCCATATTTTTTTAGTCATCTTAGTTACTGGATCAGTGTTGCTAGTTAAATTTACTGGTTTAGTTTTTAGCTGAGTATTAATCATATTAATAAATAGTGATTCACCGTGACCAACTGCTTCAATGACCGGACAAACCACCCACGCCATCGCTCCGCCTGAGTTAGCACACACTATATTAGGATCTTGAGTGGCAGCGGGCGCAGCAGGAGTGATTTTTGTCTTTAAATCACTACATTGGACCTGATTATATGCAACAGGGCTTACACCTGCCCCAGAACTAACAACATAGCAGTTTAATGAAGAAAGGGTGTTTCCATTTGAATCTAGTGTAGATAAGTTGTTACCAAGTTGATCTACTCCATTTACATCACAATTTGTAATTTTCTTATCTGCACCATAACAACCTGGTAGATTGGCCGCCTTAGCGCTACCAGTTGACAACACAAACAGCCCTAAGACTATAAATAGGAGCCCACTAAATGAAATTCTTATTATTTTATTCATTTTTTATAAGATTAACTCTTATAAATATACCATAAAATATATTACAATAACGCTTATTTTTGATGAATAACTTATATTGTCTGTATAATTAATTATATGAAAAATCTAGACGAGACCTTCAGAAATGATAGAGTAAAGTTTTCAGCACTTGATGGTAATGAAGTTTACTGTACTCACCTTCTTGGATACTCCCCATCCGATATGATTATCGGAAACTCAGTGTTCTCTATGGGAATAATTGGGTCCATAAGATCTAATGTTCGTAATTTTATCGGTGGAGAAGCAGTGACAGTTACTAATATGATCTCCGAAGGAAGAAGATTATCTTTGGACAGATTCAATAAAGAAATGAATCAATATGGAGGAGCAGGTGCAACTGGAGTAGATAGTGAACTCGTATTCCATCAAGGTAATGTAGAGTTTCTTTCGATGGGATCGGCAATAAACAAGAATGCCGAGAATGATATCCCAACTTTTACTACTTCTGCTAACGCTCAAGATCTATTCTGTCACTGGGATGCTGGATATCAGCCAATTAGTTTTGTATTTGGTAATGTAGCTTATTCAATAGGTTTTGGAAGAAATATTTTCGGTTCAATTCGTAAATTCGCTAGGGGTGAAGTAAAACAATATTCAGATATTTTTAATACTACCAGGAATTTAGCCCTTCAAAGAATTGAAGAGGATGCCAAATCTAAAGGTGCGAACAGTATTGTTGGAATTAAAACTACTATCTCTTCAGTTTCTGCGAATCAGATACATGAAATGATTATGGTGGGCACTGCTTCATATAATCCTCAGCTAGCAAATGTTTCCCCTTCAGATGGTGAAATAATTACTAACGGATTAAGCGCAATTGAAACTTGGAACCTTGCTAGAATTGGATATGCTCCTATCAAGCTTCTTATAGGGACTAGTGTTTATTCATTAGGTATCATTGGTGGAGTTAAAGCAGTACTAGGAAACCTAGTTAAAGGAGAAATAAACACATTAACTAACCTTATTTATGAAGCTAGAGAAGAAGCCCTTAAAATTTTAGAAAAACAAGCTGAAGCAGCTGGTGCTGACGACGTTTTAAGTATAACCACGCACATTTACGATATTGGAAGTGGACTAATAGAATTCATGGCGATTGGTACAGCTGTTAAGAAAATTGATGGACTTTCAACACATTCCGATCAAATTCCACCACAAGCTATTGTTAATTCAAAGAACATGTTTATAGATAAAGCAGATAACGGATATGGCATAGATCTGCAGAATCCTAATTTTAAGAGATAATTTAGGTTTGCCAAAAGTGTATAAATAGAGTACAATTACCCCTGTTATATAAACATTTATGGCGGATGTAGCTCAGTAGGTAGAGCGTCGGGTTGTGGTCCCGAATGTCGTGGGTTCGAGCCCCATCGTTCGCCCCATTATCAAAATTAAAAGGGTAATTACATGAAATATCTGAAAAATATCTTTAATTTCTTTATGCGGTGGAAGCTATTTTCTATAGCATTACTAAGCTTAATACTTGCACTAGTTCTGACCTATTTTAATCTCTCAAAATTAGCTCACATTATCTTAGCGATCGTTGCATTATTCGAAGTTATACCTCTACTTAAGGGGATGTGGGAAGACATTAAAGATGGATCTTATGGAATAGATATTCTAGCTGCTACAGCTATAGTGGCTTCTGTTATTCTAGGAGAATATTGGGCAGCAATAGTAGTCGTTATTATGTTAACTGGTGGTGAATCCTTAGAGGATTATGCCGATCATAAGGCTATGCGTGAATTAGACAGCTTACTAAAAAGAGCTCCTGTTTCAGCTCATTTACTTAAAAACAAGAATTTAGTTGATGTTAAAGTTGGAGAACTTAAACTTGGAGACTACATTGTTATAAAGCCTGGTGAAGTAGTTCCGGTAGATAGCATTGTCACAGAAGGAACTAGTAGTTTCGACGAATCTTCACTTACCGGAGAAAGTATTCCCGTTACTAAGAAAGTTGGAGAAAAGCTGCTATCTGGTGCCGTAAATATTGAAGGATCTCTAACTGCTAAAGTTCTAGCAACTGCCGAAAACTCTCAGTACCAACAGATTATTAAATTAGTAAAGTCTGCAGCTGCTAGTAAGTCTCCTTTTGTTAGACTTGCAGACAGATACTCTATTCCCTTCACTATTATTTCTTACGCAATCGCGGTAACTGTTTGGGTGGTTAGTGGACACGCCATAAGGTTCCTGGAAGTTATTATCGTGGCAACTCCCTGCCCACTTCTACTTGCTGCACCAATAGCTCTAATCTCAGGAATGAGTCGAGCATCTAGACATGGAATTATTGTAAAAACAGGTAGCGCATTAGAAAGATTAGCAGAAGTTAAAACTATTGCTTTCGATAAGACTGGGACTCTTACGACAGGCATCCTAAGCGTAAAAGACGTACATCTAGTTGTTTCTAAATCTAAAGATGAAGTGCTTACACTTGCTGCAAGTCTAGAGCAATATTCTGGACATATTATTGCTCAATCAATTGTTGATGAAGCTAAATCTAAGAATATTAAACTTCCAAAGATCAAGGGACTTAAAGAAATCCCCGGTAAAGGTCTTACTGCCAACTTTAAGAATCATAGAATTCTAGTAGGAAAAATAGATTTACTAGAAGATGAAGGTTTATCTGTTCCAGCTAAACTTCTTAGCAAACTTAATACTACAAGTGTATTTGTAGCTAGAGACAATGATATCTTAGGATATATAACGCTTGAAGACACTCTTAGAGATGAAAGTAAGAAAACTATTTTAAATCTTACTAGTCAAGGCATAAACCACCTTATCATGGTTACTGGAGACAACCAAAAAACTGCCGAGAGAATTGCAGCTAAAATTGGAATAACAGAGATTGTAGCTAATGCCCTTCCCGCAGATAAACTTAATGCTATTGAGGGATTAAAGAATAGACCAGTTGCTTTTGTTGGAGATGGGATAAATGATGCGCCAGTGTTAACTGCATCAGACATAGGTATAGCTTTAGGAGCTAGAGGATCTACTGCAGCTAGTGAATCTGCAGATATGGTCATTATGCTAGACGATATTAGCCGAGTAGCTTCTGCGCATAAAATTGCTAAACGAACTTTCTCAGTAGCTAGGCAGAGTATCTTGATTGGAATTGCACTAAGTATCTTACTTATGATTGTATTTGCAACGGGGAAATTCCCTCCTATATATGGAGCATTGTTACAAGAAGTTGTAGATGTAACTGTTATATTTAATGCTCTAAGAGCACACTACTAGGCCGCTAGAAATAGGGCTGCTACCAAAGGAACTAGTAGATTGTCCATGCCCTTTGGAGAGATATTCTCAATCAGAGTTAATCCAGCAGCTACAGCCAAGTAACCTAGACTAAATACATGACCGGTCTTGTCTATGTAAATTAAGATTAGTACAAGAGCAACAATAAAGAATGTAAGACTGCCCAGGACGGTCTTAGCTCTTCCGTATACCTTATATTTCCTATTCATCCCGTAATATGTACCAACCAGTGCCGCTAAGCCGTCAGCAAGGCTCATAGTAAGCAATGAGATTGTATATACCAAATGTGAGGGGTTAATAAATGTAATAAGTCCTACAGAAATGGCAAAGTAAATTTCCCCTAATGAATCTCTTTTTACACTATGAATGGATTTGAATATATTAAATTTCATAGAACTAAATACTACTATCGTAAATAGGACACTAATTATTCTTATGGAGTTAACAGACATAATATACGGCCAGAACGCCACAAAGCTGCCAACGAGAATATGTATTAGCTTTCTTGATAGTTCAGAGTGTTTCTTTTTTCTTCTCCACCAGATTTCATTAATTACGAGCAACATAAAGACAATTGATAAGGCTATAAATATATTCATGTTATTATTCTACATTATATAACCATAAAAAGAATAAATACTTGACATATTTAGCATAAGTGCTATAATATACATCATGAATAAAGCAAATACATCCAACCCAAATACTTCTAGAAGAATTGAAAAAACTAGGAAGACTCCTAACTATACCGCTCGAAGAATTGGTGTAGCAGCTCTATTAGGTTTAGCTTCATATGGTGCTTTCAAAGGTGTAGAAGCTGCTAGAGAATATTTCAGCTCTAAGGCTCCTGCAGAAATCAGCCAAGTATTTAAGAATGGTGAAAAAGTTCTGGTTGTTGAAGATATGGAATTAGACGGATCTTCAATGTTCGACGGTAAGTCTGTAAATATTGAGAAAATTATGCCATACAATAGCGATCAAGGTTTTGTAAATGATCCTGCTGGACAAATTAAACCTGGAGATGTTATTAAATCCAGTTGGGCTATAGATATTAAAAATGGTCCTAATTTAATAAACAACGATGGTACTTCAACTCCACAAGAATACTATATGTTTAATGCAAAGATTGATGGTAACCAAGGTTGGTATTACGTAAACGTAACTGCCTCTTATGGTGAAGGAATAATTCCTAGCAGTGGCTCTAGCATAAATGGAGTAGTTGAAGGCAATAAAGTTATTCACGGTAATACTGTTTTAAGTAATCCAGTTACAACAATTACACACAAATAGAAATAAATTAATTTAAATTTTTGTTTTAATACAGACCTCAACAAAGAGGTCTGTTTTTTTAATTTGTTAATTCCTATTAGATAGAATCAAACTTTTGATTTTAAGACCCAGCCTAAACCTAATTAAGGTATAAAGTACTGAACAATTCAGAAATATATAAAGAGGAAATGCAAATGCAGTAAAGGTTTGATGCTGTATTGCTAGCATAGTTATCGCTGCACTAATAGCGCCATTTCGAAATACGCTATGATGTTCACTCGATGGGTCTCTATATGATTTGATAACTGTTGGAACACTTGCGAGCAAGTCGGCAGATATACTCAATATAATTGCGATTACTCCCGTACCTGTAATTAGCCACAGTATAACTGCAAGAACAGAAAGACCACCGCACCACCAGTCTAGAGTAGATATTTTCCAATATGCTTTCTTGTTCATCAGTGACGCCGTAAGAACTAAGAAAGGACCAAAACCAACCATAAAAGTCATTAGTGAAGTTAAGCCAACACCTTCACCAATCATTGCGAAAAATGCAATCATTGGTATCAACATCCAAAGAAACCATGTCACTCTATTGGGCTTTGTCTTACCTTTAAGTGTATTCCATGCATAGGTAGAACTTCCAATGACATTTAATATAGCTCCGAGATATACGAATTTTTCATTTATCATAGATGTAATTATCTCACAATTCTATGCGAATAATAATCAGAGCATGATTTTATTTATCAAATAATAAATCCACCGTAAAAATATATGGTGGATTTATACAAGATACATAAATGGTCGGGGTGAAAGGACTCGAACCTTCGACCTCCGCGTCCCAAACGCGGCGCGCTAGCCAACTGCGCCACACCCCGATCAATTAGGGAGTATTATACCCTAATTAATGGCTTTTTTCTAGTTCTATTTAGCGAATTCTATAGCTCTAGTTTCTCTAATCACATTCACCTTAATGGTTCCTGGATATTGTAGAGTGGATTCAACTTTATTTGCTATATCTATAGCGAGCTTAATTGCTGAAAGATCATCAATTTGTTTTGGATTTACAAAGATTCTTACTTCTCTACCAGCACTAATAGCGTAAGACTTATCTACTCCGCTAAAGCCGTTAGCAACATTTTCTAGATCTCGCATTCTTTCAACAAAGTTTTCAGCAGAGATATTTCTTGCACCCGGTCTTGATGCGCTTATTGCGTCTACAACTCGAATGATCAAGGCTTCTACAGATGTTGCTTCAACGTCATCATGGTGTTGTTCAGCAGCTAAAGCTACTTCTTCTGGTGCTCCATACTTTCTTAGCATTTCGCCAGAAATGTGGTGATGCTTTCCTTCTATCTTATGACTAAGAGCTTTTCCTAAATCATGAACAAGAGCAGCATACTTAGCAGTCTTAACATTAGCACCTACTTCTTCGGCTATCATTCCTGCAATGTGTGCCATTTCAGTACTGTGCTTTAGAACGTTTTGTCCGTATGAAGTTCTATATCTAAGTTCACCTAGAAGATGAAGAATTTCTTTTGGTATTCCAATAATTCCAACTTCTCTAGCTGCATCTTCTCCGGCTCTAATAACATCTTTTTCTACATTCTTTTGAGCTTTCTCTACTACTTCTTCAATTCTTCCTGGGTGGATTCTTCCATCCTTCATTAACATTTCAAGAGTTTGCTTAGCGATCTCTCTTCGAACTGGATCGAAGCTAGAAAAGACTACGTAACCTGGGGTATCGTCAACCATAATGTCTACTCCAGTAGCTTTTTGTAGAGATTGAATATTTCTTCCTTCTTTTCCAATTATTCTTCCCTTCATTTCTTCGTCTTCTAATCTAAGACTAGTGACTGTTCTTTCTGCAGTAACTTCACTAGCCATTCTTTCCATTGCAGTAGTGATAATTAAGGCTGCTTTTTCTTCAGCATTTTCTTTAGCTTCATTTTGAAGTTTATTAATTAGACCAGTAAGATCGTTTTTAATATCTCGTTCGGTCATCTGCATTAATTTACCTGCAGCTTCATCTTTAGTAAGCTTTGCAATCTTTTCTAGCTTATCTTGCTGCTTAACCCTAATGTCTCGAATCTCATTTTTTAAGCTTTCTATTTCATCTTCACTAGATCGAACTCTTTCAGTTCGCTTATCTAATTCATCAAGCTTCTTGTCTAAAGCTTCTTCTCTATTTACTAGTCTTTCTTCAATATTCTTAGTTTCTTTTCGTCTAGTTTGTTCCTCTTTTCGAACTTCATCTAATAATTTATCTGCTTCTTCCTTGGCTTCAGACTTAATTTTGTTGGCTTCTTTTTTAGCTTGTTCAATTTCTTTCTTAGCCTTATCTTCTACAGATCCCATCTTCTTCTGGTTGATGACATAATTTGCGCCAAATCCAAGAGCGGCACCTACTACCGCTAATAGTGCTGGTAACATATTTTCTCCTTTTCCTTAGAGTATAAATATTGTTTAATCTCTACTTTTTAACAATCGCTATCACTTCACTAGTTAAAACTTGAGTTAAAATATTTTTTCTAAATTTAAATCTTTAAAATGTATCGGAAGATTAAATATTCTTCATATGGGAAATCCCCATGATCACTCTTCCTTAATATTAAATATACAGTTATTTATAGATATGTTCAAACAATTAAATTATTTTTTAGGCAAAGTAATGTGAGGGTCTGCTCCGTAAAATGGTGTGAGCTGTTTAGTGCTTTGTCTTTTAATTAGATTATCTATGCCTTCATTGATTGGCTCATCTTCCATTATGCCTTCAATTGGAATACCTAGACCGTATGAAAGTGCGTTAGCGAGACTTATTCCTATCCTAAGTCCAGTGAAGCTTCCAGGGCCCTT
>Ga0209084_1000020_pt1 | contig 161343 bp, 146 predicted proteins | sample C_130820_MF_Meta_FD_187309 | JGI IMG/M metagenome (GOLD analysis project Ga0209084, IMG submission 187309) | Freshwater microbial communities from Lake Croche, Canada to study carbon cycling - C_130820_MF_MetaG (SPAdes) (version 2) | ecosystem: Environmental > Aquatic > Freshwater > Lake... | reverse complement strand
TGATACAAGAAGACATTATTAAACAATATGAAAAATTTGCGTCATACGATAAGATTAAATTTGACGCTAGGCCAAGTATAGGAGAAGATTTGGCGGATATATCTGGTTTAGCAATATGTCAGGAATACTTAAGGGATTTCCAAGATATGCATGAAGACATTGTTCCAATTCGTTCTTTATCATTCCAAGCATTTTACGCGTATTTTGCAATGCAACAAAGACAACATATTTATAAAAAAGCCATTGCGGCGCAATTAAAGACAAATCCTCATCCTCCGGATAAATATAGGGTGAATGTTCCAATATCTCGTTTAGAATTGTTTAGGAGTTTATACAATATTCAAAAAGGCGATCATATGTATTGGCCGTCCACAAGTACTATTTGGTAAAATAATTTTTGATATTAAGAAAATTTAAAAAATATTTAGCATATTTTTCTGTTAATATTTTTTTTTTGTGAGGTATATATATAAATGGCAAAATCCCATCGTCGTCATCACCGCAAGGGCGGTAAATCCCGTTCTGCTTCTCGTTCTGCTTCTCGCATGGCTTCCCGCATGGCTTCTCGCATGGCTTCCCGCATGGCTTCTCGCACCGCTTCTGCTGCCCGCGCTGCCTCCGCCGCCGCTTCTCGCGCTGCCTCTGCCGCTCGCGGCCGTTCCGCCTCCCGTTCCGCCTCTGCCGCCCGCAGCGCCTCTGCCGCCGCTTCCCGCGCTGCCTCCGCCGCCCGCATGGCCTCTGCCGCCGCTTCCCGCGCCCGCGCTTAAATGTTTAGCTTAACCACCTTTAAGCCCCCCAAAGGGCGACAGTCGCTTCACTTAAAGGTGGCGCCAAATATATATTATTTATTATTTCGTGTAATAAATGATATTTACAGTAACAATTTGTTTCAGTTTGCAATTGGTATTTTACCTGCTGGCACTTCACTTATAACGGGAGATTGTAGTTTAGGTATATAAGGCGTGATTAACTTCTCATGTTCCTTCTCCAATTGATCTATGTGTTTTTGAGTAGTTTCAAATATTTGGCTCTCTACAATGGCCTCGTAAATTTTAACTCCTTCCACAAAATCCTCCTCGCATTTCAAATATAGTTCAACAATAAGATTTCTTGTTTCATCTATTATATCTTGAAGACCATCCTCTGTTAAATCGGGATTAACGCGGATAACATCTTTTTTTGTTATAGGATCCAAAACGTATACAAATATCTTGTTAATTATATCTAATAAATTGTCTTGTTTTTTATTCACAGATTGAATCATCTTTTTCAAGTTATTAGCATAATCATTAAACAATTTATCTTTGTAACTTCCAGTAAATGCTTTTTGAGGGGTTTCGCAATACTTCTTTTGACTGTAGTCACGCAATTTTATGTCGCTGAACTTTTTAATATCTGATGACATGTCATCACTATCAGTAAACGCTAGATAAAAACGTTTTAAATCCTCTTGGAATTTTTTCTCAGTTTCCGGAGTCATGCCAAGAAATTTTCCGGTTTTATAGTCATAATCTCCATCAAAGTACAAATCAATAAGCTCATTGATTCCGGGTTCCTCATTAAGATAATTTGTTTCGCCATTTTTATCAAGATTTACAGAACAAATTTCTGGATGGATAGTAATTTTTTCCTCGCCACCTTTTGGTACTTCTTCTACTTTGTTTTCATCTTCGTCGTCTATTTTTTCTTTGACTTCGTCATCATTTGCCTTTTTTTCTGCCACGTCTAATTCTTTTCCTTTTAATGCATCAATTCTCTCACTACATAAATTGATTTTAGAAACACTGACATCGGCGCCATTAGGAATGGCGTCTTTTTGCATCAAAGACTTTTTAACTACGTTTCCAAAGGCGTCCTTATATGTGTATTCAGGATTAATTGTAGTAACTATAGCAGCAAATACGTGTGCAATTTTAATGTAGAATTTAGCAATTTCATTACAATACCCTCTTTTTATTTCCGAATCAGGAATATTAAGATTCTCAACGTCGGACTTGTTAAAAAACACCAGCTTTTGTTTACCCGACTCAACGCGCTGTGCCAGATTTTTTACTTCTAAATCACTAAAATACTTATTAATAATGTCAGACGTCAAGACTACCAAATCTGCGCAGTATTTTTTTTCATTTAATTGTCTTAAACTTTGGAAGTTCATAGTCAAGACGTAATAAGTAGCAATAAAATCCAAAGAGTCGCTCAATGTTATAATTTCTTCTTCTTTAGTATTTGAATCATCGTCTGAGCCACCGAATTGAAAATTTGAATATGATGATATACTATTTCCCATATACTAATAATACAAAATATAAAATTAACTTTAAAATAAAATTGAATTGTATTAAAAATATATTTCCATTAAGAAAGAAGAGACATGAGTAAAGACCGAAGCAAAAAGCGAAAAGATAATCAAGTACAAAATAAAGCTGAATTGTGGAATGTTTTTGACGAACACATTACAAATGATTCAAAACCGGCGTCTCCTTTGGAATGCATATATAGAGCGTGCGGGGACCGCGAGAAATGCGAACGATGCGACTTTAATTTAGCATTCTCAGATGAAGGGTTTTTAACATGCACAAATACAAAATGTGGAATCATTTACAAGGATATGGTTGATCAATCTGCTGAATGGAGATACTACGGTGCAGACGATAACCATGGAAATGACCCCACGAGATGTGGCATGCCAATTAATCCGTTGCTACAAGAGTCTTCTTTTGGTTGCAAAGTTTTGTGCTGTGGTTCTACGTCGTATGAGATGCGAAAAATAAGGCGTTACACAGAATGGCAGTCAATGCCTTACAAGGAGAAATCGCAATACGACGAGTTTCAAAGGATTACTATTATGTCACAAAATGCTGGTGTGCCAAAGATGATAATTGACGACGCCATCAGGTATCACAAGAAGATTTCAGAGTATGAGCTTACTTTTAGGGGAGATAATCGCGATGGAATTTTAGCGGCATCTATTTATATTTCATGCAGGATTAACAACTACCCTAGAACAGCTAAGGAAATTGCAACAATCTTTCATTTGGATGTTACAAGCGCTACAAAGGGGTGCAAAAATGCGCAGCTTATTATTAACAATTTGGAGAAGGATATGGAGAATAATGAAAAGACGTCGTTTTGCAGGACAAAACCAGAGGCATTTATTGAGCGTTATTGCTCCAAGCTTAACATTAACTCCGAGCTGACAAGAGTTAGCCAGTTTATTTCAATGAAGATTGAGAAGCTTGGATTAATGCCGGAAAACACGCCGCATTCTATTGCCGCGGGGGTTGTCTATTTCATCGCTCAAACTTGCAAACTAAATGTTAGCAAGAAAGATGTAAAAAATGTGAGCGAGATTAGCGAAGTGACAATTAATAAATGTTTCAAGAAGATAGAGAAACTAAAAGACGAGTTGGTTCCTGCAGTCATTTTGAAGAAGTACTCTTCTAGTTAAAAGAAACTTGTTAATGATAAGTATTATATATTGCTGCAAATATAATAAGAAAAAGTGGTGAGAGGAGTAGTCCATTCGTTAACACAGGTTTTATTTTTCTTATATCAGTTTTTGCTTTATGGAATTCATCAAAAATGTGATGACTCCCATTTATCCCACATTTAGATTCACTAATCCTGCAAGCATCTGCATAATCATAGGATATTTCACATGAAACTAAATTAGCGGTTCCAAATTTCTTGCATTTAGATAATAAATGAGAATCATTTGAATCTGGAATAAAATGTTTGCACGTAATGCACTTGGGAGTATGAAAATTCTTAATAGCTTCAGGAAATAATACGCGACAGCCTTTGTAAACACTAGTTGTAGATAATAACAAGAGAGAAGTTCTTTTCATAATATGTAATAATAGTAGACAAACGTTTAATATTATTTTTTAGAAGTAATTAATTGAATAAGATTTCAGGAGAAATGCGAATTCGCGCACCATTTGTATTAATAGCTTGCATATGAAATGCTCGGTGTTCACAATCTTCAAATTTTGCATTAACACCATTTCCGGAAAAATCCTTGTAAACAATTGGCGATTTATTTACCTCCATATTTCTTTTTAGATAGTTTTGAGGGATTAAATCTAGCCTTATTCTTCCATCATATGCGCAATTTAAAAATTTATTAGTTCTATAAATTGCAAACCCATTAAAAGCAGAACTGCATTGTACATATTTGTCCGCAGGGGTGTTTCTCATTATATTTTCTATATAATTCTTCATTTTGCCTAGAGCATCAGGTTGAAAGTGTAAGAAACTAAAAACATATGGCCTAATTGACAATGCCCATATGTCATAATAATCGCGTCTGTTGAATGATAAAGCATCCCATCCATTTCTATTTAAATTTTTTTTAAGAACGTCTAAATTAATATTTCCTTCGCAAACATTGTCACAATCCATCATAATAAACATTTCATAGTCGCTATAATTTGCACGAATCATCTCTAAACATTTATTTCTTGCAAAAGCAATGCGATGAGTTCTATATGGACTTATTTCAGATTTGTTTACATATAACTTAACCCTAGGGTTTTGAATTTGATAATCTTTAATTTTTTGAAGAGTATTATCTCCTGATTGGTCGTAAGATAAAATAATTACATATTCATCAAATATAGAACCAATTTTTTCCATATTAGAAAATATTCGGTCTAGATAACCTCCTACATTTTTAACGGCGCCACAAATACAACATTTCATCTATTCTATATTACAACTTTTTATTTTATTAGCTTAAACTTTAATTCCATATTTTTTCATCATTCTCAATGCTTTATCATATGGCAATGGAGGGATAGAGTTAGATGTGTCAATTTCATTCCAGTCAGGAAAAACAAATATATCACCATGCCAAACAGTTTTTATTTTGGGATAATAAACAGTTGAATAAAACCCCAATAAGCCAATTAACCAAGAAAATGTTCCATTTGATAAAACAACGTTTTTACAACTACTCGCAAACATGACAGTTTTAACTTCTGTATATACTATTGGAGTTAAATTATATTTTTTTATTAATGATATACATAATGGATGTGTTAATAAATCAGATGAAATAAATCCTTTATCAAACTTTAAATTTGATAAAACCCAATCATAATAAATATAACCAGGATTAACGTCAACTGAATCTCCTAACCTTATATGAACAAATACATCATTATTATTGTTGTATCTGTTTTTAAACAAGTTTTTTTCTATTATTTTATTTTTCTGGTCATCTGCATTAATATAATCTCTAACATAAAATGAAAAATCTCTTGTTTGTGCATACATATGCTGTGGAAATGTTATATTTTTATTAAATCTTGTATTGTTTTTAATAAACTCAAAAAAATTATCATCGGTTATTAAAATATTTTCATTGTATGTTTGTTGGCCTTGTTTATATAAATCAATTCCAAGGTTAAAAAACTCCCTTGAATAAGAATACGAAAAGGCTAAATCATTATTTTTAGCTAAAAAATGCGAAGCCAAATTTCTAAAAAAATGATTTGCAAATCTACCGCCTGTTCCTATAGTTGTATTCACCATATATTAATAATTACATATTAAAAATTAAGTATAAGAACTATAACTTCGTAATTATAACTAAAATAAAAATATTTAGGAATTATATGTGGGAAAATGTTGATAAAAACAATTACTCTGACCTAAAAGGAAGGGATTTAGGTCAAATATGCAACGACGAGTTTTCTAGTGATATTGAAAAATATGCTTCTAACTTAAATTACAAGACATTTTTAGAAATTGGGACGTGGAATGGTTTAGGTTCTACTCGTGCTTTTTCAAATGGGTTTAAAAATAGAACGGATAATTATATATTTTATAGTCTTGAATGCAACAAAGACAAAAGTTTTGATGCTTCAGAATTATACAAAGATAACGACAAAATGCATATATTGAATGAGGTTGTTTGGAATGAAAAGCCTGATGACTTTTATCAAACATTTCCGCAGTTGCTAAAAAATGATTTATATAGAAAATGGAACCAAGTGGATGTTATAAATATGAGAAACTGCAACATATTTTTAAATAGGCCAAATTTGCCTAAGATATTTGATATAATATTATTAGATGGTGGCGAATTTACAACTTATTATGACTTTAAATTACTTAAAGATCGGTGCAAGATATTAATGTTAGATGATACAAACGCAGAAAAATGCAAATTGATTGTTAGCGAAATTTCCGTAGATCCAACTTGGAGAATAATTAAACGTGTAAATTTAAGAAATGGGTTTTTAATTGCGGAAAAAATATTGTAATGTAGAAAAGTAGAAAAGTAGAAAAGTAGAAAAGTAGAAAAGTAGAAAAGTAGATAAATAATAAATAAAGTTTCTTTATTTAATATAAAGTTTTCATGGAACAATTGTGCTATTTTGTTTGTTCAAGAGGATTGTTAAAATCTTGCACGTTTCATTCTTTAAAGCCGACATCTAGTTGCAACAATGACATTGTATATTTAGGTAAAATGATAACTTCGGAAAAAATGCGCGATGGAATGTCTATATATGTTTGCAGCAATTTGTTGCGCTTTTTTGTTTTGCAAATACTACCAAAAATTTCTAATACTTTTATATTAGTAACCGGCGATTCGGATATGTGTGTTCCAAAAGAATCTCTAACCGAATCAGAAACAATAAGTCTTATTAACAACCCACATTTATTAAAATGGTTTGCACAAAATACACAAATACAAAGACACGAAAAAATAGTTCAATTGCCAATTGGTTTAGACTATCACACGATTTCAAATGATACAAATCATAATTGGAAAACGGAGGGGGAAGGACATTTACCCAAGGACCAAGAGGGAATTTTAATTAACTTGCGTCAACAAATGGCTCCATTTTATGAAAGAAACCCTATTATTTATGTTAATTTTACACCAATTAATGATAAATTTGGACAACGAAAAACTGCGTTTGAACAGATTCCAAATGACCTTCTTTTTATTAATCAAAACTTTACAAAACGAACAGAGAATTGGAAAAATATAACACAAAATACATTTGTACTATCGCCATTTGGAATGGGAATGGACTGTCATCGCACATGGGAAGCTTTGTGTTTGGGAGCAATTCCAATTGTTAAAGCGCCAAATTTTCAAAAGATGTTTGAAGATTTGCCTGTATTAATTGTAAATGAGTGGTCCGAAATAACGCAAGAATTGTTGGATAAAACAATAAAAGAGTTTAAAACTAGAGAATTTAAATATGAAAAGCTTACACTGCAATATTGGGTTAAAATGATAAATGATAAATTATAAAAATAACTAATCTTGCAATAATTTAATTAAAAATACACAAAATAATTTTTTTTTTCTTTTGATGCGGTTTGTGGAATTTCTTCTACAACCTTTTCTATATTTTTATTGATTTTATTTGTCTCTTCTATTGGGCAGTTAAAAATTGTTTGCCATATTATAAAACCATTTGAAATTTTTGGAAACAAAGTTTCAATATATTTATTTCTATGTTCGTCTGATATCTCTGTAAAACAGTAATTTGAAATTAAAAATAAATTTTTTTTATCTACGTCGTAGCCATAATCATAAGCAGAATGAATAGAATATTTGATATTAATTAAAGTGCTGTGCAATTCTAAGTAATTTTTTATTAACTCGCCCACTTGTGGTAAATCAATAAAACAATAGTGGTCTATTTTTATATTAAATAGTTTTGAAAAATAACATATTGCTAAAAATAAACCTCCGTACCCACAACCCACTTCAACCATATTTTTGCAAGATTTTTTGTATTCATAATATCTCAAAATTATCATTGAATGAAATATGTATCTTAATGATGTAGAACTGCAAAACAATGTTAGGCCATCGGAAAATGTGAACGTTTCCTTTTTTGGAACTCCGTATTTATCGTTAATTGAAACAAATTCTAAAATATTATTGTAAGTTATTTTTGGGAAGAATTGTTTTATGTATTTAATGTATTTATTTCCATCATCAAAAGTAACGTGTTCTAATATAGCGTTATAATTAGAATTTGATTTAAAGTTAAAATGTTCAATGTTTCCTTTTGAAATGCTCGCAACAAAATCTGCATAACTTTTATACATTTATAAAATATATAAACATCATTTTTTTATATTGTAAACTTTTATTATAAATTAATAATATATAAAATGTTAAATAATTTTGTTGGAACTCAATATCGTTTAGCAAATAACTGGTTTGATAATATTGATCTTAATAACTATAAAGATAAACAAATAAATTATTTAGAGGTAGGAACATTTTATGGCGCCAATATTTTATCTGTTGCGAATAGTTATGGATCGCACAATAATAGTAAATTGTATTGTATAGACCCGTGGGAAGATTATGATGAATATTCCGAATATAAAAATCAACAAGCAACAATTTATAAATCATTTATTAGTAATATTGAAAAATCTGGCGTTAAAGATAAAATAATAATAAATCGTGGATATTCAAATTTTGAAATACCAAAATTTAAGGATGAATTTTTTGATATTATTTATATTGATGGAAATCACGAACCAGAATATGTACTTGAGGACGCTGTTTTAAGTTTTAGAAAATTAAAAAAAAATGGAATTATGATATTTGACGATTACGGTTGGGGTGGTCCAGATTCAACACAGCGTGGAATTGATGCATTTTTATCTGGGTATCATAAACGAATAATTTATCTAGGTGAAAAAGAATCTCAAGTATTCATTAAAAAAATATAAAAATTGCGTGTTTTAGACCTTCACTGATGTAAACAGTTTTTGTATGCATGAAATTTGTTTTTGAAGAGATAAATAATATTATGGGAAATTCATAAAAAATTATATGTGAATTGTGCTAAATGTAACAACTATATGCAGTTAATAATAAAAATAAAAATCCTTTTATTATTAAATGACCGAGAGCGTGACAAACTCCTCTACGCCTAAGCGTGTTTTTATTGTTCCTTATAGAGACCGAATTCAGCAAAAATTCTTTTTTTGTAAGCAAATGGAATTTATTCTTGAAGGGCAAGACGACTATGAAATTTTATTCGTGCATCAATGCGACGCCAGAAATTTTAATCGTGGAGCCATGAAAAATATTGGCTTTTTAGCAATCAAGGAAAAATATCCGGATTCTTACAAGGATATTTCTTTTATTTTCAACGACGTAGACACCTTACCATTCCACAAGCTGTTTGATTATGAAACTACTGAAGGTGTTGTAAAGCATCATTACGGATTTGAAACGGCTTTAGGAGGAATTCTTGTTATAAAGGGCTCCGATTTTGATCTTATTAACGGTTATCCGAATTACTGGGGCTGGGGGATGGAAGACGCCTGTTTACAAAAGCGCTGCTTTGCATTCGGTCTTCAAATTGATCGCAGCAATTTTTTCACTATTGGCAGTCCAGAAATCCTGCAATTATTTGACGGTGTCTCTCGTCTTGTATCAAGAAGAGATCCTCAGCGCATGAAAACTGACAACGGTCAAGATGGTTTAAGAACAATTCATAAACTAGTTTTCGGCGTAGATAAGGAATCGTTGAACCCTGCAGATAATGTTTATGTAGTAGAAAGTGAGAGAACGTTTGTCGTCAACGTTACTTCTTTTATGACAATGGTGCGATTTGAAACGGATTCTTATCATGAATATGATTTGAGAGAACCTGTTAGCAAGGTGGTTTTCCCTGATCGTGAAACTACTGCAAAAACGCACATTGCTCCAGAAGAATGGACAAATATCCCTTATAATCCAATGAATGAAGGGAGAAACGATCAACATCAAACGCAACAGCAACAAATGCAAGAGCAACAAATACAACAGCAACAACAGCAGATTCAAAGGATTGCATTACAACAACAATTTTTAAGACAACAAGCTCTTGCAAGAGTAAACGTTTTTTCCCCAGAATACGCTCGCTTAGCAGGAGTTAAACCTCGCGCAACTACTAGTGCAAATATTGGTTTAGGCGGCGTTCGTAGATAGAGTCCTCTATAGTAGATTTAGTTTTACTTTAAATTTTCATTTACTTTTTCTCTCTTGAACTTAATGAGCCAGAGTCAAATTGTCAAGGAACTTAAGGATGTACCTTTTGAGAAAGCCCTTAAGGATTGGTTTGAAATCAAGAGTAAAACAGAAGAAGAAATTCAAAATATTAACGGAAGAAGTCGTCTCGGTTGCAATTTAATAGATTATTATTTTTTTGAACAGCGAATAGAAACTATTGGAAACAAGGGAATCAACTTTTTCAAATTCGTTGACGAGATTGAATTCTACAAGAAAAAAAAATATATTCAAACTTTGCTCGCGTTCTGTGACAACAACAATCGCTACAAGGTTAGCCTTGTAAAAAAGTACTATTATTGTTACGGACTATGTTTTGGTCGCATCAATGCATTTAAAATAACAAACTCATTACAAATTTATAATACTTATTCGCCAAAAGTGGCAGTAATGGATCCTTTTTGTGGTTTCGGTGGCCGACTTGTTGCCGCAATGATGAAGAATATAAATTACATCGGGATTGATTTGAACAAGGATTTAGAGCCAGGATATAACAAACTTCTCAACGACTTCAGGGAGAAAACTACGTCAAAAATTGAGATATTATTCCAAGACTCAAACACATTTGACTATACTGCATATAAAAACAAATATGACATGGTTTTTACATCACCACCTTACGAGAATATAGAGATTTATAAACACTCTGAGAAAAAGACAATAGAAGAATGGTCCAAGTTCTATAAAGAAGTATTTCAAAAGTTATGGGATAACCTGCAGCCCATGGGAACATATATAATCAATATCAATGAAAACATATATATAAAGATTTTGGAGCCCTTGTTTGGTCAAGCGCTAGAAACTATTCTATTGAAAAAATCCAGCAAAAATGATTATAAAGAATACATTTATATTTGGAAGAAAGTGAATTAAATACTAATTAACATATAATTATTATTTAACTAATGCAGAAACCAGAAGAGAACATCCTTAGAAGCATTTCAGACATTAAACACGTGGTTTATATTAACTTGGAACACAGGACGGATAGAAAGGTTCACGTGGAAAGACAGCTTGCATCCATTGGAATCCAAGGGGCAACTCGTTTCAACGCAATTAAACTTCCAAATGGCGCAATTGGATGCAGCATGAGTCACTTAAAATGTTTGCAACTAGCAAAGGAACGCGGCTGGCCGCATTTATTATTATGCGAAGACGACATTGAATTCTTAGACCCAGACCTATTTGTTAAACAATTGAATGGGTTTTTGGATAACCACGAAGATGATGCCACGTGGGACGTAGTTTTAATTGCAGGAAATAATATGCCTCCTTATTGTTTGGAAGATGATTATTCTGTCCGCGTTTTCAAATGTCAAACTACAACCGGTTACTTAGTGAAAAAGCATTATTATGACAAGTTAATTAATAATATCAGAGAAGGACTTCAAAAACTAATGAGGGAGCCACACAATCATTGTTTATATGCCATTGACAAGCATTGGTTTAATCTTCAACAATCAGATTACTGGTTTTTAGTAACCCCTTTAACAGTTGTGCAGAGAGAAGATTATAGTGATATTGAAAAGCGCAGAACAAATTATAAGAACCCTATGACTGATTTAGATAAGAAAAGCTATTTTAGGACCATTGACAGTCAACCTCTATAATAAGATAATAAACAAAAATATAATAGTGCAAAAACCATAGGAATTTTTGTGTCTTTAACAACCTTTTCAATGTTCTCTTTTGTGTAGCCGTCGCCTTTCAATTTAAATAAATTAAATGTTAATGGACTGCAAATTAATGTAAATAATAATCCATTACCGAAATCGGTTAAATAATACAAAGAAAGAGCGTTTGACATGACATTCAAATTGGCAATTACTTTTGCACATATCCACGCAACATCTTTTCCAAAGAGAACCGGAAGTGTGTATATATTGTGTATTTTATCTCCTTCAAAATCTCTAATGTCGTGCAATATTTCATTAGACAAAGAACCATAAAAAATCATATTTAATACAATAGCTAATAAATCAAAGTTTTTATTTTCTATTATCAACCCAGAGTTATCATTTGATGCTATGCCTGAAAAAAAAATAGCAAAGGCTATAATTGCCGCACATGATATATTTTTTATTGCAGGGATTCTCTTTAAAATGGGCGTATATATTATAATATCAATAACAGCCAAATGAACAATTATTTGCAAGTTTTCTGGCAAAAAATGCAAATTTATATATTCAGCACTTCCAATCAAAAACGCACTCATTGCAGCGGCTTCGTATATTTTAATTTGGCCAGATGCAATTGGTCTTGAAGGATTATTTACTTTGTCTATCTGATAATCGTATATATCATTGATAATTATACTACTCATAAAAATTAAAATTGTGTTTGCGACCGACGCAATAAAAGGCGTTGAATGAATCAAATTATTGAATGAAGGGTTCATAATCCATCCTCCTGAAAAATTTAAAAGCATTGTAGAAAGAATATTTTTAGGACGAGTCAATTTAACGAGATTGTTAATTTTATTTTTTAAAGGGTTAATTTGTTTTATTGGTTCTGTTGGTGGTGCTGGGTTATAATAGATAATAGAAACGCTCTTTTGAAATGGTTTTATTTTGTTAATGTTTACAAATGCATCTATGTTTGCGAGGCTCATTAGACACAATGAAAAATTAAAAATATTCATTAAATTTTATTATTGAAATATCTTTATATATTTTACAGACTTTATATCAATATTAAATGATATTAAACATATAACAACAATATCTACAACGCAATGTCGCTGTTATCTAAATTGTTGCACTTTGTATTAATTTCATCAAGAAATCACAATATTGATGAATCTCATGGAGTTTCACATAGCATGAATGTTTTAATTTACGCTAATAAAATTTTTGAGAATGAAGTGGCAAATTATCCAATTTTGAAGAATCATGAGAAGATAATTTACGTTTCGGCCATTCTTCATGATATGTGTGATAAAAAATATATGAATGAAAAAGACGGAATTAAAGAAATAGAAGACTTCTTGCAAGATAATGACGCGTTGAATCCAACGGAAATAAACATATCAAAACAAATTGTGGCTACAATGTCTTATTCAAAGGTAAAGGCTGAAGGTTTCCCTATTCTTGGAGGTTATCAGAAGGCTTATCACGTTGTTAGAGAAGCCGATCTTTTAACTGCATACGATTTTGATAGATGCATGATTTATAAAATGAATAAAAACGGGGCAAATGTTGACGAAGCGTTTAAGGATGCAGAGGATTTATTTGCAAAGAGAGTTCTTAAGCACAATGATGATGGTTTATTTTTGTTTGATTATTCAAAAAAGGAGTCTTTAATCTTGCACAACGCAGCGTTGCAACGCATTTCATCTTGGAAGAGTCTAGTTAATAAACCCTTGTTGCGATAATTTATATATTATAATCTTTTTATAATATATAATGCCACGAAAATCGCGTTCAGCTCGTTGTAAGTCAAAGCGCCGCACAAAACGTTGCAAATGCAATAAAACTCGCCGACAAAAGAGAATGGTAGGAGGCTGAGGTCCACCAAAGTTGCCTGATTTGCCTCCGGTAGCTCCCACAATGCCTGTTCTTTAAATTAAAAATTGTATATTATTTCTGGAATGACGCGTTAAACGCCGAGAATAGAAATGAAATAAATTCTAACCAAGTATGCTATTTAGTTCCATATCCTTGAAATACCCGTCGCTTTGAACGGGAATCATTACCTTTTTGAAAACAGGATTCAAATTTAGACCAATGGCATAGTCCTCCAAATACTCCTTTTCAATATTTTCTCTCTTTGATACTAGATTAGTAACTGCTTCTGGAGAGAGAAAGTAGAAACGACCACTGCAATATTCGGTCTTTTGTATAATCATATCTTGCGGCAACTCTGGATGAATTTGAAAATATTGCGATAAATAAGGAATCTGCACATCCACGACTTGACCACCATAATGCGCCTTCATCTTTGCTGGCTTTCTTACAAGCTTATCTATAATCATGTCAAAAAATCCAGGGTCATGCAAAATTTGATCGTCATCTGTTTTAAAAATATACTTGAACTTGAATGTATTGCGAACTGCGTGCAGCGCAGCAACAACCTTTTTAGGCAATGAATTGTAATCATCAAGAGTCTTTACCCATAGAATTCGCTCTACATTATCAAATGCATAAGATGTTTCCAATTCATGATTTCCAATAACGTGATAATATGAGACACCTTCCGGCAAATTCTGCAACCAACTAGCCTTTTGTATAAGCGCCTTCTCCCGGTATCTCATGCAATTCATAATAAGTAGGACATATTCTTGTTCTAATCGGTCATTTTCCATATTTATATTATAATTTTTATAATATAAATTACTTTTAACTTATTTATTCATTACATGATATTTTACTCCATGTTTCTGGAAATAAATCACACGTGTCATTAATATCTGCAAGTTTGGGTCCAAACCAAACGTCAGGATAGCAAACAATTTTATCTTCGCGACAGTTGAAATATGCCCCCCACCAACTGAACGAGCTATTGGCAATAATATTGTGCCTACACAAACTCATCATTAAAATCTGTTCCCAATCAACAATATCGTGGTCTATCTTGACAAACTTGGATTCTGGGAATTCTTCTTTAAGTTGTTTTATAATTATTTGAACATCTTCTTCATCTTCTTTCTCGCAAAAATAAAGGATTTTTAATTTTATATTTTTAGTCGTGTCAATAATATGTTGAACGCTGTTTTTATAATATGAATATTTCATAACTGGATGACAATCTTGTAAATTTTTATAATCACCCAATCGGAAGTGCATGCTTACTATATTATCATAGTTGTGGGTGTATTCTGATTTTATTGCTGCTTTTTGTTCTTCCACGCGAATTAATCGCGTCAAGGTATTCCAATGAGTTTCAAAATACTTATGACTTTGGAAATATCCTTTTAGTGTTGAATCTTCGCCTTGAACTGGATCTTGTATTACTTGAAATTCAAAACCGGTTTCTTTTATAATCGTCATTGTTGGACGTTGTTTTATAGTGAATGCCTTTAAAGATTTCAAAAAAGTATTCCAATAAGTTGGTCGGTTACCTAAAAAGTCCTTATACCAAAATTTAAAAGGTTGTCTATGCTTCATTGCATAAGAAATTGTTGCAAAGATTTGAAATAGTTGATTACCTAATCCACCCATTAATTCACAAGATATCATTTATAGTGTATAATATCTTTTGTTTTTATTTTTATATTCTTTGATTGCAGAAACAAAAATAATGCATATTTTTTATTATATTGAAATTAGAAATCGGCTGTAAATTCAAAGACGTCGTCGGCCTTTGTTTTTTCAGCCAATGCATAGCTGTCGACGCGCTTCTCAAAGAAATTGGTCTTGGATTCCAATGAAATAAGCTCCATAAAGTCAAATGGGTTTGAACCATTATAAATCTTGTCATATCCAAGTTGTAAACACAATCTATCTGCAACAAATTGAATGTATTTTGTCATCAATTCAGAATTCATTCCGATCAACCGGCAAGGAAGAGCCTCACAAATAAATTCAGTTTCAATTTCAACAGCTTCTTTAATAATTTCGTGAATTCTTGCCTTTGTCATTCTTTTTTGAAGTTTATTATACAATAAAACCGCAAACTCGGTGTGAAGTGCTTCATCGCGAGAAATTAGTTCGTTGGAAAATGTGAGTCCAGGCATTAATCCGCGTTTCTTCAACCAGTAAATGCTGCAAAATGCTCCAGAAAAAAAGATACCTTCTACACAAGCAAAGGCAACCAACCTGGTGGCAAAACTACTGCGATTATCATGCATCCATTTTTGAGCCCAATCTGACTTCTTTTTAATGCATGGAAAATTCTCAATAGCGTGGAATAATCTGGTTTTTTCTTCGGTATTTTTTATGTAAGACTCAATTAAAAGTGAGTAGGTCTCTGAATGAATATTTTCCATAGCAATTTGAAATCCGTAAAACGCTCTAGCCTCAGAAAGTTGCACGTCATTCATAAATCGTGCAGCTAAGTTCTCCAACACAATTCCATCGCTCGCTGCAAAAAACGCCAAAATCATAGATATAAAATATTTTTCTGATGATTCTAGCGCGTCCCAGTGCATTTGATCCTTTGATAAATCAATCTCTTCGGCTCGCCAAAAGCAATCCACTTGTTTTTTATACATTTTCCATATATCTTGGTGTTGAATTGGAAACATAACAAACCGATTATCGTCTGGTGCTAACAGAGGTTCAACATTGTTCTTAGACATCCTAAATAATATATAGCAAAGATTTTATATTTTAATCGTTAAGTCTTTAAAATTAGTTTTTAAGATTTTAGAACGTTTTATAAAATTAAAATCCATTTATAGTCTAAGCACGGATGCAAGTGTACGAATTATCGTTGGCGGACAGAGACAATTATTTGACGCAAATAGAACAACAAATACAAGCAAAACGCAATTTATTGCTTGAAAAGAGAAAAACTTTAGAAAGTTCAATAAATCAGAATCAGTTTTTAGAAGGCGTGAGAAACGATTATCAGAAATATCACAACTATATTATTAAACAAAATCAGGAGCAAATGCGCGCAATGAACATATTAAACCAATATTTGGGTGATATTATGGTAAGTGGGAAATTGACAGAAAAAGATATTCATAATACTAGAAGAGAACAAGGCGAAATATTGGGCGAAATGGACAAACTTAAGAGTGATTTGGATCAAATTATTAAGCAATAAATAAATGTTAAAGCAAATAAATAAATTTATACGCGTAATATATATAAATATGGCAGCCCCAGCACCACAAGATTGTATTCCAGTGGATCAAATACAAAGATTGCAAGCTTTTGTAGGCAGAATTGGTGAATTAAATAACAGAATTTCTGGCGAAAGAACAGCAAATGAACAATTTAGAGATGCAATTAGAGTAAAAATTCAAGCTTTAACTGCAAAAATAGCAGATATTACTCCTAGAATACAGCAACTTACTGAGGCGGCTGATGCCGCAAGACAACAGATAGAAGCTTTAACTGGTGAAAGAGATGATTGCAGAAGACAATTGGTTGTGGCTCAAGCTGCTTTACAAGGAGCACAAAATGAAAGAGACGCGGCTCTTGCTCAGGTTGCTCAGTTGACACAACAAGTAGCCGATGCCCAGGGTCAAAATCAACAAATTCAGCAACAACTGCAAGACGCGCAGCAACAATTGGACGCATGTAATGCTAATGCCGCTCGTTGCCAACAACAAATTGCTGAACTTCTTCAAGCAATTACTGACATTGACAACGCTATTAACACAAACAATGGCACAATTGACGAATTGCACAATACTGCAGGAGCTACTTATCAAGAGATTCAAGACGCATTAAATCAATTGCAACAAGATTTAGATGGAGCGCTTCCTCCTGCTGGCGCGCCCGTTGTGCCTCCTGCTCCTCCAGGTGGCGGTGAAGGTCCTGGCGGTGAAGGTCCTGGCGGTGAAGGTCCTGGCGGTGAAGGTCCTGGCGGTGAAGGTCCTGGCGGTGAAGGTCCTGGCGGTGAAGGTCCTGGAGGTGATGAAGGACTCGGAGGTGGCGAACTGCCTGGAGGTGGCGAACTGCCTGGAGGTGGTGAAGTGCCTGGAGGAGCTGGGGGCGAAGCCTTTCCTCCAGCTTTAGGACAACCTATGTCAAGAAGACAACAAAGTCGCGTTGCTTCAAAAAATCAAGGACAACAAAGACCACCATTCAGACCTGCTGGAATCGCAAAAGGAACTGTTGTTCGCGGCGGTAAGACAAAAAAACAAAGAAAGACCAAACGTGGAAAAAAGACAAGAAAGGGCAAAAAGGCAAAGAAGACTCAACGCGGGGGTTACCGCGCCGTTTACAAAAATACTCGTAGACGTTCTACACGTAAAACTTCAAGCGCTTAACGCCAAAACATTCCATTTACTGAAGGATAACTGCATTCGCGTGGCCATTTTCCATGAATTTCTCTAAAATGAAGTGCAGTTGGATTCTTTCGCTTATTAATAACTTCTTTTCGTTGATTGAGAAGACGGCGCCAAGCGCGCTGCACTACCTTAAGCCACATGGTTTTAATAATTGCAACGCATTCTCCGCTAGGAAAATTGAAAACCTCTGCTAGTTGCGGTTGAATATAATCATTTTTAGAGATTATCCGTCTATAATTTCTAATAATATCGTGCTTTCTAGTTGGATTTTTAACGTAGTTTATATAGTATGCTGAATACAAATCAACAACGTCGTTAATATGACATTCACCATTTTCATATAACTGATCTCGCTGATAGTCGTCGTCATCTAAATCGCTTTCTGTGTCGCGTTCATCAAATATGCTTCTATTTCTGGAGACATGCATACACAAATAATGTCCCTTAACATCATCGTAGCTATTCTCGTCGTACCCGTGTATAAACTTGTTATACATTTCACAAACCACTAAATTAAGTTTTCCGCGAGACAACTTATTGTTACTCATTTTACTATTTGCAATTAAAAAATAAATAGCAGATTCTATCAATTTTTTTATCAAAGATTATATATATAATGAAAGTGCCAAGCTCTGTCTCAAAATTATTAGAGAATAAATACGTTTTGTACATTGCATTCTTTTTAGCAGTAACGAATGTTTTTGGCTATATGGTTATGGGAAATTATAAAGCAATTGCTTTATTTGTTTTGGTTGGATATTTAGTGTTCTGTTTCAATAAAAACATGATTGTTGTTTTATTAACCCCCCTCATTTTAACCAGTATCTTTATGGCCGGTGGAATAATGAAGGAAGGAGCTCAAAATATGAAGGACGAAGACAAAACGTCTGAAGTTAAACCAAGTCATATGGAACCTGTAAAAAAGAATGTTGATTCTAACAACGTAAAACAAAACAACGTAAAACCCAATCACAAAAAGAAACCAGATGTAAAAAATGAAGAAGTAATTAGCGACACTGAAGACCAAGTCGGAAATGATGAAGATCCAGTTGGAGACGCACCAAATAAGGCTGATTCTGGCATGACAACTATGTATAAAAAGAGAAATAGAATTGATTACGCGTCCACCGTGGAAGATGCGTACGGTGATTTAAACAAGATTTTGGGAGGCGATGGAATTAAGCGTTTAACAGACGACACTCAAAAATTAATGGGACAGCAAATGCAATTGGCTGAAGCGATGAAAAGCATGACACCCTTATTGTCACAAGCCAAAAGTTTAATGGCCGGCTTTGACACAAAACAGTTTGGCGACATTACTGCAATGGCCAAACAATTTGGAGTGGCCAAATAAAATGACAATCAAACACCCGTTGACATTAAATATAAATTTTTATTCTATATTTAATGTATATGACAAAAAAACACAATACTGCAAAAAAACGAAATACAAAAAGAAAACTTAAGGGTGGATTGCGTCAAAAGGACCCATCTTTAACAAGCTGGCAAGCCGTTTATAAAATGATTAGCGTTCCGGGAGCAAAATTATCAAAAATTTCATTTAGTTCATTAAAAGGATTTATTTTTAGATTAGACGTTCCACATGACCCAGCCAATTCGGAGTTTTTTGGATTAAATGCTGCAGGAACAGCGTTAAATGAACCTGTTTATAGTTTAATTTTTAAATTTGCGATTATTTCAGGGGCAGAAGAAAGTTTGCCTCCATTGGTTGTTCCCGGCGATAAAGACGATCGCGGCAATGATCCGCGATACGAAGATAGCAATGGTCAAATTGTCCGCGGTCGCGCAAAACAAACCGAAGATTTAGATGGTTTTAAAACAGAAGCAAATGTTCAACAGGCCATTTACACTGGAACGCTTGCACCGCAAGGAAAACCTATTACTATTTCCGTAGTTGATTTTTCATACTTCAATAAGGCTGCATCTGACGCTTTATTAGCACAACTTCTGGGCATTCCTGGAAATAGCCAGACAGTTCAAGCTATGTTACAATACATGATGGATAGTGTAAATGCAACAAAACAATTGGGAATGATGACTATGGAATTGGTTAACAGTGAATTCAGAGAATTGTGGAGCGTTGAAAATCAAGCGGCTTTTTCAAGTGACTGCAACTATGCACTAGCTCAAATTTTAATTCTGTTTACAAAATTGAAGGTGATGAATTATGACTGTCATGCAGGAAATGTATTAGCTAGTAGGAACCCTCCGGCTTCTACTGGATTAGAAGAAAGATCTGTTCTAATTGATTTTGGAAGAACCTTAAATTTTAATTCAGCAAATCCTTTCACAAGCGACAAAAGAAAAATAGTTGCAGTATATGAAACGCTTACTGGACAAAAATTTGCTAGAGACCTTGCAGCGGCAACTAGTATTGACTTTACTGATTTATACGTTTCTGGAAGAACGAGCGAAGATGAAGTTATTGGGAGAATGGAATTAATAGTAAAATTTATGGCGTACATTGACTATGCAACAAACACAACTTATTTTGACATGAGTAGCATGAATAGACCTCAATTAAAAACTTTTTTGCAATACTTATATGGACCCACTTTTAGTGAAGACTGGGGAAGAACATTGCCTGACTGGACTCTTACTCCTGCTGTCAGAAGTGCTTACGCTAGCATAATTCCCACAATTAGAGCTCTTACAATGGCAAGAATTCAGCAAACCAGCTTTACCAGTGTAGAAAGCGTAAGTAGACGCATTCAAACTGGTGAAATCATTACTATTAACAAAGCAAATGTTTTTTATGATAGAAGCAATATGAATGTGTGGAATCCCCCAGCCGCCGTTGCTGAAGAAGTTATTGATAGAGATACTGTTCCTCTTTTGCGTCAAAGACCTGGGCGCGCTCCTGCAATGAGCGCAGCATTTTCGGTTGGAAAAGGGGTAGAATGCAAGGAGGACGATCCATCGTGCTGCGACAAAGTAACTGGTTGTTTATTTGTTAAAAAGGATGCCAAGGGTGGAAAAACTCGTCGAAGAAATAAGCGAAAGAATTACAAAAAACGCAATAACACCAGAAGGCGTTAGTTAAATTATTATTATTTTTATATTTTTATATTTTTAATAATAGAAAATTATTAGGAGGGGTGTGGGGGAACTTTGGTTCCATACTATAATATAATATATACTTATATCAATGAGTAAAAAGTGTCCACCAGGAGTTATATGTCTAGAAAATGCAACTATGTTATTTTTAGTAATAATAATAGGAGTTGTATTTTACTTTGTTTATAGAAGTTTAAACAGCGGCGCAAATGATGATTACAGACCTGTTGAAAAAATAATAATTAACCAAGAACAGAGCTCCCCTTCCGGTGGTTTTGGTTTTTTCACTCGCCCAAATTATGGTTATAATAATTTACCCGGCGACGTTCTTATGAATCCATACGTTCCGCCATTAAGAGACGAGAGATATTTAGTGCCAAATGTAACATATACACCTCCAGGAACAGTTCCGATTAACGTTTCCACAAACATTGGCGCAGTTGATACTAGTTATCGTCAAATTGGAATTTTAACACCACTTAACGGCGGCGGAAAAATTTTGCCATTAATGGGTCGCCCATTATTTGTAAATCGTTATAAATGGCAGTATTATACTATGAGCGACCAGAATAACAGTGTCAAGTTGCCAATTGTTAGAAGCGGTCGCAGCTGCACAAACGAATATGGGTGCGATGAATTGTACAATAGCGATACAGTTTATGTAGAAGGATACAACGAGGCGTTTAAAATAACCAAATATGACAATGACACCATAAAATATATACCTTTTTTATAAAATTATAATTTGGCAAAAATATTTTTATTTTTATATTAAATCGTAATAAAAATATTTGTTCTAGGCTTCGGCCAACGTTTCGCTAGCAGTTGCAACTGAATTGAACGAATCTCTGTTTAAATCAGTACCAGATCCAGCGCCAAATGACGAAGATTGTTTTAATTTACTTGCAATCTTTTCTGATATATAGTCAATCAAATTGTCTAATGATTCCGCTGCAATGAATGGGGAACTGTTCGCTTGTGCAATTGGTTCCTCTTCCAATTTAGGAGGCTCAACAATGGAACCCATTTCAGACCCAGCAAGAGACTCGGTGTCAGAACCAGTGTCCGAATTATCTAAATTATTATTTGCTGTTTCAGACCCTTCTTCTGAAACTGGTGGAGGCAATTCTTGATGGCTGCCTGGTCCTTCTCCGGGATTGGGTGATATAGGTTCTTGATTTGGAGTCTCTAAAGGTAATTCCACAGTTTGTTGCTCTTCTTCTGAAGGTACAAGAGGGTCTCGTGGTTCTTCTAGTTGTGTTACAGGTTGTTGCTCTTCTTCTGGTTGTGTTACAGGTTGTTGCTCTTCTTCTGGTTGTGTTACAGGTTGTTGCGATTCTTCTAGTTGTGTTACAGGTTGTTGCACTTCTTCTTCTGGTTGTGTTACAGGTTGTTGCGATTCTTCTGATTGTGTTACGGGTTGTTTCTCTTCTTCTGGCAATGGTTTAACTTCTTGAGAAGGTTGTGTTAAAGGTTGTTGCGCTTCTTCTAGTTGTGTTACAGGTTGTTGCGATTCTTCTGATTGTGTTACGGGTTGTTTCTCTTCTTCTGGCAATGGTTTAACTTCTTGAGAAGGTTGTGTTAAAGGTTCTGGTTCCAACGGTTTGATTTCAGAGGACTCCGTTTCATTAACCACAGGTTTAACTTTAGCTTGCCCTCCTTTGTATTTCTTAAGACTAGTGTTGTGAAGATTTAAATGCTTCCTCTTTCTAAATGTTTTTGACTTATGTGTTTTGCCACCTTTTTTATATCTCTTTAAACTTTGCTTTTTCTTATTTTGAATCTTTGATAATTTTCCTTTTGTTAATTTCATTTCCTTATATAAATAAAATAATATTTTTATTTATTTAGTTATATTAATGAGCACCAAAACTAATCAAAAACCAACACCTATGAATATTTCTCCACAAAATGTAGTAGGAACTTGCAATTACAAATGTGCATTATCATTTGATTATCCTGTTAGCAGTTGCACCGCAACCAATAGTGGAAACTATGTGACATTATCTTTCACAGATTCCACATCTCCTGTAATGTTTAATAAAAATAAGTACAACCTTGCAGAAAGTTTTATATACAGCCCATCATTGCATTCATATAATAATATGCAAGCAGATGCTGAAATATGCATTGCTCACACTCCAACCGAAGGCGGAAATCAATTGTATATTTGCATTCCAATATCAACAAACGGAACGTCCAACAACGCGTCAAATGTCTTAAGTGAAATTATTCAAGCCATGTCAAATAGTGCCCCATCTCAAGGTGGAAGCGTTAATCAAGGAATTAACGATTTTACTCTAAATGATTTCATTCCGATGAAGGAATTTTATAATTACTCGGCAAAGGGCACTGATTTTGTAGCATTTGGCGCGCAAAATGCCATTTACATATCTCAGTCTAATTTGTCTGCCTTGCAAAAATTGATTCAACCTTTTAGTGGCGTCGCGTTCCCAAGTGGTCCTAGTTTATTTTTAAATTCAGATGGTCCAACTAAAGGTCCTGGTCTAACAAGCGATAATATTTACATTGATTGCCAGCCTACAAATTCATCCGAAGAGGAAACTAATGAAGTTGTTGATTTAAAGGCAAATACAAACTATGACGTTGGAACAACTTTTACCGATATTCTTTTTAATCCAATCTTTTTAATGTTTTTGTTTGCAGTTGTCTTTGTCATTATAATAATGTTAATTCATAAAGGTCTCATAGTTTTAACTGGAGGAAGCGCAGAGTCTACTTGAATATAATTTTGCAAATATTGTATTGTAAAATTATAACTATTTTTCCGCGTTAGATAACGCCGGCGTAGTTAATGGGGGCTGCATCATAAGTGTCATCCAATATAGGAGAAAATGTGGCGTCGGAGCCAGCATCACCGGTCTCTCTGATAGGCGCCATCTTCTTGACAACTTCTTGTTCTAAAGTGTAAGGAAATTGATTCATAGCATTTAATTCGGTCTCTTTTTTGACTTCGGTGGGAACGTAGTGATCAAGTGCATATGTTCCAGTTGTCATGGAAGAACGCCTAATCAACTCAAAAGCAACAAGGAATCCAAGAACACCTAAAATGGGATTGGTGAATGAAAATAAAACAAGAGCAATAACAACAACAATAATTTTACCAAAAACGGTGTCAAGAAGTCCAGCGACAGAGTCAGGCATTTTGTAACCCATTATTAAATAAATAATGAATAATATGCACAAAATTACTTGACCCATATTTTCCTTTTTAAATAAGTCTGAAAAACTATCCATATATATCATAATTGTAGATTTTATTCTTCTAGTTATCTTTAAAAACATTAAATAAATCATATAAAAATTGATCAACTAATAATATAATAAAGAATGAATAACTCAAATATGCTAAACACTTATCTCGGTCAAAAAGGCTATACTCTATTTAAAAAGGAATTATCTCCGGAACAACACAAATTTATTCAAACTGAATTAACTGCTAAACCTTACACGCCTGGCGCTCCAGGTACAAATACTCAATCTATTTCATTTCCTGTATATCGCGAATCCAGCCAAAAATATTATATGCCTAGGTATTTTGGCGAGACTCATTTTGGTAAAGCAAAAGACTGTCGCATTCCAGAGGGCGCCGATATTGACGTAAAGTTTGCAGGAGAATTGCGAGATAATCAGAAGCCTGTTGTAAAAACCTATTTGGACCAAGTTCAAAAGAATGGGAATACTGGTGGTGGTCTTTTAGAGCTTCCTTGCGCTATGGGTAAGACCATAATAGGTCTCAATTTAATTTCCAAGTTGAAAAAAAAGACACTAATAATTGTCCACAAGGAATTTCTTTTGAATCAGTGGGTAGAACGCATCCAACAGTTTCTACCCGGGGCGCGCGTCGGCAGGATACAAGGTCAAATTGTTGACATTGAAGACAAGGACATTGTTATTGGAATGTTACAATCGTTGTCCATGAAAGATTATCACGAATCCACGTTTCAGAGTTTTGGCCTCACAATTATTGACGAGGTGCATCATATTTCTAGCGAAGTCTTCTCGTGTGCTCTTTTCAAGATAGTTACAAAATATACACTCGGATTATCGGCTACTATGAATCGCAAAGATGGAACTACCAAAGTATTCAAAATGTTTTTAGGTGAAGTTGTATTTAAAGGGAAGCGCGATGAGGAACACGATGTTGTTGTGCGAGCTATTGAATACGTTAGCAACGACCAAGAGTTCAAAAACGTAGTAACCGATTTCAGAGGCAATGTCCAATACAGCACAATGATTTCCAAGCTGTGCTCGTTTAATCATAGGAGCGAGTTCATATTGCGCGTTATTGGCGACATGTTAAAGGAAAATCCGGCGCAACAAATTATGATTCTCGCTCACAATCGCAATTTGCTTACTTACTTTCACGATGCAATTAAAACGCGAAATATTGCGACGGTTGGATACTATGTTGGCGGAATGAAAGAGGCTGCGCTCAAAGAAAGTGAATCTAAGAAAGTTATTGTAGCGTCGTATGCTATGGCGGCGGAAGGTTTGGACATAAAGTCCCTTACCACACTGATCATGGCGACGCCAAAAACAGATATTGAGCAATCCGTTGGTAGAATTCTCAGAGAAAAACACGGCAGCCCAGTAGTGGTTGATATTATTGACGAACACGACCCTTTTAAGAATCAGTGGACAAAACGAAAAGCATTTTATAAAAAACAGAATTATAAAATTATTCAAACGTCTATTACAGAGTATGATCCTGATATCAGGTTTTGGAAGCACGTTCCGACGTCAAACAAGAAGGAAAAAGAAAAACCTTGCCCAAAATCTGACGAGGCACTTTTAGAAACTTGCTTTATCAAGTTGTCAAAAAAATAATAATACTTTTGTAAAAGCATTACAAAAGTATTTTGCACCACTTTTGTTAAAAGTGGTTTTACATCTGGAAACCCTTATTTGTGTAATGGTTGTAGTTATCAACGCAGTTGTTGGTTGGCTGGTAAGGAACTGGGTTAGCTAAAGCGCTCTCATTAGCAGAAAGAGGTCCACCAGTTGAGTAACTGGGTGTGTATGCAATGTTGCTCATGTATTGGGAATATCCTCCACGCTGTCTCTTCGTTCTTCTGTTTTTACGGCTTACAGATTTCTTAGACTTCTTAACGTTACGTCTCTTGCTCTTTCCCATGCGAAGAATTGATGATAATTTTCTTTTAATTGATCCTAAAGTCATCTTTCTGCTTTTTCCACCCTTCATCTTCTTATACTTATTAGCAATATTTTTAATTTTTCTACGCAAGGTTCTAGAACGTGATCCACCTTTTAACGCACTCGCGGCAGCAGCTTGCGCGTTATTTGAAACGCCGCTTAATCCCCATTGACGATTTGTCTCATTGGATCCAAAGTTCTTTGGATCGTTTGAATTAGTAACGTTTACATAGTCTGGATTAACATTCGCCAATGGAGCTGGAACATTTTTGAATGAAAATGGTGACCACGCCGATTTTGAAGACATTGATGCCATATTAATATAATATATAATGATATATTATTTTTATTTGTTATTTTCTTTCATAATATGACAATTCTTTCTTCGTGATAATCTTATCACCCTTTTGTGCCAACCTTAATGGTGCCCATTTTTTGAACTTGTTATTCCACGAGCAAACCATATTATATGTCTTGTCTAAAAACACAAACTTGTCTGGTCTATCATCTTCAAATTCTTCTTCGTCGTCACTTTCTTCCAACGCATCCAAATTTGCATTCTCTTTAATTTTTCTGAACAACCGGTTCATCATTACGCTAGTCTTATAATCAGGTATATAAGCAAAATCAAAAATATTTTCCGTTGTGTTATTATCATAATAATGCAAATGATAGATATCATTTTGAACATCCGGGGTTATTTTAAAAACTATTTCTCTCTTCATATCATTTCTATAAGCTGGTTTTGACACAATATTTTCAACAAGTGTGTCAGAAATTGGATACATTAGGTTGTTAATTTTTGAATCGCAATCACTCCTGAATTGAATATACTTTGTTTTATATGGCAATATAGCAACCGTTCTCAAAAGGTCATCGCAAGAATTTGAAATAATTGGCAGCCCAAAAATAACACTGTTTTCATAGTAAGCCAATTGCTTTATCTCCGACGTAAAAATGGTTTTAAAAATTGCAAGTTTGTTCTTAAATGCACTTTTGCTTACATTTGTTCCCTTGTAATAATAAATATCCTCTGAGGAAAAATATCGCTTATTCTTGCAGGTTAAAACAGTTCCATAAAATATGGTTCCGTATGAAAGTTCTTGGTGAAAACATGCGCTAACAATATTTATCCTGCTTATCCGCTTATTTTCACTGACTTCAAGTAGAATACAAACGTTCTGAGTCTTATACGTAGTGAACCAGGCAAAACATTTTTGACCCACAGGAATTGCAAGAATGTAATTTGAATTATAAACCTTCTTATGCACCATTGTCTCATAAGAAAGTTCTATGTTTGGAAAACTTTTCAGCAGAAAATTTTGCTCTGTTTCCGATAATTTCATTCAATAGAAATATTGATATGTTACCTTTATATTCGTTTACTAGTGTTTTGGTATTGTATAAAATATTAGTAACTAGAAAAATTTGGAGATGAAGACGAAGATGAAGATGAAAATGTATCTAGAGTTGTTATATTTGTAGTTCCTGCGTCACTTGTTGTGGTTTTACTTTTTAAAAAGCTTTTTAATTCGTCTTTCATTGATTTAACATCGTGAGCTAATCCAACGTCAATCGGCAACAAACTATCTGTGTAATCCTTTGAAGAAATAGTGTTGTAAATATTTTCATACTTTTGTGCTGGAGCGTGCACTAAATCTTTCACTTTTGGAACAGTCAATGTGCTTTTAAAAAAAAGTATTAGATGATGAACAAGAAATATTAAAATAATAGAAATAACTGTAATTTGTAATGTCCAAAATAGCATATAATATTACGATATTACTTTAACATAGATAAAAACACATTAAGTTCTTTTTTAACCAAAACATTATCAAAACTTTCGTTTGCTAAAAAGTAAAAGTTGGTTGGCAAAAAATTGGAATACTTATCCTTTTTTGTTTTCCCAAATTTATCTGTATTATCATTTTCATATAACCCCTCAACAACAACTCGCAAAAACGATTTCTTAGCCAAATTTTCTTCTCCATAATAGAATTTTACTACATCCAGATTTATATGATCGTATGGAACGTGGGAGAATATAAATTCTTTTTCAAAATAACTATTGTCAAATAATAGCGTAAATCCCTCAAACTCGCGCTCAATAATTTCCTTGTCCACTGGTTTCAACTTGTATAATTTATTGTTTTCTATTGTAAATAAACCATCGGGAGAAACCAATTCAACTGTAATTTCTTGATTCCTGAAATACTGATCTAATTTTCCTAACTTTTTCCTTAATGAAGCGGTGTCAAAGTCTTTAATATATATTTTGGTTGTCATTAAGACTTTTATATTTATATGCGAAACTATTTAAACCTATTCACAATGATTTATTATACTTGGACATGGCCCAAAATATCTCAGTAATTATTGTTGATAAATCTGCTTCATTGAAATCTCTCACAATTAAAGATTACAAAGAAGATGAATTATATAAGAAATGCGGTTTCAAGAAGGCTGATGGATTTGTAAAGCAAACTGAATGGGGTGTTAAAATGGAAGGAAAAAAGTACGTTGTCGCCGTATTTGCAAAGACTGAAGGTAGAGCAAACACCGAGAATAAATATGATTTCCCGCCTCCAGTGGACACAGTGTTGTTCTTTGGAAGTTGCGCGCTTGTATGCAGCGTTAAGAAGGATGAAGATGTGTGGGAGCTTTCGTCATTATCGTTGGAGCTCTGGGAAAAAATATATGAGAAGTTGTTCGGAGGTTTTGAGGATTTAGCTGCGACGTGTGGAGAGGACGAGGAGGAGGAGGATGAATTGGAAAGCATTCCTGCGTCTAAGAAGACTAAACAGGGTTATTTGAAGGACGGATTTGTTGTTGACAGTGAGAGCAGTGATGATAAGGAAGAGTATGGAAGTGATGAGGATGATGAACAAGAAGAGGATGAAAGTGAGGAACAAGAAGACGTTTTGGAGATTGAAGACATTGGTTCAGAATTGAGTGAGGAGGAATATGAATCTAGTAGCGAGGATGATGAGGCTTAGCAAAAGAATACATTTTTTATAGTAAAATAATATAAATAACTCTCTTGTAATTTGGCACCACCTTTCATAACTTGTGAAGCAAAGCGACTGTCGCCCAAAGGGCTTAAAGGGTGGTTAAAAATAAAAATTGATTAAGATATAAACATAATAATTGTATATATCTTATACCATGCGCAAGATTGATAATCCTGACTCTTTTAGAAATAATATTCGCGGCAAGCTTGAACAACTTCTTGAAAGCAAAAAGAAGGCCATCAACCTGGAAAAGGGAATTTATAATTATGCTTTGAAGGAGGCAAATAATCGCAAGGTTGTAAAGAAGTGGGACAACCCATATTACGTGCAAATTTACTTGGATCGCATGAGAACAATTTATTTGAATTTGGCCAAACCATCTCTTCTAACATCCGTTAAGGAGGGTCTAGTAACAGTAAAAACCCTTGCATTCATGACGCATCAAGAAATGCAGCCAGAAAAGTGGAATGCGCTAATTCAAGCAAAGATTAAGAAGGACAAGTCCAAGTATGACACGCAACAGGAGGCAATGACAGACACGTTCAAGTGTCGCAAGTGTCATTCAAATAAGTGTTCTTATTATCAGATGCAGACAAGATCGGCGGATGAGCCCATGACAACGTTTGTAACGTGCATTGAGTGTGCCAATAGGTGGAAGTGTTAAAACTAGAAACAACATAAAAATAATAAACAGAACTTTTGTTTTTTATTTTTTCTCAATAACAACTTCCTTTGCAATATTGCGTATTATTTTCTCGCGCTTTTTATCATCATTTTCCAATGTGGAACCTCCCATAGCTTCCAACAAGATGTTCTGATATTCCATATGCTTTTTAGTCTCAGTGTCATCTGCTGATGGATTTTCTTCTCTCCATTGAGGCAATTGTTTAATATTTTTATGTTCAACTTCTTTTATAGCGCGCGTAATCTTCACATTTTCACCATTCTCTTTTTCCCATGAATCCTTGTCTTTAATATACAAAGTTTCTCTCTTCAAGTCACTGCAGTGAATGGGTCTTTTGAATACATCAAGTGCTTTTAAGTTACGCAAGAAGATCTTACTCATCCCTTCCACGTAGCCAACACGGCCAATCATATCCAAATCCGATAATTGTAATTTAATTTGCTCAATAAAGTCGCCAATATTAAGAGCATCTTTGCACTGTTCATTTAAGAAGAACTGCAGATTGAAATTATTTGTATTATTATTGGTAGTATTATTAGAGTTATTCATATTGCCTCCAATTTTACATGCAATTTCAAACATATTTTTATTTTGCTCTGCTAATAAGTTTTTGAACTCTTGATTCTGTTTAATGAGTTCCATATTTTGGTTTAATAAAATCATAAACACGTCGTTAGATGGTGCCACAGTTTCTTCGGCATTTTTTTCTTTTATTTCATCGTAAGATGCGCATAATTTTCGGTGCTTCCACAGACCAGAGCTTGTAGAATATTTTCTACCGCAAATGCAACTAAACGTTGGGTTTTTTTCTATTTCCAATATTTCCATTTTATTTCCACTGACACGATGAATGTGTTTTTTGGTCTTAACGTGTGTCACCCAATTACTTTTCTTAGAGCATGTAAAGTTGCAATTTTTACAGCAAAAATCGGCATTTTTCGGCATTAAATTTATTTCCGCCATTTCCTATAATGGAAATAGAAAAAAATGCCTAAATCTTTTTCCTTAAAAATACTTTAAAATTAGCGTAACAAATTTTGGATGATTTTTTTGGTGCCCCAGACCATAATGCTAAGAATGGCGGAATTTTGACCCCTTTTTCATAAAGTATTTCGGTTTTTGAAAATTGGACATTTTTTTTGTCCATTTTTGATTTTTGGAAATACTTTTGACCCCTTTTTATTCGAAATTTTCGGCAATTTTCTTTAAGTTCACTTTTTGGAATATATATTATTTTTGGAGAATTTACAGAGCCAACAAAGCCTAGTCTTTCCTTCTTCGAACCAAAAATCATCCAATCTTCCGACTCTTGAAATCTAATCCAAGAGAGAAAAAGTTGTCTATTATACCAATTTAAATAATTGGCATAATAATATGCATAGAAATGGATCTAAAACCTGGCGATAAGATATATAAGATTTTTAAAGGAATTGTTGACAAATCAAAAGTATTTGAAATAGAGAGCATAAAAGAGGAAAATGATGGAAATTGGCACGACGGTTATATTACTTCGTGGACCGCTTCATTGGTTGGAGAAGAAAGACTGTATATGACCGCGTTCAGAATGTGGGGGACTTCTTGCGCCGAAATTTACGCTGAAAAGGTTGAATAGCGACTTCGTTTTTGATCTTAAAAATGCAGGAATGAAGAATTCAGTCGCAAAAAAAAAATAATAAAAGGTAATACAATCAAAAAATGACCATAACGTCTAAAATTTGCCGTGATTTTATTAAACAACGAGAGAAAGAACAATTTTCTCTCTAATTGCGCAACCTTTATACGCCTTTTTCTTTCATTGTCGTCTTTTTTATAAATAATTTCCAACAACTTATTATCAGGAAAACACTTGTCTACTTTTCTTATAAACATTGTATAACGATTAGTATCAACAGAATTTGTAATAAACTTCAGATCCAAAACATCCCCTTCTTTAAAAATATGAGGGCTTGTTGCACTCGTCATTCTTGACCAATCAGCTGCGTGAGTCACACAAGATTTAACGTTTTGAAGTTCATTAAAACTATACAACATTATTGCAAATATACTTTCATTGGCAACCTCACCGCTGCATAATGTTTTGAAAATATGAGCATTTACATTTGAATATACAATGCTTTTCTTCACATCTTCTCTCTTCATTACAAACCAAGGATCGTTGGCCAGATGAAATTCTTCTTTGAACAATTGCAAGTTTGCGCGTTTGCAGAACTTTGTATTCCACCAAGCATTTCTCCAGCTCATAATAGTTTTTGAATAATTCTCAAAAAACAATTCGCGAAATTTCAAAGGAGATATTATAGGTGCACATGAATCAGTTAAAAAACAAAACCATTGATTTTGTGCGTCGTGATTCATTGCAAAAGACATTAATGCTAAATACGCTGGGGCGATGTGCATATAATCCGTATCAACAATGCATTTTGGGTGTATTGAGTGTTTTTTTATCCATTCGGATTTTATTTCAGAATAATTTTTATAGTGAAAATATACGTTAATAATGTCCTTGTTTGGTTCTATCCAATCAATCCAAATTTGTTCTTTGTTAACAGTTTGCGTGTAGCTAATAATAAAACATAAAGCAACCTTCATTAATTTACTTATTATATGTGAATATTTGATTTACATATAATAAACGATTATTTCTTAAGGTTGCATAATGTAGACGACATCAATATATAATGCTAATAACATTGGAAATTGCCAAGCATTAAATAGTCGCTTTTTGTCATTGTCTCTAAAAATATTGCGCGTATAAAAATATAAAAACTTAAAATAAGGGTTAGCAACAAAGACAATTGAAAAACTAATGAAAAAATGTCATTTTTCATGTATTAAAGTATATAAATATTATTTTTATTTACGTTTTGAGAATTTATAGGGAATAGTTTGGTTGTGAATTTCGTGTTGTTAGTGCCAGAGATTGTCTTTTATAATTTGCTTGCGGTCCCAGTTGGGTGACTATTTGAGAATTTCGGAATGACGTTCTGCCAGAAACATGTGGAGTAAATACAGAATTTTGATTTACAGAAGGTATTTGACTTTTACTATAAAAATGATGAATGTCTTCATTCACGTGCGTTTGTGGCTGAATATGAGTTGGTTGATTTTTATTAGAGTAATGTGACGACCAAATTTCATAAGGAGTTTTTTTTTCTTTTGATTTTTTTGAAAAGAAAACACAAGCTATTGCCAAAAGTATTACCAATATGACACATCCAATTCCAACGCCAATTGCGGTTGAAGAATTTACAGATTGTCCAGTTGATACGCTATTTATAGAAGACGCTCCAACTGCTGCAGTTGGACTATTAGTGGGCGTTAAACTTGGTTGTGCACTGGGTTGAAGAGTTGGTCTAAAACTTGGCGCGGCGCTTGGTGCTATTGTGGGCTGCACCGATGGCAATTGGGTTGGAATTAATTTGGAAGGAGCCATTGCGATAGAAACTCTTAATGAGGTTGGAGCCCTTGTTAGTATTGTTGGCGCATTTGTCATCATGTTAAATAATGAACCAGTTGGAACACGAGTTGGGAATGCACTTGGTCTAACAACAACAGGTGCATTTGAAAATGCGGCCCAGCTAACTCCATTGTAAGGGAGCATTGTAGGTGGACCAGCAACTGCACTAGGAATTAAAGTTGGACAAACTGATGGCCTACTCGTTGGAACAGAACTAGGATGCGCAGTAGGCATTCTTGTTGGAACAAAACTAGGGCGTGCAGTTGGCACTCTTGTTGGATTTCTAGTTGTTGGAAGAACCGTTGAACGTATTGTTGGAATTGTAGTAGGGGTTCTAGTGGGTCTGTTAGTAGGTTGTCCAGTGGGACCAACAGTTAATGCAATTGTGGGGATTCTGGTTGGTCTAGAAACTGGATTCGCAGTAACTCTAATTGCAACGGGTCTTCTACTTGGTTTAGGTTTGCTTCTTGTTCTAGAACGTTTTTTAATAGGTCTTTTACTTGGCATTGGTTTGGGTTTAGAACGTCTTCTAACGGGTCTGTCGTCTGTTCTAGTCACTGGTTGTCTTGTTTTTCTAATAGGTTTTACAATTGCGTCGTCTGTTCTTGTTGGAGGAGACCTTTTAACTTGTGGTCTTGTTCTTCTAATAGGTCTATCGTCTGTTCTTGTTGGAGGATACCTTTTAACTTGACGTTTTGTTTTAGGGGGCGGCGTTGAATCATCTGTGGAACGCGTAATTGGTGGCATGTCATCTGAACTAGGCGCATTTGTTGAATCGTCTGTAGAAGAACCAGTTCCAGGTTTTGTTTTAGGTCTAGACTTTGATCCTCTTAAATTAGTGGGTTGACTTCTTTTGACAACTACAGATTTTTCGCAGTTGCCAGTATTTCCGCCAACATTTTTCTTTAACCAATCTCTACCTTTGTTAACAACCTTGTCTGCAACATGACTAGTAGCATTGTTCACTTTATTTGCAAGTGAATCAAAAATGTTGCTGCATAGTTTTTGTTTTGATTGTGGTTTTGTTACTCGTCTTTTTACTATTCCTTTTGTTTTTCCTTTTGTTTTTCCTTTTGTTTTTCCTTTTCCTTTTGTTTTTAGTAGTGGTTTTGTTTTTGATGTTCTTGTTCTTGCCTTGGAAGTTCTTGTCTTGAGATTTGTTACCTTGGGCTTTGTTATCTTTGGTTTTCTAACAGCTCCGCCAATTTTAGGTTTCACTTTCAAACTCTTTGACAAAGTAATTTTTCCACCCTTTTTCTTTCCTTTGCAAAAATTGCTTAATCCATTCTTTAAACATTGTATACCTTTTCTAATTGCAATTTGTTTTATTTTTGAAGTGGCAGCCATTTTCAAACCAGCTACACCACCAGTTTTAGCTATAGCGGCAACTTTTAAACCCACCTTTACTATTTTAACTATTTTCTTAAGTTTTTGTAATTTTTTGCGTATTAAAATGCGATTTGAAGAAACAATGTAACTATTATTTTTAACGTTGGTTATATATTTTGCACTATTGTGATTTAGTTTAAAATTGTTTACTTGTGGTGCAAGATACATATATCCATCACCAGGACATAGTTTTCCTACATGACAAGGTAAACACGCGCGCACACCAGTATCCGTTTTACCGCAATATGTCATGGTTGAACATTTTCCAAACGTCAAGTCATAACACTTATTTTGTGGTGAAAAACAGCTAGATTGGCCCAGCAGCAGCAAAAAAAATAACCCATGGAAGAGCATTGGAATTCTCTTTATACTATATAGATATACTATAATATTTATATCCTTCAAAAAATATATATCAAATCAAATCAAATCAAATCAAATCAAATCAAATAAAAAATATAACAAATAATATTAAATGGTAGTTAAGTTACTTTCTATTGCGACAATATTTTTTTCCGGGGTATACAATAACTTTGCAACAAAAATTGTAGGAACTCGCAAAGTTTTGCCAAAACTAATTAAACCGTTTGCAAATAATGAAGACTGTGTTAATATAAATGGAAATAAATGGTTATGTGATGATCATATGCTTTATTTAAAGGATAACGACTACATTAAAGACAAAAAATTAATATCCATATCTCCTGGCGGATTTAACGGGTTTTATATGCTTGGAACAACGACATTTATTAAGGAAAATTATGATTTAGAACGATTTATATTTTCAGGAGCGTCCGCTGGAGCGTGGAATTCATTATTTATGACGTATAAACACAATCCCATAGAATTTGTATATAATATGTTGGATGATAACTTGAATAATGCAATTTCAATTATTGATTTAGAGTACATGATAAAATATAATATATTAAAAAAATACAAGGAAGCCGACTTTGACTTGAAAAAATTATTTATTGGAGTTACCAGTTTTGAAAAACTAAAAATAAAAACGCACATTTTTTCTGATTTTAACACGTTAGAAGACGCATTAAATTGCTGCATTGCAAGTTCACATATTCCTTATATAACGGGAACAACTTTTTTGAATAAATATAATAATATAAATGCATTTGATGGCGGGTTTAGTAAATATCCGTATTTAAATACAATTAAACCATCTTTGCATATAACTCCTGAGATTTGGGAAAATGATAAAAAAACACCTATAGAAAAATATTTTACGTTAAAATTCCATATATCTGATTATACAAGTCTGTTTTCCAGATCAAAATACAATTTTACAGATTTATTTGAAAAGGGATACAATGACGCAAAAAATAATAAACATTTTTTAGACAATATTTTGTTGTAGTATAAATTTTGTATTATTAATAAAATACCAGAAATAAACATAAAGACAAAAATTGCAATAAATATACTATGTGTTTTAAAGGAATGACAGAATCACAAGAAGATGAAGAAGATAATCAATATAATGAAATTTCCTATATAGATAATTTTTTTATTCAAACCGTTAATGTATTTTTTGAAAAAATTAAGTTAGTTTTTATATTATTTGCCGTAATAACTAATGTAATTCAATATTATATTTTTGACAAAGAAACTAGCACGGCAATTATGAATTTTTTATTAACCAACATTATTCTACGCATTGCGAACATTAAAACTAAAACGCATGGAAATATTCATTATTTGAATGATTCAAATATGTTGATAATGTCAAACCACTACGAGGGGTTGGATGGATTAATTTTTTTTAGTATTATGAATAAACCGTCAAATAATTTATATAGTGTTGTAAAATCTGATTTGGTTGGAAATGAAGTTGACAAAAATGCAATAAGTTGTATTTTGTCGTTTATAAAAAAAGCATTTATGGAGTCATCAAATTTAATTTCATATAAAAGAGGAGACAAGCAAAGCGGAGAGGACGTTAAAGATGCGATAATGGAAAAAATAACAAATTGCAATTCAAATATTTTGGTTTTCCCGGAGGGAACAACTCATAAGTGTGGTATTTTAAAAGAATTTAAAAATGGAATTTTTCATTTAGCTAGTGATGAGAATATTGAAATTTTACCAATAACGCTTGTGTATGAACGTCGTGATTTTGGCTCTGAAAAGGGTGACCCGGTAAATTTTTTAAATTGGATGAATTCCACGTGTAATGTCTACGTTCATGAAAAAATTAGTGGAAACAACTGGGAAGACTTAAAACAAAAAACGTTTAATGTAATAAATGATGCTCATATAAAGAATTCTCACACAAAGAATGAATAAACGCGTTGGGTATTGATAGCTTTTCTGAATATAAAATAAAACAACTTTTTATTTTATAAATTTAACAATTATTATTAACTTATACAATTTCCAAATCCTTCAAGTTCCAGTATTCACATCCACCTCCAGGCAAAGGGCGTCTGATAATAAACGGAATGCGCTTTTGATAAAGTTCTAGTTCAGCAATTAAATACCCGTCAATAACGTTTTCTGGAACCTTGACAAACGCTTTTGCACCAGAGTTAATTTGCTTGGTCCTCTGACCAATAATACGCGTTCGCTCATACTTTGTTAAGAACGGAATTGTTTTATGAATCTCATCAACAATGTTGTTATTTTTATCGCGAATCACTCTAGTCAATGCGTTGATTTCGTCATAATTGTTAATTGTGCATTCTGGATGAAAATCCACAAGATAATTTTTATTGACTTCCGAGTTAAATTTTTGGAGATAAGGTCCAGCAATATCATCATCGTCTTCATCTTCGTCATCTTTTGTCCCGCCAAGTTGAGGAATAGTTTTAGAAGAATATTCATTTTCGCTTCCGTCATCGTTGTCTTCCTCTTCCTCTACACTTTTTTCTTCATCAACATCTTCATCGGCAACTTCTTCTTCTTCTGGCTCTTCTTGCTCTTCCTCTTCTTCCTCTTCATTTTCATCTAGTTCGTCCTCCGATTCTGAATCAGAATATAATTGTTCTTTCTCTTCGTGACTCATGTTTTGATATATTAACTAAAGATACTTTTAAATAAGTTGAATCAATTTTTTATTATAAATGCGTTATAATAAAAAAGGTTTTAGTTTGAAAAGGATGTTTCTAAATTTTCAAGCGCAATCAGATGAATTACTTTTGTTCGTCGGTTTTCCACACAGTGTCGCAACTTGAACACAAATAAATGTATTTCATATTGACATCATCATAGCGAATGTAAATAACTTCTCTGGGTTTGCTGTGCGTATTTGTATCGCATTCAACGTTGGGGCACAAAACTTTGCTAATTCTAGGCAATGTAGGATCAAGTTTTGTGTACTTGTTAATTATATGATTAAATTTTTGTTCTCCTTTTGATACTTGAATTTTTGACACTGAAATGTTGTCAACCTCTAGAGTTGAATCCTCGTTTCCACAATTTCTGCAATAATAAACAAGTTTATTAGTGTTTTCGCTATCAATGCGAATGTAATACATATTTTGGCATGAACTGCAGAAGTGCATATTGGCTATATATTATTACATCACATTATTTATTTAATTCAATTTTTATTTTATATATTAAGATAATCGCAAAGTAAAACGAATCTGCTTGTCTCATTTTGTTGTTTCATTTATTTCTTTAAATAAATTCAAAAGATTGGGGTAATGCAAGGTAATGCTCATGTTATACATGCTAGTGCATATTTGCTCGGATTTTGAATTTTTGCGAGCCTTGTCTTCTAAATGCTTTAAAATTGCACCTTTATTTTTAATAAAATTCTCTTTAACAATTGAATAAAAAAAATCAAATTTTTCTGGATAAACACCGGAAACTTTATTAACCATTTTTAAAATAGCAATTTCAATATTCTTATATTCAATAATCTTAGTGTAATTTGCAAAATCTGGATGCGTTGCTGTGACGCCAGGTTCGTTTAAAATAGGATTTTCACACAACAACGTGCACAGAGTTAATAAGAGAGTGGATATAGTCTGACAAGACGTCCATTGTTCTCCGCGCCATGTATTTAAAATAGAAACACACACTTTTCCACACTTATAAAGATTTGGGTTAAAACGAATATTATCTCCATTTGTGCAGTAAACAACTTGAGGAGGACTGTGAGGATAATTTGACGGATAATTGATCTCAAAAAAATAATTTCCTCCAAAATAAGGCGTGTCTGAAGGCCCAATAATCAATGCATATCCTTTCAAAATGTCAGTATCATCGTGTACGTAATAAATTCCGTTTTCTGTCAATGGATTTTTCATAATACCCTTTACGTCGCGCAACAATCTAGTTATTGTATCTTTTGTCACGACGGTTGTTTTTTCTGAAGACATATTTATAAAATATATCGCATTATTTCTATATCTATTTCAGTAATAATAATATAATACATTCGTTAAACGCTTTGTTTTGAATTTCTTGTAATTAATAAAAAAAACGAAATAGAAAAATATCAACATATAATACCAACAACAAAGATGGATGCTCAACAAACCCAATTTAAAGATTTAAATGAATTTCTTTCAAAGCATAACGCTAACTCTGAAAAGAGGGAGGGGATCAACATTTCATTGACTCATACGAGAATTCCCAGCAAAGAACTAGGGATTTATGGAGGTTCATACATTATTCCAAAAGAAATGGAACCGACATTTTGGGCTCTTTATCATGGAGCGGTGTTTGTCAACGGAAAAATGGAATATTTGACAGAAAAACAATTGGAGACCGGGAGTGCAATTTTGCTTGATTTTGATTTCAGATATAGTTATGACGTTGAAACTAGACAGCATACAAAGGATCACGTTATTGATATAATCAATTTGGTGTATTTGGAACTACTTAAGGAATTCTATGTTTTTGAAGAACATAAGCCTTTTCCGATTTACGTTTTTGAAAAACCAGACGTAAATCGGTTAGCCGATAAATCTCTTACAAAGGATGGTGTTCATATTATTATTGGTATAAAAATGGAACATTCTTTGCAGATGCTTTTGCGTAAGAAAGTTTTGACAAAGATTCACGAAATTTGGGACCTTCCAATTATTAATAGTTGGGAAGCAGTTTTGGATGAGGGAATCAGCAAAGGCACCACAAATTGGCAGGTGTTTGGTTCAAGAAAGCCTGGAAATATGGCGTATGAATTGACTCAGTATTACTCAATTACGTATGATTCGTCGGATGGAGAATTTATGATGGATGAGAAGGATATTAAAACGGCGTTCAACGTAGCAAAGGATTTGCACAAGGTGTCTGCCAGATATTCAGAGCATCCTGAATTTGAAATGAACACAAAAATTAAAGGCGAATATGAAGAGATGAAAACCCTGATAAAACCAAAACGAACGGTCACGTCAAACACCAAAATGAAATTGCTCATAACCGGTGACAATGAGGAAGAAGAATCAATTTCACTTGAGGATATTAAAAACGCAGATATGCTTCAACGAGCGGTGAACAATGTCTTCAAGGACATGAATTTGAGTGAATACAACGTTAAGGAAGTTCACGAATATACGCAGATTTTGCCTGCAAAGTATTATGAACCAGGGTCTCACATATTGAACACAATGGTTGGGTTTGGTTTAAAGCATACAGATGATCGCCTATTCTTGTCCTGGGTGATGTTGCGCAGCAAGGCAAGTGATTTTGATTATAAAACTATTCCTGATTTGTATGTAAGATGGAGGAAAGATTTTAAAACAAGACCGGACGGAATCACAAAGCGATCTATTTTGTATTGGGCAAAGCAAGACGCTTTTGAAGACTATCTAAAGGTGAAGCAAAATACTGTTCAGCATTTCTTGGAGGAGACTATCAACACTCCAACAGATTATGATTTTGCAATGGTTTTGCATCAAATGTTCAAAGACAAATATATTTGCAGCAGCATTGCGAATAAAACTTGGTATGTTTTCAGGAATCATCATTGGGAGCGAGATTTAGGACATTCTTTGCGGTTGTCAATCTCAAGAGAAATGTACAATCTGTATCAGAATCAGCAGAAAGTTTATATTGGCCAGATGTCTGCGTTTGAATCAACAGATGAGCGCTATGAGCAGTTTAAAAAGAAGATTAGACATGTCTCGGAATTGTCTGTTAAGTTGAAGAAGACCAATGACAAGAGCAATATTTTCAGGGAGGCCGCTGAAATCTTCTATGATGAGGAATTCGTCAAGAAGATGGACGAGAACAGATATCTGCTTTGCTTCACAAACGGCGTTGTAGATTTGAAGAACAAGCTTTTCCGAGATGGTTATCCTCAAGATTACATTACAAAGACGACCGGAATTCAGTATTATGTGTTCAACCAAGAAAGGGATGGTGCGATTGCTGGCCAGATTACAACCTTTATGGAACAACTATTTCCAGTTAAATCTCTTAACAGATATATGTGGGACCATTTGTCGTCTGTACTTATTGGTGAGAATATTAACCAAACGTTCAACATTTATCGTGGAAATGGCTCCAATGGAAAATCTTTGTTGACGGATTTGATGGCGTTGACACTTGGTGAATATGCTGGAATTGTTCCTGTAACACTTGTTACTGAAAAGCGCGTTGGCGTTGGCGGAACTTCTTCGGAGGTTATGCAATTGAAGGGTGTGCGTTATGCAGTTATGCAAGAGCCTTCAAAGGAAACAAAAATAAATGAAGGTATGATGAAACAGCTTACTGGCGATTCATCTATGACGGCTCGCGCGTTGTATTGCGAATCAGAAAAGTTTAGTATCCAATTCCATTTGGTAGTGTGTTTAAATATGTTGTTTGAGGTAGGAAGCAATGATGATGGAACGTGGAGACGCATTCGTTTGTGCGATTTCATGTCAAAATTTGTAAATCCTGAGGACCCAAAAGATGATGGCGAATATCAATTTCCCAAGGATCCCAAATTGAAGGAAAAGCTTCCAGCTTGGGCTCCAGTATTTGCAAGCATGCTTGTAAAGCGCGCGTTTGAGACTCAAGGTGTAGTAGAAAATTGTGATATTGTCATGGCCGCGTCTAACAAATATCGCCAAGGTCAGGATCATATTGCAGGCTTTGTTAGCGAGATGGTCGTTAGAAAAGATGGAAAGAGAATTGGAAAGCGAGAATTGTGCGAACAGTTCAAGATTTGGTTCCAAGAGCAGCAGGGCAACAGAAAGGCTCCCAAGGGCGTTGAATTGTGCGAATATATGGATAAGAAATTTGGCAAATCCAAGAAGGATGGGTGGGTGAATTGTGAGATTATTTATCCAGATCAAGAAGGACAAAATGAAGTTGACGATTTGAACAACTAAAATGTGTTTGTAAATCCAAAATAAAAAAATAGAAAAATAAAAATATAGTAAAAAATATTTTTATTTTATTTTATTTAATTGCGACACAAACCCTTTTCGCAAAATGGTAAATAAATTAATAAATAAGCGGCATAATAAATCATAACCGAATTTACAATCCAACACCACATTGAACCCGCAGTTTGGTCATTTGTATAATTATAATATGAAATGAACAATAAAATAAACCCAAAGAAGAACCCAGACCATTTTCTCTCGTAGAATAAACTAAACAAAAAGAAAAACAACCACCAAACAAATGCAAATGATGTATTTCCAAAGAATACCCCATTTGTATCACTGAAAACCCAATTTAGATGGCCTTTTTTGCTTACTGTGGAATGCATAGTTTTGGTTAACGTTTTATAAATAAAATATGGCGCGGCAGTTATTATATATATCATTAATAACGTGTTTCTTAGAGAAACCTTTGATAACAACATGAGACTGGCCAGTGGTTGAAAAACAATTAGTAGTGCTGCCATTGTAGAAAATATATTATTATAAAATTTATCATCAACATTTCTCCAAATAAAAAATTCTATCAACTGCATAAATATGAAAGACGCAAAGAAAAGATACATCCACGGATTGTTTAAATATGTAATCTTGTACTGCGTGAAAGCGTTATTGTATATAATAAGCAACAATACAAAGATACTAAATAAAAAAGTATTTAATGATACATGTTGATTCCAACACATTTTTATTATAATGCAATATTATAATAAAAATATTACAAAGTGTAAAATAATTAACTTTGTTGCAAAGTTGTATATGCATTTTTAGGTAACAAACTATAAATGCGATTCATTCCATTGTATGCAAATATAACAACGTAATTTATTGCAAATGGATATAAAATGAGGGCAATAAGTATTAAAATCTTGGAAATAAAACTATAACTGCTGCCAGCTAAAAACATACCAATAACATACACAATTAAAAAAAATATATATATCCACGTGAATAATTTATACCAGCTTTTAAGTTTATCGTAACCTTGACTTTCATAATAAGTTTTTCTGTCATTTGTAACCGTATCGGTGTTTATTTCGTTTATTTCGTCTTGAAGTTCAGCATTTTCTTCCAAATATTTTTTATAAAGTTCAAACGCGTTCTGATATGTAATACTTAAACTATTATACGTTGTAGTTAAAGTTGTAGCGGAATCAACACCATTTTGAAACGTTGATGTTGCGGAACTTGTTGCCACAGCAGCTTGTTGTGTTACAGCATTTGACCTAACCGCATTATATCCAGCAGTTCCTTCGGCATGAGTGTAATAATTCTTTTCGGCCTCTTGCAATTGAAAAGGAGCAGTTTGCACATTTGCTTGAGCGTTTAAATAAGTTTGGTGCAATGAATCTGTCTTTCTGGTTTTCTGACAATTTGTACCACACGTTAATGCATCTGTTGATTGACTAATTAGCGAGTTAATCTGATCAGTTGTTTGTTGTTGTTGTGCAGCTAAGCTGTTTAATTGATTTTGATTTATTGACATTGTTGTTATATTATATTATTATTTGTTTTTTAATAATATAATTTATAATTCCTCAATTACAATAGAAATAAATAGAATTTTTGTTTTAAATATTAGATAAAGCGCTGTAAACAGATGCCACACTTTGCGTGGCCGTGCCTGTAAAGCCTGAAGCAGCACTTGTTAAACCTGTGGTAGTCCCCGCGGCGGCTCTTCCTAGAAGTCCAGAAATGCCTGTAGCAGCCGACGAGCTTACCGCCTGACTTGGATTATATGGTGCAACTCCAGATGGCAAATTTGCATTGGATACACATTTATTGGTGGGAGAAGGAACATAAGTAAACCCGTCTTCGCAACATTCTTGAGCAACGCAACTGGCGCCAACGCTAAACCATGGATTTTTTCCACTAGAATTGCTAGTGTCAACTGCAGGCGCCGTTGGAGCTTGAGTTCCCCAAGAATATTCTTGGTAATTCATGTTATCATGAGACAATGATTTTATTAATTTTGCTCCTATTATAACAATTGCAGCAACGCATAGAATAATTAATAAAAATGCATAAATGCTTCTAGGAAGAAATCCCATATTTGCTAAAACTGTTAATAAAATGATTGGAATGCAAAAATAGACAACAGTTTTCATTATGCTTTTGTGGTCGGAGTATTTTTCGCCATAATACGTGTTTATTTCTACCATTCTTTGCATATTGTTTTTTTCGTTGCTTATCGCTTTGATAGAATCTGTATACTGGTTCAATTCATTTTCAACTATATTAAGAGCACTGAGTTGGTTCTGAATTACAGAACCACCAGTTGCAACGCTTCCTTGATAACTTTGATTTAAACTGTTAAGATTGGCAAACAACCTCACTCTCATGTCAGATACTTTATTAATTTGATCAATTATAGTTGTTTTGTCTGCAGCAGTTAATGTGTTATTTGCAACTCCCTTCTCTAAAGTATCAAATAAATCTAATTCTATATTTTGAAGATTTTGAATGTCTCCGATTAATTCTGCGCTTTCTTCTTCTGTAGTTATGGTCATTTATATAGAATATAATAAGATAATATATTCAATATACTTTGGCAAATTTGTAAGATATTACTGATTTCCTCTTCTCACTAACACAAGCGATGCTATTATCAAGGTAACCGCTAAACCACTCCACAATATATAACTATAATTTTCTTGCGTTGTAACAACTCCACTTTCTGATAATATTCCCGTTATATTTTTATATTCCACGTTTTTATACTGTAAAAATTTATTGTTATAATTATTGTATTGAGTTGACATTTGATCTAGGGCTTGTTTATTAATACCAACCTGTGAAATTATATTTGCGTCAAGGCTTTCTAAATAATTAATAATCGCAATAATTTCTGCTGAAATTTCTTCCAACTCTTTTCCCAACTCTGCGACGGAATTTTGATCTGCTTGAATTGCAGTTCCAAGTCCACATTTTGTGGTTGGTGTCATATTGCTAACTTTTTTGTAATTTTTCCACTGAACGCTATTAATATTTGTAATATCTGGCGAACAACTGCTGTCATAATCAACGATGGTCGGCGCATTATTAACAGTTTTGATCATAGAATAAGGATATTCTGCCAATGAACCATCATTACCAATGTGGCCTACTTTACCCATATACTCAGGGAACCCCATTGTTTTTACTCCATAGACAGAATTTACTAGATTATTTCCATATTTCTTTCCATCCGTAAAATTAGACGTTGGTGTTGATTCTCCATATTTTTGGGATGCTTGTAAGCTATTGCTTACAAAACACCTTGATGTTCCTGCGCTACCTCCTTGCAAGCCATAGTATTTGTAGCCATTCTGTATAGCGTATTGTTGACACGTATCAACAGAAAAGGTAGCTGAACCACCATTTGCTCCTGTCATTGCAGGCGACGTAGCGTTGTCATTATAACAACCAACGTAAGTTCCATTAGATTGAACGGCATAAATTGCATTTGCCCAACCTCCACCAACTGTTTGACCCTGTCCATTTGTAGATTGACTTCCACTTTGTCCATATTGAGTTGCAGCGGTAAAATTGTTGCTCAAAGCGCATTGCGCGTATCCATCGTTTCCTCCGCTATAATATTGTAAACCAAAGAGATTAAATCCTCCGTCAACAGCAGCTTTTTTGCACGTTTCATATGTATATGTGCGACTTCCATTGTTTGCGAAGGTTGGCATTGCACGATTGGGATTGTCTCCGTAGTTTCCAACAAATTGAGCATCTGGTACTTGGTATATTGCGTTTGTTAAATTTCCTCCGTATAAATTACCATCGCTTCCTTGAACGCAATTTGCTCCTGCGACTCCATATTTTTCTATGTCACTCAATGAATTGCTTGTTGAACACGTGGCCTTTTGTGTGGCTGCATTAGCTTGACTTAAACCAAAATACTGTGTTCCCGTACCTAACGCAGCTTGTTGGCAATCTGAAAAGGTGTATCCATCCAATTTTCCCGTTAATTTTGTCATTGTCGGAGTGGTCGCGTTGTCTACATAAGCACCAACAAAATCAGAACTAGGGTTTGAAACAATTTCATTCACAAAAACATTTTTTCCAACAGTGGAATTAGTTGGAGCAGGAGCATTTATGTAAGAAGTTGTTGCAGTTAATAATTGAGCATTTGCTGCTTGATAGCGTTGCAAAAGACTAGAAAAACTACTCTTAAGATCTTCTAACTCTCTCGCGGCATTTTGAACCATATCTACTTGAGATACTAAACCTCTAGAGTTGTAAATATTTTCATTTGTGGTAAACCCTTCAACCAACTGTTTATTCTTCTTTGCTACACTATTGACAATCTTTTTTTGATAATTTTTAAAATTTACGCCCTGTCTTAATGTTGCTGATGTGTTATTTTGAGTGTCGGATATCATTAATATAAATACATACAAAAATATTTACATTTATGTTAAATTAAAATTATTTATTAAAAAGAAGGTATCAAATTTGATTTCATCATTAATACAAGTGCAACTAAAAATACCCATATAGCATATGCCGAAGGGTTATTTAAATGAATTGTTGATAACGTTATGCATATAATAATAATTGTCCACAATATTATACTTACCAAGTTTCCTTTTGCTTCAGGAAAAAAAATAAACTTGATTACCAATATAATAGAAATAATGGCAATAATTAACCATAAATAGTAAGATGAGTTTCGTTGATCTGTGGAAAGACTCGTTTCGGTGTATTCAGCATAAGTGTCTTTGTATTCATCCATTAATTTTACAATTTTAAATTTTTCTTTCATAAGCTCGGAATATTGCGTTGTTAAAGTTCCATTGTTTGTTAAAAGTGTTTCTGTTTGAGTAGTAACCAATGGTTGCATTTGATTGTATAAAGTTGTCATTTGATTGTTTATTTCTATTAATTGGGCATTTATTGTCTCTAAATTTATTAGTTTTTGTCTAACGTCAGTTATAATTGCATTATCGCTTGTAGCTCCTGGTGTTAATAAACTATTACCGCTTCTTAACTTGCAAACCTTTGAAGTGGAATTAAAGGATGCTCCAGTGCACAATGCGTTTGCGCTGCAAGAAGCTTCACACATTGATGCACTACTGTTTATTGTTTCGGAAATACTTCCAGTCCCCATGTAAGTTTTTTCCGGCAAAACAACATAACTGCTAGAACCAGATTTTTGCGATTGCAAAGCGCTTATATATGTCGCATATCCGTTTTCATATTCTGTTAGTTTATTCCTATATTGTCCTTCTAATGCTTGCAATGCAATAAGTTTTGAATTCACATCATCTCTTGAGTCATCGCCCATTGTTTATATATAATAAGAAAACATTATGTCCAACATCTTTTCATAAAAGAATAGACTAAATATAAAGAGAAAGATATCGTTGTGACACCCGCAAATAATTTGAATGTATTATTATTGTTTTTAGCAAATGCCTTTGCGAGTATTAATTTATTTTTGTAGTTTGGGTCTTTATATTGGTCATTTATTTTTTGTATTGATTTTTTTAATGACTCGTTTGCATATTCTTTTAATTTTTTGTTAAAAAATGACGGCGCAAATTTGTTAACCGTCGGATGTTCTAACTTCTTGTTATATGTTTTGTAAATATTGAAAGCTATTTGATACATTTTATATTTATAGAATTGTATAGAAAATGTATTTTGTATTATACTGCAGTTTGAAGAGGAATTGTTGGTTTTTTGAATACCTTAAATAGAGTTATTAAAACCAAAAAAATACCAATAAACAATGTAATGTTTGACAACCATTGTATTTTATAAAGTTCACTAGATTCGCCAATTAATGAATTGGCGCCATTTGAACTTGATATTAACTGAGACAATTGCGATTTCAACGTTGCGTTTTTAGTTTTTTCTGCAGAGATTTTTGAGTTTAAATCAGTTATTAGGCCATTAAGAGTCTCTATATTTCTCTGAACATCATTTGTAGCTACAAATACATCAGCTTGCAAAGATTCTAAAATAGCTTTATTATTCGCGTAAATGTTCTCATTTTCACTGTATCCTGGATACAGTTTGTAGTTTATATATGAATTAGAAAAATCATCTAAAGCAGAATAAAATTTTGATGTATATGCATTTAACTTGTCAAGAATCTGATCTGGACTTTCCATTATATATACATTTAGAATTTATAATTAGACACAAATCCTATAATAAAAACTCTTAATAGCAGTTTTGCTAGGTCTAATAATCTCACACACTTGCCCAGGACGAATTCCAATAACTTGGGCAACGGGGTCAAATCTGGAAATATCTGGGAATTGTGAATCATCCACAATGTTATACTTGTTCTTTACTTGCGCAACCTCATCGCGCGACAATACTCTATGAGGTGGAACGAGAATGTGTTCTAGAATATTGAACTGCAATCGTTTAATGCTTTGAATGACAATAAGAATTCCATCTTGTTCCCAGGTGTGCTTCAACAAGTTGGTCATTGTTTCATTCATATCGTCTTTAATAATAATCATCAATGTGTCGCTCTTTGTAAGAACTTCCTCTAAATTAAAGAGATCATCAATTATTTCCTGAATATTCTGAGGACGTAGCGTTTTTGCTAAATAGTATCGGATGTAAATTTTGTTCTTCCTCTTTGTAGAAGGGTCTTCTTCCTTTTTCTCCAAAAGCATGTCTAGTTGCTTATTTTGAAGCATGGAATTTACCTCGTTAATACTAAAATTTGAATAATCATCGGTTGCATAATTTTGTTTTGTCATAAGTTCTAAAACGGTCTTTCTAGACTTGTATACAATTGATACTAATCCACTTGAGTTCTGTGTCGCCATTATATTTATACAACACATTATCTTTAATATTTTCATTCAATTTTTTATTTATTATCAAAACACAATAAATAAAAATTAAATTTAAATTACTGGGTTGCTAGTCTACGCAATATAATTAAATTTTAATATGTTTTGTTTCACTGGAAGATGAATCAGAATCTGTGTTAAATGATACAGATTTTACTTCGCCTCCCTTTTTCTCAGAATTTGACGATGAATCTTCATCATCTGACTTTTTCTCTTCAGGAACCTTTAATATAGAGGTTACATCTTGAGGTTCTGATTTGGATGAAATCGGATTTGTTGCGACTGGCTCCTCGTTTGCTTGTTTGTCCTTATTTGCATTCTTTTCAGCAACCATTTTCATTAACATTATTTTATCTCTCTCCGGAAGTGCGTCAAACTGTGTCTTTACTTCTTCATTTTTTAATTTAATGCCTTGAATTGGTGGAGGTTCTGTTGGACTATGCGGACTGAATTTTGGCGGACTGTCCTCCGGAGTATGTGGCGCATATACGGGACTGTCATTGGGGTTATATTGAGGGCTATTTGGGTTGTAAACCGAATTATCGTTTGGATCATAACCTGGACTCGCATTTGGATCGTACGCTGGACTAGTTGGATTATATGAGGGGCTCGCATTTGGATCGTATGCTGGACTTGCTGAAGCATAAGGAACGCTGTCATCGGACGCGCGCTCTGGAGCAAATTCTGGTGAAGGAGTAGGAAGTCTACGCGACGCGGGCTGCTGTTGGATCTTTTGAACGCTTTGAAGATATCCAGAAATTGCTACACCAAGTTTTTTATCATCTGTCTTCAATAATTTATTAAGGTTGTCTGAATATGACATGTTCATTAATTGATCTATATTATCCTCTGTAATAATTCTCATTTGTATATTCATTGTCTGCAGCTCTTGCATCAAAAGTTTCAATGCATATGGCACACGAACAACGCTAAAAGAACGTCCGAATCTACTAATATTGTCAATATTTGTTTTTCCATCCAGTGTTGTAGAGAATTTTATTGGCCCATCAGCAAATGGGCTCAAGAACAAATTCAATGACTCGTTGTAAATTGCAATACAACCAGTTTTATTGCACACCGCCATGTAATACTCGTCGCCACGAACCATAAAAGATTCATTCAAAAATGCCGACGCACCGTGAGCCAAGACACCGTCGCGTTCCATTTCACCAATGCGAAGACCACCATCATTGGCACGGCCTTGAACAGGTTGTCTGGTAAGCATTGTATTAGGTCCTCTGGCGCGATAATTAATCTTGTCTTTTACCATGTGTTTCAAACGCATGTAATAAGTTGGTCCAACATAAATGTCAGAATAAATTTGCTCACCAGTCATACCGTTGTATAAAACCTGATTTCCACTAGAATGAAACCCCGCGTTTACTAACATAGAACCATAGACACCAACGTGCGGGCCTTTAGTTTGAAATGCAGTGCAATCGCCAAATCCCCCATATGCAAGACACGCTTTCCCAAATAGACTTTCTACTAATTGTCCAATAGTCATACGAGATGGAAGGGCATGTGGATTAATAATTAAATCAGGACGAATACCATCGCTTGTGAAAGGCATGTCTTCTTCAGGAATAATTAGACCAAGTGTTCCCTTTTGACCTGCTCTAGAAGCCATTTTATCACCAATGGCTGGAATGCGCTCTTCACGAATGCGAATCTTTGCAATGCGAGTTCCCTCTTCTCCCTCTGTAATAAATGATTTGTCAACGTATCCAAGCTGTCCCTTTTTAGGGAAAACGGAAGAGTCAATAACTACATCGGAATCAATTGAATTAGATGTGACTTTTCCAATGACGACAGTTTTATCATCTAAAGGAGTGTCTTCTTTTATTAAACCCCATTTATCTAGTTTACTGTAATCGTATCCAGGCTTCAATCCTGTTACATTTTTGGTTTGAACATCGGCAAAATAAGAGTTTGAAGTAGAACCGGAAATTTTTGAAGTTTCTTCTCTCGCCTCATACATTGAATAATAAGTGGTTCTGAAGATTCCGCGAGCAACTGAACCTGCATTAATTAAAATAGCGTCTTCCACATTATACCCAGTGTAAGACATAATTGCCACAATAGCATTCACTCCATATGGCATTTCTTCTTTATTTAAATATTCCAAGTATTTTGATTTTAATAGTGGTATTTGACCAGAGTTCAAAATAACGCCCATCTTATCAATGCGTGATTGGAAATTGGAATGATAAACTGAAACGGCTTGTTTGCTTTGACCACAAGAGAATGAGTTACGAGGCAATGGATTGTTTTCAGGATAGATAATTAGGTTTCCCATAACACCCAATATGAGTGAAGGATCAATTTCAATGTGGGTATAAAAATTATTCTTTTTAAGATCGTCTGGCTTTGTTGCCACTAGCAAACCCTCTTCTTCGGATGTATCCACATATTCAATAACTGATTTGTCCTTTTCAAATTCCTTTTCAATATTTTCCAAACTTTTAAGGTCAGGATATAATTCATCAATATCATAAATATTATTATTTTTAATACTGAAATTTTCAACTGATTTTTTATGAAATCCACTTACAGCTTCTTCCCACGTGTAATCGTTGTCGTTGATCTTTTCAATAATGTCTTTTCTATCGTAACTAATTTTATTAGTCATTTTATCAATGTAATATATAGGTCTACTCAATCTACCGGAATCGGTGTAAATAAAAATTTCGTTATTCTCATAATTAAATGAGATGCTATTGAAAGCGGGAATTAAACCATTGCGTCTAAACATCTTAAACGTTGCGACGGTTTCTATGGGATTATCAATCGCACCAATCCATACACCATTTACAAAAATCTTTGTCATATTTCCTAGCATTTTAGATGAGCATTCTTGTAATATTCGCATAGTTGTTTTTGCACGCAACCATTTAATCATTGGCACAGATGAAGCACCACTTGTTACAAAGGTGCTGATTGCCATGTGTTTGTGCAATCCAATATTGCCACCGTCTGGAGTATCCACAGGATCAATATAACCCCATTGGCTAGAATGAAGTAAACGAGGTCCGACAACCTTTGCACTTGCATCTAATGGTAAGTTAAATTTGCGAAGTTGAGAGATAAAAGTATTCCAAGACAAACGGTTCAAATCTTGAACAACACCCACTCTTTTTGTATGCTCTTCAGCTCCCCAGTTTCCTTTAAATGCTTTTCTAAAACCACTTTCTAAAATTCTCTCTTTGAAAAAGTCTCCATAGTTTTTTTCAATTAGCTCTGGGAATTTTTTACCAGAATAAGAACCTTTGTGGTAGTAATGCTCGTTGTCTATTTTAAGAGAAATATCTCTCTTTTGAATCAAATAGTATTCTCTGAAAAGATCGTAAATGAGTGAACCTGAAAGCTCAATTCTTTTGAATCGAAAGTTGTCACGGTCCGTTGGTTTGTCCTCCTTTGTAAATACGCGTAACATACGATTCACCATATAACCAACAAAATACGCCTTTTCTAAAAAGTTCTGCTCGCCAATGTGCGGTAAAAAGTAATTCATTAAAATGTCCAACGTGCCAGTAATTGTTCTACGCTTTGTGAAAGAAGCAATATATCTAAGCGCTGTTTCCTGATTAAAAATCTTGTTAGCATCATGCACTGAAGGTATGAATAAATCAATGTAAGACTCGTTTTTATTCAAGTCTAATAAACAATATTCAATAATGCTTTTATCAGAAACAACTCCCAATGCTCTCATTAAAATGAATAAAGGAACAGGTTTTCTAACGTTTGGAACTAAGACAACAATTTGGTTATTAGAAAGTCTTGTGCTGGGAGCAACAATTTTAACAGCACTTGTGCGAACCGGTTTTGACGCGTCTTCGCTCACAGAACGTATTTCCGCAGAATGACTGTATGTATCATCTGGTTTATTTGCGCGAATATAAAGCATATTATCTGCAAACTTCTCTTGACAAACTATGGATTTTTCTTTTCCGTCAATAATAAAATATCCACCATAGTCGTTCTTGCATTCGCCCATATTAAAACGCGCATCTCTCGTCAAAGAGTTTAAGATACATAATTTAGATTGAAGCATAATTGGAAAACGTCCTAGATATATTTGTTCTAATGTTTTTGTTAAAACTGTTTTTTCGCCATCTACGTAGTATATGTATTCAACCTCAACGTCATAATGAACTGTAACCCCATATGTCATATTTCGCAATCTTGCATCATTTGGATACATATAATGCGCGTAATTGTCGTCGTAAATTACCGGTTTGCCAAAATAAATTTTTGACCCATTTTTTCCACCTAAATATAATAAGCTTTCGTTGCGAGTGTCTAGACCTTCTTCTTCTCTTTCAATAAACCTTATAGGATTATTTTCGCGAAAAATGTTATTTATCCCACCATCAAAAAAATCATTGTAAGATTCTAAATGATGAGCTACTAAATTGTGTGGATTGTCTTTGAAATATTTATCTATTAATTTCCATGATATACTTTCCATTGTTTAATATAATATAGCATATTTTTTTTATAATATTATTTGCATTAATAATATTATATCATAGTTTGGTTTTATGCCTTCTATTTGTTTGATCTTCTTGATGTATTTTTGGATGATTTTTCCCTAAGTCTTATAGTTTTGGTGCGTTTATATGACCTTGTTGTTGTAAACAACGTCCAAGGTTGTGAAGGTCTATCCATCAAGTAAGGTTTTAAATAAGCCCATTGTCTGCGTTTCTTGCAGAACTCTTCTGCGTTAAAAGGCGTACCACATGAGGCGCCATAACGCGCCATAAATGACATATTTTTTCCCATTTCTGTATTTGCAGCAGTTCCGTCAAGAGCACCTCTTGGTTGATACGGTTTTGGTCTGCTAGGGTCAGACATATATTCACGCGCGTCTAATTCATAATGCGAACAAACAGTTCTTGAACAAGGATTTTCTTTTTCTAAATACACATCATAATGGTCTCCAATTAATTTTAAAGCAAGGTCAATGTCTAATTTTCCCTTATTTTCCTCCATTAAATCTCCAAGACGGACGCGACGCGCACCTTGATGTCTTCTAGTGTCATCAAATCCAGTGTCTACGCATTCTTTATTGCGAATTTTGGGATCATATGCGGCATTAAAACCAATGAAAAACCCATTCTTTGTTCTCTCAACATTGTGATACTTTAAACCCAATTCAAGGCGCAAAATCTCGTTTGTATTTGTGTCGCCAAACAACCAAGAGTTTGCATAATCGCCTGAATTTTCATGTAAAAGTATTTTAACATAATCGTCCATGGTATCGCCGTATTGCATGGCTTTTCGAATGCGGAATCCTATTGGAAAGTTGTTTTCATACACGTTAAAACCACCAATTGTAGTCTCAGTGCCAATAATTCCTGCGGCGGTAACAAAAAAATCAGTTCCACTCCAAATCCAACAAGGACACGTTTGCATTATAAAACGATGTCCTTTGTGAGGATTCATGTCTAAAATAACGTTCATGTACTGACCGTCCATGAAGTTTGAAAAACTATTGTGTGCGACTACAATTTTTCCATCTTTGGTATAATCGCCAACTGCAATAAATGCGCTGCAGCGGTCTTTTGCACCTCCTTCTCTCCCACCCGGACCACCAGAAGCTTTTAAAGTGGAACCATACCAAGAATCTAACATAGTAAAATAATTATTCCACGTCAAAATCTCTAAAGTTGTTGTGGGCGTTCCGCCGGCCGTGCAACCTTCAGCAATTCCCTCAATTTCTTCGTAGAGTTCTGGAAAGTTTTTCTGTATTTTCTCTTCAAAGTATTTTTTAGTGCCGTCAATAAAAAAATCCCACGATTCGCCAATGTCATTGTCGCACATAAATCTTAACATTTTTTGAACCTTTTTAAACTCTGGTGCGCAAAAATATCCATATGCATAACCTCTTTCTCTAGGACGACCTTTTACTGAAATATATAACCACCCATTTTTTTCATAGGATATTCCGTTCTTAATTATTTTATTATTAGTCATAATATAATAATTGTATATTTTTATTTATAGATGTTTAATGAATCTACTTATTTTTTGATTTTAACGTCATTCCTTCAAGCATTTTAGGGTTCACCATCACTAAACCCATGATAACAAACAAAAGAATAAAAGGGATAAGAACCAAAAACCAAGCAATGCCGGTGTGACCGTCCTTGCAAATCAAGTTCAAGATCCACGTCCAGAAAAGGATGTAGACAATCTTGACAACAAACACAAGAATGGTACTGGGGACATTTGCGACAAACATGCCCATTCTGTAGGTGTGTTTGCTTCCAAAGTTTTGAATGACTGAAAAGATTATTCCAATCATAGAGAGAACAAAATAAATAAATGCAGGTGTGCATAAATCCTTAAGCTTCTTAGGGAACGCCATTATGATATATAATTAGAAAATAATGTTATATATTATAAAAAACTTGGTATCTATTTGACCCAACAGTCGCTTCGCTTAAACAAACAAGGAATTTGTTGCAGTTGGGCTGGAAAATTGGTCTTTGTATGGTAAAGGACTGGCTGGGGCAGGATAACCGTTTAAACTATTGTACGCACTGCCAACTCCATAAACCATGCTTCTTCCTAAATTAACAAAGTCTTGCGGCATAATTCCTCCGGCTCTTCTGCGCCTAGACCCACCTTTCATATACGTTTGTTGATCGCGTTCAGAAATTTGTTCGGTTTGAAGATACGGTTTGTCGTATTTATTTAATGAGAAAAAATTTGTCTGTCCTTGTTGTCCAGAAACGCCCGGCCAGCCACTGATTTCAGGAGTCCAAGGCTTTCCAACAGTTGGGTTACCAATATAACCAATTCCACCGCCTGATTGCACTGCCACGCCTCCTCCTAAACATTGTTGGCAACCTCCTTTTTGACCACCCATTTGCAAGCCTCTCATTTGCAAGCCCCCCATTTGTAATCCGCAACCACAATTTCCTCCGCGTTGCTTTCTAGATTTTTCTTTTAAATTACAAGAGCAATTGTATCTGCAGTTATATTTGGATCTGCATGTGCAACTAGGACCACATTTGTGAGAACCACTGCGCTTATAACCACCTCGCTTCTTACTTTTGCCACCTAAATTTTTCTTAGATTTAGAACAACCTTTCATATTCCACAGTTTTTGTGTTTTTTTCATTGTTTTTCTCATATATATTAACTAAAGAAATTTATTCAATGTCAACGTGAGTCAACATATGTCTGCGACAGCACATCTTTTTCAAACCAAGATCGTCCAACACCTCACCCTCTGGCGTCTTTTCGCTAAATTCTTTAGTCAAATAAACGACTTTATCAACGTCCATATCCTTTGCCAACTTTCGCTTTCTAACCTCTTCCAAATAATAACGATATTTATCGGCAATAACGCCACCGCATGTAAAACATTTCACTGGGATGATCATTCCTTATACTAAACTGTTATAATTTATTTATGTTCTTTTATCAAATCAATTTTTATTTCTTTTCGTTTTTCTTTTATTCATTTTATTTTTCTTTGACATTCTCCTTTTCTTGATTGTTTTTTTTTTCTTATTTGTTTTATTCTTTTTATTACTCTGTTTTCTTTTGTAAGGTTTTTGTTTTATTCCACCTCGGCTTGTAATAGTTAAATCTCTAATAACAACACACCCTTCACCAGAACTTAACGTCTCAACAAAACCTTTAAATTCATCTTTGTTAAAATTAATCGTCTTTATTTCTCTTGTAGGAGTTGGGTCTATTATAATTGGCTCTCCAAATTTTTCACGCGAATAGCCAGTATAATTTTCGGTGTCTAAAAATAAAAACATAGCAATGGCTTGTCTATTATCAACCATTTCTGGAGTTGTTGGTTCTCTCATTGAACATACTTGAACTGTATCTTCGTGCACATTTCGTTCGCTTGATTGGTCTCGTTTGGGTATACTTATTTTAATGGCATTGCTTTCAAAAACTTCATTTGCCTTAATAGTAGCGTGTCTTAGCAATGGGTCTGAGAATGTCATTGTATCACCATTATTATATTTTCCTCTTAAAACAACAGCATCAACTCCGGAATCTTTTAATTCAGAATTAACGGCACTTATTGTTGAAAATGCATTGCTTAAATTTCCAACCTTTTCTGGTAAAGGCAAAACGCCCAAAAGTTGATGAGGCAAAAGTGTTTCGTGTTCTTTATATCCCAATAACACCTCAGTTCCAAAGACAAATGGTTGACTGAAGTTATAATATTGCAGCATTGTAAAAATTGATTGGTCTTTATGAAAGTTAAAGAAGGAACTTGAAAAGTCTCGTTTAGATCTTGCAATTACACGCAACGCAATACCCACTTGATTTCCCAAGAGAATAAGCTCAACAATGGATGGCAGTATTCCACTATTTTTTAATTGAAAAGATACATAAGCTGAAAAAAACCCAGGGTTAGAGCGATAATTATATATTATACTGCTTTGTAGTCTTGATAATGATGGAGTTACTATTATATTGCCATCGGGTCCTAATTCAATTCGGAAGTAAAAATAACCTCCTCCTGGAACAAGCTTTTCAAATTCAGCAAGAAATTCTGGTGTTTTAAATTCATCCGAGGTTGAAAATTTGGTAAGTATTGGATATTCATTTAATTTAATACAGAAATCTTCTTGAATATCAGAAACTTCTACTGCAGCTGGAACAAACCCCGCCATATTTTTAGTTATAATAAAATGATATTATTATTTTTATTATAAGTTATTATTTAATTGGGGCAACCAGTTCCATAACATTTATTCATGTAATAATAATTATCAACTGTGATTTTATTACCATCTTTGTCCGTTTTAAAAGTTGGACCTGTTATGCCTCCTGCGGAACATTTGTTTCCATTTGTAAAAACGCAGCAGTTGCTTGATTTGCAGTTTTTATCCGTTAAACGTCCGCACACGCCTTCTAATTGACTGCTATCTCCGCCAAACTTGTTGCAAAAACTAACGGCCGGGTCTGTTGACAACTCATTTTCTAAACCTTCAATCTGTTTTCTTGCTCTACTTGTTGAGAAATTGTATACAAGAATAACAACAACTATAAGAATCACTGGTAAATATGATTTAATGTATTTTATAAAGAACATCTTCATAAAATATAGCAATATTATTTGTTTTTAATTTTTGGTTTAATGTCTGCGAGTTTTTTTATTCTTTTTATTAACAATTCTTCTGTGTGTTACTTTGCGCTTTCTAGTTCTTCTTCCGCCCGTTGTAAGAGCTTCGGCCACCGGAGTTATTTTAACGCAAATATTTGGCGCAACCTCTTTGGCATTTACCTGTGCAAATGGATCTTGTAAAAGTCCTTGCATTGGAAGTGGACCAGTAATGTCAAAAACAGTTGCAGACGCTATAAGACTGTCAAATACTTTCAATGTCATTCTAATATCTTCAGAAACGTCCTTTGGTGTATTTAAACCAGCTCCTGTTCCGCTTTTCTTGCTGCCAAACATACTAATGCCGCCACCATTTTTTAACGTTTTCCAGCCTTTTTCATCAACGTCGACGTCTCTTGTATCTACGACAGGTTTTAATCTTGCCGCGTTAACGTCAAAGAAAACATCCCTATATTCTTTTTTATCGCTATCGTAAATAATTAAACGACATTCAGTGTTTTTATTGGGCGTTCGTTGAATTTCTGCTGCAGAAACAGTTGATTTTAAAAATTTCTGAATATCTACCGCGCTTCTATAAAGAATGTTCAAATAAATAGTGTGTTTTAAAGGATTTGGTAAATAAGTTCTACCCTTTTTATTAGTGCAATCCAAAGATTTGTCATAATAAACTCCTGGTTTTCCCGTTGTAATTTTATATAAACCATTGCAATCCTCGGAAACTAATTCTCTCAGATTCTTATTTGCAGAAACGCTATCTGAGCAAGGATGAGAAAAATAAGCAGCTTTAAAAGGCATGGATGGAACTGGGTCTCCTCTGGTCGTTACGCGCAAAAATGTAATTTTTTCTCTTTGAACGTATCCGCAAAATAATTCACTAATATCATTGTTAACGCATCTTGGAGATCCCAAACTAACGCAACATATTTTACTTGTTAGAACGTCGTATGGAGATGTATTGTATGGAGCTATCGTTCTTACATGCATCCACGTATAAGCAAAAATTGTACTAAGTGCTCCGCCAAGAGAATGCCCTGTTGTAAAAACTTTTATTGACTCTGGTCTTTCTGCATGCAAATGATTTACAGCTAAATATCGCATTGCTTCAATAATAGCGTGAATAGAATCTGTAAGTAATTTAAAAATTCCATATAAATAAGATTCTCTCTTTCCTTCCGTGTTTCCAACGTAAATGGGAATGAGAGAAGTTGGTTTTGTATACGCACCAGCCGTTTTTCCGCTATAAGTTCCTCTAAAGACAACCCATATACAATTAGGCATTCTTTTGTCAGCTACAACGTATATTTCACCATAATTTGAAGTTGCTATAGAAATATATTGAACATTGCCATACGCACCACGTTGCAGTAGTTCATCCTCCGTTAATTCATACGTTTCTTTTACTTCACCATTTATCATATTAATTTTTTTTGCCATATCATCAAACGCGATAAATTTTTTTCCTCCGTATGTAAAAAGAGGAAGATTTAAAGGATTGTTAATCAAATCAAATGTTGTTTCGTCCTCTAGTATTTGAGGTATATCTCTAATTGAATCCATTGCTGTTAGAATTGACACTGGAATAATGGGTCCAATAATTTTATTGTATTGTTCTAAAAAGTTTTTATCGCTAAAATATGCAAAGCGCGCCAAAACTGCTGAATAAAATGATATAAAATGAACGTTTCCATAATTTTTTTCTGCAGAGGCTCCTGTTTTATTTGATCGTGTAAAAAATGGCATATATATTATATATATTAATCAAAGATATATATTTTGAACAACAGTTCCTTTGCTAGTTTTAACCTTTTTGTGCATTGTTTTTTTTTCTTTATGAATTTTATTGTGACACTTTTCGCACAACGTCATCAAATTTGCCACATGATTTTTATGAAACGCATCCCCACTATTAGACGCATTAATTATATGACCAGTTTCGTTCGCCAAAATTTGATGTTGCAAATGATGAACTTCTTTGCCGGGTTCCTTTTCACACAACTCGCAAATTCCGACAACTTTCTTACTATTAAAATGCGAAGTCTTGAGAGAAAGAATGCTTGCAGACGTTGGATGATATTTCATGCGAATATTATGCGCAGATTCAATAAAATCTGCAGGGAGACTGAGCGACTTGCAAACTTCTAGCCCATACATGTTGTCTCCTGGTCCATCTTTTATTTTTCTATCATATACCAACAAGTCCTTTTCTCTATCATAAATTACCGCCATATGTTTCAAAACAATCGTTTCCAATTTGCAAATTTCTTCGTAGTTTATAATCTCATGCAAGTGTGTGGCAAATATAAAGCTACTCTTTTTGGCGTGCAAATTTTGAATTCCTGCAACAAAAATACTTGTCGCAGAAATGCTCTCAGTTCCAGAACACAATTCGTCTCCTAGAACAAGACTGCGTTCATTTGCAAGTCTCAAAATAGTACGCAGTTCATACATCTCAACTGCAAATGAAGAAAGATTTTTAAACATATTATCGTTTCCTAATATTCGCGTAAAAATGTATTGATATGGACTAAACTGGAACGATGTGCACGGAACATATAAGCCCGCCTGCGCCATTACAACTGCAATTCCCGCCGCTCTTATTAGACTCGTTTTTCCGACTGCATTAGTTCCATATAACAATATTCCGTCTATTACATTATTTCCGAGAGCAACGTCATTGGAAACGTATAGTTCATTTTGCTGCAAATGTTCTATCAAACAGTGGCGCAAATCCTTCGCGTTAAAATAAGATTTATCTGACTCAACAATATTTGGTTTACAATAATTAAAGGTCTTTGCGATATTTGCCTTTGTAAACATAACGTCAACAATTGTAATAAAATCAACAATTGCAAGAATGTGTGATTGAAACTCGTCCATTTTATTCAATATTTTATTATAAACACCCGCAATAAGATCTTTCATCTGAATTTTAACAGATGACATAGACTTGCATAATTCAGTAATGTCTGGGTTTGAAATAGAGTCGTTGGATGCAGTTTGCGCATTCAAAAACAGATTATCTCGCAAGTTTATACAAAACTTGGATTGCGTTTGTCCGTCTTCACAAGAAATATAATTTAGTGTGACGCAATCCGCGGTTTTATTGACAATCTCCTTCAAATTGTTGCATCTGCGCTTTGTAGCAACAAGACTAAAACTATTTTTTTCAGTCTCATGCAGTTTGACATAGTCTGTATTTTTTGTTGCAGATTTGGTTTTCTTCTCATATTTCATAATATTTTCATTAAAATGTGCGCGGATTGCCTCCAATTTATTGCTTGATTCTAGAAGCAATTGTTTTTTATTGTCCAGTTCCACGTCAACTCCCTTTTTAATAAAATTAACCTCAAACTGTTGGGTCGTTTCAATATCTTCACATAATGACAGAACCAAGTTGTCTTCTAAAAACTTAACAATATTGTCGCAGTAATCGGCAATTTTTGTGAACTCGTTTTTATCCATGCGTTTGTAAAAATACGAAAGGAGCAACTTGTCCTTTATAAGCGATACGTAAATATCCTTAATATTCAAAAGATTATTATAAAACTGAAACATTGTCTTTGGAGAAATCTTTTTCATGACAAGTTGTCGTCCAATTTTTGAGACGTCTTTCAAAAGCTGAAGTTTGTTTTTTAGTGTTGGATAGTTGGTAATATGTTTTGCTAATATATGTTCAGTAATGCTGTATTCTTCATTCAAATTCTCAGAATTTGTAGTTGGATTTAGAAGGCAATGAGAGAACTTTCGTTTGCCCATTGGTGTTACACATTGATTCAACAACTTTTCAACCGAAGAGTACTTCCCTGTATAATTGCCATCGTCAATAATGTTTAACTGCTTTAAAGAGTGGTTTGCAAGTACTAGTCGTTCAGAAGAATTGTCAAAGACCGGTTCTTGCAACTTATTCACTAGATTGGGGTTGTGTTGATAAACAAAATCAAGCAAATAACAATACGCCTGGGTTGCAATTGCATTTTCGTAGAAGTCTTGGGAGAAAATGTCAAAATCTGTTATATTAAAAAACTTTTCAAGAACAGTCTTCTGATAAGTCTGCTTTTCGCAGTTGTTTGCTCTTTTTGCATTTTCAGTATTCATTTCAGTGCTTATTTTATGAATAGATTTGCATTGTATGTTACCAAAATTAATAATATTGTCCATATCTTTTTCAGAAACATTTCCCACGAGTATAACTTCGCTTGGATTGTGAATGGAATTAAAGCGATCCAACTCATCAAATGTTGTGGGATTCATTAAGAATAATTCATTAAATTCAAAAATAGTAGATTTTCCAGTATAAATATCAATATTGGCAATTCCAACGTAAATTTGTTTGTCTCTAGATTTTATATTATTTGAAACATGAGCCCAAATACACGAGATGTTATTTGTAATCTTGCCATTAGATTCAAGAGAGAAATAAGTTCCTGGAGAATAAATTCCAGATAGACTGCGCGCAGTATTTTTTGCTTGTTCGTCTTGAGTATATACAATAACAGTAAATCCTGCTTCTTGCAGCTTCTTCAAATACTTGTCAATCATGTAATGAGAGAAACCGGCCATAACAACGCCTTCTTTTCCCACGCAAATTTTCTTGTCAGCAATATTCAAGTCGCATGTTTGAGAAAAAGCAATAATTTGACTGCCTTTGACGTCACCTGTTGTTTTATTTTGAAGACCATAAACCTCGTAAAAAGCTCCAACTTGCATTAGAACAACGGTGTTCTCTCCGTATTCCGAAATATATTTTTCTGTCTTTGCAAAGTAGTCTTTAATGAGTGCCATTTATAATGATGTATTAGTATAATACCATTTTTATCTTTAATCTGATTTTAAATAGTATAAAGGGTTCTATTAAAAATTGAAACAAATAATGCTGTTGAATTGTATAGAAAAATAAATAATGCGAGAAGCTTGTCAAAACTGTCGTTATACAGATTGTTGTTGCAATAATTTGAGAATTATAAATAGAAGACATCAAGCGATGCACAATGCGACGCATATGAAAAAACTAGAAAAATATTTTGGAATTGAAGACACGGATTATTTAAAACATTCTATTTCGTTAAAGAGAACAAGCAACTTCAAATATAAACTTCTTATAAAAAAGCGAACGGTTTACAATCCATTAAAAACATATATCAATGGGCTACCCAGAGATATTAACAACTTGATTTATTCATATTTGTGGCAACCAAATTTAATAATGAGAATATCTATTGTGCTTCCACGCGACTATCCCTTTGCTTGTCCAAATTGGGAAGTTATAAAATATATGAAAAATGGAAAGACCCAGGATGCGCGCGAAGAAACAAAAAATGTGATGTGTGCTATGGAGAGCACTTCGCCGTCTATGACGCTTGATAAAGAAATTTTGGCTTACGCGGTAAAGGTCTTTGACTGTTAGAATAATATAAACAAAACGCCTGCGTTCATATTATTTTTTATTTATCCTTGTCTTCTCTAACGTTTAATACAAGAAATTGTTCTTCTGGCATTCCAAGACCTAATGTCAATGATTTCATCTTTAAATATCTGTACCAATCATAGTTAATTAAATGAAGATCGTAGTATATTTTTTTTATGATATATAAAATAATTGACACATAAAATGGAACTACAGTCTTTTTCAAGTGCATTTCTAAAACTTGTTTTTTATATTTGTTGTCGTAAATGGATAATTCTGCAGCTAAATTTATGTCAGGGTTTTCATACATTACTTTATAACCATAAACCATTTTTCCCGTGGAAGACAATCTCCATACAACCCGCTTGAATTTTTTCTTTTTAACGTTTAAAAAATGTTGCAGCTTAGCAATTGTGCTATCCACATTATCTGTAAATATATCAACGTCTATGTCACTTGAACCAGGAAAGTAATCAGAACGTTGAACGCTTCCGTAAAACATCAATTTCGTGTCTAAATATTTGCTCAACTTTTTAAAAAAATCATTTACATTATCTGGTAATTTATTTTTTGTAGTTTCCATAGTATTGTCTTAAAATAAGACAAGATATTATTTTTTAAATTATTAGCTTCTTGTATCATTTAAAAAGTTGTGCAACAATGTTTCTTTGTTTTTGTTTATAATGTCTCCAGTAAGCATTGCAGATTCGTATGTTTTGCGCAATACATCATTTGGTGCATTGCTTCCAACCTTTATCAATCCGTGCATTTTCAAATAATTTTTAATATCACCTATAGATGTTCGTTTTAATTCTTTTTGAGCGTTGATAACATTTTTTCTAGTGTGATTGTCCTTTAACAATACTGAAACTGTATTATATATTTTTGATTTTCCAAGCGTATATTTTCTGCGAATTGTTTTTTTGATATATTTTTTCTTTGGTGGTCCTGCATGCTCTTCTAATTTTTCCTTTAATTCATTGCTAACTTCAATTTTTGGATTTAAAATGGAAGTATTAATTGGAGAAAGTTTTATAGGTTCAAATAAAGGAGTTTCAAGCAATGCGTCGTTCTCGGATACATTTTCTATTTCTTTCTCCCGTTCTCTCTCCATTTCCTCGTCTTGTTGTTTTTTCATTTTCATTTTTAATAGTTCCAGCCTTCTTTCTCTTTCTGTTACTTCTAAATTTTCTGGAGGAAATGATATAGAAACTTGCTGCGGCGTTGAAATTGTGGATATTGGTATTGGAATTGAATCATAATTTTTTCTAGTTGCATTCCAAGCCCTGTACGTTGGTTTTGTACCACCTTTTAAACATCCATAAGGCATTTGTTCGCCCGACGTATACGTATTTATTTTAATATTAGACATAGAAGGCTCTATCAACACGGGTGTATACGTTTCTTTAAGTTCATCCGGCAATTCTAAATTAACCATTGGGCTGGAGCTTAAATTTTGCTGAAAATAAGAAGGTATATTTTGTTGAGCGTTATAATTTTTAACAGTCTTATTGGCAAGAAGAGTTCTTTTTCTCTCTTTATCACTGTCTTCTTTGTGCTTTTTTGATAAACTTGATAAATAGTTGAAAGAGTCGTATAACTCGTTTGTAAAAGTGGAATTTTCTGAACTTGGCGACGGAACGCTTTCACCGCCTGTTTTTTCCTTCATCTTATGTTCCTTAATTCTATTTATTAAATGCTTTTTAAGAGAATTGGGTTTAACAACCAACTGCTGCATGCTTGGTCTGCTTCTCCTGTCTCTATTTTTTTTAGTTTTATCCGAAAGATTAAATAACTCTGGGTTAATTTGGATTGTTTTTTTTTGCGTAGACATTGTGTATTATAATACAAACAAAAAACATTTTTGAATTTAAAACACACTAAGGTATATCAGTATTTTATATAAATTATTCATTAAAATAGTTAGAGAATGTATCCATTTGGCGCCACCTTTCATAACTTGTGAACCCCTAAAGGGCGACAGTCGCTTCGCTTAAACATACATTGTTTTAATTATGTTTCTCATGCTTTCATTTTCCTTCCTCTTTTTAACTTCATCGTTCTTAAGATACAGCTCAAAACCTTTTTCTAAATCTTTCATGGTCAGTTTTCTTTTTTCCTCCAATGGTTTGCAAAATACGCGCCGACCATGAACTATCTTTGTTTTTGCCAACAGCGTTTCAATGTCTCTTCCAAAAAATTTAAAATAGTCCAAGTTCTTTTCAAACCACCCGGCTGTAATTTTTAAGTCAGTATCAATGTCAATAGACCATTTTGCGTCACTAACTTTTTTCAAAAATATTTTATATAATTCCGCGCCTTTATATTCGTCCGTTTTGAAACGCCAAGTAAAACGCGAATCAAGCCCTTGATTGTAATTAAAAAAACATTCTTTTAATTCAGACTCATAACCTGCAATAATAACCATTAAATCTTCTTTATAGTTGCTTAACGCTTCGCATAATGTATCAATACATTCTTTGGAGAAACTGTCTTTTTTCTCTGGATTTCCAAGAGCATACGCCTCGTCAATAAATAGAACTCCTCCCAAACAGTCGTTAATAACATCGCGCGTTTTAATAGCCGTTTGTCCTAAATAACCGGCGATTAAATCACTTCGTGTTACCTTTCTGAATGTACCTTTTTTAAGAATACCCAACTTACTGAATATTTGACCAATAATTTTTGCCATTTCAGTTTTTCCAGTTCCTGGGGGACCATAAATAACAGTGTGCATAAAATCACCCTCTCCATTTTTATGCAGGTCTTGAATAAAATATAAAATTTGATCAACAACGTTCTCTTTGAGTTCCTTCATTCCAATCATGTTATTCAAATCTGTTAAAGGAGAATTAATCTTATGAAGACCGTCCATATTAATATTGTATTCTATTGTTTCGTCTAGCGGATAATCCTTTACGAGTTTAAGTAAACCGGCAATATCCTTTATTTCCACGTCAATGTTAACCTTTGTTTTTGGTTTTATAATTATTGGAGGAACCGGGGTATTTTGTTCTCTTTTTTGGTCCCATTTTTTTCTAGGCGTTCTTTCAGGAGGCGCGCAACAAGGACGATCGTCCTTCATTTTTTCTGTCTGTTCTCTTATTAAATCTGAGAGACAAGACGAATAACTAATGCATGCAGAATATCCTGTTGGAGCAACGGGTTTTTCAGATGGTTTCTCAATTATTGTTGTATTTAAGGTTTTTTTTAAAATGCAATCTTTATCATTGTTGTGACTAGGCAAGTTGCTAACAAACACATTAGGATCATTTCTTAATTCGGGATTTATAAGACGTAGCCGAGTTTTATCAAAATAATTGTTCTCAAATTTTTCGTTTATTTTTAAAATTAATTTATCAATAGTTTCTTTTTCGCATTCTTTTTTTTCTTCGGACAGCAATTTATCTGAAGAATTTTTCAGGTCCATTTCTTCAATAAATTCTTTATAATTTTGACGCACTCGTCGCCTGCCCATTTTTAATATAAATATATCGTCTTTATATTTATATTCTTTATTAGAGGTTTAACTTTGTTTTTAATTTTACTTTGCGACAAATTTCTTTGTTGAAACAATTTAAAAACAAATTGAAATAATAAATAACCGAAAAAATGAGTTCAATCACAAATACCATGTCGTCAGAAGATAGCTTTAATCCAGAGCAAGATAAATATATTGAAACACCATGGAGTATAATTGAATCTTATTTTAAAGGTCAACATCTACAACGTTTGGTAAGGCATCAACTGGAGTCTTACAACAACTTTGTCGGTTATCAAATAAATAAAACCATAGAAATGTTTAATCCTGTTCACATTGCGTCGGAGCAAGATCTTGATTTGAAGTCTGGAAAACATGCGCTTGAGATTTTCATTACTTTTGAGAATTTCCACATTTACCGTCCTCAGATTCAAGAGAATAATGGAGCCACAAAGTTGATGTTTCCTCAAGAGGCAAGGTTGCGCAACTTCACTTATGCTTCCGCAATGACCATTGACATTAATATTAAATTCGTTGTTAGAAACGGCGAGAATCTTGAAAACATTCAAACTTTTTATAAAACTCTTCCCCAAATTCACATTGGCAAGTTGCCCATTATGTTAAAGTCCAACATTTGCGTGCTTAACCAATACAAGCACGTGGAGCACGGAAACACTGGCGAATGCAAGTTTGACGCAGGAGGCTATTTCATCATCAATGGTTCTGAAAAGACGGTTCTTGGTCAAGAGCGCGCGGCGGAAAACAAAGTTTACTGTTTCAATGTGTCTAAAAATAATACCAAGTATACTTGGCAAGCAGAAATAAAGTCTGTGCCTGATTACAAATGTATTTCTCCAAAGCAGATTAACATGATGGTTTCATCCAAGAACAATGGTTTTGGTTTTCCACTTATGCTTCAATTGCCAAGGGTGAAGCAACCTATTCCGCTATTCATCGTCTTTCGCGCATTGGGTGTAATCTCTGATAAGGAAATTTGCGAGAAGATTATTCTAGACATTGAAAGCAGCAAGCACAAGGAAATGATGCAATGCTTGCAAGCGTCTATTATTGATGCAAATGGTTTCATGGTGCAAGAGGAGTGTATTAGACACATTACGAGTTACGTAATGTATACTCCTATAAATATGGACAAAGAAACTGGAATTAAAAAGAAGTATGACTTTACGTTGGACATTCTATCCAACGACTTGTTCCCGCATTGCAACACAGCTCAGCAAAAGGTCTATTTCCTTGGATACATGACAAACAAATTGTTGCAAGCAAGCTGCAATTGGACAAAACAAGATGATAGAGATTCTTATTTGAACAAGCGTGTTGATTTGACGGGCGTTTTGCTTAACAACTTGTTCAGAAACTATTTTAACAAACTTGTAAAAGATATGGAAAAACAAATTGTTAAAGAGATCAACACTGGTTCTTGGAAATCAACCGACGATTATCAGAACATTATTAATCAGACAAATATTTATAAAATTATTAAGTCAACAACAATTGAGAATGGAATTAAGCGAGCTCTTTCAACTGGGGATTTTGGAATCAAGCACATTAACAGCAACAAGGTTGGTGTTGCTCAAGTTCTTAATAGGTTGACTTATGTGTCCAGTTTGAGCCACGCTCGCAGAATTTCTACTCCCATGGATAAGAGTGGCAAGTTGATTCCTCCTCGCAAGCTCCACAACACGTCGTGGGGATTTCTCTGTCCAGCAGAAACCCCAGAAGGTGCGTCTGTTGGCATTGTCAAAAATTTGAGCTACATGACTCATATTACCATTAACTCAAATAGCATGCCAATTCACGAATATGTTATTCCCAACATAATTGACATTCAATCGTTAACTCCTGTGGATATGTATGATAAAACCAAGGTATTCATTAACGGTGCTTGGGTCGGCATTACTGAATCTCCGTTGGATTTATACAACATGCTAAAAGATAAAAAGTATCAAGGAATTATTAACATTTACACGTCCATTGTGTTTGATTACAAACTGAATGAAATTCGTATTTGCAACGACGGTGGGCGTCTAACTCGTCCCGTTTTGCGAGTTAAAGACAAAAATGTATTGTTAACCCAAAATGTTATTGACCGGTTGAATAAAAATGAGTTGACTTGGGACGACTTGTTAACAAATTGCAGGATTGATAATGCAGTCCTTGAATACATTGATCCCGATGAACAATCGTGGTCTATGATTGCGATGAAACCCAACGAACTCACGGTTAAAGAGGATGCAGACAGAATTCAAAAACATACGCACTGCGAAATTCATCCTAGCACAATCTTTGGCGTTCTCGCGTCATGCATTCCTTTCCCAGAGCACAACCAATCTCCTAGAAATACGTATCAATGTGCACAGGCAAAACAGGCCATGGGAATGTATGTAACCAATTTTGACACAAGAATGGACAAGACTGCATATGTTCTAAACAATCCGGCTAGACCTCTAGTTGACACGCGAATTATGGATATGATTCACATCAATAAGATTCCTTCAGGATTTAATGCGGTTGTAGCCATTATGACACACACTGGTTACAATCAAGAAGATTCGTTGTTGTTCAATAAAGGTTCTATTGATCGCGGACTGTTTCAAGCAACAGTTTACCACACCGAAAAAGATGAGGATAAGCAAAAAATTAATGGTGATGAGGAAATCAGATGCAAACCCGATCCAACCAAAACCAAGGGAATGAAGTTTGCTAACTATAATAAGGTGAATGGTCGCGGAGTCATCCCCGAAAATGTCCTAGTGGAGAATCGCGATATTATTATTTCCAAGGTCACGCCTATCAAGGAAAACAGGAACGATCACACCAAGGTTATTAAATATGAAGATCAAAGTCGCATTTACAGAACAGACGAAGAGACTTATGTAGACAAGAATTATATTGACAGAAATGGAGATGGGTATAACTTTGCAAAAATTCGTCTAAGAGCAGTAAGAAAGCCTGTCATTGGTGACAAATTTTCATCAAGAAGTGGGCAAAAAGGCACGCTTGGAAATCTTATTCCAGAACAAGATATGCCGTTTACTAGAAGTGGATTGAAGCCAGATTTGATTCTAAATCCTCATGCAATTCCATCTCGTATGACTATTGCGCAGTTGAAGGAGACAATTCTAGGCAAGACGTTGATTGAACTTGGTCTATTTGGTGACGGAACAAGTTTTGGCGAGCTTGATGTGAAGACCATTTGCAAGAAGCTTCAAGAAGTTGGATATGAGTCCAATGGGAATGAGATTATGTATGATGCTCTTACTGGAGAACAAATGGAATGCACTGTATTTATGGGGCCAGTGTTTTATCAAAGATTGAAGCACATGGTTGCTGATAAGCAACACAGTCGTTCTATTGGTCCAATGGTAAATTTAACGCGCCAACCAGCTGAAGGTAGGTCGCGTGATGGTGGTCTAAGGTTTGGTGAGATGGAAAGAGATGCAATGATTGCCAATGGAGCTGCTAGATTCACACGAGGCCGTCTATATGATGCATCTGATAAATATCAAGTGCACGTTTGCAAGAAGTGCGGTCTAATTGCGTCTTACAATGACCAAATGCACATTCACCATTGCAGAACGTGTGATAATAGGACAGACTTTGCGTATGTGGAGATTCCTTATGCGTGTAAGCTGTTGTTCCAAGAGTTGATTACAATGAACATTGCACCTCGCGTAATTACAGATTATTAACCACCTTTAAGCCCAAAGGGCGACTGTCGCATGGCTTAAAAGGTGGTGCCAAAAATATAGAAATTTAATAACTCCATTTAGATTTATTTGTAATGTCTTTTTGTTCTTTTATTTTTCTTTGTTCTTTTATTTTTCTTTGTTCTTTTTGAATTGCGTCTTTTTGTTCGTCTTCCGCCTTTGCCTTTCTTTTTAGAGCCCGAAGAGTTTGCCGCCATAGCACGTAAACCTTCGTAAATTGATCTAATATTTTCTTCAGGCAAACCAGTTGTTGCATATACTCTTAAGAATTCTTCCCAATTTCCAGAATAAGCAAGTTCTCTCACATATGTCGCGGATATAGCACCTTCTGGTCTTGTCAAAAAATCGCTATCGTCTAGTAAAATTGGTGGGGTTCTTTTACTCAATGCGGTTTTAACAAAGTTATAACCTCCTGCACGATCTTGTCCAACAATTAAAAATGCTTTTTCAACAGGTTCGCTGTAATGAGTTAATAATAAGTTTATAGATTTTAGAATAGGGTTTGTACCAAATTGTGGTGGCATTGGGTCATCCATGCAAATAATAATTGGTTCAATTGCATCTATGCTTTCTGGAGAAATCGGAGGCGCATAGTTTTTTGTTTTCATTTGTTCTTTTAATGCCTGAATCAAGCCAGACAATAAAATTTTACGTTTATCATCGCAATTAAATGGATTTTTTGGCATGTCTTGTGAATGAGACAATATAATTCCAATTTTTGATTGACCTAAAGATGCCGCGCGATGTATAAGCTTTTCAATTAATGCCATGTGTCCTGGAGTTGGTGGATTCATGCGTCCAATAGTAAATACAACAATATTATCCGAGGCCGATGCCATATATAATATATTTATATTATATATAATAATGCAATTATTTGGGAATATATCTAACTTTAACAAAACTGCGGATTATTTGCCAATATTAATTGGCGTGATGTGGGTTGAAACGTTTGTAATTTTTTTTACATTCATGACATCTAGGTCAAAGGTTTTAGAACAATGGTATAGAAAATACGGGCTTTCTGCTGTTATGGCAGACGTTCTTATTGTAATAATTGGAATGATAATTGCACGATTTCTGTATCCTTTATTTTTTACAGTTTTTTCATTGTGGAAATTTATTGGTCTTGCTCTATCAATTCAAATTGTTCATGATATTTTATTCTATTACTTTTTCTCTCTTGTCCCACAAGGTAAAAACTCAATGATAGACACGTTCAAGAGCTACGCAAAAGAAGTGGGTGGTTATGCTATTTTAGGAGATGGTGCAATTATAATATTCTCATGTTTGGCCGCTTCTCATTTAGCGACTTATAGTTTTAATTGGAACATAATCAATTTAATACTTACATTATATTTTATCCCTTATTTAATTTACCATAAATAAAATAACTTATAGCAGTCGTTAAGGTAAATAATGTGGCACCCCAGAGAGAATCAATGACAACAGTCATTGGTTTCCAACTATTAAATAATGCCCAGTTTGTAAATTCATACACCGTGTATATTACAAGACCCAACAAGAATGCGTCCAACAATGGTTTTCTTTCTTTGATTATGAAATAATAAACACCAAACACGAGAGAAATATAGCACAGAACTGCTGGAACTAGGTTCATTTTAATGACACTTCCTTGAATTAATTTCACTTGATTATCAAAATATCCCTTCATAGATGTTAAGTAAATGGAATCTAATGTTACAAATACAACAAATGTTATAAAAAATTGCAACAAAAGACGACAGTTCATTATATTATACGAATATAGAAATATTATTTTAGCAAAAGTATAATTATTTTTACAATTATTTTATATTTGTATAATATAAAATGACATCTGTTGGTTATACAAATCCTATTAGCTCTTCCGGAGGAAAAAGCATTAACTTGACGCTTGGCGTTTCTAAATTGGGCGGAGGAATTCCTGGGTTTATTCCTCAAGCAACATATAACACAAATAATAATAGCGAGTTTGTTGAAACACGTTTCTCCCTTAAGCAGGCTTGGAATACTGGTTATGCCATGAACATGTTAAACAAAGACAAGGCCATTTGCACACCATTTCGCGCTGTTAACAATGCGGGGGATCTATTAAGTCGCAAATATTATTCATGCGGAGGCCCTTGCCAGACATTTCAAAGTCGTCCCGGAATGTTCGGTTTAAAACAACATTTTGGACACATTCAAGATCAATGCGATGGAACTGGTGTTCCTCCTTCATCTTGCAACATTAAATATGTTTACGACAGTTCTGATTACATTAGATATGCCAAGCAAAAGGCCGTCAACAAGAACTACAACGACGCTTCATATGGTGGAAACGACTATTCTGGAGCCCAATCTGCTATTAGAGCTATTAGACGTTATTAAACACCCTCCCGCAATAAATAAATATCATTATCATTTTCACGAATGAAATTTATAACAACAATATATATAACTAATGTCAAAACAATTAAAACAAAAACAAAAACAAAATAAAACTAGTAAAAAAAAACGAGGAGGAAGTGGAGAAAAAATGCATTTTTTAGCATCATTAAAGGGTAACACTCAAATGATTTTAGCAGACATTGAACGCATTGAAGATGACCTGCCTGAGGGGGCTCCTGATGAAAATTGCGACTTGTCTGAAATTAAAAAAAACGCAATCCAAGCAAACGTGTTAATTAAAAATCTTATAGAAGAAGAACAGAACCAAACAGAAGAACAAACAGAAGAACCTGAAAAAATAAATCCTCTAGATCAAGTAATTACAACAAATGGTTTTACTGGAACAATAGGAGAACTATTAAGTAAAATTAGAGAGAAAATTGTTCAGTTAACCCAATATAATAATGCAGGACGCAATCAAACTGTCGCACATCTTAAAACTTTATTAGATAGCGTTTCCTCTGAATCTGCAAATGTAAATAAAATAAAAGAACTGTTAAAAGGCGGAAGAGTCAAATTTAAGAATAATAGAGTACTTATAGCAAAAACAAAAAGGCGACGCAAGAATAAAAAGCGAAAAATACAAACAAAAAGACGATAAGATTATAAAATTTCTTTTCCACATCTATAGTATATGACAACGATAGCTTATCATCAATATACCAACATTCCTTATATGAGCGGTGGATACGCGAGCGCCCCAGTAATTGGACCTTTAAGCACAAATAGAACACCCAATACAACGTTTCATAGCCAGCTAGGCGTTCTTACAGGAATCCATCCCAACCCTCCTCAGTTTTATCCTTCTGATGGTGCAAGCACTTTTTCACAAGCTCGCGCGCAATATAGAAGAACAAATACAACTCAACACAACTTTGGAAGAGGAACCCAAATGTATTCATTGATTCCTTCTACAAGTCAATATTCAGCCGACACTCAAAGACAATACAACGTTTCTCAATCAACAAAGTATGTAGCGCCCGCGTCATCTTCCATGTATATGGCTGCCAAAAAAAGCGCAGCTGTTGGCAAAAGTTCGTTGAAATATGGTCTGCCTGTAGATGCGCCATTGTCGTATAAATGCTATGATAGAAATGATGTTAAAACTGCGCTTAGATCCGTCAGATCCGGAGGATGCACTGCTCCCGCAAAGAAAGGTTCCATATTTAATTACTCGTTGTGCAATGGACAAGTGTGTGCAATAGGGTCTTTGGTGTCTCAAACTTATTAAAAAAAAATGTTAAGTAAATATATAAAATGAACAAGTATGTTGTGGAGTTTTTAGGAACACTTTTGTTAGTTTTTGTTATTTTAGCAACGGGTAACTATTTGGCCATCGGCGCGGCTTTAGCGTTGGCAATTTTATTGGGAGGTGCCATTTCAGGTGGGTCATTTAATCCTGCGGTAACAATCTCGCTTTTAGCTGCTGGAAAGTTAGCGGCCAGTGACGTGGTTCCTTACATTGTTGTTGAGGTTGCCGGCGGCTTAACGGCCTTCCAATTATACAAGATGCTTATGAAATAAAAATATTAAGAGAAAAATTAATATAAAAACAAATTTCAGTTTATATTGAGGGATAGTTTGTATAATATAAATTTTCTCTCACAAAATGCGTTAATAGTGTAGTGGTAACACGCAACCCTTCCAAGGTTGAACTGGGGGTTCGATTCCCTCTTGACGCAAAAACATATTTAGCAAATTTAACACACGATTATAATATAATTTCTTTTATTATATTATAATATAAATGGCGAAAACAAGAAATCACAGAGGTGGCGCCGCAGTTGGCGGTTTGACCAGAAGAAAGAAGAGCAGATCCGGTGGATCGCGCAGACGTCACAGACGCGGCGGCCAGTTCCAAGGCATGCAAACAGGTGTTTCCAACGTTGCTAGTGGCGTTTCCAGCGGAGTTGGCGCGGTTGGTTCTGGTATTGGAAGTGCCGCCAACAGCGTGACAGGTTTCTTTTCGGGCATGTGGGACAAGACCAAGAAAGCGGTGAGTGGTTCAACAATGGGTGGTCGCAGAAGACGCAGACGTGGTGGCCAAGCCGTCGTTGGTTACAGTGGACAGTTTGGTTCAAATGCTGCCACGATTGGTGGCCGCAGACGCAGAAAGCACTAAATTCTAACTATTTTATTAACATATAAATTTAAAAAACTTATATGTTATTATTTTTTCATAATTCCGTGCAAAATATAAATTGCAAGCACACCCAAAGAAGCAAAATATATTTGAACAATTGGATCATCTGGAAACAACAAGTCCCCTGCAACGGGAGCAGGGCTTAAACCCATATTTGTGAAAGACTCATTGCATGATTTTCCTGAAACTGGATTTTTATTTCCATTTCCCCAATTGCATGGATCCATGTTGCTAATATCAACTGTTGTTACAAAATGCGTTTGAGTCCCGGTTGCGTTTGGAGGTAATCCTCCTGTGCTCGGAGGTGTTGGTCCAACTACTTGCATAGTTATTTCTTGACATTCGGGCGTTGAACCAGATGTAAAAGCTCCCAAAATAGAATAAGGATTTAATACGTTTAAATTGCTCATTGTTCCGGGAATTAGACCTTTAAAATCAGAAAAATCAGTGCCTAATCCGGATGAAACAAATGGAATATTCCCCATTGGAACATTGTTAACATATATATATCTATCCACTTCTTGTTTGGTTTTAACGTCAGTGCATTTTCCTCCAGTCTGTAAAAAAAATTTGTTTCCTAAAGGCCCCCCAGTCGTTGAAGCGCCTCCACCTGTTACCAAAACTTCAACATATTGAATCAATCCATCAATATCGTTAGACATCGCAGACAAACTTCCTTCGTCTGACATTCCAATTGCTTGAGGATTTTTAATATTTTTCCAATATGGATAATCTGGACCTAATAAATTTTGTTCCACGCCTGTCGCATCTTTTAATACATCTTGAAATATGTTTGACATATAATTTATAGCTATATAAATATTTTATTCATTAATTTAATCTGATCAAACAAAAATTAATCTAAACTTTGAATAAAAATATTTTATGCACTTTGAGTTCCGCTTATAGCCAATGGTTTATTTCCAGCCAGTTGCTGTGATGCATCTGCTTGCGCTTTTACTAAAGCGGTAACTTGGTCGTTTAATGTAACAACGTTTCCACTTATGTCTTGCACTTCTTTATCTAGCCCTGTAAGTTTGCTCACTTGTTCTTGCAAAATTTCAATTGCTGCCGAATTTTTATAAGCTAAAACAGACGAGGAACAAGGCGATTGGTCGTTTTCAAGCCCTTCAACGGTTGTCCAATTAGCTAAAAAGAACTGATATACTATTAAACAAATAAAAAATATAATAAGAAACCCTATTAACATTAATATATATAAATACTATTATTTTCTTCTTTATTTATAATATATAATGTCATCAGCATTTTACCCTCAAGGCATGCATTCATATAATAATTCATCTCCTAATGCTCCTTTCAGCGCAGAGTATAAAACATGGAAAGGAACTGGAAGGTATAGCAATCCAGTTGGAATAACTTCTGGAAGCATTAGACCTTTAACAAACAACGACCTTACAAATATTGCCGTTTACAAACAAGGATTAGCAAGGCCACTTAAATGGCAATTTAGAAAAGGTACAATTACACAAGCTCCATATCAAAATAAAATTATTAACCCTGACAACCCTTCTCAAGTTATTAGTTTTAACGGAAATAGAATGAGCAAATCTGCTGCAGGTTTAGAAAACAAGACTGGTGGATTAATTGGCCAACTCATGGACCGGCCGGGCGGATACTCTGTAAAGCACAACCCTACAGATGAAATAAATGAAACTACTCAATATGGTTTAGATTGCAAAACTTGCGACGGAATTAGCGTGGTAACAGATTTTGCTCCAAGCCCTTATTTGACAAATAATCCTCAACCTGTTTGCACAAATCCTCCTCTTTGTTGCAATGAACCAAGAAAAGCTCTTCTTCGCGTAAGACCAGCAAGCACCAATTTAAAAAAAAACTATTTTACAACTCTTCAGCAATATAGACAAAACCGTTGCCAAACCTATGATCAACGTGTTTTCAACTTTAAAACGGAAAATGATTATTTAACCAATGCTGCGTTGTTAAAGAATAACCCAAATATTACTCCTGCAATGATTGCCGCAGCAAAACCGGGAAGCCCCATCACACTTGCAAATACTTATGTTGGCAACTGCTACCCCAACACTGGATTGAGTACATTTACACAAGTTGAGTTAGTGGCTCTCGCATTCCAAATATTAAATAATGATGGATTATTTTCAAATGAAGATATTACAACCTTTTACAACCTAAAAATAAGCACTATACAACAATTTGTTGGGTTTATCTCAAATTTAAAATCCGGTCAATCTCAACAAGCTGCATACGTTTTTAGCAATTTTATTAACAATCCTTATTATGGTATGGGGTTAACTGGTCCAAGTAATCCAAATGGTTGCAAATTGGTTGTTTATAAACCCAATAACCCTCAATTTGCCGTCCAAGGCGGCGTTTCTAGCAGCACAAGAACATACAAATTGGGATTGACCACTGTAGAAAAGAACATTAATAATAGCAACGCATTAAGAGGATCTACAAGCACAATGAGTGTTGCCAACGTGGGAGGAGAACCTTTTACACCATTTATATACAAGTCAAAAGTTCAAGCGTGCAACCCGGCTTTGCCAATTATATTTAGACAAGTCAGTTACAATCCAAAAACTTGTTTCAAAAATTCGGACGATTATATGATTAAAGAAGCCCAGTATATTGGAATTTCAAGCGCCGGACCAACTGTCGCAAATAATGGAATTAGCGCAACTAATCCAGGAGGACAACCATTTAAATAACTGCATTATTTTTATATTCTTCTTCATCTGGTTCAACGCTATTATTTAAAGAAAATAAGTCTGATTGGTTTGTGTCTACAACGTTTCCATCATCATCATACACAATAATTGGTAAAAATATATTAAGTTTGTCTATAAATTTATTATATGGTATTTTGTGTTTTTCACACCATTGAATACACTTTTGAATATTGTTCTTTTTCAATGATTCTATTCTATCATCTTTATTTTTATTTTTACAGAGATTTATTAACTGATCGTATTGTTCCAATTGCAAGTGCCCGACAATTATATTTGACTCCTCCACTTTATTTAAAAAATAATAAGGTAGATCGCAATTTATTAATGAAGTTATATTTTTGCGTTGTTGAATGCATTCGTTAATAACTGCTCTCAAACTCTTCAATGTGTTGTTGTTTTCAATTGTTTTTGAATAATCTGAAATAAAATTTTTGCATATAACAAATCTTTCATTTTTAAAAGCGTTTGATGAGTTTGGTTTTACAATATAAATCTTGTCATACATGCTTGTCAATAAATATAAAACATCCAAGATTGGTTTATGATAAATTGTGCTAATTTTAATTATACACGTTCCGTTAACGTTTTGGTAGGTCAAAATGTTGCATAGAATTGCAATAAGATTAATGCAATAGTTGTTAATATTTGCATCCACAATAGAGTCTAGATCCAGATGATTGCTAATTTCAAAATATAAAAAATCTATTGTCATCATTTCTATTCCTTGAAACGATCTTAAAATAGACAACTCTGAATCAACTGTGTGTTCATAAATAACATCATTATTATTTTCTCTAAAAATATTCATACATTCAATTGTAGATGCATTATTTGATCCACAATGAAGAGCTTTTATGTTTCTTCCAGAAAATGAATCAAAAATGTTGAATGTGTTTGAAATTTCCATTAATTCATAAAATGTTTGAGAACTAGCTTTAATCTTGCTAACTGAAAATTTTGAACTAGGAACTTTAAAATGAATGTATTCATACGGATTAATAAGCTTGTAATAAAAATCAATGTTGTAATTTTGAATTGATATTTCAGACTCTGCTGCTCCAGTAGTGTGTTTTAGCGTTGACGCAAATTCTTTTGCTACATTCACGTAGTGAATTAAACTGAAAGAAATTATAGGTTTATTTCCTTCATTAAAAATTGGATTTATTTTGTGAACGGTTTGCTTTTTGGGTAATATGTAATAACTCATTCTTGAGGTTGTATTATTATATAATATTTTGTTTAAGTGATTAGCAAAATATTAATTATATTTTATATTTTGTTAATTAAATTGCACGCAGAATTATTTTTTACTCCTCAAGTTTTAAAGTAACCTTTTTCTTTGACGCCGCCTTTTTCTTTGGAGCAGGAGTTTCGGATTCTTTTATAATAGTTCCTTCAGTTTCATAAACCTCTTTTTCATTTTGCTCTTCTTCCAACGCTTTTTCTTTTACTTCTTCGGCATTTTCTTTTGCTTGTTCATTTGTCTCGGATTCAACAGCCAAAACAACTTTCTTTACGCGAGGTTTTCTAGCCTTATTTTGTTCGGGTTTCTCAATAACAATATCAATATCTTTTGCTTGCTCTTGTTCATCAATTGATTCTGTTGCAGCCAGAAGCATAATCTTTTTATTAAGAGGTCGCGCCTTTTTATGCTCTAACGTTTTTTCTGTTTTAGTTGCCGGCTTTTTGACAGGCATAATTGTGGGTGAAACTCGCGACACTTTTCGCTCTGAAACTGTCTCGTCAATTAATTCCATAGCAACCTTTTCTGCGTTAACATGACTAATTTTCTTGAATGCAAAATATCTATTCAAGAATGAAATCTTTTTCTCATTTGGAGTCATTTCCAACGCATCACCATATTCATTCTTTTTAAATGGATTGCGCTTTACATCGGTTTGTAACAAATTAAATAGTTCGCTGAATAGTCCAGAACCTTCTGGCAAGCCAAGTGACTTGGCTTCATCGCGTGTTATTAACTTGAAACCATAATTCTCCATAATTCTTTCTAAATAGTCAAAGTTGACCAAATATTCGGGGAACATTTTGTTAATGGTCTCTTGAAACACATTAATCTTGCATCCCAAACTTGTAACGTCGTCGTCAAATGCGGCGCCTTCGTATTCCTTTCTAATCTCCCAAATTTTCTTGGTTCCTTCATATAATTCAATGCTTTCACCAATCTTCTTTTTCTTTAACAAGTTAAAGATAAGCTTGCCATCATAGCACGTTCCAATGAAATAACCGTTTAACTTTGTACACTCGGCAACATTTTGCATGAAATTCTGAAAGGTTGTTTGGTTTTCAAACATATAGTGAACTGCAAACTGACAAGATGAAACATTGAATCCTTCTTCACCCTTTCCAAATTGTCTTGCAACTCCTTTTCCAAGTTTCTCTGGATCATTGTGACCGTGTCCAAAAACTGCTTTTGTTATTTGCACGGCCTTGTCGTTCATCATGGCTAAACCATTGCGAATGTTTAGACTGCTGTTTCCGTTTACGAAAAGCGCATAAGGAACGTGCTTGAATCTTTTGCGATAATTCAAAAACCTCGCACAAGCTCCATCCAATCTATTTTCCAAGTTATCTTTTGAAATATCAATTCCAAAAACAAATGACAATTTTGCCTCAATCCATTTTGAGAAATCTCCACCTTTACCGCAAGCATAATCAATTAACGTGTCTGAACGCTTTGAAACACTTGTAATCAAAAGATTCTTAACAAACAAATTGTGAAAATCGCGCAACCCTCTCGTCTTGCTACTTCCAGAGTATTTGTTATAGTAAACATCATCGTCGGCCAATTCATTGGGAATATCATTTCCAGTGCAAATCATTTCATTTGTAATTGGATTGTGAATAGAATGCCAGTTGCTATTTGCAACTCGATACGCATTACCGAAATTTTTTTCACCATTTCTCAACTCGGCCGTTTTATCATAACGAACTCGCAAAGGAATCCATCTCCAACCAGATTCATTGTCAAGAACATATCTAAACTCTACAATAGTATTATCTCCAAAGACTTCGTTTTCTTCGGTATACATTTGCAAAATTCCAGTGTCATCATTCTTTAACATAATATTGCATACACCAGCATTAGGATCATATGGGTCTGTTGGGAAAAACTGCATTGGGAGATAATTGTATTGTCTTTTTCCATTGTTATTTGGCTCAAATGATGGAAGAACGTCATTTATAACATCTTGGCAAGGATTAATATATCCATCCATGCCTTCATCAAATCCGCATCTCAAAATAATAGTTTTATATTCATTTATTTGACTTGTAGCAGATGTTTGCAATCCATTCTGATAAATTGGCGTTATCTCGTCTTGACCATTCTTTGCCTTTTTTGTACTAACTAGGAAATCAATTGTGTTGTAATAAGCTGGCTTCCATTTGAAAGAGTATTCCCATGTAGCCTTGCCCAACTTGCCAACCTTTCCAACTTCATCTGCTCCAACTCCCATGTTAGCAGGCGTAAATATTAGACCATCTGTATTATACTCAAACAAACCTTCTTTATCTCTTGTCAAAATCAGATTGCATGCGTCAAATATATTTTGGCCTGCATACAATGGATAGAATTGTTTGGATTCTATTCTGATTGGGCTAACGGCTTCCGTCTTTACCACCGATTTTGCCTCCAACAATTTAATAACATGCTTCAACAATGGAAGACGAAACTTTGCCTTCAAATCTTCTTTAGTCTTTGGAATAAATCCTAGAGCCCTAACGTCTTTTTTATCAATATAATAAATGTCAAATGCAGCATATAAGTTTATAAATTTCCCAAATTTATTGTGCGGAATGCTTTCTCCATCAATTAAAGTATTATACAACTCCTTTTTGTCGGTTTCCGCGCCGGTAAACAATACATTCATATTAGTATTAATCAAATATATTTTTCCTTTTGCGGATACAAACAACAATCGTCTTTCTCCATCGGCTTTCTCAGTGACAGTGTAATCATTGCGAATATTTGGCACAATGGCATTATCGTTTAACGGAGAAATATTTGGTATTTGGAGAGTTGTTGATGACGGGCCAATAAAATTGCGAGGCTTTACGTATTTATGCTTTTCTGGGTCATATTCGTCGGCATGAATCAGCTTCATGTATTCTTGAAGAATGCCTCGTTGTTCTGGGTAGGAAATTGGATAATTGGTTCCTTGCAGTCCCATCAAAACGTACTTTATTGTCTTGCGAATTGCCGTCAACAACGCTTCAGGCGAATCCATTAGAGTTCCTGGACCAATTTTTGCGTTATCAACCTCCAACTCTATCTCATAAACTTCAGGGTTTTGAAAAACATTGGCTTCGCTTGTAGTGTACTCCAATATAGGATTTCTATCAGAGAATCGCGAGCTTTTTACAATACTCATGTCCACCTTTATGGGAATTTCTGGATGCTCAAACGTAATGCGGTTTAAATATCTAAAACTCTTTTTTGTTTTTTCCCAGCTGTCAACAATATTTTGTATCAGGCCAGACGTGTGGCGCATATTATTCTCAATGCTGTATGAAACTCTAAAATTAAAATCGTCAAAATTAACGGGAAATGTGCGCTCTGCGTCTTTTCCAGCTCCCTTTGAATAAGGGCTTTTGTTGTAAAATTTTGCAGAATAAGCAGACGATGACATTTTTTTGATATCATTGTGTTTGCAGTAATTCTGAATTTCATGGAACCCAATAATTTCTGCTCTAATTGGCGACAACTTGAATCTTCCTGACGATGGATCCAAAAACTCATTTTGAATTCTCAACAAATATTCACCTTCTTCGCAAGCTGAAGTAAATCCAAGAGACTTTAATTTACGAATCACGTTATCAAAATCTATTTTGGTGAGTGGCTTGATTCCTCTTGTGCCAAACTTTACTTCCAACTCATTATTTTTTTGAACGTCTTTTACGTGCGGATTGTTTGCCAAGAACAATTTGATTAATTTTTCCAATTGAACTTGCGGAGATTCTTTTGATTGATAGTGAGGCCGCTCTTCTCTTTTTTTATAATGTGACGGTTCTAAATTTTCGGGTTCTTTTTTGATGGATGACATAGTTATATATATTACAATACATATTTTTATATTATAATCAATTTTTAATTAAAATATCAAATCTCTTTGTTTGCGTTGATATTTTAAATTAACTTGAAAAAATCAATAATTTTGCATTTATTTCTTATGCTTTCTTGTAAACTTTTTCTTATGCACTTTTTTATGCTTTCTTGTGCGTTTTCCTCCTTTCTTATTTCCATGTTTTTTGTGTGTTTTATTTGCTCGTTTTACATATCTAGTATTTCTTTTCTTTTTCTTTCCACCGCTAGCACCAACCGATATAGTAGCGCCAAAATTATTGGCTTGCCCAAATGCATCTATAGGTCCTTTATCCAATGTTCTATAATCAAATGGTTTTTGTTGCACTGGTTTCACGGCAACGCCTTCAGCTTTACCACTGTCAACTTCAATTGTTGGAGTTGCATCAGTTGATATAGGTGCAAGTAACTCATCACTTTCTTCTGGAGCTGCAGTGGGTTGGCCAGTTCTATCTGCAACAATTTTTTGACCAGTTTCTATTACAAAACTTCTAGATTTAAAAAGCAAAAGTTTTCTGTTAAAAAATTCACCCATGCTCAAAGGATCATCAAATATTTGTTTTGGGTTTACCGATCTTATATAATCTGTAAAAATGGGACTTTCTAATATTCTAAGTCCTATTGTTCTTTCTTCGTCAGATTGAAGTATGCGTCCAGATGACATATAACTTATGGTGCTTGACAAAGAAGCTAATTGATAATACTCAGGTTCAGTCATATCCAATGCTTCATAACACTTTTCATAACCTTCTTTTTCGTCAACGTTTGCCGTAAAAAATAACTGCTTTAACCCTATTCCAATAATATATGCTTTAAGTTTATTTTCAGCATTATTATTTTCATCTGAATATGATGACGCCAATTGCTTTTGGCATTTTTTCATAAATTTAAAATATTTAAGACACAACTCATATTCCATGGATTCTTCTATATCATCGTTTTCAACAAACGATAAATATGCATTAGCAATTGTGTATATAGGTAAAGATGGGTGAAAACAAATAGAGTTGTCAGTTAACTCATCATATTGCGTTGTTTGTGCATTTTCACTAATTGAGATGTCGTCTGAATTTTTAGTAGACATTAAATCTGATTCAGAAGATCCACCTGATTGTGCCACTATACCAATTCTTTCAATTGCAGTAGTTGGCAACAAGCCAGGGTCAACTTCTCTAAGAAAATTGTCGGCATGACTCATAGAAAACGTTCCACTAGGGTTTTGTTCAGATGATGCTTGTTGAATATTTAAATCATCTAAAAACTCTTGTAAAGTTTCAGGGTTTAAAATTAATAGTCTTCCAGTTCTCGCTAACAGCTCTGACGAAACTCCTCGCGTTGCCCATGAAACAAACCCTAATGGAACGTTAACAATTGGAGACAATGCCGATGACCTCGTTCCTAATCCACTAAATAAATGAAATGATGTGGCGGAACCAATATTGTGAGCCAAATGCATGTTTAATAACGGACCAATTGTTTGAATTGGTTCTTGTTCTATAATAAAATTTTGAATTTTGTCATTTGGGTCGCCTCTGGTGTATGGTACAAATTTATAAGGAGATATTGCTCCACCAGATTGAATAGATGGATCTGTATCTATTTCAATTGTTCTAGTTGTTGGATTAAGTTCAATATAATTCCCGCTTCTATCCTCAATATTAATACTGTTAATTGTTTCAGTTGTTTTAGTTACTACTTTATAATTTTCATTAACCACATTAACTTCTGAAATAAATGCATAATAATTGTTATTGTCTAAATAATCTGTATTTAACGGCGCAGGTTGAACAGCAAGTGGAATTTGTTTTTTAATAAATTCTGTTATAATATTATCAACAGTTTTAGTTTCATTTTTTATATTTGGTGGAGTAGGGCAACAATTTAATAAAACTTCAACACAAAATGATTGAACAACGTTAACAAATTTTTGCCTATTTACTTTTGTAAGGTCATCTATGTTTCTTGTAGCATAAATCTCTGTTACTTTTGGCAAATGAATATACAAGTATCCATAGGCATTTGCTATTGCTGTTTTACATGCGTCATCTAAGTTTTGCAAATTGTATAAAAAAACATTTTTATCATTTTTATAGTTAGTGTCAGCTATTGATTGAATAATTCTGTCATAAAATCTGGCTCCTTGAGAAATGTCCCATGTCCAATTTTCAGCGGCTTTATATGCGGGCTGACTTAACAATTTTGCCATAGAACTTGGCAAATCAAACTTTGCAACTCCTTGCACAATATTTCTACGACCAGAAGGTTGAGGGTCATTAATGAACATACTTATTTGATTTTCAACAGCCTCACATTTTGCTAAAAAATTATTATATTCAGCAATTATGGTTTTTTTGTCAGAGTCGGTGGCTGCGGTTGTTAGTCTTGTTAAAAAGGTTCTTGCATCAAATCTAGTTATTTCATTTTCTAATGCTGCGTCAATTTTTGGAAAAATTGTTTTCAAATAGCAGTTCTGCATAGCTTTTGTAAATATAATTCTAGTAGTATTAATTATCTGGATGCTTACAAGGCGGTTTGGATCTTCTTGAGTTGGCAATGAATCCATAACATATTGTTTTAAAAGATCACAACTTCTGTTAAGTTCTTTTTTAACGTTTCGTGGAGCGTCTTCGTTACTACATTGCGTAACAGTAAGATCATACATTTCTTTATAAGCGTTAATGTGATTTGTGCAGTCGTTTTGTTTTGTTGCAATATCATTTTGTTTATTAACAATTTCTTGAAATAAAAAATTTATTCTTTCTGATTCAGCCCTAGAATCTAAAATTTTATAAGAATACGCGCTTTGTGTATCTCCGTGCGTAAATATAACATTAACCCCCATAAATAAAGCAAACGCCATTGCAATTCTATCATGCGTTACAAAATAAATATCAGAAAATTCTTTTTGAATATTATCAACATTATTAGCAGCTCCTGGGATATATGTTTTGAATTGTCTTTTTTTTGCGACCAAACATAATAATACTTGTAACCAATCACCTGATCGTTTTTGAAGGAAACTCGCGTTTAATGAAAAAGTGTTTTTTGATATTAATTTAACTTCTTTGTTTTTTTTTGACTCAAAGAATTTTTTTACACCTTCTATTAAACCTTGCAATGAACCAATACTATTTGCTTTACCACTATTAATGATTGGCAACGTGTCATGTCCTCCTCTAGGATCAACAATTCTAACATTTGTTGCATATGAGATCTTTTTAGATTTTTTGTCAAAGTATAATTCAGACAATTGAAAATTATAATTAGTAAAAAATTTATCATATGGGTTTGTTGAAGCTGGGTTCCATTTATATGTATAATTGATGCTAGTTAATGCGGATGGGATGCACGATACTAATTTATGTTCGCGCGTGTCTGTTGAACCGCTCATTTTAGGTTTAAATATAGGGTCATCAAAACGCGTTTTTCCAGCGGGATCGTTTTCTAACTCAGAAGCATAAACATAATAAAGCGTTTTTTGCGGTTCAATGCTAGTATTAGGATTTTGACGACCGACTTCTGTTAAACCTGGATTTGTCATTATGGTATTAAAACTAACAGCTGCAAAATCAATTATAAATGCAGATCCATCAGCAATTTTTAAATCGTGTGTAAATTTTCTTGATCCAACGTATTTATCTGACCAAGCTTTTTTTGTAAGCATTCCTCCTTTGCTCTTCAAGTCTTTAACTTGACATCTATTAACTTGAAACGTTTTTCCTGTTACCGTGGTAATTTGTTTAGCATCGTCTGGTAAAACCCATACAAATTTTATGTTTTTTTTATCTCTATTATCTTCTGTGTAGTTTACAATTGGTGAATAATTTGCTGGTTCGCTAACAACTGATTCAAGAATTTCATCTTCATCTACAAGTCTTGAAAACGGCGAAGGCAATCCAGTGTCATATTTTTGTTTAATTTCAGAACTTCCTAACCAAGTTGCGAATTTACTAATTACTTTAAAATCATGTTTTGAATCTCCCGCGGAAGCATCTGCTAAAATTTCGTTAAATTTTTCGGGTCTTATTTCTGCAGTTAAACTTGCTTTTGTTTGTGTTTGCGCCTTTGCTTTTGTTTTTGCTTTTTCTTTTCCAAATGAAAACATTTATTATATAATAATACTATTATAAATTCATAATTAAACCCTCATATAAATCTTTTTTTGTTTTTTTGCTTAAATTATCTCCTAGTCCCATTCTTTGAGAAAGCTTAACCAACTCTTCCAACTTATATGCACTCATTGCTTTTAAAGGCTTTTCTACACTTTCCCACTTGAACAATGTATTACGATATGTCTCCAATTGTTCAGAACTCGGGTTCAATTCATAACAGTAGTTACAGGCAGAAGAATCTGCATTATTTATGCAGTGCACAACATGCATCGGCATTTGATCGTCGCAAACTAGTTCAAAGCATTTTCGTTTGTGGATATATATAATATTGATGTTGTTTGCAACGCAGAGAGCAATAAAGGTCTTCATTCCAATAGTTTGTTTATTTGCCAATTCATCCTCCACGTCTTCTCTAATATTCTTTATCTTCTTTGTTTTCAGCTGCTGCTTATTATTGCGCATATGTTCAATGCATTTAAATTTTTCTTCTTTTTCATTGACAAAACTAGTTGTTCCTGGATATTCATACTTGGAAAATCCATTTTGTATAATAAAATAACACCAAAAAAGCTGATCTTTCTCCTTTGGATAATAAAATCTTTCTTGAACCTTCTTTTCAGGTTGTTTTTGTTGTTGCCTTTGAACGGGTTTTGACTCTACATTATGAAGAGATGAATGCTTTGCAATGAGTTTGTTTGTTAACATATAATCCTGTAAGTCATTTACTACATGATTATAATTTATTTTTTGTTCTTGAACCGATGACGAGCTATGCATATTTATTTTTTCCTGAATTATCTTTATTATCTTTCGCAAAATATATATTCTTAAACTCTTCTTTTTGCTTTTCAAGAAAGTTCAAGTTGACTTCTTGTGCATTTACATAGTCAATGTACGTTTTCAAGTTGTCAATCATTGCATCCTGTAACTCGGTTAAGTTAATAAACGTGCCATATTTGTTCTCATTTAAAATAACAGTTTCTTCTTTGCTAAGAATGCGCAATATTTCCACTTGATTAAACTTTGGCATAGCTTCAATCTTTTCGCGAATTGAATTTAATTCATTGGACTCATATGACAACGACAACGACGACTCTGCTAACATTGTTTTATATGATTAAAAAAATATTTTTAAGCTTGTTTGTTAATTTTGTTTATATAAATTTTTTAGATTATTTGCTTCGTTTTTTGTTAAACTCTGTGAGTAATCGTTGTTCCATTATAACACATATTCCAAATATCACCTTTTATATAGTAGCCGTTATTCCAATAAAGACCATGTATAACATTGATAACTACAAATTTATTATTTGGAAGCTTGAACCACGCACAACCCGCTTTTACGTTTCCGACGGCGTCATAATTTACTTGTTTAATTTTTGGCCGCCTTTGCAACATAGTGTATCGGAAATCATTGCGAGGAATGCGGTGAATGTGAATGAATTTTCCTCGGCGCCAACAAGCCTCGCCTGTAAATTCTTTAATAATATCAACAACGACCGTCGGCAAAACAATTCTTAGGACGTGCGTCATTTATTGTGCGTTTTAATTTAATTGCCTTTTATAATTCCGATTAAGCCATTTTCAATTTTTTTCTAATCGTCTTCAATAACTAATTTTGGCTTTGACATCTCCTTATTCATTCCCACATTAGAATAATCTTTCTTTGGTTCAACCAATTCGGCAATGATGCTAACATATTTGTCATTCAATTCAAAGCGTTGACCAATAACCCTAGCGGTAAATTTAGTTCCTTCTTCAATAGTTGAGAAATACTGAACCATGTAGTGATGGTCTCTTGTAACAAACACAACAATCGGTGAAGGAATCTCATCCGAGCTTTCCGCGCGAATACCCGCCTTTGTAATATTCTTTGCAACGCATTGAATCAACATTCCTTCAACAGGACAACAAATCTTGCATTCAAAAACGACTTCAAATCCAATATTTGTCCCTTTCACTAATCCACTAGAGTATGTTACAATCTTACATGAACCTATCCTAATAAAACCCTCCACTACACATTTCCCCTCAAAATTATCTATAATATACCGTTCAATAGTCTGCTGAACATTCTTACCAATATTAACTATAGGCAATGATATACTGCGAGTGATTAATGCTCTTGAGTATATATTGTTTTCAATTGATTGCTTCTTTTTGAATTTTGGTTTCTGAACAGCCTCCATGGAATGTATATATTATACATTTATCTTTTTATTTCCATTTCAATTTTATATTTAATAGATTGTTGATACCCAACAATTTATTACTCTTTTTAATTTGTAATTTTTTCATGTGAATCGTTTATATTTTTAATTCTTTTTTAGATAACATTGCCGTCTCAAAATCAAAAAACCACAATTTATTGTTCTTTTTAGTTTTATTGTAATACCTAAACAATAATTCTTGCAATGAACACAATTCGGATTGAACCATACCTTTTGTTGTTCCCTGTGTATATTTGTCAAATATTTCTTGACCAAGCAACTCTGTTAGAATTGAAATCTTTTTGGGTTTACTTGCTTCATCGCATCTAGCCCCGGTATTTCGCTTTGCCTCCATATCTTTTACCTTAAATACAAAATATCTATTCTTTTGATCTTGACCAATAAAACCAATAAGATTGTTCAACTCAAATTTCATGTAATCCATTTTTGTTACTGTTTCCATGGCAATTTCTCTTTCGTCTTCTGATTCGGCTTGATGCCATTTTTTATCTTTCAATATCATAACGTGGATTTTGTCTCCAGAAAATAATATCATGCTAGTTAACCGCGAAGTTTTAACAAGTTTTTTGTCAAGATACTTTTTTATATAATAATCAAACGTGTTTTCTTCAAACATATCAAAAGAATATATATATTTTATCAAGTGCAATTTATCAGTGTAATCAAGCATATCAACTATATGTTCAACCAAAAATTCAAGAGCCTCGGGCGACGACATAATTCCGTTTTTAATAAGTTTTCTCATACTTACTCCACAATGTTTATACCAATCGTCGTCTCCTCTCGGAACAACTTCAGATGTTCTAGCGAATGACATTGTCAAGTCAAAATTTTTCTTCATTTCTTTTACAATAGGAGGCTCTTTTTCTGTTAGTTTTTCTTCTTCTCTAACGGTTGGTTCGTGTGTTTTATATTCAGACACAATTGGTAATAGCGATTCTTTGTCGTCTTTAAAAATGTTTGATTTAATGTCAAATTTAACCATTCTATGTTTAAAGTCCAGAGGAACTGAGCGTTCATATATAGTTGCATGTGGATTATTAAGTTCACTTGGTTGGAATAAATAGTATTCTCCAACATTTATCAAGTGTCCCGTTCTTCCATACTTATCCATTATGGGTTCATTTGCGTCTTCTATCAATTGCGTCAATGCGGCATATATCTGAACCATTGGATATGGTTTGGGTGTATTTATTTTTTGCATTAGGTCACTCTTTTTAAAGAAAAATTTTCCATCCAATTTATCGCTGAATAGTTTTCTAATTTTTTGCAATATTTTTTCTGAATTCATCATAATAAAAGCTTCATTATAAGTATCCACTCTCGTTTTTGACGAATCGTCAAAGTCTATTTCTTTTTCCGGTTGACATTTATATTCACAATCTGCCATATAATCGCACGCCGCGGAATAAGGAATGTCACCAACTTTAAAATCGTCTATAACCGCGCCATTTGATAAAATCTGTTTTACTTTTTTTGTTGTTTCCTTTTCAATATTTTCCTGAGTAAAATTTGATTGATCGTGATTAATTATGCAATCAACTGACGTCTCTTTCAATAGTCTACTAACCCTTCCCATTTGAACTGCTTTGTATTCTGCAACTCTGTATACATATAAATCAGCTGCTTCTTCTTCGTTATTTTTCAATATAGTTCCATATATAAATATTAACACATTTCTTTCTTCAAAGTCTAAATCTTTGTGACTGAAATTGCGAACACCCCTACCAACAATTTGTTCAATTCTATTCATATTGTACCATGGGTCAATTATATGAACTTGTCGCAAAAATTTGAAGTCAACGCCCTCGGAACCGGCTTGGGATATAAGAACTACTTTAATTTTATCACCTTTCTTATTATCATCGCTTGTAATTGCCTTAATCTCAAAATCATTATTTGGTGATAATCTTGGGTCTCCAGTAATCATAATATATCTGGCTGGCGTAAAGCTGTCTTTCTTATTTTTGCGGGGCTGCAACGTTCTTGAATCCACTAATTCTGTTGGATGCGTTTTGAACAACGATTTGGCACCATCGCCATATCTAGAAAACCCCATTTCTTCTAATGCAAGCGCAACTGGTATTAAACCACCATCAATGTATTGTGAATAAATCAATATAATACCTTCAGCGACGTGACCATCGTCGGACAAAATGCTCTTGCAAATAGAATTAATCTTTGAACTATAATTTCCAATTTTATTAGGAGCAAAAATTCTTTCGTCTTTATCAAGCAACCACTTTTTATACTCAAATGACCCTTTTTCGGGTGGATTTTTACTATCAATAAATTCCATGGTTCTTTCCAAACCACGCTTTCCAGTTAAATCATTTGCATTAATAAATACCTCACGCTCACTAACTACGCTTTCGCTTTCAGAATCTCCTCCTCTATATGAAGTTATAGATTTTTTGCTAGATGGTTTTCTGGTAAGTTTAATTACTTGTTCTTGTTCTTGTTCTTGTTCTTGTTCTTGTTCTTGTTCTTGTTCTTGTTCTTGTTCTTGTTCTTGTTTCTTATGAGGTTCCAATGCAGATTCCAATTGTCTTACTCCTGTATATTCATTTAATTCTGGCGCAACAACTGGTTTAGGTTTGGATAGCTTTTTTTCTCTTGGTTCTTCTTCTGCACTATCGGCATCATCTTCAAAACTTTCAACAATACGCTCAAGACCTTCCATCGGATAAACAATATTTAGTGCCTCTAACGGTATCTGTAATAAAGTGTAACCAAATGATTCCATGTTTTCAAAACTAGGCATTTCTCTTACAACTCCAGTTTTGGTAGTTGTGCTAATTTTTCTTTTTCTAAGACTATCAATAGCAAATTTGTATCCCATGGCTTGGTACTCGCCAATGTTAGTTAAATAGATTGTTGGTTTTAAAATTTGAATCACTTCACTGTTCTCTATTTTCTTTCCGTTCATCTGAAATTCTGGGTATTTAACGTCTTCCAAAGTGGACTTGGGGGAGAAAGTGGATGGATAAACTCTAAAAGGAAATGTATAAGGATTCTCTCCTCTAACAAAAGAAACATACCCAGTCGCCTTTCTTGAAAGCAATTCTTTGCCTTCATCTTCTCCATTTGGACCCTTTTTAAAATTTCCATCCTTATCAAATACGTCTTTAATTTCAATGGTTGCGCGACGATCATTCAAGTTCATCAAATTCAAAAGCCAAATAATTTCCTTATAACTATTGTACATTGGTGTGGCAGACAATAACAACAAACGCATATTAGAGGCAGATTTAACCAAATCTTCCAACTGAATGGCAACCTTCTTATTCTTATTTTCTTCCGCAATGCGAATATTATGAATCTCGTCTATTACAATTAATCGGTTATCAAATTCATATTTTAAATTGCGCGTCATTTTAATGCGCTTGTCTTGTTCGTCTCTAAAAGAGCCTTTTACCTCTTTCACCTTTTCAATGTAATTGGCAAACTCAATATAACCTAAAAATAAATAAGAAGTGTTTATAATTGTTTTAATTTGGCTAACAACTTTTTCTTTTGTTAAACCCTTCATGTTCATTGGATTAATTTCCTTTATAAACTTATTTCCCGTTGCACCCTTTAAATTCCAAAGTCCGTCCACTAATTTTAATTTTCTCTCGTCAAAAAGCTGAACGCGAAAATTATCTTGAACGTTTGGTGATGCAACAATAATTGTGCGTTTTGAAATACCCATCTGTTTTAAATAATCTCTTTGCTCCTCGCATACGCCAATAGATGTGGCCGTTTTTCCGGATCCTAATCCATGATACAGCAAAAGACTGTTATAAGGAGTTTGAAATGAGAGAAAATTTCTAACAAAGGCTTGTTGTGGTGCCAATTCAAATTCAGCGTTTGCTAAAAGATCAGCTTGCTCCTTAATATCATAAATTTTACCGTCATAGCGATTATCGTTAAACTCCTTCTTTTCTGCTATTTTAACAATAAAATTTGGGTCATTCAAACTGGGATACAAATAATCGTCTTCTTCTGGGTGTTTACCTAATTCATTTCTCTCCACTAACTCCTTTTTCAAGAGGAATTTATTGCACGTCTTGTCATATTCATTCCCAGGCGCAGCGCAGTTATTTTTTTCATATTCACCTTTTAAAACCTCTTCTGTGGTTAGAGCTACTTCGTCGGAAAATTTAAGTTTTTTAACTTGTTTCTGTTTGGAAATTTCTGTATTTTTTGTTCTTCGTGTTTGCATATTATATATTATGAATATAATCTATATTCTTGTAATACTTTATTTATATTAATAATAATTTGTTTCTTTTCTAAATTATAAGGTCTAATTGACTCTAAACACTCACCAACTGTTTTCCACTCTAGCTTGCTGACCTCGGTCTTTTGAAAATTTTGCAAAGAGTCAACGGTGTCATTCATATACGCCAAATAATATTTATGTTTATACGATTTGTGATTTGAGCCAATAAATATTTCCTCAAACGGTAACATATTTTCAACAACTGTAATGTCTTTACTTGAATATCCAGTTTCCTCTTCAAATTCCCTTAGCGCGCATTCTAAATCCTTTTCTTGAAAATTGCGACGCCCTTTGGGAAACTCCCATTCAGTCTCATCCCATCGCGTTTTACTGTTATCTATGATATCATCTAGGGTAATCTTTGCCAAGTTCATATGAATTCCATTTTTTATCACATCAAACTTTTTAGAAGCCGCAACTTCTTCTCCTCTATATTGCATTCCATTGGTGTCCCCCCACATCATCTTCCACAAACTGTCAAATGACTCGGTCCTTAAGCGCTCTTTCTCGCAAATAGACATTTCGTCTACACTTTTTTGAATCTGTTCCACATTATAAGACGAATACTTTCCTCTTATTAAATCAATGTAACCAAAACTATCTTTGCGGCGTATCATTAAATATTGAACGCCTTTGTTACTTGACCTAAACACTACAATTCCATAACTAGTAATTGGTAATTTGCATTGGTGAAATAAATGTCCGTGTTTTCCACAGTTGTTGCATATGTTTGTTTTATTCATTCAATCTATGACTTATATTATATAGGCATTTATGTTTAAACATTTATCTTTTAATATTAATTTATTCAAATGGGATTAGATCCAAAAGTCTGGGGGCCTCACTATTGGTTTTTTTTACATACAGTAGCAATGTGTTATCCGCATAGACCAAATACTATTACGAAGAAGAAATACTACGAATTTATTCACAATATACCAATGTTTATTCCGGTTGAAACTATGGCAACATATTTTAGCCAATTGTTAGATCAATATCCTGTATCACCTTATTTAGATTCGCGCGACGCATTTATACGTTGGATGCATTTTATACACAATAAAATTAATCAACGGCTTGAAAAACCTAATATTTCCCTCAGTAAATTTTACGAATATTATTATGAACAGTATAAACCCAATGATTTGAAAATGAGAGAATACTACAAAATGCGTGGCAAAATTATTTATTTTGTAATTGTTGCTATAGTTGTGGGGACTATTTTTTACCTATACAATGAATAATTTAAGCTACGTTAATTATATAAAATTATTATCGGAACTTTATAATAAATGACGGTCATTAATGGTATAGAGATTGACGACATAGATTACAAGGTGAATGATATTAAATACGCAATTAAAAACAATGATCCAATTGAGAAAAAATTAAATGTGATTATTGTTATATCAAACCCTTGTTTATACGCAAAGCGTTATATACTTTTAAAAGAGTTTGTAAAAAGAATAGAAGAAGAGGAGGAACATGTCAACTTATTTGTTGTTGAATTGGCTTATAAAAACCAAAAATTTATAGTTACTGACAAAAAAAACAAGAATCATTTGCAATTAAGAACGGAAACGGCCATTTGGCACAAAGAGAATATGGTTAACTTGGCGGTTAAAAACTTGCTTCCCAAGAAATGGAAGGCTTTTGCATGGATTGACGCGGACGTTGAATTTGAAAATAATTCGTGGGCGCTAGACACATTAAAAATCTTAAATGGATGCAAGGATGTTGTGCAGATTTTTAGTCATTGCGTTGACATGGATGCTGATAAATCCACTCTAAAAATATTCAATGGTTTTGGGTATAGCTTTTCAAAGAGTAAAAAATACAACTCAAAAGCAAATGATTATTGGCACCCAGGTTATGCGTGGGCTATAACAAGAAAAGCTTACGAAAAAATTGATGGCATATACGACAAAGGCGTTTTGGGTTCGGGTGATAATGTAATGGCACTTTCTTTTATTAATAAGTGCGAAAAAGGTATTAATGCTGAATATACCGAGGATTATTATAACAGCATGTTTGATTTTCAACACAAAGCAAAAAACCTAAGGCTTGGTTACACTCCTGGAGTTATACGTCATTATTATCACGGTTCAAAGAAAAACAGAAATTATACAGAGAGGTGGCAAATATTAATAAAACACGAGTTTTCACCCGAAAAACATTTGGAATACAATTCTGAAGGCATTTTAGTTCCCACTAAAGAGTTTTCCGAAGATTTCAAACTGGACATTATGACTTATTTTAAGGAAAGAAAGGAGGACGAATAAAAACAATAGCGTTAAAATAAATAATAATCTATACTTATTTTAACAACAATAATATGAGAAAAATAAACGGAGGAAAAGCGATCGCGTCGGGTGGATTTGGGTGCGTTTTTAATCCAGCCATAAAATGCAAAACAAGAAAAAATAAAGACGCTGGTATAACAAAACTAATGAAAACTAAATATGCAAAGGCAGAATACAAAGAAATACAAGAATTCAAGGGTCTATTAGACGACATTCCAAATTATGGCGATTATTTTTTACTAGATGGATTTTCCTTATGCGACCCAGAAGAGCTTACAAAAGAAGATCTTGAAAAGTTTGACAAGAAGTGCAAATCCCTTAAGAAAATAGATATAACCGCATCAAATGTGAACAAGTCATTGGACAAATTAATGTCATTAAACATGCCTTACGGAGGAGTTGATGTTGGTGACTACGTTGAACGGGAGAAAATGGATTACAAAAAAATCCACAAGATGAATTCTGCGTTGATTGAGCTTTTGAAAAACGGAATTGTTCCAATGAACCAACGAGATGTATTTCACTGCGATATTAAAGACTCCAATATTTTAGTAGAAGACAATGGTGACGCTCACATAAAAACTCGTTTAATAGACTGGGGGTTGTCAACTACGTATAAAAGTGGTGCAAATATTCCAAAACCGTTAATAAATAGACCGTTTCAATTCAATGTTCCGTTTTCAGTTGTTTTATTCAATGATACTTTTTCAAAAATGTACACAGAGTTTTTAAAGAAGCACAAGGAACCCAGTTTCTTTATTATTCGTTCTTTTGTTATTAATTACGTCATATCGTGGGTGAATAAACGTGGTCCAGGGCATTTGAAAGCAATTAATAGTATTTTTAAAGAATTCTTTGAGCGCGGATTAATTAATATTGAAGAACAATTTAAAGAACATTTGATAGAATTTGATTACACGTTTTATTTTATATTTGAATACATCTCCTATGTATTGTTCAAATTTACGCGCAACGGAAAGTTTGATAAAATGGAGTATTTTAGTGAAGTGTTCTTGAAAAATTTAGATGTCTGGGGGTTTGTCATGACTTATTTGCCAATTTTAGAATACTTGGGTGGATATTATAATAAATTGTGCGACTGTGAAATACAAATTGTTGATAAAATTAAAGAAATGATTTTATACGTTATTGAATGTAGCTATGTGCCAATTGATGTTGATAAAATTGTTGTAAAATTAGAGGATTTAAATGCGTTATTTTTGAAAGCCGATAAAAAATCCACTGTGCATTTCCAAGAAAAACGCCCAACATCTAGTTTAACGCAATCCAAATCCAAATCCAAATCCAAATCCAAATCAAAAACAAAAACAACGACGCCCAAATCTACAACAAAAAGATCTTCTCAAAAATCAAAGTCTAGCTCTAAAAATAAAACGTCAAAACATAGCATTTAGATATATTTTTAATAATCTTGCCTTATATATATATTAATTAAAATATGTCATCACAACTAAAAAATCCTCCACCATTATCTAGAGTTGACTCGCAATCGGAAACACCGAGAATAAACCCAGTAAACGGCGTTAGAAGGGTTGGTAATAATTCAGATGCAGAAACAAAAAGTGAAAATATCGTTAAAACTAAAAAAACTCTAAAAAAATTAGAAAATGACCCATATTATAAAAAACTTATGAGTTGTTCGTGTGCAAAAACTCCCGATTCCAAAGGTTTCCCAAAAATTCTTCCTAAAAAGCCGGCATCTGGGCCTTCAAGTAATAGCTATCCCCCTTCTTCTCTAGGATCTGGATCTCTCCCTCTTCGTGAAAAAAATGGAAAATGTATTACAGGTTCAGTAAGCAAAGGCACAATTACGTTCCAAAATTTTCCTAATAACGGTCAAAATACAAAAAAAAATTATACAGATTATGGAGTCAATATAACACTTCCAGACGGAACGTTGTATACTAATAGATGTTTTATATTATCATTGGCGCATGTATTAGGAATAGATGTGTGCGAATTTTATGGCAATGTTATAAAAATACTGCAAAATAATCCAATTCCTCCCAATTTGTTGTCTAGACCAGAAATAGAAAAATTAAAAAATAAAAATATTGATGAGTTGCACGCAATTGAAGAAGACGCCAGCCTTGATAAAGAAGAAAGAGAACTTGCCGGAAATATTGCAAATTACATAAATGAAAAAACGGTTATAATGTCAAATGGAAAAAAGGGCCGAACTGAATACATTGACGGCTCACTTCTTTTAAAATATTTTAATTTTGATAACTTATTATCAAATGGTTTAATACTTTTAATTACCGACAATTATCAATTTAATACAAATCTGGTAAATTCTGGCAGCACAGCAAAGGGGGGAGGAGTTTATATTAACCCAAGTGGAAATATAAACGGTAGACCAACTTTAGATACACCAATAATTTATAATTTGGGCGACACCCATTATGTTGTTGGTGACAAATTGACTGATCAAGGATTATTAGACTCTATTATTGAACGATGCAATAATATGACGGGAGTCAACAACGACGCTCCCTTTAACTATCCTGCAATTATAAACTCAACGAAACAAACAGCAGGTTCGCGAAATAGAAAAACAAGGAAATTAAAGAAAACTAGAAAATCAAAAAAGAGAAAAAATAATAGAAAAACTAGAAGAAGATAAGAAAATTAATTATAATCTCGCATTATATTAATTATGAAACTAGAATTACTAATATTTGGTGTAACTGCATTTTTAGCTTACAATACTTATTATGATGGAAAATACACAAAAATGATAATGAAAAATAAAAAATACTTTCAGATCGCCTTTTTTGTATTTTTAGGTATCATCTTTTATCTCATGGTTAAACGCAATCCAGCAAGATGCAAAAATATCCTTCTTCACGCCAATAACGTTGTCAAATATATGCCTATTGATAAATCTTCCATGGATATGCTTAGTCCATTAATAGACTTTACAACAACATCTAGCAACTCAAGTTTTATGGGCGATTTAAATAATGACAATAACTTGGGTGCAAGCATGGGAACATTAAATGCAGAGAAACGCATTCTACAATCTGGTGGAAAAAGCACTAAACGTTCTGTAAGTGAAACCAAAAAGAAATATGTAGCATCTAACCAAGCTTGGAAATGTGGAGATTGTAAACAACAATTAAACGCTTGGTTTGAAGTTGATCACATTAAACGTCTAGAATACGGCGGAACCAATGAAGTCGGCAACTTGGTTGCTTTGTGTAGGGATTGTCATGGCAAAAAGACCGCCATGGAAAACATGTAATTCTACTTTGGGAAAGTGGAGCAAAATTCTACTTTTTCCAAAAGTGTCTTTGGGAAAAGAAAAATATAATGTAATTATATTATTATATTATATTATGAGTATCCCAAAAGCTACAGCAATTCCTATAATAAACAACGCAACTCCATTAGACTCTACGAAGAATTATGATTACACAAAACTAAAAACGCCTCTTATATATGGAACTTTTTTTGCTGTCATGTTAATACTTATGGGAGTTACTATTGGACTAATATATTCAAAAAATACTGAACTTCCGGGAGCGCCATCATTAACGCAATCACAGAACAATACCGCCATTACAATTATTGCCTTTGTCTCAGCAATAGTATTGATTATTCTTTTAATAATACCGCAATATAAAGAGTTCTTGAATTTTTTAGGCAAATTAAAGTTTGTTTTACTTCTTGCTGGATACATTATTGGCCTCATTATACTATATCAAACAGTTCCTAAAGGAATTATAAATGCATACGCGTTCTTATTTTTCCCAATAACCATGCTTATTGGCATTTTTCTATTTTATTTAGCAATGGAAAAAGGTACCTTGTATGGTTTAGATTTGAATTATGAGCGAATTAAATATGCTTTGGTTTATTTTTGTTTGCTTGTTTTTATCTTATTATTTTACACTGTAGACCCAGGGGGGTATTTGAAAACTTATTTTGGCCCTTCTCTCATTATTACAATCTTATTGGCCATTTTTGGCTTCCTTTATTTGATAACGTTGATGACACTTCCTTCTATTAAACAAGGCACTGCGGCAACTGGAGGGTTCTTTAAAGGTCTTACTAAAATAAGTCTTTTCAGTGGAATTGCGTTCATTATTTTTTTAATAGTCATCGTTTCTGGCATTCTTGCTTACCCAGATGGATTCACAAATGGAACTGGTTTGGCAGGAAGCGACAAAACAAACAAGGTTTCTCTCATTGTAATATTACTTATAGTCATTTTTATTGCATGGATCCTGTTTTTTGGAATACAATCCTTCTCAAAAATACCTTTTCGTGACAGCAATGGAGATGTTAATTTAAGCTTATCCAATATAACGAACATTTCTCGCCAAGTTTTTATGCTTTTATTCGGTCTTATTTTTTCTGGTTTACTTATCGGTTGGCTTGTTATGGGAGTTGAAGGCCTTTCAAGCAAGTCTGGTATAGTATCATTTATATTAAATGCTTTAATTGTTGTTACTATTTTGGGATTGGTATTTAAGTTAATTACTGGTGGAACTTATTACAAAAAGAGTCCATTATTTAGATTAATTGTCAACACACTTTTATACATTCCTTGCATTCTGGTTGGCGTTATTGACACTATTATGAGCCTTTTAGGATTTGGCGCTAGCGCTGGAGCTAGTGCTGGAATAAGTGGATTGTGGTCTGGATTATCTAATACAATAGAATCTACCAAAAATACTCCTGCAACATATTACGCTCTGCTTGTTTTCATAATTTTATTATATGTGATTTATTTTTTCCTAGGACAACAAATACAAACAAACGTTGCAAAACAAGGAGGAACTATACTAGTAAACAATCCTGTATATACAAATTCAGAGAATACAATTGGAACATATGACAATTTAAATGGAACAGATGCACACGAAAATCAGTACGACTATAATTACGCTATTTCATTTTGGGTTTATATAGACGCAGTTAGTCCAAACGTGAGTTCATCGTTAGACAAATACACTTCCCTATTAAATTATGGAGGCAAACCTAATGTTTTATACAATGCAAGCGAGAATACTCTTATGATTACTTTGTTGAATACAGGGGAACCCGCAATAGGCAGCGCAAGTCGTCTTAAAAACCCACAAGAGCTAGACGCAAGTGGTAATATAATTGTTTATAAAATGGAAAAAGTATTATTGCAAAAATGGAACAATATTATTATTAATTACAGTGGCGGAACTATGGACATTTTTTACAATGGTAAATTGGTAAAATCAGTAAACGAAGCAGTTCCTCAAATGTCCAAAGACACACTCACAATTGGCGCGGATAAAGGTATAAATGGTGGAATATGCAACGTAACGTATTTCAACTCAAGCATTAATGCATCTCAAATATACTATTTATACAACACAGTAAAAAACAAAAATCCTCCTGTTGCAAGTTCGGCCAAAGAATCAATTGCTAAGAACGTTATGGCGGGCGCTGGCGTAAAAGCAAATCCACCAGTTATTACAATCCCAATTACAATTGACGTAAAAACAGAACCTTCCAGCGAAGAAGCCAACCCCAATTCAAATCCCACCGTAAAAGCGGATCCAAACAATCCTTATATAAGCTATTTGTCATTTAAATGGTTTGCCACTGCCAACAATGATAACTACAATGGTTAATAATTTACGCGGCAAATAGATAAAAATAAACGTAATAAAATATTTATTGCAACGTAATAAATGTTTCCTCACTAAAGAAAATTTCTATTAGTATATTATATATCAATGGAGATTAAGAATATTCTTCTCGTAGTCATAATTATCGTGTTGTTATACATAGTTATTCGTTATGTATTTTCAGATGTTAACACACTTACAAGCATCAACTCTGGAACAATGATGCAAAAAATTACCGCTGGTAGTTTAGCAACGGGAACAGTCGCCAATTCTAGCAACTTTACTTATTCAATTTGGTTCTATATTAATGACTGGAACTACAAATACAGTGATGCTAAAATGCTATATGGTCGCATGGGAAAGGTAACAGACAATCAAAATATAACAATTGACGGCGTTAGTAATAGTTTGCCATGTCCCGCCGCTATTTTAGGCGCAATTGAAAACAACTTGTCCATTTTATTAACATGTTTCCCTGGAACAACGCCAGCGTCAAGCGAAGATACAACTGCATCGGACGGTTCAGTTGTTCATACTTGCAATATTAGCAACGTTCCTATTCAAAAATGGGTAAATTTGCTTATCAGCGTATATGGCAGAACGCTTGATGTATATCTTGACGGCAAATTAGTAAAAACGTGCGTATTGCCGGGTGTTGCAAAAATTAATTCCAACGCCGATGTTTATGTCACACCAGCTGGTGGATTTTCTGGATGGACTGCTAAATTCCAATATTACCCCAACTCAACTGATCCACAAACGGCTTGGAACATTTACCAAAAGGGATATGGTGCGAGTTGGTTGTCCAACATTTTTGGAAAATACCAAGTTAAGGTGGCTTTTACTGACAATGGAACTGAAACAGGTAGTTTTACATTTTAATTTGGTTTTTCTTATATAATATATATATATGGATAACGGTAGTTTCACAACACAAAGTACTGGAAGAGGAAGCGGAATAAAAGATTTTATGAATTCAAGCAGTTTAGTCGCCAGAATTTCATTTTTATTATTAGTTATTTTGGCGTTTGTTATTATTCTTCAATTTTCAATGTCAATTCTTGCGCAATTTTTTGGTCCCAATAATTCTCCTAAAATAATTAATGGCATGGTTGACGCCAAACAAACAATAATTGTGCCACAGGATCCAAGTGCGTCCGGCGCAAAACCCATCAATCGTTCTGTAAATGGTCCAAATGGAATTGAATTTACTTGGTCAGTTTGGGTTTTCATAGACGATACCCCATCATCTAAGTATCGTCACGTTTTCAGTAAGGGAAATGCTAATGTTGTTCCAGATACCGGATTAAACTTCCCAAATAATGCACCAGGTTTATATATTATGCCAAATACAAACGCACTAAAGGTTATTATGAATACTTTCAATGATATCAACGAGGAAGTTGTAATTAATGATATTCCTTTAAACAAGTGGGTTAGCATTATAATTAGATGCAAGAACACTAACTTAGATGTTTACATTAACGGAACTATCACAAAAAGCATGGAATTAAGTGGTGTCCCCAAGCAAAATTACGGAGATGTAAATATTGCATTAAATGGAGGTTTCTCGGGTTACATTTCTAACTTGTGGTATTACGATTACGCTCTTGGAACTGCTTCTATCTATAATTTGGTTAAAAATGGACCAAATACAAAAATGGTCAGCTCATCTGCAATGAATTTGAAAAATCCAAATTATTTGTCAACCAGATGGTTCTTTGCTGGCGCAGGAGACCAGTTCAATCCCATTGGAACAACACCCTAATTGTTTTGAATTGTCTGGCTATATTGTTTGAATTAAATTTTCTTTTATTTTATATAATTGTATATAAAATAACATGTCTTGTTTTGGACCAAATTACAATCCCAGACCACCAAGAGAATGGAGCCGATATGAAAATCCATGCGCATATATAGACAATCCAGAGGACCCAAAACCAAACCTTGTGTATAAGTTTGAAGTTCTTAAGAAAGGCAACATTCTTCAATACAAAAAAAACAGTTCAAATATAACCAAACAACAACGTTATGCGCAAATAGCGCGTGGATTATGGACGAATCGCACAACAACTTGGGCAACGCAAACGCAAAGCTATACAAATCCAAATACGAATAGCTTGAAGCGTTCTAATTTTCAAAATTACAATACAGTGACTCTTGCACCCACTTCTGCGCCAATTACATGCCCTGTGCCAGTTATTCCAACCAATTATGTATTGCCTCCATTTACTGGAGGTTCTGGTTCATCTGGACCAAATCCAGCACCAGTTATTCCTCCTCAACAAAACCCACCTTTAATTTCTCCAGCAAATCCTATCATTCCTCCTATTATTCCTCTTGTTGAGCCAGAACCAGTTATTATTCCAGATGGAGGAACGCTTATTTGTAATGTTAGTGAAAATATTTGCACTGGGCAGATTTATGATATTACAGCGAATCAATTTTGCTATCCAACAAGCGATTCAGACGTTCCTGGACCTATTATTTATTTGTGTTACAATGATGGTTTGCCTACATATTACCCAAGAACTAGGCGCGTTTTTGCAGCTGGAGGCAATAAATGGCCTCAAGGAGAAAAATTTATTAAGAGTGCAATTGAAACGTTTAATCTACCACAATCTTTCAGTTCAGCAGTTTCTAGCGTTGGAAATGCCGTTCAAGATAAAAGTTATGGTAACTCTGGCGTATATGGTAATTATGGAACTAGAATAATTAGTTCTGACGATTTAACAAAGCAATATAATAATTTGGAAAAATTAATAACTGACAATTCAAGTGAAATAATTGCAAACCAAGAAGATATTGCAAATAAAATACTTTACACAACCGGCGCAATAACTTCAACCCAGGGAGACATTAAAAGCAAAATATCAGATTTATCAAGCGATCTTGCAAAAAGTGGGGAACTTCTTCAAAATAGCGTGTCCAGCGCAGTAACTTCTATAAAGTCTCAGGCAATTGTAATAAAAGATTTAATATCTTCAAATATAGACAAAGTTGACACAAACGTGAACGCAGTTAACGCAAATGTAGAAAACATTAACACAAAAGTAAATGCGGTTAATGCAACTCTAGAAGATGCTGCAAATAAAATACTTTACTCAACAGGCACAATAACTTCAACCCAGGGAGACATTAAAAGCAAAATATCCAATTTATCAACTAATGTCGCAAAAAATGGGAGAGTTATTCAAAATAGCGTATCCAATGCAGTAACTTCTATAAATTCACAGGCAATTGTAATAAAAGATTTAATATCTTCAAATATAGACAAAGTTGACACAAACGTAAACGCAGTTAATGCAAATGTGGACGCAGTTAATGCAAATGTTGACGCAGTTAATAACCGCGTGGGAAGTTTAGTTAATGTTTTTGGTGAATTTAACAAAAAAACAGTTTCACAATTAAATGAATTTGTTGCGTTCGCTGAAGATAATGGCCCCCTTATGCGCCCATATGGAAATGATACTACAGATTATAATTCAATACAATCATTTAAAGACTATCTTGACGCGCAATTTTTATTCAATGCAAGCAAGATTGACGCACTTCAATCAGAACTATCTAATGCAAAAACTGCAATTAGTGAAAAAATAGATACCACAAAATTAGACATTACTGATTTGATTAATACAGCTAAAGCTGAAATTGTTGCAGGCAATACACTTATTAATGAAAAAATAAATGCCTCAAAATCAGATTTTACTGATTTGATTAATACAACTAACGCTGAAATTGTTGCAGGCAATACACTTATTAGTGAAAAAATAAATGCATCAAAATCAGACATTACTGATTTGATTAATACAACTAACGCTGAAATTGTTGCTATTGGCGGAAAAATAGACGCCACAAAACTAGATATTACTGATTTGATTAATACAACTAAAGCGCAAATTGATACAAGTCATGCAACAATTAGCGGAAAAATAGACACATCAAAATCAGACATTACTGATTTGATTAATACAACTAAAGCGCAAATTGATACAAGTCATGCAACAATTAGCGGAAAAATAGACACATCAAAATCAGACATTACTGATTTGATTAATACAACTAAAGCGCAAATTGATACAAGTCATGCAACAATTAGTGAAAAAATGAATACCACAAAATCAGATATTGCTGATTTAATAACCACTGCTAAAGCTGAAATTGTTGCGGGTAACGCAATTATTAGTGAAAAGATGGATACAATAAAATCAGACATTACCGGTTTAATTAATACAACTAAAGCGCAACTTGAAACTATTATACAGTCAGTAGTAACTTCAAATAACCAAATATTTATTTTGTTGAGCGCCGTTGCAGCAAATGGTGGAGGTGGTGGCGGAACTATTCAAGAAACAATGATACACACACTCTTAATTAGCGAAACAGTTTCAACTATTATGAATTATTATTCTGATTTAGCTGATGGAAATTTTGAAGCATTGTCAACAGAATTAACTGGTGAAAAATTTACAAAACTTTCTAAAGAGTTGTTTGACTTTAAAAGTGAATTGGCTATTAACTCAGATTATGAAACTATTAGACGTATTATAGTTACTTCTTTTGAGGCGTTGATGCGAATGGTAACAATTAATATTGCATATTTAGAATTACAAAATAATTATGAAGTTGTTTTTAACAGGTCAAAAATATTAGACAATATAGAGTTGTTAAAAGAATACATTGACGCCTTAAATAATTCAAGCAATTTAAGCATTGTTCCAGAAATTAGCATTTCGGCGCCAATTATTGAATTAAGACCAGAGATTCAAGCATACATTGACAAATATGGATTGCCCGAAGACGGTATTTTCAATCCAGATAAATTAGCAGAATTACTTTAAATTAAGTCATTTTAACAAAAATAATTGCGTCATTGCACGCAAAGCATTTACTAAGCTAATAAAAAAATCATTTTAAATATATATTTTGCGTTTATTGTATTAATTTTTTTGGTAAAAAACTTAATATTAGTATTTATTATAACATGCCGAATTACGTGCCTTCCACTACACTCGACAACTGTCCAGTTGAAGAGGTTTCCTTGTACCCCCCTTCGTATTTTTTAGACACATCGGTTGTGTCTGCGACTGTTTTAGCCAATCTTAGCGCCGATAGAATTGAGCAATTCACCGCCACGCAAACAGCCGTTTTAGTTGCGGTTCAATTAGCCGATTTAGACGAAACCCGCGTTCAAAAATTGTCATTCGTTGCGTCTTTAACCGTTGCTGACAACACATTTCCCCTATCTTCAAGTCAAGTTGGATATTTAAAAGGAACACAAGTTGCTTTATTAACATCTGTTCAAATAAAGTCATTGAACGCTGCTAGAATTCAAGCCATTACTATTGCGTCATTGGCTTCATTAACAAAAGACCAAATTGGATTGTTTAAAACTACTCAAATCCCACACTTTACTACAGCGCAAATAGCCGCTTTAAAGGTTGGTGCAAGCTCTTCAAACCAACAAATTCAAGGTCTTTCAGTCAATCAAGTTAAAGCATTAACGGCCACAGATCTAGCAAATCAAGTTGGTGCTTTGACGGCCGATCAAATTCACGCATTATCCGACGATCAAGTGCAAGCATTTACTGCAACTCAAATACCAAAATTGCACGTAGAACATTTGTACGCAACTGCAGTTTCTGGGGCAAACGGTAACAGCAAACAATTGAGCTTATTAACATCTGATCAAATTAAGGCGCTTATTGAGGCCCAAATTCATTCCCTTTCAACTGAAGCTCAGGTTCAAGCTTTATCTGCAAGTCAAATTGAATTTTTAAATGTAAGCCAAATCCCCTATTTTACAGAAGCTCAAGTGCCATTCTTTTTAGAAGCTCAAATTAAAGCTCTTACAGATACGCAAATACCCGCTCTTACTTATGCCATCGGAGCAAATCAAATTGCAAAATTTACAACAACACAAATCCCTTTTTTTAAACCCGAACAAATGGGATTAATGACGGCAAACCAAGTTTTTAATTTTTTGCCCGATCAAATAGCGGTATTTACGGATTTGCAAACTGCTGCTTTTACAAAAGAGCAATTAGATCTTATTGTATCAGCCGATGCTATTAATTCTTTTAAACAGACCAAATTTAACAGTGTTCGCAATTATCCTTTTAAACCATCCCAATTAGATGTGGTTCTTCCAGAAAATATTACGGATATCCAGGCGGATCATCTGTATAAATTATCTCCTGCTGCCGATTACATTAACGTATTGTCCGCACAACAGATGAAGGGTTTTACTTCAACCCAAATGAAAAATTTTTCAGACGCGGCCGTTGCAGCATTATCTGGCATTCAAGTACTTGCTTTGGAACCTGCTGTCACTGAAGACCACTGTTTATTGTCCGATTTATTTGTATCCCAGTTTACCTTTTTTAATGAAGAGGCGCGAACCGCCATACAAGGCAGCAGCAAATTAGTTGGCCCCCTTGACGAATTCCAAAGTTCCGCTTTAGATAAATCAAGTGGATTCTACACGCAATTTGCCATGACCCCAGTTAGAAATATAACTAATCAAACTGCATTAACGTATTTGACTCCCCTCCAAATTACTTATTTAACAAGAGGACAAATTGCCTCCATTAAAAACATTAGTGGTTATCAAACTAAGATTAGCAGAGACGCTCTCGCTTCATTAAATATAAACGTATTGGGAATGGATTCTGCTGCCAGTGTCATCGTATCATCAAGTAACCCGCTAGATTATCAATTGGCTTTGATTAATCCCCTTGACGCGAATCACGGAGCCGCTTACACAACCTTGGGTAAATCTTTTACTGCCACTCAACTTAATGCTTTTTCAGCCGAGCAGTTTGCTGCTTTTAATTCAAAATTAATAGCTTCTAGCGAGATTTCTAACTTAAATGGATGCTTGCCAAAGATAACTTTACAAAAATTGGCAAATATGACTTCTGGTCAAGTGACTAATTTTAAACCATCACAATTATTGGTAATGCAAAATTTATTTGCTTCTGCGTCAAACATGAGTTATGATACTGCGTCAAAATTTGCCGCATATCAATTGGCGGGATCCAGAGATTTATTGGAAACCCCATCTTATTGGGTTGCCGCTGCGGATTGGGTAGACAGCACACCAACCGGGTTACAACCTATTACTTGGTTTTCTGCAGTGATTGTTGATTTCCTAAAAACATTAATAGCTTCAAATTCACACATTAATTTTGAGTTGTCTGCGTTAAATGTTAGCAATGTTTCTGCACCTTTTTTGGAAACTGTTTCCGAAAATACTCTTGGCACTTATGATAATGTAATTAAATTTGAAATGACGGAATCTGACGCAAAGTCGCTTATTACTTATAAAAAACTTGCCAATGACGTTCTCGCGTTTTATACAGATACATCAAAATTTAACGTTAAAGGTAAAAAGGCAGGATCAGGCAAAAAATCAATAGGGTCTTTTGATTTTTCTCACTCAAATGTGTTAGAGTCAAACGCCACCTCCGATTTAAATTGCTCCATCGCGCACCATTTTACTAGAAAACAAGTTTCTGAGAAATACGGCGTTAATAGCGTAGATCTTATTAAAAGCCCAGCAACTAAAATTTCTGAACTAAATGCGGCAATTAACACAAAATCAAATCAAACAATCACCGATTCTTTATTAAAGCTTGACGCTTCAAACCCAATCGGAGATAAAGTTGGACTCACAAAAGACAACAACGATAAATGGTACTCAAATCTTAATGGATTTGATCCAAATGATTACACGGTTAACGTGCCCACCGCCATTTATAACTTGATTTCTGCAAAGGTTGGATCCAGATTAGAAACCAATGTTGCCAGTAACGGCGTCTACAATATGCCAATAAGAGTTGGCGACACTTTCAGATTTCTAATTAGTCTCGCAGGCTCAGGCGCATTCTCATCAGTCGCAAATACATATTTAGTTGTAATTGAGGTTGTTGCTTAAATTGGCTAAAATAATAAATTTTTACACATTAAACTTATAAAAAATTGATTATAAATATTGATCTAATAATTTATTTATAATCAACTGACATGTCCTCTCTTTTCAAGACCACAAAATATATTAATTTTCACAACAAAACTGAGTTACCTATCATGGTTGATTCGTGGGTTGATGGATCAAATTCGTTGCGTTGTTTGCGCGTTGGACCAGGAGAAAAATTGGTCCTTCACAGCAGCGTCGGCGAATGGCACGTTAATTCTATGCTTACCGATGATTCCGATTACAAACTGTGGAGAGACGGTGGATTAAACAGGTACATCAATCTCGGAAAATTTCGCTCCAATCCTTGTGCCAGTGGAAATTATTCTTGGATGGAATGGGAGCACATCTTTGACTGTGTTTACAGCAAATGTGACCCTGTTTTGGATTCTAGAAGCCAAGAACCCATTGCTGGTCTAGTAACATTTGTTTTCAAAGGGCTTCCTACGCCCTCAAGCTAGGATTCACACAAATGTCTTGACTAGGAAAAATATCACCAGACATGCACGTGTCATTTGCGCCAACTTGAATACAGCTGCGGAACCCGCGATCTTCTCCAATGTAGCACCATCCAGATTTACCGGAAGATTTACTTGCCTGAATGGAACTAGAAGCATCATCCGCTGTAAATGAACTGGGTGCTTGTTGAGCTCTTTGTTGTGTTTGAGGAGTTGCAGAATTCAATGCAGCATTTAATTGATTATTTTGAGTTGCGTTTTCTTGTTGGACATTTGCGCTTGTTTTCTGGCTTCCCACAATTGACGAACTTGCAGTGGCACCAGTAACAGATCCAGCCGTTTGTTGAGTAACGTCAACCGCGCTGGTAACCGTTCCCGCGGCTAAATCTACGGCAGCCTTTGTTCCTGTTGCAGCAGTATTTGTAACTGTTTTAGTGACGTCCGCCGCAGTGTTTCCAAACAAACCAGCAAAATATCTGATATATGGTCCAAATGTTTCAGAAAATGCTTGAGTTCCTTTTGCTAAATATAGAAAAATATTAAATCCTAAAATAGCGAGAACTAAAACGATTATTATCCACGTGGTTAATGACATGCCGAGAAAACCGGTTCCCGACGTTGTTGTTCCATAGGTTGGTGTTGTTACTGGTCTTAAAGACGCTGGCGCCGAATATGTATTTGGAGCAATATTCATTATAATAAAAATCAATATATTAAATTTTTATTATAAATGCTATTCTTATTTATTTTTGTTTATTTTGTTTATTTGAAAGTTAACAAATACAAAAATTGGTTCACGTTGGCCAACATTTCATCGCGAATATTGTACAAATCGCCATTTGCCATTGTTTTCAAAACAGAGCGGTTGTCTAAACCCACTAAATAACTCTTAAACTTTTCAAGTTCTCTCTTGAATTCCTCCGGAGATCTGTAATCTCTGAGAGAAATTGATTTTTTATTCGTCAAATTCACTCTATCTCCGCGTTTTCCAAGTAACACTTCAACAAATGAATCTACGTTCTCGTGCAACTTGTCGTTCAAATCGTCGGTTGCCTTGTGTGTGGCATAGCTGTGCGTTTTCCAGTGATACAACTTGATTGCCGTTAAAACTTCTAAAAACTTGACAACAACTTCTTGTTCAAACTTTTGCAAACTACCGTTGCGATTTTTACGCGTTCCATTCCTTGAATTTATTTTTCTAGTTTTTTGCATGTATATAATACAATAATATAAAATAATTTGGAGGGTCATTCCCCCTAGTTACAGTCGCGGCACAAATGTATCTCCAAAATTATTCATCTTTTCCAACTTGGCAATTGTTTTATCTAAATTACTCTTGTTCACATTTGTAAATAAATAGTCTGTCTGTGGCGATTTTTCATTCTTTTTTATTTGTTTGTATATATTGTCAATCTTGCCAGTTACAAGCGTAACTTGATCTTTATTCTTTAATAGCTCTTCTTCTAAATTAACAGGTTCAGTTAAAAGCGCCACAGCATAATACAAAATATATCTTCTTTTTCTATTACAGCTATTAGAATACTTCAACGTAAACAAATTCAAGAGACTTTTCATAATCTTTTGAACCAATTTATGGTGTTTTTCTGATTCTTGTATAAGCGCATCCCAAATTAACCATACAACGTCTTGTTGGTCTTTATTACTGACTGGAATTTTTGATCTTCTCTCGCACTTGCATGGTTCTTTCTTATTTTTGCATATTGTCTCAAACTCTGAAATCCACTCAATCCAATAGCACGCATTTATACAGTTCTTTCCGTCTTTTGAAATATTATATGTAAATTCGTTAATTGCTATATATAACTCCTTTGGATCTCCGGGCAAAATTATATGTTGCGCATATTGCGCGTTTGGTGCTTTCAATTTGTCAGTCATGTGCGTCATATCAAAATCTTCTTTTTTGATTTTCACTTCATCAAAACTATGCTTGCGTTTTGCATCACATAGAATGCAAATAATTTCGCAAAACAACTTTCTAATCTTATCACTATTTCTCATTTTAATTTCATTTCCATTGTATCCATTGCTAATAATTTCCTTAAATGCTTGTATTCTTAAATCAAGATATATGGCAAGTTTAGGATTTCCTAAATGAATGTGTTTACTATAAAAATAAAGAATAATTTCCCATAAATCACTATAATGACCCGAACATATAAATTCTGCACTCCAATAGCACGCTGGCTCTATTTTTGATTTTGATAAATTATTTAGTAACTCTTTTTTTACGTCGGTTTTTTTGAATTCAGAAAATGTTATACCTTTAAATTCCTTTTGTTCTCGCATATCATTGATTTCTATTTCAGACATTTTGTTTATAATTTATATAAAACAAAAAAAATCACAACAATACATATAGAAGGAAATGACAACCAATATTCTTAAATATATTACTAAACCATTGCAATCCATTTCTAGCGTGTATAAAAAATCATCCACGTGGGGAAAGGTGTTATTTTTTGTAATATTGTTATTAATTGTCGTTGGAATTTTTAGAACAACTAAAACAGGAAAAGAAGGTTTTGAACAAACAGATAAGTTTATGTTTAAAACCGATTCTGATGTTTATGATGATTTCTATAGCGACATTTACGATCAATTGGTTTTCAACAACTTGAAAGATGATTATGAGGTTGGTCAAATTGTTAATTCAACTAAACCCACACAAGAAAGCATTATTTTAGACGTTGGATCTGGAACCGGCCATCACGTTGGACTCTTGAATAAAAAAGGTTTTAAAGCAATTGGTCTAGATAATTCGCATTCTATGATTGAAAAGGCAAAAGAGAATTATCCCGAATACGATTTTGTTGAAGGCGACATTTTAAATGCAATGCAATTTCAACCTCAAAGTTTTACTCACATTTTATGCCTTTATTTTACATTATATTACATCAAAGATAAGGCCCAATTTTTCAATAATTGTATAAACTGGTTAATGCCAGGTGGAAGCTTAGTTGTTCACATTGTTGATAGAAAGATGTTTGACCCCATTTTACCACCAGCAAACCCACTTTTGATGCTTACTCCTCAACGATATGCAAAAGAACGTATTACATCAAGTAATGTTAATTTTGAAGGCTTTAAATACAGTGCGAATTTTGAATTAGATGACGACAAGAACTCTGCAAAGTTTGTTGAGAAATTCAAAAACAAAGAAACTGGAAAAATATTCAGAAAACAAGAGCACAAGATGTACATGGAACCCGAATCAGATATTTTAGTCCTTGCAAAGAATGCAGGATTTATTATGCAAGGAAAAATAGATTTAATCAAAGTTGGTTATGAATACCAATACTTATTTATCTTTCAAAAGCCTGCGTAACCATCTTTAGAAAAGGTGGTGCCAAATGAATAAAATTCTTTATTATTTTCATGGTTTATATGCATTACATGCAGATACACAGATGTTAATTGCGTAAACGTGCGCTACTTTTACTCGCAATAAATAATATGTATCAATACATTCTATACATATTATTAGTCGTGATTTTTCTTATCATTTGTTTCGCCGCGTACATCAAAATGAAATTTCGTTTTTGGACACTGCAACCAGTTTTCCACTTTTACGATTTTCGCTATTATCTGTTTCCGCCAGGAATTATTGATCATGAACTTCCAGAAAAAAACAAGTATTGCAATTTTAACGCCATTGAAACAGTCAAATATGATTCTGTGAGCGAGCTTAAAATGAACAAGTTTGTCCGTTTTATATGCGCTAATTACTTGCAAAACCAGGGAAACTGTTACGAACCAAAGAAAAATAATATTATGCCATATTTTGAAGGACATAATGCGTCTAGTTTTTTCTCTTTTTACTACGAAGACAATCTTCTCGTGAGCTTAAAAAAAGGCACTACAACTCCAACGAGAAAACTAGTTGGAATAATTACGACGCGACCTCTCACAGTTGTTATAAACAGCTCAAAAAATCGCGCAATGTTTGACGTTTATTATGTTGACTATTTGTGTGTGGATAAAATGCATCGCAAGAAAGGTGTTGCTCCTCAAATTATTCAAACGCATCATTATAATCAAAGGCACCATAATAGACAGATTGTAGTTTCGTTGTTTAAGAGAGAAGACGAGTTGACCGGAATCGTTCCTTTATGTGTGTATAATAGTTATGGATTTGAAATGCATGGTTGGACCAAACCCATAGATTTGATGCCTAGTATGGCGTTGGTAGAATGCGGCAAGTCAAATATACACCATCTATTTGATTTCATGAGAGAAAAATGTGCGTCAAAGTTTGATATATGCATTCAACCAGAAATTTCCAATTTATTAGAGCTTATACGGTCAGGAAATATTTATATTTATATGATTGTTGAAGCAGGAGATGTTAAAAGTGCATATTTTTACCGAAAATCATGCACATTTATTCGTGAAGGGGTTGAAGCAATATGTTGCTTTGCATCTATAAACTGTTTTGACAAGATAGAAACAGATGTATTTATTCATGGTTATAAGGTTGCTCTGTGGAAGATTTGTGAGAAACATGGTTTTCGCTTTGCAGTTATAGAAGAAACATCTGACAACGGATTGATTGTTTCGGCGTTGAAAATGAGAACTAAACCAGTTATTGTAAGCCCAACTGCTTATTTCTTTTATAATTTTGCTTACCATACATTTCAACCTCAAAAGGCTCTGATATTACATTAATTCTTCGCACATCTTACCAATTGCTATCATCTCTTCCTTCTTTTGAAGGCTAAATGACTTGACATTCTTCTTTTGCCTGTGCAATTTTTTAAGTTCGTTAATATCTCTCATTGAACGCGATGCAAATAACTGCGCACCACAATCCATAATATATATTTGATTTGTGTGATCTTGATAAGAACTTGGGACGTCTTCTTCGTCAAAACTAATCATTCCACAATCATCCACGAATTCCTCGTTGTCTGTAGGTTTTGAACAGCGCGGATGGTTGCATTTTATAGTATACACATAGTCAGTAAAAAAGGTTATTGCGCTTTCTCTGTTATTAAAAAGATACACGGACGGTGGATTAAATGTTGCGACTGGCCCAAATTCATCGTATTCACTTACCTCGTGGCAACCATCATGCTTTGTATGAACTACCATGCAAGCAACTCCGGATGAATTGCAACAAGATTGAACATTACCTGCGTTACAGTTGTTTTGACTTGCACAACAAGTTTGCATTGAAGTTGCTATTGAACACGCTCGTGACATTTTATTATAATATTGGCGTTATTTTTAAATCAATATTATATATTTTTGTATTTTGTTACTTTGGTGCTATTTTTATAAAAGGTGGTTAGCGCACGTATTTGCCGACGCGCACAAAAGAATCAACCACAAAAATAATAAATATTCCTAAAAAACAATACAAAACGACTTCCTCCGTTACGTTTCCAGTGCGTTCATCTTGTTGCTCTTCTAGAAGATGTATCATGTAGTTGAGTTTCTCAAGTAAAACGCCGTTCTCTCCACTCATTTGTTGCACTGGAGCGGCCGTATTGTAATAAGGCAAATTGTGAGGGGTTGTTTTATAAAGCTTATCATAATTGGGCATAAATCTCTTGTAATAATCCTCTTGCGATTGTTGGGGTTGATTATTATCCGTATTCTCTAAAGTATAAGACGAACCATCCATTTTTGACTCTTGTCTTTCATTTATGTCTCTAATTCTTGTTTGTTCAACTCCAACTGATGTGGGGGGAGGCAAAGGATTAAAGTCTGCTAGCCCTGAAGATTGCTCGGACGAATTGTGAATGCTCTGTAAAACAGAATTCACTTTTTCTGAGTAATTGTTTTCTTTAGGAAGCCGCTTTTGTGTTCTATTATTTGCTTGTCTTTTTCTAGCTATTAGTCCATCGTTATCTTTACTATTTATTTGTGTATTTTCATCATCAAATGGTGCTGCATACATTGCTAAAGACATTCTCTTAATAAAAATTAAGATAATAATTTGGAAAACAGACTGAAATTATAATAAATTGCTGAATAATTTTTTTTAACTTTTCATAAAAAATTAGATTTCTCCTAATATATAAAAATCTTTAAAAGTGCAAAAAATAATATCAGCAATATTTATAAATGAATCGCGTGAAAAAGTTATTAAGTTACACTAACAGCAAACACAATATATTGGCGGTTATTTTTGTTTTGGTTGTTCTTTTAGTGGCGCAGCATCCCAACTTATTTAGTCAACCCATAAACTCTAGTTGGGGCAAATTATTAGTTTTATTAATAGTCGTTTTATTGACAAATTACAACATTGTTGCAGGATTGGTTGCTACTATTTCAGTTATAGGATTATACATATATTTGCATGATTCTGGATATGAAGGGTTAGAAAATGCTGGTGAAACTGCTAAACAAGATCCTTCAGCCCCCGTGGCCAGCACCGGTAAGACAGAACCCGCAGCTGTAACAAAAGACGGAGAAGCAAAAGACGTCACTGTTACAAATGTCTTGGCTCCCGCTCCCGAAGATAAACCCAAGGTTCTACCCACTCCAAAGACGCATTCGGTTGCAGCACCAACTGCAAATATGGTTGACAAACAATTAAGCGCGACCGAACAAGTGAAATCCGCGCAGTCTAAACAATTACCCGCACCAAAAGGCAAAAGTGACACAGTTGAAGCATTTTCACCATATACTGGAAGTTTATTTTCAGCTTCCTTTATTAAACCTTCGCGCATTTGAAATGTGCAATGGTGTAAAAATGATAGATAAATTATAAATTAAATAAAAATATTGCACTATTATAGCAAGCTATAATGAATAAGAAAATTAGAGACATATTGTTTTTATTGGGTGTTGTAATTTTAGCCATTTCAATTGGTTTAATTATAAACGGAGTTGAACGAAGGGAAGGGTTTGTTCCTGGATTAAATGCGTTTTATAGACCATACGCAAGAAAAACAGAAAACTTTACTTCTGAAAAAATAAATAATATTTCTAATATTTTTACTAGATTTGCAAAAAACTACAAATTAATATAACATTTTATTGTTGTTTATCGTTTATATATTTTGTAAAAATTATAATAATATATAAATATAAAAATGAGTTGTTTATTTAATAGTTTAAGTTATTTTATACACGATAACAGTTACAACATCAGACAAAAAATTTGTAATTATTTAGAAGAAAATAAACCAATCATAGAAGGTTTAGATACTAGGTTTATATTAAATCTAGAAAATCCAAATTATATTCAAGATATGCGGAATATCTCAACATGGGGAGGTGCAATTGAAATTCAGGCTGCGTGCAATATATGGAATGCAAAAATAATAGTACTAGATATTAGAACGCCCGGGAAAACTGAGATTGAATTTATTCCATTAAATACTTCAAATGCGGGTAATTTATATCGTTTAGAATGGAGTGGTGGTCATTATGAACCAATTAGGTAAAACTTAAACATTTTATTTTTATTAATTTTTATATTCTTTAATTATATGACAAAGAAAACACAACAAAATCAACACACAATGCCAAATTCCAATATTTTTACACATTCTCTAAATTTTGTTCACAATCACATTGGATATCTCAACAATAGCAAATTTTTTGCAGGTTGCGTTATGATTTTACTCAACGTTGGGTCAAAGTTCATATCTATTCAATTTAGCAAATCAACGGAAGAATATCTTAAGATGTCAATTAGTAAGCAAATTCTTGTATTTGCTATGGCGTGGATGGGAACTCGTGATATATACGCGGCTCTCGGACTAACTGCTGTATTTGTAATTTTATCAGACCATTTATTTAACGAAGAAAGTACATTCTGCGTCGTTCCTCATCAATATAGAGTATTGGATAAATTGCAAGCCGCAGCAGATTCAAGTGGAGATGGAACTGTATCAGATGATGAATTAAACGCAGCAATTGCCGTTTTAGAAAAGGCTAAAAAAGAGAAACAAAAGCAAACACAACAAAATTTGTATTCAAATTTCAAAGAAGTTGTTCAAAATAATTAAAACCCTGTTTTAATATTCTTAATGTATTATAAGTATGTCATTCCCTAATACATTAACAATATTCATAAATACTAGAATTAGAGGATACCCAAAAATAAAATATGAACCTGATATGACCGTTTCTAATATTAAAAGTGAAACGGTTTATTTTAATCCTCTAATTAAACTAACTAGATCCGCCGTATATAACATTCCTTCTGGATATCCGGCCTCAGAAAGATATACGCAATTTTTTAATAAGAACGATTATAATAGTTTAGTGAACAGAAGCGCATCATCCACTTTTCAAAAAAGATTCACTTTAGAAGAAGCAACTAAAGCAGGTGTTATTGATAATAATATTAAAGTAACACTGGACACTCTGTTCAGAAAAAATACTAAATTCTATATCCGAGGAAAACCTTACACTATATTTGCACACGAATGGATTAATGGAGATTGGCAAATTGACACTAAGAGTTTTGAGAAAAATGTTGTGAGTTCTCCATATGGTCAAGGTTTATATGGCTATCGTCAAAACGTTTCAATGCAAAATCAATTGGCTGTAACAGAATTGGATAAATTTAAGAAAGAACATGGCAATGTCATGCGAGGGTTTGCAGTTTCAACCGATATGAGCAAATTTAAAGAAGATTATGAGTCTGGTATAGCAAAAGGAGTTAATAAGCCAAAAACTCCAGAAGAAGCAGCGGCTGAAGAAGAGCATGCAAAAAAAAACATCCCAAAAATAGCGCGCAAATTAGCAGGAAAAAAACTAGTATTTCAAACAGTTGTAAATTTGGACGATGAAGCAAATTTATCAAGCGACCCAGTATCATTAAATTTGATATATTCTATTAATAGGGACTACGGAGAAGATGTAAAATTAAATGAAAAAATATTAAAGCCTCTATATGAAAATTTATTAGAAAAGGGAAACATTTTTAGACTTGCAAAAGAAAGATTTGACGGTTCAATTGGAATCTTTTCTGCGGTGATAAACACAAAATCAACAACGCCAATAGCAGCGCCAGTAGAGGATACGTCTGGAGTTCCTGTTGCAAGCGTTACTCCAGAAGCGTCTGCTTTAAACAATGTTTTTAAAAATAAAAAAAACTACGACGACGCAGTTTCAAATATTAATAGCGTTATTCAAACTTTTAGAACTAGGGGGGTTACAATTGATACTATATTAAACAATGCACAGATGAAAAATCAAATATTGCAAATTGTAATACTATTAGAAAAATATAAAAAACAATTTTTAGATGCGTTTTTAGAAGCATTGAAACTATTGGTTAAAAAAACAACCGCACAGATTGAGTATATCAGAGCGTTATATGCATTTTACACCCAGCTGTATATTTCAAAAGAAAACCTTTTTAAATCGCAGAATGTAGAGAAACAACATCAAAATATATTGACGTTAAATTTGATTAAATTTGACATGCAGTGTTATAAAAATATTATAAACAACATTAATACATCATCTAATAAAGAGCTTGGAAATAGTTTTAATTCCTTGTTAAAAAGCGTGAATCATGTAGAAAATTTTATAAAAAGAACCGAAGCTATTCCAAAAAACTACGCCGAGCTTCTTGTAAAATATTACAACTTTCCTGGACTGCTTTTACTTAATCGGTATCAATTTGACATCTACACGTTTACTGTGTTAAAGTTTGATCAGATAATTGATCTTGGAATGTGGAAAATATTATATAAACAAACAGATGTATTTTTAGATAGCATAAAAGATTACATTGTTGGAAAGAGTGTTGTAAATGAAATTGTTGAAGGAAAACTGGGTATTGCAAGAACTCTTCTTTCTCAATATAATGAAAAATACACTCAACAACAACGCGACGCTTTAAGTCAATATATATCGCGCCAAAACACTCCATTGGAAAAGCAACCGTCTAGTACGTTAGATTTTGCTTTTCCAGATTCGGTGTTATTTAAAGAGCAGCAAAATGACTATATACGGTTGCAAACGGCAATAATATTGTGTTACGATCTAATCACTATATATTCTAAAATATCGGCGATTAAATATTCTAGAGAAATTTCCCTAATAACTACAAAACAAAATTTGGGTAACATATTGAATAAAATATATGAAAGAACCATTGATTCATATGAACAAATTGCAGCAGATGCAAACATTCTTCCATTTGTTCCAGATTATTTATTTTTTGACAGAGCAACATATAGCAGCGACGCAATATTAAGTGATAATTTGAAATTATACAAAGGTATTAAAACCGATAATAAAAATAAACTAGGAATTTTTAAACGATCAATGAAATCATTAAAACAAAAGTATCACGATGCAATTGACATTCTTGTTCCACAATTGACAAAGTTTGGCATTCGTGAAAAATGCAGACAACTTGTAGAAGATGAAGACAGCGATTCTGATATTGATGGATTAGATGATGATAGACCATTAACACCTGGAGAAAAAATTATAAAATTTTTTCAAAATGAAAATGAAAGATGGACGGACGCAGAAACAACCTTAACTTTACAAGAAAACATAATATATTTATACGAAGATTCTATTAGGGAACGCATAACTGGTAATTTGCCAGAAGAGCAAAAAATGGACCTTATTGAAAGTTGGAAGGTTATTGATAACCCTGGCGGAGGAAATTGTTTGTTTTATGCAATCGCCATGATATTTAACAACGATCTTGTTAACAAGGGAACAATATCAAATAATCCATTTGCTAATAAAAATGGTTATTATTCACAAGAATCATTAAGAATGGCTATCGCGGATCCAAATTATGGTATTATAGACGCTGAAATTGCTAGATGGGGTGTTCACAGAAATGTTGAGAACATTGACGAAAACGCGCCCGATGATGAACAAGATTATAAACGTCAATTTAGTTTTTTGTTGGATGAAAACGGTAGATGGATTGGTGATGACTACGCCGCCGTTAGAAATGTAATTAGAAATCCAACCGCGCGTTATTGGGGAGATATGACAGCTATAAACGTTCTTGAACGTTTATTTAAAATTAAATTTATTATTATTGACACTACTTTGCAAAAACCTATTCCTGAAGGAACATACGTTAATTTTCAAGATGATAGCGGAGCAATGGTTTTTGGAGTTGTGTCAAATAGGCAGGTTGTTGCTCGGGCTGGAGGCGGTAGAGAAAGTATATATGAAGTTATAAGCAATACTCTTGAAGTTTACCCAAATATAACGCAATCCAGGAATAGAATTGCTGTCGCCGAGTCAGGACATTATAGAGTCGTGCCTAGCAACGGAAACGAAGATATTGCAAATGAGTTTACACATTATGCATTCATTCTTCTAACACAAATTCCCGACTCTGGAGTTCAACATTATGAAATTATGACGAGCACCATAAATAACAAATTTATCTATGAACTTCGTGAAATACCATCATATTTTATGTATTTAATTTTTCAAACACAATGGAAATTTTTGTCTCCCGCGGCGAGAGATACTGGTTGGTTTGGTCACAATAATGATTTTTCTAATTATTTAGATCACCTTATGGATGAGTATAGAGAAAACGTACGCCTTCACGGGTTAGGTCCTCGTCCACAACCAATTCCTCCTCCAAGAATTCGAGCAGCTCTTAATAAAAAAAGGGCCGCTAGATTTAAAAAGGCTAAGAAAGGTATGACTGGTGGCGCAATTAGCAGTAGAAATAGATACGTTGACATTAATAGTCCAAATAGTTCTATTGGAGACTCCAAGTTGAGTTATTATGTTATTGTTGATTTGGAGTTATACCCTGGAGAATCTATACCGTTATTAAAACAGCCTGTTATAGCGTGCAATATGCGATACGAAAAAATAAGACAAGCCTTTGCCGACATGTTTGGTTTGGTTTATCAGCCCTTGGACTTTTATGAAAGAGGTCACGTTGCACCGTCATCAATTAAATATAGAAAGTCTGATGAGGATAGAGACAAGGAAAGAAATATCCGACCAAATTATTACGACAGACCTCCCATTAGTTACGATTACAGAAATAATACTTACGATAGAAATAGAAATTATGGATACAACACAAGAAGAAACTCTCCATATTATGGTGGCAGTGAAAAGAATAAAACTAGAAGAATATAAAAATTGATTTTAATTAATCTTTAAAATCAATTGAATAAAAATGTCAGACAAGAAAATCTTGGAAGAAAGCGTTGTCAATTTCTTCTCTGGAAAGAAAGAATATAGGTCATTGAGCAATTTCTGGGAAAATGATATTGTATTGACGATAAATGATACTGAAAGAACGTATGAAAGCGGAGAACATTGTTTTCATGGGGAAAAATACTTTCGCATAGGAGAACTTTGTAAAGACGAGAAAAGAAGACAAGTTTTGATTAGTCATGGAATAAAATTTATCAAACCATCTGTATATATAAATTGCGCAGAAGCAAAGAAGATGGGTGGAAAAAAGGGCCTTTCATTGACTATGGAAGAGCTTGCGTTGTGGGATAATATTAGTCGCGTTGTGCAAAAAGAAATATGCGATTATAAGTTCAGATTGTATCAAGAAGTTAGGAACGATTTATTGAAAAGTGGAAATAAACTTTTGATACACCCTGCAATGCGATGCAGTGAAGAAAAATTGGAAACTAGAATATGGGAAGGAAAAGGGGTTATTAGAGATGGAAAAGTGAGTGTAATTGGTGGCAATGCATTGGGAAATTTGTGGACCAAGTTAAGAATAAATGCAGTTCTCTGATTGCATAAACTCGTCAGTCAAATCCTGTGGAATATAATTAAAATCAATAATTTTTTGATTCAACTCAAACTTTTCATAAGCATTTTCTTTTTTCATTCTATCATCAAAGTAGGCTTTGTCTTGGAAACATTTCAACGCCGTTTTGGGACCACACTTTTTTAAAACAGACGTAATATTATCGCTTGTGTCACCCATGACAATCTTGCAAAACAAATCGGCCTCTGCGCTTCCTCCATGTGTTTCCTCAGAAATATTCTTGAACCCAAGATTGTAGATTTTTACATTACCGGTAGCCAACTGCAAATAATCCTTGTCGCTTGTAATGATGGTAATGTGTGCGTTGGGGACTGTTGCTAAAATATGCTTTACAGAAATTGCAATGCAATCGTCCGCTTCCAACTTGGGGTGCCTTAGAATGGCTCTGACGCCTCCCTCCTGGAACAAATTGTCGTCGTAAACCATCTTGAAGAATGGACCACCCATAAATTTATCGTCCTTTGCGCGAGTTCCCTTATATTTGTCATAAAACTCGTTTCGCCAGATGTCTTCTCTCTTGCAGTCCTTTCCGACGATCAATATTGGGTCATCTGTATATATCCCCAACCTCTTTGTCAAAGAACCAACAGTGTCAACAAACGTCTTTCTAAACTTCTCAACAAACTGCTCATTCTTAAAAGGGTCTTCAAGTGGATTCTCTGGATAAGCGCTTTTCCACCATCTCATAATTGAATGGTAACGATAAAAGCAAAAGTAGCTTCCATCAATAAACAAGAAAGAAACCTTGTTATCTGCGTTCATACTTTCAGCAAATGCTTGCATTTTACAATATTACAACGTTTGATTTTCTTTTAATCTGTTTCAATTTTTAATTATGTTATTAATATATATAAATGCCAAATCCTTTTACATTAAGACGGCGTAGTAGTAGCCGAATTAATCCTGATTTAGAATCAAGAGAAGTTCAATTTCAAGTTAGAAATAGACCTCCAACCCCAAGAGGAAGCTGGTTTACTAGAAAAAATAGAAGACGTCAAATTGTCCCGGTAGATGATGACATTATTGTTGGAACAGAACAAATTCCAATGGCGTCTGTTGAAATATCTCGTCAAAATTCAAATTCTTCAAGAACTGGAGACTACCCATCAATAAAAGAAATAAATTTGGAAGAACTTCCGATAACAGATGTTGTTTCGCCGGCAGACTTTCGCTCGGCAGAAGTAGTTGGGAATGAAGGAAGTGATTGTTGTATTCCAGGGTTTTCTTCAATGCAAAACTGTCGCATATGTCCCGAGCGTTTGCAACCAGAAAGACCGCTACCAGCTGAAAATGTTACGAGTAGAACTGAAAAAGGTGGTAGAAAGCGCAAAAGATCAACTAGACGTGGAAAAAAGCGCCCACGCCAACTGAAAAAAAGGCACTACAGCCGCAGGAAATAATATATATTTCTGAAAAGTGAACTTAAAGAAAATGTTGGAAATTTCGAGGGTCAAAAGTGTTTCCAAAATCCAAAAAAGGACAAAAAAAATGTCCAATTTTCAAAACCGCCGGGGTTTTATGAAAAAGGGGTCAAAATTTCTCCCTTGTTAGCTTAATGCTGTTAAAATAAAATTAAAATGTTAAAAAAGCGTTACGATAAATTTTAAGTATTTTGGGCGAAAAAGAGTTAGACTTATTTTCTGTCCTCTATTTAGAGGACGAATGGATGACAATATTAAGTCAAAAGAAGTTAAATTATTCCATTGCGAAATTTGTGATTTTACAAGCAGTAAAATAAGTAATTACAAAGCGCATTTATTGTCTAGTAAACACAAAAAGAATGACAAAATGATGACAGTGGATGACAAAAAAACAGCCAAAGAAGCCGATTCCATATTTGCGTGCGAATGTGGCAAGGAATATAAACACCGACAAGGATTGTGGAAGCACAAGAAAATCTGCATTGACCCTTTTGACAGCAATAAAATTATTTCAGAAAATATGCCAACCGATGAACCTACATTAAAAGAAATGTTTCTTAAAGTAGTTGAACAAAATCAAGCAATTTTACTTGAAAACCAGGAAATGCGAAAACTTTTGAGCGAGACTATACCAAAAATTGGTAATACAACAAATAATACAACAAATAACAATCAGTTCAATTTACAGTTCTTCTTGAATGAGACTTGCAAAGACGCTCTTAATCTAACTGATTTTGTAGAGCAAATTAAGCTACAATTAAGCGACTTAGATATGATTGGTAGAGTTGGCTACGTGGAAGGCATTACTAAAATCTTTTTGAGAAACCTTAAAGATATTGATGTTTGTAAACGACCCATTCATTGCAGTGACTTGAAGCGAGAAACGTTGTACATAAAGGACAAAGATGCTTGGGAAAAGGAAAATGGTGAAAATATAAAAATTAAACGAGCAATAAAGGGAATTGAACATAAGAATATAAAACAACTGCCTCAATGGAGGGAAGAAAACCCAACCGCAGAAGACACTGAGACCAAAAAACACCTGGAATATCAGAATATATTATTGGAAGCTATGGGAGGAGCCACCTCAGAAGATGATAACAAAAAACATGAAAAAATAATAAGGAATATTGCAAAAGAAGTTGTCATTGAAAAAAAACAAGAAAAATAATAATAAGAAAAACTAATTTATTAACAAAATTTTTATTTTTAAATTATATAAAGGTCGTTATCATTTTAGTAACGACATTTATTGTTTCTTATAAAATAATTTTACTCTGAAAATCCAAAGAATTATAATTACTTCTCAAATATTCCTTCGCCTATAGTTGTTACAGTTGCAGGAATATCAAAAGGTTTTAAAGAAGTGCATCCTTTAAAAGCACGATCTCCAATGCTAGTTACACTGGCAGGAATATTAATACTTATTAAAGAAGTGCATCCATAAAATGCTTCTTCACCAATGCTTTCTACTCCATTGGAAATAGTAACTGTTGTTAAAAAAGTGCAGTTATAAAAAACAGAAGAGCTAATGCTAGTTACGCTAGTAGGAATGTTAATAGTTTTTAAAGAACGACAACCTTCAAAAGCATTATTGCCAATGCTTGTTACGCTTGTAGGAATATTAATAGTTGTTAAAGAAGTGCACTCATAGAAAACACTATCTCCAATGCTTGTTACGCTTGTAGGAATAATAATGGTTTTTAAAGAAGTGCAACCAGAAAATGCTTCTTCACCAATGCTTGTTACGCTTGTAGGAATGTTAATAGTTTTTAAAGAACTACAATACATCAAGGCATAATTGCCAATGCTTGTTACGCTTGTAGGAATATTAATAGTTGTTAAAGAAGTGCACTCATAAAAAACACCATCTCCAATGCTTGTTACGCTTGTAGGAATAATAATGGTTTTTAAAGAAGTGCAACCAGAAAATGCTTCTTCACCAATGCTTGTTACGCTAGTAGGAATGTTAATAGTTTTTAAAGAACTACAACCATCAAAAGCACTAATGCCAATGCTTGTTACACTTTCAGGAAGAACAATGGTTGTTAAAGATCTGCAGTCCGAGAAGACAAAGTCGCCAATACTTTTTATTCCATCTGGAAGAACAATATTTTTTAAAGAAAGGCACTTAAAAAAAGCGCCTACATCAATGCTTGTTACACTTGTAGGAATGTTAATGGTTGTTAAAGAACTGCATCCAACAAAAACATATTCACCAATGCTTGTTACGCTTGTAGGAATTTCAATGGTTTTTAAAGAAATGCATCCAGCAAAAACCCTTCTTCCAATACCCGTTATTCCCTCTGGAATTTTAATTGTTTCTAAAGAAGCGCAAAGAGAAAAAGCAAAGTCTCCAATGATTATTTTTTCCTCTGGAGAATTGCTTTTTACACTTTTAGGGAGAACAATTGTTTTTAAAGAACCGCACCCATTAAAAGCAGACTCACCTATTATTGTTACGTTTGGAATTTCAATGGTTTTTAAAGAACTGCAGGCATCAAAAGCATTATTGCCAATACTTGTTACGCTTGTAGGAATATTAATAGTTGTTAAAGATTTGCAGTCAGCAAAAGCACTAATGCCGATGCTTGTTACACTTTCAGGAAGAACAATGGTTGTTAAAGAAGTGCAACCATAAAACGTGATGTCATCAATCTTAGCTACGCCACTAGGAATGTTAATAGTTGTTAAAGAAGTACAATATTTAAAAACACGATTGCCAATGCTTGTTACGCCTTTGGGAATCTTAATGGCTTTTAAAGAAGGGCACCTAGCAAAAGCCTCAGCCTCAATACTTTCTAAGCTATCTGGAAGAGAAACGGTTTTCAAAGAACGGCAATATTGAAAAGCAGAATCACCTATTATTGTTACTCCCTTAGGAATATCAGCAGCTACTAAGTTGGCGCAATTATAAAAAGCGCAATTTTCAATTTTAGTTACTCCAGCAGCAACAATCATACGAAATGGCACTTTTGGGAAATCGGTTGATTTTCCATCGTAAGTGAAAGTAACAAGTTTTTGTTTGGAAATAGAATATCCTATTGCTCCTAAAGCAACAATAGCTACAACGAGTCCAGACGTTTTCATTATAATATAAAATAACATATAATTTTTTCCCAATTATAATAAGCTAGTTTTGTGGGAGCTTATTATAATACAAATACATTTCAAATAAAAACGGCAGTTTAGTAATACAACATTAAGTTGTGATAATATAAAAATTTATAATTTCTTATCAAATATTTCTTCGCCAATTGTTACGGTTGCCGGAATTTCAAAAGGCTTTAAAGAATAGCATCCTTTAAAAGCGCGATCTCCAATGCTAGTTACGCTTGTAGGAATGTTAATGGTTGTTAAAGCCTTACAATCGCAAAAAGCTCTTTCTCCAATGCTTTTTATTCCATCTGGAAGAACAACAGTTTTTAAAGAAATACACTCATTAAAAACGTATGCATCAATTGTTGTTACACTTTTAGGAATGTTAATTGTTATTAAAGAACCGCACCCATCAAAAGCGTTTTTGCTGATGCTTATTACTGTATTAGGAATTTCAACAGTTTTTAAAGAAATGCACTCATCAAAAGCTTGTTCTCCAATGCTTGTTAAACTGTTTGGAAGAATTATATTTTTTAAAGAAAAACACTCATTAAAAGCATAATCGCCAATACTTGTTATTCCCTCTGGAATTTTAATTGTTTCTAAAGAAACGCAACTATCAAAAGCATTATCGCCAATACTAGTCACGCTTTTAGGAAGAACAATGGTTGTTAAAGACGTGCAGTTTGCAAAAGCACTATCGCCAATGCTTGTTGCGCTTGTAGGAATGTTAATAGTTTTTAAAGAAGTGCAGTTATTAAAAACGGATGAGTCAATTCTTGTTAAACTGTTTGGAAGAATTATCTTTTTTAAAGAACGGCAAGAATCAAAAGCACTACTGCCAATGCTCGTTACACTTTCAGGAAGAACAATGGTTGTTAAAGAACTACAGAAATAAAAAGCATTATCGCCAATACTGGTTACGCTTGTAGGAATATTAATTGTTGTTAAAGAAGTGCAGTTATAAAAAGCCTCTACCTCAATGCTTTCTAAGCTATTAGGAAGAGAAACGGTTTTCAAAGAACGGCAATATTGAAAAGCAGAATCACCTATTATTGTTACTCCCTCTGGAATATCAGCAGCTACTAAGTTGGCGCAATTATAAAAAGCGTTACTTTCAATTTTTGTTACTCCATCAGCAACAATCATACGAAACGGCACTTTTGGGAAATCGGTTGATTTTCCATCATAAGTGAAAGTAACAAGTTTTTGTTTGGAAATAGAATATCCTATTGCTCCTAAAGCAACAATAGCTACAACGAGTCCAGACGTTTTCATTATAATATAAAATAACATATAATTTTTTCCCAATTATAATAAGCTAGTTTTACGTTCAATACTATAAATATTTTTATCATTTTGCTAAAAATATTTACACTGAAAATATTTCTTTGCCTTGATTTCTTACTTGAGAAATGTCAATATCCCCCAAAACAATGCACCCTTTAAAAGCATAATCGTCAATTGTTTTCACACTATCAGGAATGTTAATAGTTGTTAAAGAGATACAATTAATAAAAGCTAATTTGCCAATAGTTTCTACACTATCTGAAAGTTTAACGCTTTTTAAAGAAATACAATATAAAAAGGTATCATCAGAAATGATTGTTACTTTATTGGGAATTTCAATAGTTGTTAACGAAGCGCAATATTGAAAAGCGGCCTCACCAATACTTGTTACGCTATTAGGAATTTTAATGGTTTCTAAGCCGCAACCAGAAAAAGCACCATCGCCGATGCTAGTTATGCTTTCAGAAAGAATGACTGTTTTTAAAGCAGTGCAAGAATAAAAAGTGCCTTTGCCAATGCTTGTTACGCTATTAGGAATTTTAATGCTTTTTAAAGAAATGCAACCATAAAAAGCTTCCTTGCCGATTCTTGTTACACTGTCGGGAATATCAATCCTTGTTAAAGAATCGCAATTATAAAATTCCCTGTCAGGAATACTCATTACGCTATTAGCAATAATCATGTGAAATGGCACGGTTGGAAAATCGGTTGAACTTCCATCATAGTTGAATATTTCAAGATTATTATTTTTTATTTTGTTTAAAATACATCCTATTGCTCCTAAAGCAACAATAGCTACAACGAGTCCAGACGTTTTCATTATAATATAAAATAACATATAATTTTTTCCCAATTATATAAATTCCCATTTACAGTCTAATCTTGAAACGCATCAAACAATAAATCAGAATGAAATAGATCATTCAATACTTTGTTAGCAAATGGCATGTAATCATTCCTGCACAAACACAGACTTACTCCTTGTGACATTGCCAGCGCCATTTGGAACTTTACAAAGTCATCGCTTACATATAATCCAAAAGAGCGCAAATTGTTTCCATTCAAATATTCATTAAATTTTTTCATGAATTCATATATTTTCATCTGGCTTGCATCTTTTGAATTGTGAATTGCTTCTTCTATTATTTTGCTAGCCTCTGCATACAAGTTCTCCCTACATTCAAGAGGAATGTTTTGAAACATTTCACGAGGTTCAATAAACGCGTTTAACACTTTTTCAGCTAAATTTTTACTTGTTTCTGTAAACATATTACTCACAATTTCTAGAAAGTGTTGCGTTGTTTCTTTATTTACTCGCGTCACTATGCCAAAATCTATCAATCCCAATTGATAAATTGGCTCCTCTTCATTTTTAATAAAAATAATATTTCCAGAGTGCAAATCTCCGTGAGTTACGCTATCGTTTATAATTGAAACAAACCCATATTTCAAGACAAGCTTTGCATACTCGTCATAATCTTTTTCATCCAGTTTTGAAATATGAACACCTTTGACATAATCCATAATAATAATACTTGGATACTCTTTTGTTGCATATTCATGCACATTGGGTATCTTTATATATTTCAAGTTTTTGCAGTTTTCGGCCATCTCTATTGTATTTTTAACCTCTTCTCCAAAATCCAATTGTTCACGCAACAAATTAATATTCTTCTTAATTACATTGGGAATGTCCAGTGTATTAAATTGCGGAATGAATGACACCAACTTGATAAAAAACAACAACTTTTCAATCGCGTCGTCCAACCTGTCATCAATGTTCTTTCTCTTCATTTTAACAATCACTAGTTCATTGTCTATAGTCCTCATTTTATAAACAAGCGAAATCATTCCTGAATTTATTGGTATTGTACCATTGTCAGGGGTTAAATAATATTTTTTTATTATATCATTAAATAAATCAATATCAATGTCGCTCTCCTCATAAGGCGCGGAATCGGTGTATTTCACCAATTCTGCATTCATTGCACTATCAATCAAATTATTATTGAGAGAAATTGCCTGAAACATCTTGACATATAAGATATTTTTTTTAGATAAATTCCTAGCCACTCTGCGGACGAATTCGCAATAATTTTGCTTGAATAAAAAACAAATGCATTCATATAAAAAAATGGCGGCAACGTCAAATATAAATATTATGTTTGAAAATGTTTTTTTTATTGAATTTATATTATCTAATATTGCAAACATCCTTTTTATCTATATTATATTTATTTTCTCTATAAATTGTTTGGATCTCAAAAAGATTTTTCCAATTACCATTGTTGCCATTTTTTCCACGAATTCTGGAAAATCAATTGTATTGTGAAAATTTGCAATCATTTTAATGGTTACCTTGTGCGGATTAATAAAAGTGCACGTAGTAGTTACGCGTGAAATTGGCAAAAGTTCCACGGATGGCTCTAAGTTTCTTTTTGGTAAATTGTTATTTGTTGTTGTTATAAAAATAATTTGGTTGATTGTGTTTTCAAGTTCAACATCAAGATGAGCGTATTTTTGCTGAATTCCAAAATTGTCAAAAAAGTGTTTGAATAATATAAAAACCGTTGCAGATTTATTGGAATGTTTTTCTAAATAAAAGTCTTCAAATATATCTGCTTTGTTTATTTTGTGTATAATTGTAATAAAATCTAGTGTAATAATTTTTTCTAGCAAAACGTTTTTATTTTCAATGTCATATTCAAACAAAAAACTATTTTTACTTATTTTGGTCATCTTGTAATATTTCTTCTCCATAATTATTCTTTCATTGTTTGACTCATTGTTTGACTCATTGTTTGATTCATTTTTCATTTATTATATTTACTAGTCAATATAATTAATAAATTATAACTCTTAATAAATTGCTTTATATATGAGTTTGTTTGTTCATGATGAGTGTCTTACATTTTGTTCACGCCAAAATGCGCACTGCATTCTTTACATCAATGGCAACGTTTTGCATGTGGATTTTCTCATCACTCCAGCAATGTGCACAGCCTTCGCTAATGCTTAAATTCCAATCAAGTTTTGATGCATTGTTTGAAAATATTCCTTTAAAAATCTTGGCCGCGCGTTCTTGATGAAAATCTGACGTGGTAACAACAATATCAACAGATTCCGCATCATCGTATGACTCGGAGATCCACTTTTTCAAATAAGCAAAATTTTCTGCAGTATTTTTGGCCTTGTTGTCCAATACAATCTTTCCCTTGGATCCTGTAATTTTTTCTTTCATTTGTTCTGCCTCTGTTGCAATCACGGCATTTTTAACTCCGCCAGTCACAAACCAGACAATCTCCGAATCTTCTATTGAATCGGCGTAATTCAGAGCCGCCGAAACACGTTCCTGTTGGACGTCTTGAATGGCGCACCCAAGAACAACCATGACAGTTGTTTTGCTATACACTTGCACGACAAAACAGCTAATAATAAATAACGCGGTTTTAATTCCAAACATCCTGAATATCTTTGGAATTTACCAGTTTTTAAAATTTAGGTCAATTTTTTTAGATGTCCAAGCTGACAGTATTCTTGTCAGACTTTTGACGCCTCTTGCTGCGCTTTGGCATATTACCATCCGACTGCAACTCTTTCAAGTCGGAAATACTAATTGTGCTGCTATCATTAATATTTATGCTATTGTTATTTTGTTGAGGAGCAGCCTCTTGAATGTTAATTGTCTTGGTCTTTAAACCAGACAAAATGTCGGAAATATCGGCGGGACCCTTCATTTCAGCGCGAGGACCAGGACCGCGTCTACCGCTTCTGTCTCCGTCATTTGCGCCCGAAAAGTTCTCTCTAATATTGATTCCATCATTCTGATTGGGGTTGAAACTGCTGCGCCCCATGCTAGCATTTAAATCAGGTCGGCCGTTGAAACTACTATTGTTACCAGGTCGGCTTGAAGGAGCATTTATGCCCTGAGTAGCCATGGGAGGAGGAGGCGGGCCGCTCATGGGCACTTGTGGCTCAGGGTTCATCATGTTATTCATAAAGCCGGAAAACCCAGGACTCTGTTGGCCCATGGAATTTACCGCGGCCGTTTGAAACTGACGCATCAAGTCAGGATTTTGGCGCAAGATATCGTCCATGCCGGGCATAGCAGACTTGAACATAGTATTGGTCATGTGAACCATCATTGCACTGCCGCCAAGTTGAAACAGTAACTTGAGTTCTGGCGCCATTGACGCTTTGCTCTTATACTTATCATAAAGTTCACCAAAAACGTCATCGTAATCAGTCATGTTCTCGTTCACTTGCTCCGACCAGCCGTCCAACTTTACGTCAAATGGATCAAAACGGTTATTCAAAAATTCTATACCATTAATGCATGCCATGAGCATGTTACTTTGAAATTTTACGGAGTTCTGCTTTGTTTTCTCCTCCATAATCATCTCATATTCGCCTTGCATTTCTGCTAGAGGAGACTCCATGCTGTATTTTTTAGTCAAGTTGACACCCTTTTGTTCTAAAGCTTCCAACTTTCTTAGAAACTTGAACTTTTCTCTTAAAACCTCTTCCTTGCTCATTTGAGGTTGACTAGACATAGGCTTGTCGGGGTTAATGGGAACATTGTTGAACTTGGTAAAACCATCCCACGTCTTATTTTCAGGGGAACCCTCTGCTGTGGCTTGACCAATAGTTTTGGAAGCATCATCAAATCTAACCGATGGTTTATCGTCATAATTAAGAGAAAATCCCTTGCTAAACATGTCGGATTGACCCTCAAACAAATTTCGGTCAGGTTCATCTTCTACTAAATCATTCAATTCATTCTCTAAATTATTCAAGTCATCAATGTCAATGTCGCTTGAAGGGCGTCCACCGGCCTTCTTGTTGTCATTCATCAACAGTTCAAGTCCGCCTCCAAAATTAGATGACTTTAAAGATGGTCCGCTGTTTCCCATATTTAATTCAGAAATGTCAATAATTTCGCTGTCCATTCTATCTATTATGATTTAATAAGAACATATAATTTTAAGTAATACGAATTGTAAATTATATTTTATCCACTTTTGAGAAAAGTACAGCAAAAATTTATTATATATCTACTTTTGAGAAAAGTACAGCAAAAATTATTGGTTCTAAATTAAACATCCGGTTATTTCAAATAATGTTATTTTTTCTTTTTTCATTTTTTTCTATCAAATTTTAGTTTCAATAAACCATTTACCTTGCAAAAAAGAATCAGCTAAATCGTCCTTTTTCAAATGGTTTTTAAAGAATGTTTCCCACGACGTGTAGTTGATGTTATTTGAAATGTTTTCCAAGCATTGCTGAATCCCCAATTTTTTTCTTTCACTATAACTGGTTTTTAAACTCGCATTCTGGTCTTTCAATTTGTTGGAAGCTGAAACAAACTCTATGTTGATGCTGTCATTTCTCATGATAAAATATTGAGCAATCATTCCTTGCACAGTTTTCATGCGATTTGCAATAGGACTAATTTGATTTTCAATAACAACATGGGTAATAGTTGACAAATGTTCATTCAAATTTGTATCCAACTTCTGTTTCATATTTTTGCCGATAGTGACTAAATCTATTTTTGACGCATTTGTTTCTGTTATTGGTTCAAAGCATTTTTCAAAAACATAATTGTTAATTAATGCTGCTAAATCGGCCTTTTTAATAGGATTCTCATATTTTACTTTATATTTTTCAGCCAATTCATATAGTCCACTTATTTTTTGTTTATTTATATTTGACGGCTTTAAGTCAGTTGTTGGGACTTGGAACGGTTGTTTTTTACTATGTTTTAAACAATAACATTTTCCGTTCTTAATAAATTTGGCAGGTTTATTGCAGTCTTTGAATTTCTCTATTTCGCAACATTTTGATTCGGCTTTTTGAGCAAGATTTATACTATCCCATTTTGCAATTTCGTAGTTGTTAGTTCCATCGTCTGGTTTAACAAATAAACAAAATGCTAAATTTTTAATTCCAACGTCTATGCTTAATACCTTCATATTCTAATAAGTTAGTATATAATAATATTCATACACGTTATTGTTTAAGTCAATCTAATTATATCAATGTTAGAATACTTTACACCTTTTCTCATTTAAAACGCCCATTTTATTTTTTCTTCTGGCATCATAATGTAAATAAAATTAATTTATATTGTGAATATATTTTTATATAATTAACAAAATTAAATTAGGCAAACCTTCTTTTCTTTTTAGTTTTATTTTTATTTATTTTTTTCCCACCAAATTGTAGTGTATCAAAAACATAATCTATCTTTTCCGCTTCATCCATAATTAATTTTTCTGTATGTTCATCTAATAAATCCATATCTCTGTATTTATTTTTTATAAACTCGATATAATGCTCTTTTCTTTGCTGTTTGGTCATGCCTTTTATTTCTTCTTTTTTTTCTTCATTTTCTAAATAAGTATTTGCCCATTCTTTCGTTGCTTCATATTTATCTACTCTTTTTCTAAAAAGCGTTAATAATCTATTATATGTTTCTATATTCTCATATTCATCAAACCGCTCTTCTGTAGACAATTGATATACAATTTCACCAATAATCATATATATTCTTTCTATAATACCAGGAACGCAACTCATACCCTCTTCGCCTTCTAATCCGGTAAATGCCGAATAACACTCTTTTATAAGCGTTTTTATATATTCTTCAATAAAATTAGATGGTTGTTTAAGAACAAAATCAATTGTTTTTTTCACAATTTCTTTATTTCTGGACATATTAGAATAATCTGTAGCAATATTTACTCTATTCATAATGACATTCAACTTTTCTAACATATTATTTTTTTCTTCTGGAAAATATTCTGTAATATATGGTATAAACTTTTCCAAAACATAATCTTTAATATTTGGATAGGGTTCTTCACCTTGTTGATTAATAATTTCCAAATATTTATCTAAATTAATTTTGGCTGCCTTTTTATGTATATCTACTGCTGCTTCCTCATCCTCTTCTTCCTCTTCTTCCTCCTCTTCCTCATCCCCATCCTCATCCTCTTCTCCGTTATTCCAGTTACCCTCATAAATTTCACCATTAGAATAAGTCATTGTTCCAAAATCATGTCTTAATCCGTTTTTCCAATAACCCTCATAAACATCACCATTAGCATAAGTCATTGTTCCAAATTCATCTCTTAATTCGTTTTTCCAGTTACCATTATAAACATCACCATTCGCATAAGTCATTATTCCATGGTAAGGTCTGATTGCGTATCTAACATCATCATTCCAAAACCCATCATAAACATCACCATTCGCATAAGTCATTATTCCATGTCTTGGTTCTGGTGAAGACCCTTTTTTATCATTATTCCAGTGTCCTCTATATATATCACCATTCACATAAGTCATTGTTCCCATTCCCACTTTTTTATTTTTAAACCATTCACCTTCATAAATATTACCGATCGCATAAATCATTGTTCCTATTCCAGTTTTTGTATTTTCAAACCATTCACCATCATAAACATCACCATTCGCATAAGTCATTTTTCCTATTCCAGTTTTTGTATTTTCAGACCATTCACCATCATAAACATCACCATTCGCATAAGTTATTTTCCATTTACCATCAGGCAAGCCATTTTTAATATTTCCATCATAAACATCACCATTTGGGTATTCAATCCTTTTTTTTTCACCACCAAACATTTTTCGTTTTCTGGTTTTTCTAAATCGTTTTGATTTAATGCTATTTCTTTTTGTTTTTTTTTGTTTCTTGTACATTGTATATATTTAACATTTATAAAAATTATACTTTTTATAAATATATTATATAATGCCTCATCAAAAGAGCATTGATTATAAAGAAACTATAAAATCTCATGTAAAATGGGCGTTTTAAATGAGAAAAGGTGTAAAACCATTAGAATTATTTTGATGTAACTAAATAAACACCCAAAACTGTTAACGCAATTCCTAAAATTTGTTTTATAGAATATTCTTCTTTAAATAAAAACACGCTTACCAAAAATAAGAAGACGACTGATGCAACCTTCATAAACACGGTGTTCAAAAATGGCGTATTATAAGACTTGTCAAATTCGTAGAGTAATAATGCAGAAAAAACTGTTAATAAGGCAATTATAAAAATGCACGTATAATGTCCAGCAGAAAGTTTTTTATAGTTTTTTATAGTTTTGTGAAATGATTTATCAAATAAAAATTTATAAATAAAAAATAATAATACAATAATAGATATGAAAAATGTGTTTATAAATAATAATTCGTGTCCATTTAAAATGCCTAATACATGTTTTCGGAAATAAGGATTCAATGATTTTAAAAAGGTCAGCCCCAATATATAATGATACATGTGCTTATAATGTATCGTTATATTATCTTTTTTATTGGTTAGTATTCACAGGCGCGTTCACGATAGGAGCAATCATTCTAGCCTGCAATTGTTCTCTCGTTAAATAAGGTTGTTTCAAGTTGCTATCGCAGTAACCAAATCCAGGAGTTTTTGTGTCAAATGTGGACTTGAACGCATAAGGAACATTTGATGATGGAGTTGCGTTTGTCTGAAAATGAGTTGGAAGACCCAAAGCACTGCAAGCCTCCTGGTTGTTTATTTTCATAATATTACTCGCATTGTGTGTTAAAAATTGTCTATATTGCCAACTAGTGGTAATATTTTCTTGATGACGAATGCGATCGTTTACAACCGCCTCTGGTTGCCAACTAGAATAAACTCTACCGTCAGCCATAATAGGAGGAAAATCAAAATGAATATTGTTAGATCCACTGTAACATGTTGCCCAAGACATAATATATTATGATTAGAGAAAATTATTCAGAACTCAACATTTTAAGAATAACATTTTTAGTGGCTTTGGAGTTTTCTTGGATTAAACCTTTTGCAACTGCGATACTTTTAAGTTTTGTCATTGACATTTTCTTGTAATCAACGTTTCCAGATTCTGAATGTTCCTCTAAATTAGAAATATCAATATTCTTAATAAAGCTCAAGTTATCCGTAATAACTTTTTCCGTTAATTCTGAGTCAACGTCTTGGTCAAGATCTTGGTCAAGATCTTGGTCAATTGTATTATTTTCTTCATCGCTTCCACTTTCTAAATCATCCATGTCATCAAGTTCTTGCATTTCATCTAAATCTTCCAAGTCTTCGTCAACATTTTCAGATGGCGAATTTACAAGCTCTCCAAAATTTATTATTTTAATAGTTTCTGCATTATTATTTGAGCTTAATTCAATAATATTTTCAAGCGGTGCAATAAATTCAAAACCCGAAGAATCTTCTGATTCATCTTCATCTTCGGAATCTTCGCTATCTTCTTCATCTTCGGAATCACTATCGTCGTCTCCATCAGATACAGGAATCAAATTGTCGGCATCAGAATTATGGGAAAATGCCGTTTCTTGTTGTTGTTGTGAAACTCCGCCAGTTTGAGGAACATATGACATCATTTGCAAACGTCCTCTAATAAAATTTAGTTCTTCGGCCATAGTTGAAACAAGTCCTAACATGGAGGCCATTTTATGGTTTTGTTCCTGAAGACGTTGAACAAAGAACATACCTAAAAGTCCTACAAGAAGTAGAGTAATTCCTAAAGAAACAAGGAAGGGGACAGTAAATATATCAGATAAAGCCATTATTAACAAAAGCTTATATATTTTTATTTTGCGGCGAACGAATTATCAATTATTTCTTTTGGATAATTCATGTCATACAAGACTTTAATTCCGCCGCGCACAGTTGATATGCCTTTATCTAATAAATAAGTATATCTGAAATCTTCTCCCATTTTTTCTGTTTTCATGTGAAAATTTTCTATAGCGGAATTATCATCTAACTTTTTACACAAGTCTATAAAATGTGTTGTTAAGATACAATTTACATTTTTATACTTAATTAAATAAGCCATGAATGCGTTTGCGCTTAATACCGCCTCGTCTGGATTTGTCCCTGAATATAATTCATCAAATACACAAAAATGTGTTTCTTTAGAAGTGGTTTCATGAATAACGTCAATAATCTCTTTGCAGCGCCTTGCTTCAGCTTGAAATAAACTATCTCTACCCGATGTATCAGGAATATTTAAATAACAATGAATGTATTTATATGGTGTCATATTTGCACTTTCGTAAAATCCACAAGCAAACTGCTGTGTAATAATAGCATTTATTAATGCAGTTTTTAGAATAGTTGTTTTTCCTGAAGCATTTGGTCCGGTGATTATTATATTTTTTTTGAATTTTAATGAATTTTTAACTGGATTATTATTAATGAGAGCGGGATAATAAGCTTTTTTGAATGTATTTGATTTTTTCTTTGCAGTAAATTTTGCTAAATTTATATGCTTATTCTTAATGTTTTCAATTAGTCCTTCTAAATTTTCAATATAACCATTGAATCCAAATGAATACAAGAATGCGTCGTTGTATTTTTCATCATCATAAATGTCGTAAAAATTCTTTAATACCTGACCCAATTCGCCGATTTTGTTGTATGATAAGCTATATGGTGTAATTTTTTCTAGATTCTCTCTTAACGAGGCAATAACCGCCAATTTACCTTTTAAATTTGTGTTGAATTTTTCGTAAGTTGACAGGTCCGACGAATATAATAAAAAATTATACATTTTTGCCTCGGTGTTTACAATATATTCTTTAATTTTATGTAAATGCAAATGTATCTTTTTCATATTTTGATGAAATCTTGTGCAAGTTAGTAAGTTTTGATAAATAGAGAATATGTAAAATGCTGCGGACAATATAATATAAATTTTTTCTTCTATTTTAACACTTTGAAATTTTGTAAATAGCTTTCCAATTGCGTGGTTTGCTGCAATTGTTTTAAGTATTTCAACATATTCGTTGACAGTAAGATTGAGACCTTTTGCTTTTATTACAAAAAAAGGAATGATAAGTATTATAAATGGCACACACAATGAAATAACGGGCGCTGCTAGGTTGTATACACTCATGATTTGAAGAAAGTACTCTGATTTATTTAAGTGCTCCCACATTGGCCAGTCAATATAATGATATTTTTCTTTGAATCCAGTGTCATTTTTGATTTCATCCCATATGTCAATTATGCCACTTTTACCACTTTTAGAAAAAGTGGTGCAAAATTTACTACTTTTGGGAAAAGTGGCGCAAAATTCTTCGCTTAATGGTTTTGCTCCACTTTTATCAAAAGTGGATAAAGTGGATACAAGTTTCTGAGTTTCTTTTAAAAATTTAGTATCGGTTGTATAACAAGTTGCCATTTGCTCAATAACTTTCTCAGCAAAGACGGTCTTAGGTTGAAAAGCGTAATGATATAACGGGGGCCCGGCTGAAGGGTCAATTGTTTTTATTAGTTCTAAATCTGTAACAATATTTTTATTTAATTCCATTTTATTCTCGTTATAAAAAATTGGTAACTTGAAATGTGTGTTTATTTTTTCTATATTGGATATGGACATGTATATTATATCAAATATAGAGTTATTTTCTTTTTGTTTTACGCAAGTTTTTATTTTTTATTTGTTTCATTATTTACTTGGCCAACCCATCAAAACTAGCCGGCATCTCAATAATTTGAGTAGAGTAATGCGCCTCAATCTCCTTCAACTTTGAAACATCGCGCCGAGTAATCAGATTGATTCCAACCCCCTTTCTTCCCCAACGACCACTGCGACCAATTCGGTGCAAGTAGTTGTGCACACACTTTGGAATGTCAAAGTTAATCACCAAGCTCACCTGTTGAATGTCTATGCCTCGCGAAGTCACGTTAGATGAAATCAATACACGATAACTACCCGCCCTGAAATCAGCAAAAGCCTTATCACGTTCAGCCTTGTCCATTCCACTATGAATTCGGCACACAGGGAAACCGTCTTCAATCATTGCGTCATACAAAGCGGCAACTCTCTTAATGCTGTTTGCATAAATAATAGTCTGAGACACCGACATAAAGCTATACAAATCCTTCAGTGTCAAGTACTTTTGACGATCATCTTCTACCGCAACATAGTATTGCGAAATTCCCTCCAAAGTGAGCTGCTCGGCCTTTACTTGAATTCTCACAGGGTTTCTCATAAACTTGCTAGTAATACCATTAATGTGGTCAGGTAGCGTAGCACTAAACAGCGCAACTTGGATATCCGACTTGAAATTCTGGAAAATATTATATACCTGCTCTTTAAATCCGCTTGACAACATTTCATCAGCTTCGTCAAGAATAACTAGTTTAATGTTCTTAGAAAGAATGTGATTTCTACGCATCATGTCATACACGCGTCCAGGGCATCCAGCAATAATATGGGGAACATTTCCCTTCAAATTGCCAATATCCTCATCAATAGATGAACCGCCTACCAATACTTGAACGCGGAGATTCTTTATCATTGAACCAATACCCTTCATAACATTTGCGGTTTGAATGCTAAGCTCTCTTGTTGGCGACAGACACAAAATTTGAGTGGTATCACTTTCCGTATTTACGTGCGACAGAGCACCAATAGTAAAGGTTGCCGTTTTCCCTGTACCTGATTGGGCTTGCGCAATAATATCCTTTCCAATAATAATAGGTTTAATTGCCTTTTTCTGAATAGGACTGGGTTTCTCAAACCCATAAGCATAAATTCCTCTTAGCAAATTGGTATCAATCTCTAATTCATCCCAATTACTGATTTCGTAAGAAGAATCATATGCTTCCTCTTCGATAGGCGTTGCGTTGTTATCTCTTTCAAGCGACATAATATATTACCGTTGTTATATTTAAATGCATTTTATTTAATATCAATTTTTTTACATTAATAACAAATAAGTCTACTGCAAAATATATAAAAAAAAATTGATATAAATGGAACTATAATAAATACAATAATATCATGACGATGGCAATGAGATATACTCTGCAAGATTTTAACGATATTACATTCAACGGGTTTGACATCGCACTCCCTGAAGAAACTCTTTTGATTATTACAGAATTATCACAGCAGGTTGGCTCACCTACTTACATTAAAACTCCAACATTTCAAAAGCGCGAAAATATTTTAAAGGTTGTTCCCGACGCGTTGGGGGATTTCAAGAAAAAGAAGAGAGGAAAGCCGAATGAGATTCTTAATGACGCTGATTGGGAGACAATTAGAACCTTTCAAACAACAAAGATTGAACAAAAGGTTGGCATTGATGCGCAAATTGATTTGTTGCGTTTCTGGCTGAATAAAATGACAGACAAGACATTCGCGGAGGCGTGTGATAATATTATGGAGATTTTGAATCAACTTATTCAAGAAGGAACTACTGGCGTTGACATGATCCGCATTGGAAATGCAATTTTTGAGATTGCATCCAACAATCGTTTATTTTCAAAACTATACGCTGAATTGTATTGCAAATTGATCAACAATTTTGAAGTCATGAAGGATATATTTAAAGAAAATTTAGAGACTTTCATGGGTCTATTTAACAACATTGAATACGTTGACCCAGAGAAGGATTACGACAAGTTTTGCAAAGTAAATCTTGACAATGAAAGGAGAAAGGCGCTCAGTTTGTTCTTTGTAAATCTTACTACAAATAAAATAATTAGTGAAACTCAGTTGCAATGCATGACGTGCGGATTGTTGAAAATGTTGGTTGAATTTATAAAGGAAGATAACAAGAAAAATGAGGTTGATGAAATTACTGAGAACATTTCAATCTTGTTCTCATATAACAAGCAGCTGTTTGAAACGTGTGATGAAGTGTTTGATGGAGATAAGTTTGTTGCAACAATTGAAAAGTTGGCAAATTGCAAGGCAAAGACTTACCCAAGTTTGTCAAGCAAGGCAATCTTCAAATTTATGGATTTGATTGAAATGTAAAAATAATACTTTGATGTACAATTAGATATTGTACGAATAATAATATTAAACAAATCTTGATTATTATTATTAGATGGCGGATATAAAAAATGAAGAAAATATTACCTTTTTTTTAAATGACGAAACGGGTTGCAACGACGATGAATTAATGGACCTTTATAATTTGCAAAATGAGCTTAATGAACTTGAGATTTATGGAAATTTAGGCGATGAAAGCGGCGACATTTTTTTGGAGATGAAAGATTATGAAATGAATTACACCGTTAAACAATTAATGTTAATTTGCGAATATTATGATATTTTAAAGGACATACGCACCAATAAACTCAAGAAGCAAGATATTATAGAACAATTATTGTTATTTGAGAAAAATGTAGAAAACGTAGAAATTACAATGAAACGCAAAGAATTGTGGTATTATATAAGTGAATTAAAGAATGATAAGATGATGAAAAAATTTGTTATTTGGGGATAAACATAATTAAAAGTATTTAATTATCTTTATAAAATATAGATGGTATTATCAAAATTAGATAAAGGTCTTAGTTATCCAGAGTTAAAAAGCGTTGACCCCGATGATTTTAAAAAAGAAGCAAATTTATACGAGATTGAAGCAAAAGACGTGGACATTATTATTGCAGTAGGTAACGCAAAAAAAAATTTTGAGGAGAAAAATATAACATATTTTCCCGTTTATTTAGTAAAAACAAATAACAAGGTAATTCAAATTGGTGTCTATGAGCTATTTACAACAGATTTGTTGAACTATATGGACGAAGACGGAAATTTAGAAGTTGAAAAGCTGGATGATCCTCTTATTTATACATTTGCCACAAAAAAAATGTTGGAAAACTTACGGTTAGTGCCAGATTCCATTACAGATGAAACAAAAGAAGATGAAGAAAAAGAGGAAGATGAGGAAGATGAAGAAGGATCAGAAGAAGGTGAAATAAAAGAACCAAAAGCAATTAAAAAATCATCTTCATCATCAGAAGAGGCATTTGAACGGCCCAAAATTCCAAAATTGCGCGAAGATGTTTTTATGCAGTCAGAAACAGTAGTTCCAATGTTACCGCCTTTAAATGAGGAAACCAAACTAGACGCCGAAGCAGTCAAAGGAAAATATAAACAATCGGCGCGCGAAACGTGGATTGAATCCTTTATGAAAAACAACAAATATGGCGTTATAGACAACGAAGGAGGCGGTGATTGTCTTTTTGCAACTATCAGAGACGCGTTTGCGCAACTTGGTCAGCAAACAACGGTTCAAAAGTTGCGAAAAAAATTGGCGGCAGAAGCCGATGAAAAACTTTTTTTAAATTATAAGGAACATTATGACATGTATACTGCGGCAGTTATTGGCGCTACCAAAGATGCAAAGGAATTGGAGATTGAGTATGAGAAATATAAAAAGCTGTATAGTGAAACTTTGGATAGAACTGAAAAGAAGCATTTTATTGAAGCAGCTAAAAAGGTAAAAGCACAGCGAGATAGAATATTGAATGAGAAGAAGGTGTCGCATGATTTGTTAAGCGAGTATAAATACATGAAAGACATTGACACCCTTGAAAAATTCAAGAAAAAGATTCAAACATGTGAATTTTGGGCGGAAACATGGGCTTTGAGCACTCTTGAGCGAATATTAAATATTAAATTTATTCTTTTGTCAAGCGAAGCATATAAGGGAAAGGATTTTGCAAATGTTTTGAATTGTGGTCAGCTAAACGACGACATATTAGAATCTCGTGGAGAATTCAATCCGGATTTTTACATCATGGTTGACTTTTTAGGCTGGCATTATAAATTAATTACTTATAAAAAGAAATACCTGTTTACCTTTTCCGAGCTGCCATATGATATTAGAAAACTCGTTGTGGATAAATGCATGGAACGCAATAGCGGAGCATTTTCATTGATTCCCGAGTTTATTAAATTCAAAGAGAATTTTGCTACGAAGGGTGTTTGCAAGTTTGAAGAATTGTCTGACGCTAAAATCCGCGGATTATATGATGAAGCTCTGGTGTTTCAATTTTATGATAAATCTGCAGACGGAAAACTGCCTGGAAAAGGCTCTGGCGAAACAATTCCGAAGGAAGCGGTTCATCATTTTTCCAATTTGCACGCTGTAAAAGACTGGCGAAGAAAATTAGACGATTTTTGGGTTGAACCTGATAAGACGTTTGTTCTAGATGGACATCGCTGGAATAGCGCGGAACACTATTACCAAGGATCCAAATTTAAAGAATCTAATCCGGAATTTTATTTGTCATTTGCAGCGGAATCAGGAACTGATTTGTCCAAGAATCCCGAGATGGCCAAGGCGGCAGCAAGTTCCTCTGGAAAATACAAGGGAGAACTTTTAAGACCTGCCGAAGTTTCCATTGATCCAACTTTTTACGGAAAACGCAAGGAGAAGGAGTTGTTTGACGCCATATGCGCAAAGTTTACACAGATAGAAGAGTTGAAGCACGTTTTAATGGAGACAAAAAATGCAAAATTAATGCATTATTTGAAAGGAAAGGAGCCTGAAATGGCTGAACAACTTGTTATAGTGAGAGACAAAATCCGCGGACCTACATTGAGTATTTAGAATGATATTTTAAATTTAATTACATGTTTTCTAATTATCATTTATTAATACCAGTTTGGAATCTAATGCTCTCTTGAAGACCGTTTGGAGGGATTAATGTATGCAAAATAAACACTAAAAATAAACCTACGTTATATATATGAAAGATATCATTTTAGGAAATCGCGTTCCATATGAGTATTTTATTACAAGTGGTGCCGGGGAGTCTGACGCCGGATCAGTCGGTTTACCATACGAAACTGGCTCGTATGACGAAGCGCTTACAAAGGCAGGAATTGAAAACGCAAACGTAATTGAATACACAAGTGTAATACCAACGCATGCGTGTGAAATAACAAAAGAAGCAGGATTAAAACGCCTTCAATGGGGCGAAGTGTTAGAATGTATTAAAGCACAGGCAAACGGTCCGAAGGGGTCGTTTATTAGCTGTGCTGTAATGACAACATCTGTAAAAGATCCATCTGGTAAATATTTAGGTGGATTTGCCTGCGAATATTCTGGAAAAGGTACAAGACCTCAAGCAGAAAAAAGTTTAGAAGAATCTATTACCGGCATTATTGAACGACGCAATTATGGAACAATAAAAGGAGGAGCAAAATTATACCAAGAAAATGTAACAGATAAAGGTTACAGTATATACCCAGGTAAAATATTTACATACGAAGGACTAAAAGTAAAGAAGCATCACGGAACAGTATTAACTTCTATATGCTTTGTTTCTTATAAATTTCCAGTGTTGAAGACCGCTACAAAGTGCATACCCCATACAAAATTTGCAACACAACAGAATATGAGAACGCGAAAAGTTAGACGTTAGAAGCTAGAAGCTTTTACGCATACACAACCACTGTTCTTGTGTAATTGGATAGATATGCAAAAGACAAGACAATTTTTATTTACCAAAAACAACATTTTCCGCTGAATTTTATCGTTTTGGTGAGCTTAATGAGAGAAGTACTGGAATCCACCAATGCGTTAAAACACTCTGTAGTATTTTTAACGCTCTCACTATCAAATATAATAAGTTTTTCTGTTAGCATAATGTTGAATATTAATTTAATAAGGTTTCCGCATACATTACTTAATTCAACCGTCTTCTTTTTCAGCTTTAATGTGGTAAGAAGCTCATACGTGTTTGAAAACAACAATATTAATTCAGGAACATCGTCTGCGTCAATCTTGTTATCCGATACAATTTTCTTGAATGAATCTTCTATTTTATTGAAAAAATGCGAATTATTTTGAAGAATCAATGAGATTATTTTTACAGTTTCTGGATTTAATTCATATTTTTGTTGCATTTCGGGTCTAACTGAGGTTATAATCATCAAGTTCAAGAGAGACCTCATCTCAAAAATAATTTCAAATTCTGGTTCAAGCGAAGCGGTGGGTTCAAGCGAAGCGGTGGGTTCAAGCGAAGCGGTGGTATCCGATTCAACAACTTTAATAAATTCTTCAATAACAGCTTCCAATTCTTCAACTGTTTTGGTTGCTTCAGAAATAGGGTTGTTTACCTCTACTATTTTTTCTACTATTTCTTCTACCACTTTTTCATCTTCTATAATTTCTTCCATTTTTTCTTCCAGAATTTCTTCTTTTGGTTCAGCAATAGGAATTTCAGAGGGAATAATGTCAACAAGAACATTTTCTGGTTCAGATTTTATTTCTTCTGGTTTAGTTTTTTTAGGTTTGCCTCTAGGTTTCTTTTCTGGTTTGGGGTCCATTTATATTAATTATATAGATTATAATTCTAAATAATTAGTACAATTATATTATTTTAGAGTTTTCCCGATTATTGTTTAATGCAGTTTGAACCAATCTCATTTAATTTAGGAGCCTGTGAATATGGACAGCATCCATATCTAGTTCCAGCACATCCACCAATGGAAGGTTGTGGTGCTGGTTGTGGTGCTGGTTGTGGTGCTGGTTGTGGTGTTGGATTAGGAACAGGAACCAATTTTGTTACAACAAGAACGTGTCCAGTGAGAACAACTGCCAACGTGATTACAAGAAGCGCAATAATAATTATTTCCAATAACTCCATATATATAAAACAGATATAAAAAAATAAAAACTAAGAATATAATAAATGCTGAAGCTCACTAAAAATAGCGAAATGCTAATGTCATTTTTCTTAGAAAAGAAATGCATTAATCATTCAGAACAAACTTATAAAACTAATAATGTTTTGAAACAATTATATCACGACATAAAAGAAGGAGAAGCGTTTGTAAAAGCACAAAAGGCAAAAGAAGGCGACAGTTTTTATAAATTAAACGTAACAAAAATTACAAACGTCTCCCAAATCCCGAAACCAAAATCGTTTAATCCAGGAAGTTTTCCTCCAGAAGTACGAGAACATATTGATAGCAATATGTTATATAATTTATCGTATACTTTTTCTCTCATGAATAGGGAGATCAAGGTCCATTTTATTGTTGAACAAACCAGTCCAGAGTATCAGATTGAACTCTACAATGAGTATGTAGAGAAAATTCTTATCTGGTTGCACGTTATCAACGAATATGCATCAAAGAAATGTTCCAAACGGCTTGTAATATATTTATATTTTACTTCTCTCAAAAAAAGGCTTCCAGAAAGCAATATTCACATTTTGAATCAAAATAATGTAAACACGGCATTTACTTACACGTGTCCAGTGGATTCTGAAATTGTTGTTTTCAGGAGAGAAGAATGGTTCAAAGTTTTAATGCATGAAAGTTTTCACAATTTTGCCATGGATTTTTCAGATATGAATACAGAAGAGTGTACAAAACACATTCTCTCTATTTTCAAGGTTAAATCCGATGTTAATTTATTTGAAGCATATACTGAATTTTGGGCAGAAATAATGAATGCAGCATTTTGCAGTTATTTCTTTTTAAAAGATTCGCCTAATAAAAATGATCCTGATGTTGTGTATGAGTTTTTATCAAATTGCGAATTTTTTATTAATTTTGAAAGAACGTTTAAATTTTTCCAAATGGTTAAGACGTTGGATTTCATGGGTCTTAAATACAAAGATCTATACTCCAAGAGTTCTGTTTCTGAATCCATGAGAGAAACTTTGTATAAGGAAGCATCAAATGTTCTCTCTTATTATGTAATTACAACAATCTTGATGAACAACTATCAGGGTTTTTTGGCGTGGTGCAATACAAACAATTTATCACTCCTTCAGTTCAAGAAGACGTCGTCAAATATTACTTCATTCTGCCAGTTTATTGAGAGAAATTATAAAACGAAGCCTATGACAGAATCGGTTGTATGTATGCAAAGATTCTATTATACTGTTAAAAGAACTGATAAACTAGGGAAAAAAACTAAAACTATGGATTTTATTTTGAATAATATGAGAATGTCGCTTTGCGAGCTTGGCTAAGATTTTGATTTTTTGTTTTTCTTGAGCGCTTTGCGCGTTTATTTTTTCTATTTCTACGTGTCTTTTTCTTTTTTCCTCCGTGAAATTCCGTGTCATAAACATCGTAATCATTTTTTTCTCCTTTTCCAAGCAATCCAATTCCAGGTCTATCTATTGAAGGGTCTTCTGCTCTAGATGGCTGTGTTTGCACTTTTACATTAATTCTAGGCTTTATATTTTGACGCAGCAGCATTTCACTATTTTTTTGCATATATTTGTTTTTTGCTTTCATTCTAACTTTTACACTTTTTTCTCTCTTCAGGTACTCGGAATGATTTACAGAATCCTTAAGTCTTTCAGCTTCGTGAACTTCCACCAAATCTGGTACGTCTTTCCATGTTCCTGAATTATCTTCAGATTTGCGATAATATTCATACATCTTTAAATCGCCTGCATTTAATGCCATTTTATTTTATATTATATTACGTCTACAAAATAATATAAAATAATTAAATAACTAAAATCTATTGCTCACATTTAGCGTCTGTGCGACTTTCTTCTTTTTCCACCCTTTCTTGTCTTTCTTGTCTTTCTGCTTTTTCTTGTCTTTCTGCTCTTTCTGCCACCTTTTCTAGCACCAAATCCAGATTCAATATCAACAGATCCGGTTTCCATGGCATTCATCTCAGCCGATGTAGTGCGTCCCATAGCGCCTGTTTCATTCATCATTGACATTGAAGGAGCCGTTGGAGCATAACCTTCTTCCATTTGCGACATTTCCGCAGTAGTTGATCTTCCCATCATAGGTCTTGATGCAATGGATGGTTTAGACGCAATTCCTTCTTCCATTGCGATTGTTTCTGCGCTCGTAGTTCTACCCAAATTCTCTGGCTGGCCAGCACGTCTTCTGCGAGACATTTTTCTATTCTTTCGCCTAAAAGTCTTAGAACGCATTTATATATTATGTTGAGAACAAAAACTTTCGCCAGGAATAGGATTTCTTCTGCATTTTTTATTGTTTTTATTTCTATGTTTGCAAATATATTTATAACAACCACTACCAGTTGACTTTTTATTAGCTTTCCAAGCAGCACTAGCTTCATCAAAATCAATATTTACTTCATACATTTGTTTGACTTCTTTGAATTCTTTTTCTTGTTCTAAATAACGAGATGAGCTACGAGTCAGCATAATTATATTTTAATACACAAATCCGTTTAAGCGCATTTGCAAATTTAGTTGTCATAAAAGAAAAATTGAAACCGTTAATGACAATTAAATTAAAACTATAATCGCCAAACCAAGTTCAAGATGGGAATCAAATACCTAAATAGCTTTTTAAAGGACAATTGTCCTGAATCTATCAAGTGCGTCTCCATGGGCGACTTGTCTGGCAAAAAAATTGCCATTGACGTGAGCATATATCTCTACAAGTACGTTGGAGACGATTGCCTTGTTGAGAATATTTACCTAATGATCTCTATATTCAGACATTACAATATTATTCCAATTTTCATATTTGACGGGAAACCTCCAACTGAAAAAAAAGAACTATTAAAGCAAAGAAAAGATGACAAGAAAGGCGCAGAAAACGAGTACAACCGTCTAAAAGCGTGTTTACAATCTTCAATTGATGATTCTGACCGACAAGAAATAATTACAAACATGGACTCTTTAAAAAAGCAATTTGTATATCTGAATAAGACCCACATAGAAGTTGCAAAAGAGTTGATAAAGAGTTGCGGTGTTTCATATTACGTTGCTCCAGGTGAGGCGGATGAATTGTGCGCATTGTTGGTAATAAAGAAAAAGGTGTGGGCGTGTCTAAGCGAAGACATGGATATGTTTGTATATGGTTGTCCGCGCGTTCTTAGATATTTCAGTTTATTAAATCATACAGCAGTTTTGTATAAGATGAAGTATATTTTGCAGGAGCTTGGAGTTTCGCAAAAAGAGTTTCGCGAAATGTGCGTGTTGTCTGGCACTGATTATAACATATCAAATGATTCGGAAAACGGACCAAATTTACAAAAGACAACAAAGCTTTTCAAAAAATATAAAAAGTCAAGGGACACCAAGGACTTCTATGAGTGGATTCAAAAACATGACGATTCTTATATTGAAAATTACGATGCGTTGAAGAATGTATATAGTATGTTTGATTTGACAAACAATGGAAATGTTAACACGAGTTTATGTGAAAAAATTCGCATTGTAAACACAAACGTGGACAATAATATGTTGCGACCAATTTTGGAGAAAGATGGATTTATATTTCCTTGCGAGGTAACTTGACAACACAAAATAATAATGAAAACCATATGACCGTTTTTAATTGACGCAAGTTACCCTGTAATATAAAATCGTAATTTTTTGTTTAAATTATTGGTTTTAAATAAAAAATATAAATAATGGGACGCCTGGACTCGAACCAGGGAATAGTTAAACTTCCGCGCCCGACTTGAATAAATAAATATACTCAGTACCGATACAATCTAATCCTTTCCCTCATTTCTGAGGGAAGACCTTTGACCTTGCAGTCAACGAATTGCACCTCCATCCGATAGATGGAGGGATATAAATTGTAAAGTTTGTAGACTACCTTGTCCAACACATTCGCCCCAATATAGGAAAATATTATAATTTTCCTAAATAAATTTTCTAAATAAATTTTCTAAATAAATTTTCTAAATAAATTTTAAATATTTACTAATATTATAATGAAGTTTCAAACTAGTACTGATAAAAAACGGTATGGGAGTAATTTTTCTTATTGTGGAATAAGATACAAAACAATTAATGAAGACGAAGTTGCAATAGACGATTCTTTAAATCATTTAACTTTTAACAGATTTCTTAAAAGCAAAAAATCTCGTACTCAAATTGAAGCTAATTCCCCTCCTTTTTTTCCAAAAGTTTCATCAAGGAGGGGAATAAAAACTGTGCCAAAAATTGTTTATAGAAAAGCTTATGAATACACCGCTACTTCTGTAAATGGGTTTCTTTATAATTTTTCACACGTCGGCATACAGCACGGCGTCGGTGGAATAACATTATGCAACACAAATGTCCAAAATATATTGCCATACGCTTTTGCATATCCATGTGGCAACGAGTCTGGAAACATTCATAGTGCGTTGCGTCTAAACAATGTTCGGGTTATACACGATTACGCATATTACAACAATCCATTAGCGCGTCTTCCAAAAACAGCAACCTTTATAGGCAACTATTCATTTTTTGGCGCAACAATTGACGGCAAACTGGGTGAAAATATTGAAACAATAGGAAATTATGCGTTTGCAGAATCAAATCTTAGTGGAAAAGTTAAAATTGGAAAAAATGTTCAAACAATAGGAGAATGTGCATTTATAAATTGTCCAGGCATTAGCGAATTTTACGTTGATGATAAAAATAAAAATTTTTCAAGCGTAAATAAAAGTTTGTTCAGTTTTGATAAAACGAAATTAATTGTTTGTCCAACTTTAAATGATAATGTGGGATATAGAATTTCAGAAAATGTTAGCAAAATTGACATTAATGCATTTAACGGTTGTTTAAATATTACAGAATTTATAGTTGATTTAAGAAATCCATATTTTACCGCAGTAGACGGTGTTTTGTTCAACTACAACAAAACCATTTTAATATGCTATCCAAGCGGAAAAAAAAATACACAATATTTAATTCCAGAAGGGGTATTAGTGATTCAAGATAATGCCTTTTTTAATGCACCGTTTCTTGAAACTGTAACAATATCAAGCAGCGTAAAAAAAATGTCAGAAAAAGCATTTTATAATTGCAAAAATATTGTTCAGTTTGTTGTTAAAAATAATAAAAGTTTTTATGCAGTAGACGGAGTTTTATTTTCTAAAAAGACTAAAGAAATAGAGCTATTACAGTACCCGTTTGCAAAAACCAGCGACAATTATGTAATTTATGAAAACGTTATTGTATTTAATTCACTAGCTTTTAGAGGTAATACATTTCTTACTAAAATTAGTATTGGAGATAATGTTGTATCAATTGGACCGGAAGCTTTTTACGGTTGTAAAAATTTGCACACCGTCATTATTGGTAAAAATGTTAAATCAATTGGAACAAATGCTTTTGCAGATTGCACTTCATTACAAGAAATTATTATTCCAGATTCAGTTTTATATATTGCTCACTGCGCTTTTTATAAATGTAGCGCATTAAAAACTTTAACCCTTGGAAAACGTATTAAATATATTGGACAGTATGCATTTTGTGACTGCATTTCTTTATCCAATATAGATTTTAAAGGTTCTGTTAAAAAGATTGGGAAATATGCATTTTCTAATTGTTCTAGCGTAAATGATTTGACTTTAAGATTTGGTACGATTGACCCTTATGCATTTTCGTATTGTTCAAAATTAAAAACACTTGACCTTCGCGGAGGCACAATAGGTTCATCCGCGTTTCTTGGGTGTTCTAGTTTAGAGTACATTAAAATTGGGTTTTTGTCAATACAATCTCGCGCATTTTCTGCAGTCATGCCATATAAAATATTGGATGAATCCTACATTAAACCGAGCGCGTTAAAAAAAGTGACCATTTACTATGGTGGTTTTCCAAGTGGATGTGTAAATCCTACCGCATTTTTTAAATGCGATAATTTATTAGAATTTGAAGTTGTTGAATCTAAGAATATAGTATCATCCGAGGATGGAATTTTATTCAATTCTGAGAAAACAAGATTGATAAAGTTCCCTTCAAAGTCTAATATAAAGCATTACAGTGTTCCAGACACGGTGAAACGCATAGATGATTACGCTTTTTATAACTGTAAAAATTTGGTCACTATAGGAATTGGGAATAATGTTAATAGTCTTGGAAGTTTTTCATTTTCTGGTTGTTCTAATTTAATAAGTGCAAAAATTGGTAAGGGAATAAAATATATTCCGTCAAACGCATTTTCTTATTGCAGAAATCTAAAAAGTATTTTTTTGCCAAACTCAATAAAAACAATTGGCAACTCGGCGTTCCTAGAATGTTATAGTTTAACAACAATTTCTATACCTAAAAATGTAAAAACAATTGCCGATAAAGCATTTTCTTGTTGTAGTTCATTAAAAAGAATAATAATTGAAGGAAACAAGCTTAAAATAATTGGCGTGCGCGCTTTCTACAATTGCGTAAATTTAAAAGAAATTTCGCCAATACCAAACGCAACAGTTAGGCTCGGAAAAGGTGCATTCCAGAAATGCAAAAGTCTATCAAAAATTGAACTGGGGAATGGTATTAAAAAAATTGGCAGATCTGCGTTTTCTTTATGCACTAGTTTAACAACAATTTATATTCCTGCTAGCGTTACTTCTATTAGCGAAACTGCTTTTTGGAAATGTTTTAAATTAACATACATTTATGTAAGCGACATGAATAATAGATATGCTTCTATAGACGGAGTTTTATTTAATAGGGGGTGTACGTGTTTGATTCAATATCCAAATTCAAAAAGAGATAAAGAATATGAAATTCCAGAAAGCGTAAAAACAATTGGCTTCTTGGCATTTAGTAATTCTCCACATTTAGTTACAGTAAAAAACGTTGTATCAACAAAAAAAAAAGCATTTCAATCTTGCACGTCTTTAACGGCTGCGATGTTTGGAAAAATTAAACGTAAAACGCTAACATACGGTAATTACAAAACAAGGACGGTTGAAGGAACAGAATATTATTATGAACAGATAGGTAGATACACTTTTAACAATTGCCGCGAGTTGCGTTTTTTCTATTTTTTAAAATATAAACCATTTGTCACGCCAAATAATATTCGTATGTTTGGTACGAGCGCGGTGAGTGGGACTGATTGTATAGTCTATAATACAACTAATTCTATATTTACTAGTAAAGTTCAAGGAATTTACTGGAATAGTATAAATTTTAACTTAAACTTAATAAAATCAAATAAGAATGTTTATGTGGCGGCGTATCAAAGCAAAGCGTATGAAAGCCAAGACGCTTTTAGCTTATTTTTATCTTGGAAAAAAGTTCAAGAAATGAGTTCTACCTCCTCAAGCAGTCCTATTCTATATACTATAACAATTGGAAAATTATCCCGTGTTATTACACAATATGAAGACACCCTTCCTGGAACAAATAAAAATGAAATATTTCCTTGCAACATCTTTAATAAACCAAGATATATAAATAAAAGATATAGCTATTCTATTAGTTATTCTTCAAATGGTATATTTTTAGAAAAAATTACTGGAACATTTAAAGTATCGGAACTTATTGAAAAACAAAAGAATGAAACTACAATCAATCCAAACAATTTGATATACCATTCTGTAGTTATAGAAAAACAAGAGAATGAAACTACAATAAATCCAAACGAGTTGACAGATAATTCTGTAGTTATAGAAAAACAAGAGAATGAAACTACAATAAATCCAAACGAGTTGACAGATAATTCTGTAGTTATAAAGTCTAAAAACCAACCCGCAAAATACTTTTACAATTCTTTAATGAAAAATAATAACGTACCAAATAAATTTTTAACTTCATTTGACTTTATTATGAAATCTAAAAATAACTCTTTGTATCCGTTCAAAAATAGAATATTTACCAAAAGTATTTCAATTCCAAAACTTCATAAAATTAATTATACCTTTTAATTTTAAAAAATATGTAATGTATTTCATAACGTTACATATTTTTCTTTTCTTGTTTTTTATTTTTCTTTTCTATTTGGGTTTATTTCTTGTTTTTTATTTCTGTTTTTATTTTCTTTTTATTTTCTTGTTTTTATTTTTTAAGCAGTTGCGGCGGCAGCAGCCTCAGCCTTCACCGACTTGGCGAAGTGAGGGCTCATGTACTTCTGAAGATTGAAGTAGGTTAGGACGTCAGTCTTCTGGAGCTTGAGAAGAGCCGCGAGCTTGGCATCAGGGTTGATCTGGCGACCATTTGCCTTGTCCTGGAGATTGTTGGTGCGGATGTAGGCATTGATGTCGCGAGTCACTGCAGTGCGCGCCATCTCGGTGCCCTTGTCCTTGCCAAGAAAGGAGGCAAGCTCATCGCTAATGCGAGTGGGCTTCACGAAACCACTGGGGGCACGGTTGCCGGACTTGCGCTTGCGCTTGGAGCTCAGCTTCTGGGCAGCCTTAAGCTCGCGCTGCCACTTCTTCTCAAGACCCTTGTACTCAGACTTGAGGGAAGAGATGAGGGAAGCAAGCTGCTGGAGCTTAGCATTGAACTCGGTAGATTGCTCAAGGATAGACGCCTCAAGGGAATCAACCTCGGCGGCAACGGCGGTCTCAGCGGGAGCAGCAACAACGGGGACAGCGGTCTCAGTCGCAGAGGCCTTGGCCTTCTTGACAGTCTTGGGGGCCTTAACGGCAACATTCACAACGGGGGCGGACTCAACGGGAGCATCGGAAGACGACTTAGGCTTACTAGTTCTTACCATTCTATACTATACCTAGACGACTACCTTTTAAGTTGGTTTTAGGTCTAATATATATATTTGTGATGCCACCCAATCACAAATGTATACTATGAAATTCTAAAAATGCGACACCGATTGAAAAAGCCAAGGAAGCGATGAAGCAGCATTTTCACTAACTAATGTCAAAGCTCCAAGCACGTAATAGGCTCCTAAGGTTTTACTATCCTTGTCAACGCCGGTATTAACGAGTTTTTCTAAAATAGTTAAAACAACCTTTTTAACATTTTCATTGTTTTCTTCGCTGTGCAAATAAGAAAAATTAATATTCCTAAAAGGATCGCCAAATGGAGGACAAATTTTCTTTTTCATTTCGCTTGTTAATTGTGCTCTATAAGACCAAATATCAATAAGTTCTCTCACAAATTTGATCATTTGAGTCCTAGGCAACAATGAAAACCACAAAGGATCGCTGTAGTTTCCTAAAGCATCAATATTCTGAAATAAATCAAGGGTTCTTAATTCTACCGATTTTTCATTTGATACAGTTTCATCCTTAATCTCAATGTCAATAGGAATCTTTAAAACTCTGCTAACTCTTATTAAATTTCGCATGTCTTGTATGACCATTTTTGAAATGTCATTGCGATTGTAGGGATTTTTCACACTCTTTCCAGACTTCAAAATCAAATTATAGAGAGAAATAATGTCAAAACCATAAACAAAACCATCTGCATCCTTGTAGCTAAAAAATTGTGAATAATCTAATTCTTTCATTGTGTCGCCGGTCAAGAAGTCTGAATCATTTGTGCAAAGACTTCTATTTGCAAACGCCGGGCCGTGCAATAAATTGCACTTGCGCTGTAAAAATCCCCTAAATATTTTTTGAATTTTAACAATTGTTTTTGATAATTTTAAAAATACGTAAATACGGCACAAAAGCTCATTCTTGTTTCCAGAAACTTTTAATTTATATTGCTTTGCAAACTGCTTCAATTGTTGCACGTTGTAATTATATTTAAAAAGAATATCAGAATTCTCAACGGTCGGCAAGCATAAATTGTCGTTATTAATTTTTTCTAGTTTTTTTGGCGTCGGTATTGTTTTTTCACATTTTGAAAATAAAACATTGTTATAATCTTCTATTGATATAACAGAAATAAGCACGTTATTCTTTTTAATAAAGTTTATATCCGTATACTTTCCAGCAATCATTTCTTATATATATCATATAGAAATCTTTTTGAACCATTTTTATTTATAATATTATTATTTAAAGACGCGAAACCTTGAATGGTGTCGTTTTGCGAGAGTGAATTTCATTTTTAATAACATTTCAAAAAAAAATTGATTTAAAGATAGCCCCTTTATTATAAGTATCATAGCAAGCATGGCCGAGACAATCGTTGATGGAACCCAATTTAGCGCTCAGAATATTCGTTATTCTGCACCCAAGGCAAATGCCGCCGGTGGTAAGAGCGTCAATATTCTTAATAGTACTACTAATTCTGGTCTGAGACTCGCAACTCCTCTTATGCTCACTTGGGGGGCTTCGGAGTTTGAGGGCAATGGAAAGTTTGAGATGTCGTTGCAATTTCCTCGTGGTGAATACGCAAACGCTGATACTGATGCATTTCTGCGAAATATGCAGGCTCTTGAGGCTAAGGTGAAGGCCGATGCGCTCGCCAATTCCAAGGATTGGTTTGGAAAGCAGCACACTAGCCCTGAGGTGATTGATGCGCTTTACACTCCTATGCTGAAGTATTCTAAGGACAAGCTCACAGGCAATCCTGACTACACCAAGTCGCCTACGCTTCGCGTGAAGCTTCCTCTTTGGGAGGGCGTCTGGAAGTGCTTGATTTGCGACGAGGATGGCAAGAAGTTGTTCCCAGGTGAGGCCACTAAGACTCCGCTTGACTTTATCAAGAAGGGTACTCAGGCTGCGGTCATCATGCAGTGCGGTGGCATCTGGTTTGCAAACGGCAAGTTTGGCGTCACCTGGAAGCTTGCTCAGGCTGTTGTTCAGCGCCCCAAGGGCTCGCTTCTTGACGAGTGCTTGATTAAGCTCAAGCCTGCCGACAAGGCGCGCCTGCAGGCGGCTCCCGCTCCTGACGCTGATGACAATGAGCCCGTTTCCAGTACCGTTGTTGACGATTCTGACGAGGATGAGGATGAGGAGGAGGAGGATGAGCCTACTCCTACTCCAATTGTAGTTGCTCCTCCTCCGGCTCCTGTTGAGGTTAAGAAGGAGGTTGCTGCGGCTTTGACTGAGGAGCCCAAGAAGAAGAAGGTAGTCAAGAAGAAGGTTGCTGTAGAGGCTTAAATCAAAAAAAAACACAATAAAGTAAAAACAAAAATTAGACAGTATTTGTAACACGTATTAAATAAAAACTCTTTTTTATTTAATACAGGTACCCTCCTACAGTGTTTTTCATTTTTTCTAAAAAAATGAAAAACTTATTTATTATTTGCGTCTATGATTTCTAGTACGCTTAGACTTTTTTGTTGAACGCTTGAACTTTCTAGTTTTTTTTGTTTTTCTTGTTTTTCTTGTTTTTCCACCCATAATAGCGCACTGACCTTTTTTATCGCATTTTTTTGTTATGCGTCCCAAAACTTTTTCGCTTCCTTCTCTTGGCAATGTGTCGTGGTGCAGTGCCTCTATTCCTGGAATTTGTCCTCTGAATGCTTCGCCTGACCTTGTCTCAGACGTTGCGCTGGAATCTTCCAATGGTCTGCACAATGGATCGTATATTTGCAAGCGTTGTATTTTTAAAAGATAACCCAACATTATTAATTCGCTTAAGAATATATCCGGTTCAGTTTTTGAAAATATTTTATTAGTTATTAATTTAAAAGCGTTGTCCTCTTTTGTCGCTCTTTGAATGTCTAAAACTCCGTAAAAATACGCTTCTAATCTTCTTTTAGCTTCTGGAAATTGTATGTTATTTAGATCAAATTCCATGCTTGTTGGTAAGGGGTTTCTTTTTGGCCCCCATCTAGATTCAGAAACAGGTAAAACTAAATTTGGTATCTCAATTCCTCCCACATCTCTCATATCAATTAAATGCAATCCTTCTCTCGCTCTAAATTCTGGGTTCTCCCCTTCGTTTGGTCTTAATTGATAATATCTATCCGCGCTATCAGGTTTTACTTTTTTAGTTACCCAAATTTCTTCCATTCGCATCAATCTTACTATATCCGCCTGCCAAGTTCCTCTTTCACTAAGTTGAAATTCACCTCCTCGTCCCCATATCTCTATAAAATTTGCTCTTAATTGTTGCTTTACAATATAGTCTAGCACATCTAACATATCCGGACTTACTGGCGCGTCACCTATATATTGATCAAATAACTGATATATATTTCTTACAATTTGAACATCTACTTCAGAGGTGGTTAATCCAGCCCATCGTTCATTGTCTTCCAATGGCACTTGCATTGGCGCAGAAGGACCTGGCAACCCCATCGCCATTGTTAACGAAACATTATTTGTTATATAACTTGATAATGTTGCTTTTTCGTCTGCAAATTCTTCAAATGTGTTTAACATTTCATCTATAATTGACGTTCTTATTTTAACATCTAAATCATTTCCATGCCCTGTGATAACCCAACATCCAGACGTGGTTGTTTTGCTTGGAGACACTACAGGAAAAACTTTTTGGAATACAGTCATTAAATCTCTATTTGACAGATTGGGTGTTTGTAGTTGAGTTTTAATGCCTTCAATTATTTCTGGTTCTGCCATTTTAAATCTTAACTATATTATTCAAATATTATTTTTATAATTATGTCAGCCTTTTCATCTATATTGTAAATATCCGCATCTAATATTTTTGATATTCCTTTTTTTCTTAAAACGTGTGTCTGAACTGGTCTTAGAAATAGTTGGTCCAAAGGCAATTCAACCGAATTATTTCCAATCTTTATGATTCTTGTCTTCTCATTCAAGAGAGAAAAAGTAATTGGAATGCGTTCAGTTATTACTAAATTGTTGTCCTCATCTATCTCCATATTTTCAGGTAATTCCGGATTGCATTTTACTACTATATCCGATTCAAAATGCAATTCGCTGTGCCAGAGCGGAACAAAATATAATTTGTTATCTATTTCCAATTTATATACGTTATTCTGGAATAAATCATTTATGCTTGGATTTAATACGTAAATCTGCATGTCCTTGTATTTGTCTAACAATATTTCTCTCACCTTGTCCAAAGTATTGTCAGTTAAACGCAACAAGGTCTTGTATTTAACAATAAAATTGTAGACTGCAAGAGACTGTTCTTTATTCATGTCTTCAAACAATTTCAATGAAATCTCTTTGCAACCGCTTACAATATCCTTAACAATGTTTGAGAGAAATTCATTGTATTTGCCTTTTAGAATGCCGTCAATAAACAAATGCAATATTGCTGTGTAACCTGAGTTCAAGTTGATATGTTCTTCCCCCAGTTCAGTATAATTATTTATAATACTTATTTCTCTCTTCAACACTTCATAAGCGCATTGAATTCTTTGGAAATGTTGGGTTGACTCTGGAGTGTTGCCGTTCTTATCAGGATGGTTTTGCAGTGCTAATTTGTGATATCGTTTTTTTAACGATTCTTGCGATAGATTTGAAACGTTTTCAATTTCAAATATATGTAAAGCTTCTTCTAGGTCCATTAATTAGTATTTTAACCAAAATAATATCTAAGTTCTAAACATTATTTATGTATTATTTTAGATAGACGTTGTGGCAACGATTCTCCATACCGCGTTTGTATCTGGATCTGTATTTGTATCACTAGATTCAACGCAAATGTATAGATTATTAGAATAAAAAATCATGGTGCCAGCTTTAGCTTGAGTGGGTGGAGTAAAAGAATTTGACGTATCTACTGAAAATAAACCAGAAACAGTTCCTGTGAACGTGGGACTAGCTAAGGGTGCTTTAAGATCCAAAGCTGTTTGCAAACCGTCAGTTTTAGCAATTGATAATGCACCATTTTCTATAGATGTCTCATTTCCTACACTGGTAACCACACCAGTTAAATTTGCATTGGTGGTAACCGTGGTTGCATTCCCAGTGCAAGCAGATGCTGTAGCAGCGTTACCTGTTGTGTTTTGATTCCATGTAGGAACATCGCCTGTTAATCCAGAATAAGGAACGTTTGTAGCTGTAGCAGCGTTGCCTGTTGTGTTTTGATTCCATGTAGGAACATCGCCTGTTAATCCAGAATAAGGAACGTTTGTGGCTGTGGCAGCATTCCCACTGCAAGCAGTTGCAGTTGCAGCATTGCCCGTTGTGTTTTGATTCCATGTAGGAACCTCTCCTGTTAATCCAGAATAAGAAACGTTTGTAGCTGTGGCAGCGTTACCTGTTGTGTTTTGATTCCATGTAGGAACCTCTCCGGTTAATCCAGAATAAGGAACGTTTGTAGCTGTGGCAGCATTTCCGGTGCAAGCACCTGCAGTTGTAGCGGTAGCGGCATTCCCTGTGCAAGCACCTGCAGTTGTAGCGGTAGCGGCATTCCCTGTTGTGTTTTGATTCCATGTAGGAATCTCACCAGTTAATCCAGAATAAGGAACATTTGT